>Ga0070717_10003496_pt1 | contig 11243 bp, 8 predicted proteins | sample LARL113metaG_FD_71366 | JGI IMG/M metagenome (GOLD analysis project Ga0070717, IMG submission 71366) | Corn, switchgrass and miscanthus rhizosphere microbial communities from Kellogg Biological Station, Michigan, USA - LAR L11-3 metaG | ecosystem: Host-associated > Plants > Roots > Rhizosphere ...
AGCCCGGCAGGTCCTTGACGCGGCCACCGCGCACGAGCACCACGGAGTGCTCCTGCAGGTTGTGGCCCTCGCCCGGGATGTAGGCGCCGACCTCCATGCCGTTGGTGAGCCGCACACGGGCCACCTTGCGCAGCGCCGAGTTCGGCTTCTTGGGCGTGGTCGTGTACACGCGCGTGCACACGCCGCGCCGCTGCGGGGCGGCGACCTTCTTCTTGCGGCCCTTACCGGACTTCAGGCCCGGGGTAGCGAGCTTCTTCTTGGGCGCCTGGCGCCCCTTACGGATCAACTGGCTTGTCGTCGGCATGCGGCGACGGAGGCTAGCAGGATGGATCGTCCTTGGGCCGAGCGGAAACGAGCGTGGGGAGGGCGTCGCCGAGATATAGTCACGTCCGTACGAGGACCGGAGATGCGCTCCAGTCGCTCCCGGCGCGTGAGGGGCGAACTTCGGCGGCCCCCGTGGAGGAGCGGGCACGGACTGGAGCGCGGATGCTTCGTTGGAGGATCCGGATGGCGACCCCTCCCTCACTCGTCGTGAGGGCAATCGCCGCATTGCGGAACCGCGATCCCGGCCAGTCCTGGTGGATCGGCCGAACGGGAGCAGTGCTGCTTGTGTCTGCGGGGGCGAGCATGGCTCCGCCGGCGCTGGCCCCAGGCGCCGCGGCGACCATAGCCGTGCCCGCGTGGATCGACGCCGCCGGGCGATCGGATGTCACGCGCCAACTTCGGCAGTTCGTCGCCTCCGTTCCTGATGGAGCCACCGTCAGGTTTGGCCGCCGAGCGCGGTACCGAATCGATGGCACCCTGGAGTTGAGCGGTCGCCGCGACCTCACTCTGGAGGGCAACGGCGCGACTCTGTTCGCGGGCACGCACGGCGGACCCGACCGGGCCGAGGTACGTCTCATCGGCGGCTCTCATTGGACGATCCGGGACTTGACGATTGTCGGAGCGGACAGCGTCCCCGGGCAGTTCGAGCCGCAGTATCAATGGCAGCACGGGATTGACCTGCGCGGAGTCGAGGGTGCTCTCATCGAGAACGTCGGTATCCGGAATGTCCTTGGCGACGATGTCTATGTGGGACTGAGCACAGACTCCGCTTCGCGCTGGTCACGCGATGTCTCCATCATCAACTCAAGGGGCGTCGGAAGCGGACGCATGGCGATCGCGATTACCGCCGGCCGTGATGTCCTCGTCCGAGGAGGCGTGTGGTCGAACCCGGGCCTGAGCACCTTCGACCTGGAGCCCAATGATGCGTCCGGCGGCGCGGCGTGGGTCGTGATCCAGGACGCGACGATCGGCACGGGAACGCGCGGCAGCGTCCTCACCGTCGCGGGAGGCGGACCCGTGTCTGACGTGTTCCTCCAGGACAACCGGCTGATCGGTCGACCCCTGACCGTGCTCGTCGATCAGGGCGCGCGGCGTCCGCGCGACATCCATGTGCACGGAAACATCTCGACCGTCTCCTTCGCGGGTCCGGGACCGGCGGCGATGGTCTTCCGCAACACAGACGGCGTCTCGATCAGCGCCAATCGGCAGCCGCTGGCCCAGGGAGGCGCGGTGGGGTTGCTGGCAACCCTGGACTCCACGCACGTGCGCGTGACAGACCAGGAGCCGTACCTGGGCCTCACGTCAGATGCCCCGGCGTCCTACACATACCTCATCCTCGGTGCGGCGGCCTCGATCTACCTGATCGCGGTGTACAAGACGTGGCAGATGCGGCGCTGACCGCCCATCGCGGGGGCGGCCCGCTCGACCCTGCGCGCGAAGGCCTTCAGAATTGGCCTGGCGCCGCCGATGGAAGCGCAGGTAATGTCGCGCCCCTGCCCCGGAACCCGCTTCTGCCGCCGGGTGATCGCCTCGGCGGTCCCGGCACTCGTCCGTGTCCCCCTCCGCGCCTCCGGCCGGCCGGCGGTTGTCGCGGTCATCACCCTGGCGGCCCTGACCTGCCTCCCGTCCTCCGCCGGCGCCGCGACCTACCGCGTCCCCCGCTCGATCGCCCGCGACTGCTCAGTCGACGTGACCGCCGCGCTGCTGTCTTGGATCTCGTCGGTGCCTGACGACTCCACCCTGGCGTTTGACCGGAATCGGTGTTACAGGGTCGAGGGAACTCTTGAGATCCGAGGCCGGCGAGGCCTCGCATTCGACGGTCACGGGGCGACTTTCCGCTCATTCGATGAGCCGACCGATCAGCGCGCGCTGTGGCGCGCATGGCAATCCTCGGACCTGACCTTCCGCGACATGACGATCCGAGGCTCGTATGGCGAGGGCGGCACGTTCAACAGCCGCCTCCAACACGCGCACGGGATCGACCTTCGCGGGACCAGCGCTGACATCGAGTCGGTCGCGATTCAGAATGTCGCGGGAGACTGCGTGTACTTCGGCCTGGGATCTGACGACACCACCCGCTCGTCGGGACGGGTCGCCTACAGCTCATGTTCGGGCACCTCGCGAAATGCGGTGTCGGTAACCGCGGGAAACCGGATCCTGGTTGAGCACCTGACGGCGAGCGAGATCGGATATGACGCGTTCGACGTCGAGCCCAACATCGCGGAGGGGAATTGGGGCTCGAGCGATGTGACGTTCGAGAACAACACGATCGGGTCCTACTACCTGGCCGCTTACAGCCTGGTGGAAAACGCGCCGGTCACAAACCAGTCCTTCATCGGCAATCGCGTGCTCGGCGACAGCCTGAGGATCTTTGTGGGGGCGGTCACTCGCGTCGTCGCGATGGCGCGCCGCGTCAGGATCGCGGACAACATGTCCGACACCGGCACCCCTCCCACCTCACTGCGTCTCTCCGGCGTCCAAGGCCTCACGGTGACCGACAACAGTGCGCCCGCCGGGCGGTCCGGTCTCTCCGTCGATCGTTCCTGCGATGTGACGATCGGCGGCAACGGTATCCCGGGCAGATGGGCCGTCACATCGAGCTCCCGGCGGGCCTGCGGCGCGCGCGCACGGGCATCATCCCGGCGGGTGACTCGCAACCGACCAATACGCGGCCGGTCGACGAGCGGGCACGGGCGTGGCTTCCGGCCGCTCCGCCTCAACCGAGCGCAGAAGCGCAGCGCCAAGACCGACTGACAGGTAGAAGAGAACACGCAGCACGGTTCCCTCCAGGCTCGACTCGAAAATGAAGCTGAGGAGCTGAACCATGATCGTGTAGCCGATCACCCCCGCAATGGGGCTGGCTCGCCGCCTGCTCAGGAAGAACGCCGGAATCGCCCAGAGCGCCAGGGAGACAACGAGGGCCAGCGGCAGTCCGAAATACAACGCCTGCTGCAGATACGTGTCGTGGACGCCCTCGGCAAGTTTGGGATCGGCGTCTGGAGTGACCCCCGCCCCGTAGCCGAGCCAGGGGCGGGCGGCCAGCTTCGGGACCGCCATCGAGACCAGGCTGAACCTTCCGTTGATGTTCGCGCTCCCCAGGCGACCGCTGAAGAAGTCGTGAGTCGCCGGGTTGGCTACGTACAGAGCCGCGATCGCGAGCGCGCCCACGGCCACCACCGTGAGGACGGTGCGCCGCCATCGCGACGTCGCCGCTCCAGGAGCCGCTCGCGGAAGCGCCGCGTAGATCACGGCACCGATCAGGAACGACAGCAGCGTGCCGCGAGAAAGAGTCAGGAAGACGGCGATGGCGGTCGCCACGCCCGCGAGCGTGGCGATGGGGATGCGCCGCGACTGCCCCCAATAGATCAGGAGAACTGGAAAGAAGGCAAGAACCGCGGCGATGTTGTTCGATCGGCCCAGGATGGGATGGGAAAAGCGACTGTAGAAAGAGAGGTAGTCACCCGCCGAATGGGAGAGGTTCGGCGGAACCTGCGGCGCGAACCCGGGAATGTGCAGCAGGAGCAACACCCCCGGAATCACCAACAGGATCCCGTAGCCGCCGATGTACACCATGATCCGGCTCGGACGCAGCCCGTTCAACTCACGGACGACGAAGAGGTAGGCGACCAGGCCCTCGAGATAGATGAGCAGCGACCGGACGGTCTGCCCCCGGTCCTGTGACCACGCAAGAGAGATGAACGAGACCAGCACCGGGACCAAGAGGATTCGGAACAGGGTCCGATCCCCTGGGTCGAGCGGGCGGAACGCGAGATCCAGGAAGAGCGTGGCCGCGGCAATGATCAGCAGGATGTCGAGGACCGACACCGAGTGAACGAGCGGAAACGAGTCCGCGAGTCGGACTGGCATTGCGGCCGCAGCCAACACCACCATCAGCGCGAAGCGATGGCGCGGAAGGGCAGGAGAGGACTCGAGGCGGCGTTGGAGCAGCGCCTGCGATGACCCCAGACGCGCCGGCGTCGCGGACTCGGCGCCGGAGGCGCAGGCTTTCTTGGGCGGCCGCACGGCTACGGGCCGACCGCCCCCATCAGCAGCTGCCGATCGATGGCGTGCGGACGAGCCAGTCGGATATCATCTTCCGGGGGAGCGACGCGATCGCCCGCCCGTACCGGCAAGGAGGGCGCGATGGACTTTGACGGGTCAGGTGGCACTGTTTGACCTCTCAAGCATGCCGGGGGTAGTCACGAGTCGGCCGAGCGCGCAGCTCCGAACCGTCGCCCCATCGGAGGATGGTCTCCTCCGTGGATCGGTGACCGGAAGATTGCGGCCATCGTGCAACCTGGTCAGAGAATACCGGCGCCAGGGAGAGGTGCCAGGTCCGCTTACCGCCATGAACGCTGGAACACGTAGCACCGGCAAGGGGGCTCGCGCCTGACATGGATCTGCGGCGGTATGGCCGGATCTTTCGCAGGCAATGGCGGCTTATCGCGCTCAGCGTTGCCCTATGCGCGGTCGCCGCCGCCGCGATCGCAACGGCTAAGCCTTCGAGGTTCGCAGCTCGGTCCCAGATGTTCGTTTCGGCGACAAAGGCGCCGACGTTAGGGGACGCCTACGAGGGTGGGCTCTTCATCCAGCAGCGCGTTGCGTCATACACGCAGATTCTGTCCAGCGCCGCGCTCGTCAAGCGCGTCATCGATCAGCTCAGGCTGCCAGACAGCGTCCAGCAGCTGCAGGGTGAGATCACCGCCACGGTCCCAACCGGCACCGTTCTGATCAACGTGACGGTGAACGACCGCAGTCGCGCGCGAGCGCGGGCAATCGGGGAAGCACTAGACGGTCAGTTCGCCAGCTACGTCAGTCGCCTCGAGACGCCGCAGACTGACGGCCAACCGTCCGTGAAGGTGAGCGTCGTCAGTCCCGCAGGGCTCCAGACCGGCGCGGTCTCTCCCCGCAAGGGGCTCGATGTCGGATTGGGCGTCTTGATCGGCCTCGTGCTGGGCGTGATCGGCGCGGTGACCATGGAGGCACTGGATGATCGGATCAGAGAGGAGGAGGACGTTGCCCTGATCACCGAGGCGCCGGTCCTTGGCAGACTCGTCCGCGACCTCCACCTGCGCCCACCTGCCCGCGGACGCCTCGCGGCTCCGGATTCGGCCTCGGGGGAGACGTTTCGCCGCTTGCGGGCCAGCCTGCATACCACCATCGGCAACGAGCCCCGCACCTTCGCTATCACCAGCGCGGTGCCGGGGGAGGGAAAGACGTTCGTCGCGGCCAACCTGGGCGTCGTCCTGGCGCAGACCGGTCAGCGCGTGGTGTTGGTCAATGCCGACGTCCATAGCCGATCGCTCGCGCACATGCTGGGAGCGACGACGACGCGCGGTTTGACCGACGTGGTCGCGAGAGACGGTTCGCTCGACGTCGCGCTCCACACTGATTTCGACCTGCCCCTCGAGCTGCTCGACAGCGGACCGCCGCCGGGGGACCCGGGCGAGATCTTTGAGTCAGGTCGGTTCGCAGAGCTGCTTCATACCCTCGGGCGTCGCGGCGATGCGGTGATCGTCGACGCGCCGGCCGTGCTCGAGGAACCCGACGCTGCTGTCGTAGCAGCCGCGGTCTCGTGGGTGATCCTCGTAGTCGGCGTCGGGAGCACACGAAAGTCTGAGCTGACACGTACGGTCCAGGCGCTTGGGATGGCGGGCGCGCGGCTCCTGGGGGTGCTCCTGAACGGCGCGCCCCGCACCGGGGACCGCCGATATGCCCGGTTCGGCGGCAGCACGAGCCATGCCGCTACCCCGGCCGGCGCCACCGCAGCCGACAGCGGGCCGGCACGTCCGCCCGCAGAGCAACCAAAGTCGCCGGCACCGTGACAGACCAGACCGCGGTGACTGCGTGTTCCGACGGTGGTCCACCTGCCGGCCGGTTCAGCTCCGGATGATCGCGGCCCCAGTGGATTCCGGGGGCTTGGGCGAGACGGCGAGACGTTCGCCGCGACGAGCCCCGGCGTGCACCGATGCCAACGCGAAGCGGAATGTCTCCAGGACGCGCGGCCTCTCGAAGATCAAGAGGATCGCCAGGAAACACGCGACCGAGCAGCAGCCCCCCGCGACCCCGGACAGGAGAGTGCCGCCTCCCCAGGAGGCGACATACCAACCGGCGCCGGCCGAGACAATGCCGGCAAGCACAGGGAGGATCAAGGGACGGATGAGGTGAGGGTCGGTCCGGCGCCGTGTGGCACGAATGAGCACGGCGGCCTCCGCGAGGGCCGAGACGAGCCAGCCGACGCCGACGGCGGACACGCCGATGAGGGGCAGCAGCGGCAGTGTCACCGCGAACCACACAAGCGTCTGCCAGATGCTGCTCCGGAGCACTGCAGCCGCATCGCCGACCGCGTACAGGTACCCCTGGGTGGCAACCGTCACCGAACCGCCTAGCCCAAGGCCGAGACAAGCTGCCGGAATCGCGTCGACCGCGCCTTGCCATTGCCGACCGAAGACCCCCGGGATCAGTCCCGGGGCGGAGCCCGCGACCGCGACTAGAACGAGTCCGCTTCCGATCACGGCCATGCTGGCGGCCCGCCTGATGATCGGCGTTGCATCCTCCCGGGCGGCGACCAGCTGCGACATGGCGGGGAATGAGACACGGGAGAGAGACTGGAAAACCAGCAGCGGAACCTCCATCAGGCGCCTGGCCAGGCTCCACAGGCCAAGTGTGCTCACACCGGCGATCGCGGCAATCGACGCGTTCAGTCCCTGATCTCGAGCCAGCCACGTGGCGCTGACCGCCTGGAAGCTCAGACCGAACCCGACGAGCGGGCGGATCCCGCGCGATGAGAAGCGGGGCCGCACGAGACCTAACGGACTCACGAGACACATGACGACTGCCGCCACAGCGCGCATCAGGACGGTCGCGATTGCCACCCCCCACACGCCCAGACCGGCGATAACCAAGCCGATCGCCGCCACCTGGTAGGACACGACCTGAGCGATCTCGATCACGGCAAGCGGGCGATAGGTCAGCGACCGTTCGAAATCGATCCTGCCGGGGAACTGGAGGGCCACGAGCGGCATCGAGCTCACCATGACGGCGGTCACCAGGCCCACCTCGCCGAACTGGGCCCCGATCGCCGCGGCGCCGACCGTGATGACGCTCGCGACGGTCAGCTGAAATCCCATCAACGCCTCGTATTCCTCAGCCGTCGGTGGTTCGACACGCCGGATCAGGGCGGCGCCCAGGCCGCCGTCGGCCACCAGGCTGGTGAAGAGCACGACGGACATGCCGATCGCGAGCACCCCGAAGTCGTGCGGAGTGAGCAGCCGGGCCAAGACGATGCTGCCGGCAAAGCCGACGAGGAGGATCATCAGTCCGCGAGTCGCGACAATTGAGACGCCAGCCGATGCGCGACGTCTCAGCTCGTCTCGAGAGAAGCCGTCGCCCCGCTCCTCCGACGATGCCCCGGTTTCCTCGGGGCCGTCAGCGGAGCTCATAGGAGATCTCGGTCAAGCGCATTGGCGATGACGGCGCCTCCGGCGCGCTCCCTGCCCTTCCCGTGTCGGCGAACGCGACCCCGCATCACAGGATACCGCTGGCCCTCCGCGATGGGCGTCAGAGCTCACTGAGCACCTTCTCCAGAGGTCGAAGCGTCTTGGCCCAGGTCAGCTGCTGCGCCTGTGCATACGCCTCGTCGCTCGCACTGCGCCATGTGCCCTCGTCGCTCAATGCGTCGATGACGGCAAGAAACGTCTCCTCCTCATAGGGCACAGACCCCCGAAGCAGGTCCAGATTGCGCCGCGACGCCGGTGCGAGAACCGGCAGTCCGTACCCCAGGTACTGAGGATGTTTTGCGGAAAACCCGTCGAGGCGCAGCTCGTCTTCCGTCGATGTAATAAGACCGAGTTGATAGTCGCGCAGGACGGCCGGTGGCGCGTGGCCCAAGTAGTTCAGTCCGAGTGCCGGGTCAGGGGGCGGCCCTCCGTAGACGTCAATATGCGGGTAGAGCTTGGTCAGGCGCGAGAGCAGCGGTAGATTGATCGCCTTCTGCCACAGAGCGCCCAAGTAGACGACGCGAGGTGGCGTCTTGAACTCGGCACGTTGCGCGCTCGGCTCACATCCCCAGTTCAAGGTGATGAGATTGCGACCATCGATGCCGTAGTGCGTGATGGCATAGCGCGCGTAGGACTCCCAGTGGAACGCGAGATAGTCCACGCCGGCGTAGACATCTTTCTCGAGTCGACGAAGCTTGCGGCGTTGCCGCGTGGTGAGGCGATCTTCGAAGTACATCTCGTCTGCCCACGGAGTCGGGCAGTCGAAGAGCGTTTTGGCAGAGGTAGGCCCCCGCAGGACGCCAGCGTCGAACGACGTCTCGCAGATCACGAGGTCGAAATCGTCGAGACTCAGCGACGCGCCCAGGATGCGTCGCCTCAGGTGGTAGTCGGCGACGAGCACGTAGTAGGAGAGGTACCTCTGCCCCCGTGCCCAGAAGCGAAGAAGGTAAGCCCATGCCGCGCCCACGCCAAGTAGCACCCATCCCATCAGACCCGACGTCTTGGTGAGAAAGAACGTGTTGACCATGCACACGTCATAGCCGGCATCGCGCAGGTACCTCCGGATCTCAATCGGGCGTACGCCGTTGGCGTACTCGTCGAGTTGACAGATAATCAATACGCGCTTTGGACTCGTCGTCGCCATCACGCGTCGTAAGCGCGACCAGGGGCGAGCGGATGCTCGGCGGGCATGCACAAGAAATTGTGAAACGGGCTCGCCTGGCCTCCGACATGCGCGACCGGTGTCGGTCCGTCCGGTCCAAGATGCCACCGCCGATACCCGAGTCTCTTCAGCACAGCCTCAGCCTGGTCGTGAGACCGGTCTCCGAGGAACTCGCATATCAGCGCCGGCCGATCTCGCATGAGGCGAGGAGCGAGCGCCGTGAGGACCTCGTCCTCGTGTCCCTCCACATCAATTTTGATGAGGTCGACAATCAACTCGGGGGGCACCACGCTCTCTGGCGAAGCGACGTCGACCTCGAAACTCGCACCGGCAATCGCGCTCACTCTTAAATCGAGCGTGGCCATCGAGTCGTCCTGCGACGGGACGAAGAGCCGCGCCCGCCGATCGGCGGGACCGATGGCAACCGGAAGCGGCGTACATCGGTCCGTGATGGCGTTGCGCTTGAGGTTACGGACCAGCGTTGGGTACCGGACCGGATTGGGTTCGAAGGCAATGACGCGCACGGTCTTATTGACCGTCGCTGCCACCAGGGTGAACACTCCTGTGTAGGCTCCGATGTCGAGGAGTCCCCGGCTACCGCGAGCAAGAGGCACGAAGGCCGAGAACGTCTCCGCCTCCCAGCTCCGCAAGCCCGTCCAGTAGAGCGGAGCCGCCACACGGTCCCCGGGCGAGGGGTGGTAGTGAAACCAGTGTCGCCCTACGTCGACCCGAAAGTGCTGCGGGGGCTCGAGTTCCCACCATATCCAGCTGGGGAGAAGCCCAGCGCGCGCCGCCACACGCAATGGTCCTCGCCCCAGCGGCACAACGGTTGCGCGCTGCACAAGCCGCCGCGCGATCCGCCGTGATGCCCGGACGAGACTCATCGCGTGCGAGTAGTGCGTGATCTACGACGAGGAGGCGGGGGATCCGATCGCGGGGGTGGTCGGCCGAAGGCGGTCGCTCGTTTTCGGCCCTTCCCGGTCAGCCGTCTGCGAACGCGGGTCCGAACCCCGAACCGCCCGAGCTGCTCGACGGCCCGTGTGGAGAGAAGCGCCTGCGCGTGCGCTCGGCCACGATCCAGGGTGGCAAGCCATCCCTCTCGCAGGCGGAGGGGCAACTGGTGCGGTTCAAGGCGTAGAGCGACGTCAGGCGCGAGCAGCAGCCGCGGCAGCAGCGACGCGTAGACGTTCACAGGCGTCGCCGTGAGCCATGGTTTTGCGAGGACGTGATGCAAAAGGTACGGACTCTCACCGTCTGGGTAGCGACAGAGCAGGCTGGCCCTGTCGATGAGACGAAGCGCATCGAACGGCGGGTGCGGGGCGAGTCGATGCTCGAGGGTGGTGATCTCGTGCGGCTCGAGATGCGCCCCAAGAATCGCGTTGATCACATCCTGATCGCCGAAGTAGAAGGGGTCCGACAGTCGCCCCTTCTGCAGCCAGGTGCGCTGAGGGTCGACCTTCGCCAGTCCCTCCTGCCACGGCTCCAAGAGCCTGCGACTAAGCGAGTCGGGGATCACCAACTGTCCCGCATTGAGATACGGCTGTCGCCGGACGGGCCCGAGACCGAGCGTGGTGCCCCACTCCGGGAAAAAGCGCTCGTGATTGGGCTTGTCGTTGATGAATCCCACCAAGCGCCCATCCCGCGCGACGTCGATGAGATGCCTCAACGGTCGGACGACGATGATGTCGGCGTCGATGAGAATCGCAACACCGGCGGGATGTTTCGAGGGCCCGAACGGCGTGAGCCGGAAGACCGGCACGCCCTCGGGCGCCGGAACGAGCGTGACGTGCCTGGCGATCAGGGTTCGCTGCTCATGGGTCAGCCCTGCGTCGACGAGGAACATCGGCTCGTCATGTCCGACTAGCCGAAGCGAATTCAACAACGCGACCGCCCCGGGAAAGTGCCGGCTATCGCACACCGAATAGAACGCGCACGTGAGCATCGGGCTTCATTCCGTCGCTCGTGGACCACCGACGATCCTACCTCGCGCACGGTCTGATCGCACGCTTGACAGCCTCGCCAGCGAAGTTTAGAGTCGACACAACGGGGTCTGCCCCCGGGGCACCGCATGCACCATCTCCGGCCTGCACCGCGCGGCGAAGTCCCACTTACATACGTGCGCCCACCAGTGCACTTGTCGCGCGTCGAGGACGACCTCGGGTGCAGGTGGTTTCTCGCTGGATGGCCGGGTTGGTGGCTGTGACGCTTTCCGGTGCCGCCAAGCGGGTGATGATCATCTGCCAGCGTGACCGCTTCGC
>Ga0070717_10003498_pt1 | contig 11239 bp, 10 predicted proteins | sample LARL113metaG_FD_71366 | JGI IMG/M metagenome (GOLD analysis project Ga0070717, IMG submission 71366) | Corn, switchgrass and miscanthus rhizosphere microbial communities from Kellogg Biological Station, Michigan, USA - LAR L11-3 metaG | ecosystem: Host-associated > Plants > Roots > Rhizosphere ...
CTCTGCCGAGCAAGCTAACACATCGGCAAAGCGACGTATTGTGGTGCCTATCTCGTCCGCGAGGTGGAACGGTGAGCACCTCGTGCCCTGCCTAGGTAACGCGAGAGCCACAAGACGATTCCCTCTTCCAGGAAATGCCGGGTAAAATACGTTGCTCTACCGATGCGCCCAGAGGTCTGGGGCGCTAGACTGTGAGCAGAGGAAAGTAAGCTATCAGGAGGTTTTTCATGCAGGAAGCAAGTCGCTGGCGAGACGCGCTGGCGCAGCAGATCGCCTCGCACGTTCATGCCAACCCCAAAGTAGCAGCCATGCTCGTCGAAGGCTCGGTCGCGCGGGACTGCGCCGACCGCTCCTCCGATCTCGACCTGGCCGTCTTCTGGGCCGACCCACCCACAGCCAGGGAGCGCCGGGACATAGTTACCCACGCCGGGGGAAGCGAGGGGCACGCCTGGCCCGCTCACGGAGAAGCAACCGGGTGGAAGACGCGCTTTGAGCTCGAAGGCGTCCCCATCGATGTGCGCCACACCACGGTCGCCGCCACCGAAGGCCTGCTGGCGGCTGTGCTGGAGCGCGCTGATCCCCGGCTGTCCAAACAGGAACGCCTGGCCGCCTTGTGTTCTGCGCTGCCGCTGGTCAACCCGGCGCTCATCACCAACTGGCAGCAGCAAGCGGCGGCCTATCCGCCCGCCCTGGCGGTGGCAATGGTGCGGGCACACCTGCGCTTTCGCCCCGCCTGGGAGCAGGAGCTGTTGGCCGAGCGCAAAGACGTGCTGGTGCTCTACGATTCCTTGTGTACCGCCCACAAGCAGCTCCTGCTCGTTCTCCTGGGGCTCAACCGCCTCTACTTCCCTGGCTGGCGCTGGCTGGATCGTCTGATCGACGAGCTGCAGGTAACACCACCCAGCCTTTCCCCGCGCCTCAAACAACTCTTCGCCGTCGTCAGCATCGACCCGAGGGCTGCGGTCTACCAGCTCCACGACCTCATCGAAGAGACGTTCCGCCTGGTCGAGACCCACCTGGGTGAGGTGGACACACGCGCTGCCCGCGAGCAGTTTCACGGGCAGCGCCGCAGATAGGAGCACGACCAGGTGGACTGGTGGAGTCGGCAACGAGCACAAGATGCGCGCGTCTTCGCTTGAGCGAGACTGGCAGCCGTTCCTGCTGTTCCGCAAGGCGTCGGAGCAGCACGAGGTCCCTGATGGGATGAGCAGGACACTCGTGACGAGAACGGTTCCGGACATGTGCTATACTGTTCTGGAACTCTGTGTGTCGGAACCGTTTGGGGGTGAGCATGCGCAAGGAGAACCAGACCACGGCCATCCTGGAAGGGGAGCGGCTTTCCTACCAGCGAGACGGACAGCACTACCACCTGCGTGTGGGAACCTCCGCCTGGTATGGCTGGCTGCAGACGGCCACCCGCTTCCGCGTGCGCAGCCCGTCCGGAACCTTTACCGTCCGCCGCGAGCAGTCGGGCCATAAGCGCGGGGACTGGTACTGGCGCGCCTACCGCAAGCGTGGAGGAAGACTTCAGCGGGTCTATCTTGGCAAAACGGAGGAACTGACCCTCGACCGCTTGCAGGCCGTGGCCGCGCGCCTTTCCGAGCAGGATCCTGCCGATCAAGCCGAGCCTGAGCCGATCCGGCATGCTCCGCATCCTGCAACAGCTCTCTCTCACCCCCCGGATGGACGGGCCTCCCCCTTGCCACGCCCACTCACCCCCCTGCTTGGACGGGAGCGGGAGGTCGCCGCGGCCACGACCTTGCTCGCGCGTCCTGAGGTACGCTTGCTCACCCTCACCGGCACCGGAGGCGTGGGCAAGACGCGCCTGGCGCTGGCCATCGCGAGCGAGGTCGAGGGGACCTTCGCCGATGGCGCCTGCTTCGTCTCGCTCGCCCCCATTGCCGACGCCGAGCTCGTCCTGCCCACGATGGTGCAAGCGCTCGGCCTGCAAAGCAGCAGCCGAGCGCCCCTGGAACTCCTGCAAGCGGCGCTCGTTGAGCAGCACCTGCTGCTCGTCCTGGACAACTTCGAGCAGGTGGCGGCAGCCGCACCGCTCCTCGTCGATCTGCTGGCCGTCTGTTCACGTGTGAAGCTGCTCGTGACCAGCAGGGAGGTGCTGCGTGTACGCGGCGAGCACGAATGTGCCGTCCTGCCGCTGGCCCTGCCTGATCTGCAGCACCTGCCCGACGGGGAGGCCCTCCCGCGCTACGGCGCGGTGGCCCTTTTCCTGGAGCGGGCGCAGGCGGTCAACCCGCTCTTCGAGCTAACGAGCGAGACTGCCCCACTCATCGCCGCGATCTGCGTGCGGCTCGATGGCTTGCCCCTGGCACTTGAGCTTGCCGCCGCGCGGCTGAAGCTGCTCTCCCTGCCAGCCCTGCTGGAGCGGCTCTCTCACCGGCTGGCCGTCTTGACCGGCGGGCCACGCGATCTGCCGGCGCGCCAGCGTACCCTGCGTGCGACGCTGGTGTGGAGCTACGACTTGCTCTCACCAGCAGAACAGCAACTCTTCCGCCTCTGCTCCGTTTTCGGGAGGGGCTGCCAACTGCAGGCAGTGGAGGCGGTGGCGGCTCGGCTCTTAGGTGAGAGCGTCCAGGTGCTGGATGGTGTGACCTCTCTCTTGGACAAGCACTTGCTCCAACGCAGCGAACAGGACACGAGCAGCTCCCGCCTGCTGATGCTGGAAACGATCCGTGAGTACGGCCTGGAGGCGGCTTCGGCGCTTGGAGAGCTGGAGGCGGCGCGCCGGGCGCATGCCACGTATTACCTGGCACTGGCAGAGGAGACCGAGTCACACGTGTTCACCCGAGAGCAGCAGCAGTGGCTCGCTCGAATGGAGCAGGAGCACGACAACGTGCGAGCCGCTCTGGCCTGGTCGATAGAGCGGGGGGAAGACCGCGAGCGCAGGGAAATAGCCTGGCGGTTGGCAGGAGCACTGCAGTTGTTCTGGGTTGTCTTCGGCTATGTGCGTGAGGGGCGACGCTTTGTTGCGCGAGTCCTGGAGCAGAGCGAGGGGATCACCGCACCGGTGCGGGCGAAAGCGCTCAACGGCGCAGGCTGGTTAGCCATGTGGCAGAGTGAGTATGCGCGAGCAGAAGGGCTGTGCCAGGAGAGCCTCGAGCTGTACCGCGAGCTCCACGATGCGCGCGGGATGGGGCTCGCGCTCTACCGGCTGGGATGGATCGCCTCGATGCGCGACAACTATGCCAGGGCCAGCATTTTGCTCGAGGAAAGCCTGGCGTGTTACAGGGCAGTCGGCGACCAGACCCGCCTCGCGTTCTCACTGGTGGCCCTCGCCTTCACGGCCCTTAGGCATCCCGACCAGAGCGAGTCTCCTCGGGTGCGCGCGCAGCTCGAGGAGAGCCTGGCGCTCTTCCGGCAGGAGCGCTACCCGATCGCCTGGTCGCTCTATGGCCTGGGGCTGTGGCACTTCCAGCAGGGCGATCCCGCCACCGCCCGCGCGCAGCTCGAGGAGAGCCTGGTGCTCTTCCGGGAGGAGCGGCTGCGGCTCTACATTAGCTATTCGCTCTATCAATTGGGAAGGGTCGCGGCGAGGCTCAGGGACCTTCCGGCAGCCTCTGCCTATTACCAGGAGAGCCTGGCCTTGTTTCAGGAGCTGGACGACCAGCCGAGCCTCGCCGCCTGTCTGGAGGGCTGGGCCGGCGTGGTCGCACGGCAAGAGGACGCCTCCTGGGCAGCACGGTTGTGGGGGACAGCGGAGGTGCTCCGCGCAGCCGGCGGACCCTCTGATCTCTTCAACCTCCCTGCCACGCCTGAGGAGCAGGCCGACCAGGAGCGGATGCGAGCCGTCGTCCGCGCCCAGCTCGGGGAGCAGGCCTATACCCAGGCTCTGTCCGAGGGGCGAGCGATGACACCGGCTCAAGCGTTGGTCGCACAGAGGCGCCCGGTGCTCTCTCGTGGCCCGAATGCTCCTGGAAGTCGGGACCGCCAACCGATGCCTTCCCTTTCTGCTTTGGACGACCTGACCGAGCGGGAGGTGGAGGTGTTGCGGCTGGTGGCCCAAGGACTCAGCGATGCCCAGGTCGCCCAGATCCTGGTCGTCAGCCCGCGCACCGTCAATGCGCACCTGCGCTCCATCTATAGCAAACTGGGCATCACCTCGCGCCACGCCGCGGCCCTCTTTGCCCTCCAACACCAGCTCCTCTAGCTGCGTCCTGTTCCGCTCCCTCCTGCATGGCCTCCTCCCTCGCATTCCACCGCACCGGTGGCCAGACCGGCACCTTTACCTAGGTAAGGTGAGAGCCGTGAGGCAGTGTCCGGCCCCCGCATCACTCCCAGATCGGCAAGCCGAATACGTTGCATTGCCGATGTGAAAGACAGCCTCATACGGTAGACTCTCGGTAGTGACGCAAGGAGAGACAGTACAAGCTCCGCAATCACGGAAGCTCTTACGAGGGACAGCGGACGTATCGAGCAGACTCCTTGAGTCGCTCGATCAGTACACTTGAGTGCACGCAGATTCGCAGGAGGTAGTCGGCCTGACGACACCAACGAAAGGAGAATCGAAATGGGGAAAATCATCATCAGCGAGAATGTCTCGCTCGACGGAGTCATCCAGGACCCGAGCGGTGACGAGGGCTTCAGGCACGGCGGCTGGATCGGTCGTATTGGCGATCGGGGTCGCGAAGAGGCCGCCAAGGTCCTGCTCGATGAGGCGCTGGGCACCGAGGCCATGCTGCTGGGCCGGCGCAGCTACGAGTTCTTAGCCTCGCGGTGGCCATCCAGGACTGGTGCCCTGGCGGACAGGCTGAACAGCAAGCCCAAGTACGTTGTGTCCTCGACCCTCCAAGATCCCGCCTGGAACAACACGACCGTACTACACGGTGACGTGGTGAACGAGATCTCAAAGCTGAAGCAGCAGATAAACGGGGACATCGTCGTCGCCGCCAGCTTCCAGCTCCTGCACACGCTGCTAGAGCACGACCTCGCCGACGAGCTGCGGCTGATGATCTACCCAGTCGTGCTCGGGACCGGCAAGCGCCTCGTCGGCGAGACCAGCGACAAGAAACCCATGAGCCTCGTCGGCAACAAGACCGTCGCTGGCGACCTCGTCTTCCTCACCTACGAGTTCGTCCGGGAGGCCTAGCGAGCGTAGCCGGCGAAAAAACCTGAAACCCGCTCTGCTCGCATAAGGAAGTTCATCGCACTGTTAGCGAACAAGCAGAAACTCTACCCGTAGTCAGGGTTTCATGTAAGGCAAGCAGGAGGAGTCTGAAGACGCGAAAAAAGCTTGAGCTTATCTTCTCATTTGAGACGCGCAGGCAGCGAGAGCGGAGCGAAACCCTGTCCTTGAGTCGCTCAATCAGTACACTTGAAACATCGAAGGAGGCATCTCTATGGAGACCCTTATTCTGCACCCCACTCGCGGTATCCTCAACCCGAAGACGCTGAAGGAAGCGCAAGCAATGCACAACGCTTTCGTGATGGAGGGCCCGCAGCCCGGGATCGCAATCGCTCGTTCGCTCGGAGATCTTAGCCACAACCTGTATACGCCCGTGGAGGGTCTGGGGAATCTGTCGGCAGCTTCGCCAGGCGAACTGCTCTTCATCGATTATTGGGCCGATCCAGGGGGTATGGAGACATTTTTCTCCAATCCGTTCGTACAGGAGGCGGCGGACCACCTGTATTCATCGCGGGAGGAAGCGGAGTGGATACCCGCGCGCGATGCGTTCACGTTCCATGTCCCAGCGGTAGTTGGCACGACTGCGCGTTTCGTCGGGATGATGCGGGCACCGGTGCGTGCGGCCTCGGATGCGGTCACGGTCCTCTCGGAACTCATCTGGGCAAACCTCCGTGCATCGCGCAAACTCGGCCATCTCTCGCATCAGCTCTTCCTGCGGCATGCTGCCGTCGTGGAAGCCAGGCCAGCAGCGAATGCACGCCGCAGCGGTGGTGAAGACATCGCCTTGCCGGTCCAGCCAGTCGAAGTCCTTGCTGTCGATTTCTGGCCAACGCTTGAAGGGCTCACCGAGCACTACAGTGCCTTGATATCCACGAACGGGCTCGACGAGGTGTTGGCCGGGCCCCTAACGGTGTCCGTCTGGGAGGCGGCGAGCGGATTCGTCGCGTGGTAACACGCACGAAAGGAAACTGTCTCGGCTGGCACGGGCGTGACCGCAGCAACAGCAGAGACAAAAGACCCATCATCTCTTATCAAAAGGAGTGTGCTATGAATGAATCAAGTCAGACACAGCGCTTAAGGGACAAGAACGTGGTCGTCATCGGAGCGAGCCGTGGTCTGGGGCGCAGCATTGTTGCCGCGGTTTCCGCTGAGGGCGCCCGCGTGCTTGCCGTTGCGCGAAAGCCCGAGCCGCTCAAGCAGCTCGCCGCTGAATTTCCGGGCCTGCGCATACTCGCGCTGGACGCAACTGAGGAGGGGGCTCCGGCCAAGGTGTTTGAGACGCTGGCGCCAGATGTCGTCGTCGTGTGCGCGGGTGCTATCCCTCATATGGCGCCACTGGTAGAGCAAACGTGGGAGCAGTTTTCACGCAACTGGAATAGCGATGTCAAACTCTCGCTGCTCTTCTTGCAAGCAGCGCTGACCACGCCACTGCCCTCAGGAACCACGATCATCCTGATGTCCAGTGGCGCAGCCATCGGCGGCTCGCCGCTTTCAGGGGGATATGCTGGCGCTAAGCGCACGCAGATGTTTCTTGCCAGCTATGCCCAAGACGAGTCTGACAACCGATCCCTGGGGTTGCGCTTCCTGGCGCTGGCACCAGGGGGCAATATCCTGGCAGAAACGGAGCTGGGCCAGGTGGCAGCCTCGGCCTACGCTGCTGTTCGCGGCGTTTCCATGCAGGACTTTATCCGAGGCCAGAGGGGCCAGCATCCTCAGGTCACCACCGAACTGGTGGCCAAGGCGGTGATCAAGCTGGCAAGCCAACCGCAAGGCGGAGAAGGCCAGTCGTTCCTGGTTACTGGAGCAGGGGTCACGCTTGTGTCGTAGGTCCGCTGGTCCCGCAGAAGCGAACAGGCGAGCAGAAGCCTGGTAAAAAGCGCGCATCGCGAATGTGTTGTGGGGTCCAGGCAAAGTGACACCAAAGGGTTTATCGCAATCAGGCGTTTGATGTCAGTCAGGGATGTACGACAGGGTGAGGTACAAAAGAGATGAACAAACACGGCGAATACGCAGATGCGCCGCTCTGTGGCCTCATGCCAGAACCAGTGTTGATATACCAAGGAGAAGAATGACACTATGGCCACAATGAAAGCAGTACGGATCCATGCGTTTGGTGATGTTGACGTTTTGAACTATGAGGACGCCCAGCGACCTGAACCGCAGGCCGGTGAAGTGCTGGTGCGAGTGCGGGCTGCTGGCGTTAGCCCGATGGATTGCATCTGCCGCACATTCCCCGTGCCCGGCATTACAGCCGGGCACCTGCCGTATATCCTGGGCTGGGACATGGCAGGCTCGGTCGTCGCGCTGGGCGAAGGGGTGACGCAGTTAGCGGTTGGTGATGAAGTGTATGGGATGCCGCGTTTTCCAGGCGAAGCCAGGGCCTACAGTGAGTATATCACCTCGCCCGTCGCGGATCTCGCGCTCAAACCACAGAGCCTGACGCATCAGGAAGCGGCCGGTGTCCCGATGGCTGGGCTGGTGGCCTGGCAAGCGCTGTTTGATACCGCCCATCTGCAAGCGGGGCAGACCGTGTTCATTTCCGGGGGAGCGGGTGGCGTCGGTCATCTTGCGATCCAACTCGCCAAATGGAGGGGTGCGCGAGTCATGACGACGACTTCTCCCCCGCAACGCGGAGTTTGTGCGTGATCTGGGGGCTGATGTCATCATCGACTATACGCAGCAAGCGTTGACCGAGGTGGTCAAGGATGTCGATGTGGTCCTGGATACCATCGGCGGGGATGTCCTCAGGGACTCGTTCGGGGGAGTCAAACGCGGCGGCTCGATTGTCTCTCTGCCTGCTCATAAAGGAGTGAAGGCTCTTGGGGAGCAACTTGCTCCGCAGTCAGGTGTGGCCTTTGCACTCATCGCGGTTCACCCCTCGGGCGAGCAGATGGCCGAACTGGCGAACCTGGCCAATGCCGGCCAGCTCAAACCACATCTGGACGCCGTTTTCCCACTCAAAGAAGTGGCACAGGCCCACAAGCTGAGCGAGGGCGGACATGTTCGCGGCAAAGTCGTGTTAACGGTTGAGTGATAACCGCCGCTTTTCCTCATTGAAAGAGGGAAGGTCTTATTCTTTGTTCAGATCAAGTACGGCGCAGGCAAACAGCGCCCCTATTCCCCTGCTGAGCGGCGGAAGCGGCGAGCAGGGGATGCTCAAGGATGAGCGGCCAGGCCAAGTTGTTATGGCGACAAGAAGGAGAGAAACTATGACCAATCACAAGATCGGCGCACGTGAAGAGTGGCTTGCGGCTCGGCTGGAGCTGCTCGAGGCCGAGAAGGCGCTGACGAGGCGGAGCGACGAGCTGGCACGCCGGCGGCAGGAGTTGCCCTGGGTGCGGATCGACAAGGAGTACCGCTTCGAGACCGACGAGGGTCCAGTGTCCCTTGCCAGTCTCTTCAGAGGACGCTCGCAGCTGCTCATCTATCACTTCATGTTTGGGCCCGAGTACACGGCAGGATGTCCGAACTGCTCGGCGATCGCGGACGGCTTCAACGGCTCCGTCGTCCACCTCGCCCATCACGATGTCACGCTCTATGCCGTGTCGCGGGCTCCCCTTGCGAAACTACAGGCGTACAAGCAGCGCATGGGCTGGAGCTTTCCCTGGGCGTCGTCGTTCGGCAGCGACTTCAACTACGACTTCCACGTGTCGCACACCAGGGAGGAGTGGCATTCGGGAGCGGTGGAGTACAACTTCCGCGAGAGGGACTTTCGGCCGCCGGAAGGCTCGGAGAGTTCCTGGAACGCCTGGAGCGAGTCGACCGTTGGAACGGACTGGGAGACGTATAGGCGAGAAGGGCCCGGTATGAGCGCGTTCGCGCTTGAGGAGGGCCTCGTCTACCAGACCTACTCGGCGTACGAACGTGGGATCGACGTCCTCTGGGGCATGTACCCGTGGCTCGACCGCGCGCCACGCGGGCGCAACGAGACCGGCGCCTGGTGGCGCCGCCACGACGAGTACGACATCCAGTGACGCGTGATGAAGAGGTGGACTCTGCAGATGCAATTGCGACGAGAGAATGTTCTTGTGCTCGCGCCGCTACTGACGCTGGCCGCGGCGGCGTGGGCGGTGCTGATCTGGCAAGCCGGGATGATGGCTGGCATGGGCCTCACGATGGGCCTCTTAATCGGGGTGTTCCTGGCGGTCTGGATGGTCATGATGGTGGCGATGATGTTTCCGGCAACAGCCCCGATGAACCTGGCTTTCGCGCAAGTCCAGCGTGAGAGGGGAAGTTTCGGGCGTGTCTTTGTCACTTCCTGGATCTTCATGGGCGCGTACCCGGCTTTTCTGGACGCTCTTCGGCGGGCTTTCGTATCTCGGCGCCAACGCAGCCTCGGAGCTGGCTCGTACCGTTCCCTGGCTCATGAGGAACGCGACCCGCATCGGTGGTGGCCTCCTCGTCCTGGCTGGACTCTACCAGTTCATGCCTTTCAAACGCGTCTGCCTGGCGAAATGTTGCAGGCCCCAGCAGTTCATTCGTGATGAATGGCGTGACGGTCGCGCCGGCGCCTTGCGCATGGGCCTCTCTCACAGCTTCTCTTGCCTGGGAGCGAACTGGTTGCTCTGTGTGCTGCTCTTTGCTGTGGGTCTCATGAATATTGCCGCGATGGTCGTGCTGACCGTGCTGATCTTTGCGGAAAAGTTTTTTCCCCAAGCCGAGCGCATTGCCTGGGGAGCAGGTCTGGCCTTGATCTTCTACGGCACGCTCGTGATCGTCGTGCCTGCGGCGCTCCCATTGAACGGAGCAGGCATGTAATCTGGTGATGGATGACATGAGTTTTCAGGAACAGGAAGGACCTGGAGAGATGAATGACTACAATCGCCGCCTGATTGAGGAGTTCCGTGCACATGGGGGCAAAGTTGGCGGGATGTGGGAAGGCACGCCCTTGCTCCTGCTCACAACCACCGGGGCCAGGAGTGGAGAGCGGCGCACGACTCCGATGGGATATCTGCCCGATGGCGACCGCCTGATCGTCTGGGTGTCCAATGGTGGCTCGCCGACGCACCCGGGCTGGTATCACAATCTGGTGGCGCACCCGCACGTCACCGTCGAGGTCGGGACCGAGACCTTCGACGCCATCGCTGTTGTGACAGCAGGTGCGGAGCGGGATCGGCTGTGGACCCAGGGAGTGGCGGTGTATCCCCAGTTGGCCGAGGCTCAGGCGAAGACGGCCCGCCAGATCCCGGTGATCGCGCTCTCCCGACAGGCAAGCTGAAGACCAGGAGTGGCTCCCACCAACTAACTGCACAATCGCGCTCGGCTACGAGGTGCGTGACAGGCCCAGAGACACGGAACTGGTAGAATGACATCGATCTGGCATGCGCATCCTGCCCGTCACCTTGGAGGCGGAGCAGGTCGTTGTGCTGTACCGCTGTGAGGATGATGAGGCAGGGCCCTGGCTTGTGCCTCATCAAGTCGGCACGCACCCAAACGAGGCCTGTTGAGCGACAATGAGAAGGACCCTCGCCCAACGATAGTGAAAGGAAGAATCGAGGTGGAGAATATCCTCAACAAGAAAACCGCAGTCGTGTACGGAGCCGGTTCCATCGGCGGCGCTGTCGCTTCAAATCCGTCGTCGAACAGAAAGGAGTGTGGTGCGAAATGACACAGAGACCTGACGGCATAGCCACTGCCGCCCCGAACAGGCTCCCGCGTTGGGCGAGCGGGGTGGCCTACGCCGTGTGCGGCTGGGCGTTCGCGTTTGCCGCGCTGAGCTGCTACTGGGCGCTGGGAGGGACGGTAGGCACGCAGACCATCTCACCGGCCATCGTCGCGCTCGCTCGTGCCCACGATCCCCTGGTGTATGCAGCGCTGTGGCTGGGCGCCCTCGTCAAAGTCATCAGTGGGGTGGTCGTGCTGGCGCTGATCCAGCCCTGGGGTAGGGTGATTCCCCGCTGGCTCCTCCTCATGCTCGCCTGGGGAGCGGGGACGCTCTTGTTCGTGCATGGGGGCCTCTTCTTCGTCGTGGGTGTGCTGGCGTTGAGTGGGACGATCCGCGTCGGGACTCCTCTGTTGGTGCTGCGCTGGTACACGTTCCTGTGGGGGCCGTGGTGGCTGGCGGGGGGCATCCTGTTCCTCCTGGTGGCCTGGATCGTC
>Ga0070717_10003499_pt1 | contig 11239 bp, 11 predicted proteins | sample LARL113metaG_FD_71366 | JGI IMG/M metagenome (GOLD analysis project Ga0070717, IMG submission 71366) | Corn, switchgrass and miscanthus rhizosphere microbial communities from Kellogg Biological Station, Michigan, USA - LAR L11-3 metaG | ecosystem: Host-associated > Plants > Roots > Rhizosphere ...
ACGTGAGGCCGGGGCGTATGTCATCGGCACCGGGCGCGCTGCCGGCCGTCAGACGGCTCTCGACTTCGGCGCGCAGGAGTTCCTCGACCTCGATAACGACGCTCTGGAAGATGTCGGCGGCGTCGACCTGGTTTTCGATGTCCTCGGCGGCGACGTCGCGAAGCGGTCTGCGGGCGTGATTCGAGCCGGAGGAACGCTGGTGACTATCGCCGGCCCGACCGAGGCGCGGCCCGCTGACGGCCGGACGGTTGACTTCGTCGTCGTACCCGATCGCGCCCAACTGAGTGAGATTGTCCGGCGGGCTCGTGACGGACGAGTGCGGACAAACATCGGCACCGTGGCTGCCCTCGACGATGCCGTCGCCGCCTTCAACCCGACCGAACGGATCAAGGGAAAGACGATCATCCGCGTTCGACCGTGAGGACTCGGGGTGTACCGCGCATTTGCTCGCCTATGAAATCATTCCACTGGGCGCCGGACAGGCGAGCGTGATCGCGCGCTTGCCCGCGTTCGTCGCTTTTTCTTTTGGCCTGCTGCATGGCTTCGGCTTTACTAGTGCGCGCACGGACATTGATCCAGCTCGCTGCGCGCTCGCGCTCGTCGTGCTCGTGGCCCGATGGGTTTGGGATGCGATCTAGGCCGGAAACCCCCTCGACACGCCGGGCGATAGGGAATTAGATGCCCATGCGACAATTCCCGCCGATCGCGGGCTCTTTCTCGAAGAAACATGGCGGTTGCATCCCGAGATTTGCGCCTTCACCTCAGAGCTCTTCTACGAGAGCCGGTTGCATTCGCGCCCCGGACTGGAACTGCAAGAAATAAGATCCAACGGAAGGGTCAGTGGTTCCGGCCTCCGCTTCATCCCAGTCGCTCACGAGGGAAATCAGAGTTCTTGCCCCGAGGAGGCGGAGAAAATCCGCGAGCTTGTCGCGGAGATTCTGAGTTCTAAGACTACATGGGTTGATCGCGAGGGCAAGGAAGCGACAATCGGGCTGGATGATATCCTTATCATCGCGCCGTACAACGCGCAGGTCTTTGAGCTTCAGGAGCGCATCCCCCGAGGCAGAATCGGAACCGTCGATAAGTTTCAGGGTCAGGAAGCGCCGATCGTCATCTATTCGATGACGACGTCCAGCCACGCCGATGCGCCGCGAGGCATGGAGTTTCTTTACAGCTCGAACCGGCTGAACGTGGCGACTTCTCGTGCACGATGCGTTTGCGTGCTGGTCGGGTCGCCCTTGGTGTTCGAAGCCGAATGCCGCACGCCTCGACAGATGCAACTCGCCAACGCGTTTTGCCGGTATTTGGAAATGGCGATTGCCATTCAATAAGCCGCCCTCTCGACCGGACGATTTTCAAACTTCAGCAGAGCGTAACGTCTGCCAACGAACGACCGGACTTTGAGCGACGTCCAGTATAAGTTAGGAGGCCATGTAGGCGACCACGCCGGCCAGCGCTACAACTGCGACCAGCACGAAAACAAGCCGTCTCATACGGTGCCTCCTTGCGTAATTGAACCCATGCGTATTCTGGCAATCACGGATCAGGGTTCAGAACAGGCGTCATCACAAGCAATCCCGAATCAGGGCTGCCGGCCACGATAGTGCAGCGACCTGAACGCGGCTCGGAACTCGGCGCTGAAGAGTTCGGATTCTGCCCATGCCGCGAAGGACCGTATCGGTCATCGGCTTGTCCTTTGTCGTTTCACTGGGCGTTGCTCATGCCGGCCCGCGAGACCAAGCATGACGTGGCGGAATGCGACCCGCCATTCCGTGCCGTCGTCACACAGGAGCGGCTCTCGTGGCATTTTGGCTAGTTCCACGAGCCCAAGTCGCCTGAAGCCATCTCGCCAGGTCGATGGCAAGCGTCGATTTGAGTGCCGAGTGCAAGTCTGGGTTCTTGTTCATGAAGTCCTTGAGTTTCGATTTGGGCCAGGAAACGTAGCGCGTCGGCTCGATCGCCACGGCATTGGCCGGTGCCGTCTCTTCCGTCACGTAGCTGATGCTGCCGATGAAATGTCCGGGCTGGAGTTCGCCGACGTTGCGGCCGTCGACCTCGGCACAGACCTTGCCCGAGTAGATCACCATGAGGCGGTCCAGCGGCTTGTCGCGCTCGACGAAGCACTCGCCTGCCTCGGCGTTTTCCCAGGTTGCCAGCTTGAGTAACTTGATCATCTCGCGAGGCGTGATGGTCCGAAAGACGAGCTCGCACAATCTCTGCTCATCCGCGCTCAACTTCACGGGAAGGCGCTCCAGCAGCAATCGACAGATCCAGTAGATGTTCAAGGCCGTAAACACGAGATTCCAATAGATGGGTGTCATCAATGGCTCAGGGCGAAAGTAGAAATATGGGATGAGACAAGCAGCAGCAACGATGGTGAGTATTCGGAGCCAGAGAATGTCACGTACCATAAAGGCGAAAAGATACAATACATTGGCTGCGTGTATCAGAAGATCAATTTGGAACGACATTGCCTATCCCCTTGCCGTTGATCGTCGCTTCGGCAAAACGCCGACGCAGACCTTCCTTAGTTCTTGGGTTGCCCGCATCGAGTGCACCGACAAGGACGGGGCTTCAAAGTCATTCGCCGGCGCTGGGTCATCGAGCGCACGTTCTCATTGCTGCGCCACAACCGCCGCCTGATGGCCTGCTACGACGCGCTGGCGATGGTCGCTGTCCGCTTCGCCAAGCTCGCAATGATCTCCCTTATGCTCAAGCGACTGACCTCCGCCTAGCCATGATCTCTAATGCAAACTTCCGATTCAGGCCTAATTCCCGCAGACACCGTGACGATGGTTGCCGCGCGCCGCAGGTCGAGCCAGAGTCCCCGCGGCGTGCGGCCGATCCGTACCACCGCCTCGTCGCATGAGGGGCAGCGTAGGATGGCGCCCAGCTCGATGGCGTACAGGCGCAGCTCTCCCATCGGCATCATCCTGGCGCAGCCCGCGCAGGTGATCTGTGCGGCCGTCGCCTCGAACGCGAAGACCTCGCGCAGCAGACCGCCCGCGGCGTTGCCGTCGAGCATGGAGCACATCTCCTCGCGACTCATCTCACCCTCCTCCTGTCGCTCCGAAGCGCTCGGTCTTGACGCGCCCGGGCTCGTGCCCGAGCCCAACCAGCGCCTCGGCCACCGCCTCCACCATCGTCGTCGGGCCGCAGACGAATACCTTGGGCGCCGCCGCGGGCGGGAATCCGACCTCGGCTAGCATCGACGCGTCGATCCGCCGGGCGTGACCGCGCCAGCCTGGTGGCGGCCGCTCGCGCGTAAGCGTGTGAACGATCCCGGGCCCGCCGGGCGCCGACCCGAGCCGCTCCAGCTCCTCGCGGTAGATGATGTCCGCGAAGGAGCGCGAGGAGAGCAGGAGGCGCGCCGGCACGGCGCGGGCCGCCTCGCCGCTCGCCGCGCGGTGGCGCAGCATGGCCATCAACGGCGCGACGCCCGAGCCGCCCGCGACGAGCAGCAGCGGCCCGCCCGCAGCGACGGACCAGGCGAAGTAGCCGCCGATCGGCCCGCGCAGCTCGAACCGGTCGCCCGGCCGGGCCTCATCGACGAGCCAGGGCGACACCTCCCCGCGCTCGAGCCGCTCGACCGTGAGCGCGAGCCGCAGCGCCTCGGGCGGGGAGGCGATCGAGTAGCTCCGCTGGGCCTGGTAGCCGTCATCCGCGGTGAGCCGGATATCGACGTGCTGCCCCGCGCGATGGCCGGGCCAGTCCGGCACGTCGAGAACTAGCGTGGTCGCCCGGCGCGTCTCGGCCACCCTCTCGACCACCTCTGCCTGCCGCCAGGCGAGACGCCGAGCGCCGGCGCGCGCGGGCGGCGGCGCCGTCTCAATCGCCGTCATAGCGCTGCTCACGCCAGGGGTCTCCGTAGATGTGGTAGCCGAGGGACTCCCAGAAGCCCGGCTCGTCGTGCTCCATGAACCGCAGCCTGCGGACCCACTTCGCCGATTTCCAGAAGTAGAGGTGCGGGACCAGGAGACGCGCCGGGCCGCCGTGCTCTGGCGCCAGCGGCTCGCCGTCGAACCGGGTCGCCACCAGGCCCTTGCCACCGAGCAGGTCCTCGAGCGGCAGGTTGGTCGTGTACCCGCCGTCGCAGTGCGCCATGAGGTAGGGCGCCGGCGGCTCCTCGAGGCCCGCCGCCGCGAGCAGGTCGTCGATCGTGACTCCCTCCCAGACGGTTCCGAGCTTGCTCCACTTGGTCACGCAGTGGATGTCGACCGTGAGTTCAGTCCGCGGCAGCGCCTGGAACTCCTCCCAGGTCCACTTGCCGGCGGGCGACCCACCGTCCTGCAAGGTCAGGGTCCACCTGTCGAGCGGCGTATGTGGTGTCGGCCCGGCGCTCAGAACCGGGAAGTCCTCGGTCACGTACTGGCCGGGCGGGACCCGTCGCTCATCCGCTTTGGCCCGCCCGCGCCCGGTGAAGCCTCTGGTCGTGGTCATGGGCGGCTTCCTCGGCGTTGTTCCGGCTTGTGTGACGACACACGGTTCATCGGAGGCTAAGGCGTTGGCCTGATGAACGAGGCCGCTGGGGCCAGCTCATGCTCCTTACGCTATCGTCAGACCATTTACGGGCGATCCACGTGTTCGCGATCTGGATGTACCCCGGCGGGCCTCTGCTCAGAATGCGACCTCCGAAGACCGTTTCGTAAAATCGAGCCGATCGTTCGATGTCGGCGACGGTGAGAAAGTATGCGACGGTAAACCCATCCTGCGGCGGCATCTGATAGGTTTTCTGGTCGACTTGTACTTGGCTCATGGACGACGCCAATTCGGCGATCATAAGAAATCTCGAGGAATAGAACGATCCCAGTCGCGACGACACACTTCGTTCGCGCCCTCCCAGGCGCTCAAACTTCCCTGAAGCAGAAAGGCGTTGCCCGTGGATGACAGCCGCATCTGCGTCTCGACCCGGATTTGCCATTCGTTTCGCGACACGGTCTGGATATTGCGCAGTTCGGCAACGGCGCTGAGCGGGCCATTCTCCTCGATATGATACTGCGATTTCCACTGTGTGCCCAATTCCACACCGATGCGGTCAATGCGTTCAACCCGCACACCATCGCGATGAAGGATGGTTGGCTTCTCGGGTGACGCCGTCTCCGGTTCGGGAAAAGGCGAGAGTTTGGCGTCTGCGACATTAGGCGAGCGTTGCGGCAGATCGAGCGTGCCAGCAAAGATCTGCACAGTCGCCGTCTCCGGACTGGGCCAGATCATCGGCCAGTAATCCGTAGATATCGCAAGCCTCAGCTTGTGGCCGGGTGGAAATATCGAACCTGCATCATTGAGCTGGATACGCACGCGATAGCGTTCACCTATCGCCAGCAGGGCGGGCTGTTCGTGGCTCTCGCGATGCGTGAGGTTGAGCACACCATAGCTGACACGCAGCGATTCACCGGAGGGGTGCACATCGCATAACCGCACCATCAGATTCGCAATCGGGCGATCGGACGCGACATCGAGCGTGACGACCGGAGCGCCAAGGATCTCGATCGGCGTATCGAGTGGCGGCGTCTCAAAAGTCAGCGAGCGGGCGTCGTCTTCTCGCTGGTCGCCGGCCTGATCACGCCCGCGACCGAATGGAACCCAATCGCCCGAAAACTTACCAAGCGTCTGCGGCGAGCACACGGCCCGAGCCGTGAAAGGCCCGCTTGTCTCTCGAAGTCCCGCGTCGGTTAAGAACAACCGCCGGGTTGTTACTGTTTGCGGTGGCCACGAAGGCTCGGCAATCCACCGGCCCGGCAACGTCTCGTGATGGGTCGCCGGTTTCACACTTTCCGTCATCCAGGCACGCAGCATGGGTTCATCCATCACGCCCGTATCGACGCCCTTCAGCCAATAATCCCACCAACGCAGTATTTCTTGGAGGAACCCGATCTGGGGGCCGGGAAGTGCAAAGTGCGGATAGGCGTGTGCCCATGGCCCGATGAGACCCTTGCGAGGGACCTTTAGTCCTTTAAGCAGACGCGGGATTGCATTCTTATAACCATCGGTCCAACCGCCGACGGCATAGACCGGGCATTGAATCGCCGCGTAGTCCTCACATACCGATCCATGCTTCCAATACGTATCGCGTCGTTGGTGCCGCAGCCAATTTTCCTGGAACAGCGGTATGTTCTGCAGGCGCTCCAACCACATAGCCCGCCAGCTATCGCCGACGAGCGCCGGATCGGGCGGAAGACACATCAAGCCGAAAAAGAAAAAGGCCCATTCAAGTGCAGCGGTGGTGAGAAGCGTGCCGCCCATGTAATGCGCGTCGTCAGCGTACCGATCGTCGGTTGAACAAATGGTGACGATTGCTTTGAGAGCCGGGGGGCGACGCGCCGCAATTTGAAGTCCGTTGAACCCGCCCCAGGAAATTCCCATCATCCCAACCGAGCCATTGCACCAGGGCTGAGCTGCCAGCCAAGCGATCACCTCCACGCCATCGTCTTGTTCCTGCTTGGCGTACTCGTCGAACAGTAAACCCGTCGATTCGCCGCTACCTCGAAGGTCGACGCGAACGCTGGCGTAGCCGTGACCGGCCAGATACGGATGAGTCAGCGCGTCGCGCTCGTAGGTGCCGTCGCGCTTGCGATATGGGAGATACTCCAAGATCGCAGGAACCGGGTTCTGTTCGGCATCGTCCGGCAACCAGGTGCGGGCCGCCAGCGTCGTACCGTCCTTCAACGGTATCAAGGTGTGCTCGATAACACGCACCGCCTTTGGGAAATTCGTGACAATCACGGCGGACTACTCATGATGGCGGCGGTTTGCCGGCTTGCTGCGGCATCGGAAGAAAATACACGGTGAAGACGCCGGTTACGCGGCGTGCTCATTGGAAAGCCTACCCAAGCCGCAGCGGAGCCACAACAGGAGCTACGGTGGCTCGCACCAAGCCGCCACCTCGCACGAGTAGGCGTTGAATCCACGCCATCAGGCTCACGTCTTGCGGCTGTGGAATGAAGATGGGCTTCTCGTGTCGCTTGCCGATCGGCGGCGACATATCGCCGACCGACTCGTCTGTCTTCGGCAGGTTGCGAGTGCTAGGAAATTTTTCAGCCTGAGCCATAGACGACCACTCGATGGCTTTAGGGTTAGGCCGGCCTGGGCGTTGAGCCGCCCAGACCCGGCCGCTTTCATATCATGCGCCGCAGCGGCAGCACCGTATGCCCTTCGGGGACGGCAAGTACAGGCAAGCCCGATCTTTGGTCTATCTTGGGTCAACCGGGCCGTTTCGGCCCTAATTTTCTACCAACTACTTGATCCTATTGGCGCTCCCTAGGGGACTCGAACCCCTGTTTTCGCCGTGAGAGGGATACTGCAGACCGCCCCACCCGGCAGGACGCGCGTTTTCCGCGCGTCCTGCAGTGCGCGGGTCGCTTGCACGTTACGCCAGTGCTTTTTTGACGCGCTCCGGCGTGAACGGCGCGTGGCGCAAGCGCGTCCCGGTGAGCTGGGCGATCGCGTTGCCGATCGCTGGGGTCACCAACGGCGTGGCCATCTGTCCGACGCCGGTCGGCGGGTTGTCGGTCGATATCACCTCGATGTGCATCAGCGGCACATCGCTCATGCGCGGGATCAGATAGTCGTAGAAGTTCGACTGCTCGACTGCACCGTCTTTGGTCGTGATGCGCTCCATCAGGGCGAGGCCCAGCCCGTAGACAATGCTGCTCTCGCTCTGCGCCGCCACATTGTCCGGCTGCACCGCGATGCCGCAGTCGAGCGCGCACCAGAAGTTGTGCAACGTGACTTTGCCGGTGGAGCGTTCGAGCGATACTTCGGCGGCACCGGCGACGAGCGAGTCGGAATAGTTCAGGAACGCGAACCCCATTCCGCGCTCGTCGCGCTTCCTGCCCCAGTCCGCCATGTTGGCGACGGTCTGGACGACCCTTCGTGCGCGTGGGTCCTTGATTAACTCGAGCCGGTAAGCAACCGGATCGATCCCTCGTTTCACAGCAATCTCGTCGATGAACGTCTCAACCGCAAACTTGTTTGCGGTCCAACTGATGCCGCGCAACGGGGCGGTGCGCACGCCGGTGTCCCGGTACAGTTGCTCGACCAGCTGATGCGGGACCTCGTAGCTGCCAAAATCGGCGCCAATCATCAGGATGAAGTCCTTGCGGCCGCGCGATTCATAGCGCACCGGATCGAAAAACGGCGTCACCCGATCGCCCACCAGGCGATGGTGATAGACCGCCAGTTTGCCAGAAGGGTCGAACCCGGCCCGTAAATAGTGGGCCGAGAGCGGGCGGAAGCGGCCGTTGTGAACGTCGTCCTCGCGCGTCCACATCACCTTCACCGGACGGCCCGCATCCTTCGCCAAAAGCACAGCATCGACGACGAAGTCGGCATCGCGCGGTCCGCGTCGGCCGAAGCCACCACCCATGAGCAGATAATTGAGCTTGACCTTTTCGCGGGCAATTCCCAACGCCTTCGCGCTTGCCTCCTGTGCCGTGGTCTGGCTCTGCGTGCCGCACCAAATCTCGGCCGAGTCACCCGCCGGCGACACCGCAGCCACCGCGTTCAGCGGCTCCATCTGCGCATGGTAGGCGTAATCGCAGCGGTACTCGGCCTCGAACGTGGTGGCTGCCGTGGACAGCGCATGGCGCGGATCGCCGGACTTGGACCACTCCGCTGCTTCGGCCTTCGGATCACGCGCCGCGGCGGCAAAGTCCTCGAGGCCCTTCTCGCTGTCGAAGCCCCATGCTTTTCCTGACTTCGTCCAGGTGGTGGAATGGCTCAACGTTTCCCGCGCCTGGAAAGCCGCCCACGGCGTCTCGGCGACGACACCGACGCCGTAAGGCATTCGGATCACCTTGACCATGCCCGCCACGGCTGCGGCCTTCGATTCATCGATCTTGTCAGGCGCAGCACCCTCGACCGGCGCGCGTAGCACGGCGCCATAGAGCATCCCCGGCACCTGCACATCGATCGCGTAAGGGGCGGTGCCGTTCACCTTACCCGGCACATCGACCCGCATGACATCCTTGCCGATCAGCCGGAACTGACTCGTCTTCTTGAGTTGCTCGGGCTTGATCTCGGGCGGCTTGTCGGGCACCTGCGCGAAGCCCGCGATCTCACCGTAACTCAGTCGCCGGCCGGACTTGGCATGGACCACGACGCTTGGCTCGGTCGTCAACTCATCCACCGGCACGCCGAGCTTGTTCGCCGCATTGTCAAGCAGCACGCGCCTCACCTGCGCGCCGAACGTGCGCAGCGGTTGGTAATAGCTGCGCACTGCATTACTGCCAGCGGTATACATCATACCGCCGAAGCCGGGATTGCCGTAGATCGCATCGATCGGTGGCGCCGCTACCACGCGAACCTTCGACCAGTCCGCGTCGAGCTCCTCCGCGACGATCAAAGGCAGCGAGGTCATCGATCCCTGCCCCATCTCCGTCGCCGCTGACATGATAGTGATGCTGCCATCGGGGGCGATGCTCACCCAGGGTGAGAGCGCCTTGCCCGTCCGCTCACTGGCGAATGTTGCGGCACGGGCGAGCGGACCGCTCAGCACAAAGGCAAATGACAATCCCGCGGCACCGATCATCACCTGGCGGCGGGAGATCGAGGTATTATTCAAGGACGTCGTGGCAATATTCGTTGTCATGGCTAGGCCTCCCGCGCGGCGCGCTCAACCGCGCGCACAATGCGTTGATAGGTTCCGCAGCGGCAGAGGTTCGCGCTCATATGCGCGACGATCTGGGCGCGTGTCGGCTTGGGATTCTGCTGGAGCAAGTCGGCCGCGCTCATGATTTGTCCGGACTGGCAATAGCCACATTGCGGCACCTGCTCGGCGAGCCAGGCCTTCTGCAGCGGGTGCGACGAATCCGCCGACAGTCCTTCGATCGTGGTCACGGACTTGCCTGCGATCTCCGAGACCTGGGTCTGGCACGAAAACGCGCGCTTGCCGTCGATATGCACCATGCAGGCGCCGCACAGACCGGTTCCGCAACCGAACTTAGTCCCGGTAAGCTTCAGTCCTTCCCGGATCACCCACAATAACGGCGTTGCCGGCGGCGCGTCGGTCGACGCCGCCCTGCCGTTCACAGTGAAGGTGGTGGTCATCTTTTCCTCCTTACAGATAGACGAGGACGCGCGATGGGCGTGGCAAATGACCGCAAAGTTGAAAGGCTTAGTTCGATGCCCGCCGCCAGTACTGCGTCAAAAAAGGGTTCGGCACGTCCCGCTTGGCGGCTCTCAGATCAGGCTACACCCCTAACCAGTGTACGTGGTAGGGGGCCTTGCGTGATTTTTCGTCTGCGCACACTTTGCGCTTGAAATGATGCGATCGGCACGGCGCTCCAGGAAGGCGCGTGCCGTACAACGGAATATTGATCTGTCCGCTGGTTTTGCAACGATAGAGGCTATGAAGCACGTATCTCCATATCGAAACTCCAGGCTGGCCGTTATTCTCTTTGCGACTGCGCTTCTGATAATCCTATGGGGAAATGCTGCCATGGCGATGACCCTAAATTCACCCGCGTTCCAACAGAATGGTCACATTCCCTCGAAGTACACCTGCGAGGGCGAAGATGTCTCGCCGCCACTTGCGTGGGAGGGTGTCCCTAACGGCGCTAAAAGTCTCGTCCTGATTATCGATGATCCTGACGCGCCCGATCCGAAAGCACCCAAGATGGTTTGGGTACATTGGGTCGTCTACAACATACCGCCCGATACCAAGAGCTTGCCCGAGAACGCAGGCAAGGCACCGTTGCCGCAAAGCGCCTTACTTGGGCTCAATGATTTCAAAAAGACGGGGTATGGCGGCCCGTGTCCGCCGATCGGCCGACACCGTTACTTCCATAAGCTCTACGCGCTGGATATCACGCTCGATCTGAGAGGCGCGACGAAATCGCAGATCGAGCGTGCAATGCGGGGGCACGTACTGGCCAATGCAGAGCTCATCGGCACGTATCAAAAGGGTGACCGGTAGCCGATGCTACACGACTATCTGACAACGTCCGACAGATCGAATCCTGATTTTCTCAGTTAACTCGCGCATTCTTGTATTTTGTTGCCGGGCAGGAGTAGGGCGTTGGAGCGCGGAGCGGCGCCGATCGACGCGCGGCATCTGGCTGGAGGCAACCCATGCGATTAATGCTCATCGTAGTGACCGTAGCGGTGGCAATGTTGCTCGACCTTCGCGTCAGCCAAGCCACTCAAATGCCGTGGTGCGCGGGCACTAGTAAGGGCGATTTCTTTTCTTACAATTGCAGTCTGCCAACCTACGAAATGTGCGTGCAGGAGGTGATCGCCG
>Ga0070717_10003501_pt1 | contig 11239 bp, 9 predicted proteins | sample LARL113metaG_FD_71366 | JGI IMG/M metagenome (GOLD analysis project Ga0070717, IMG submission 71366) | Corn, switchgrass and miscanthus rhizosphere microbial communities from Kellogg Biological Station, Michigan, USA - LAR L11-3 metaG | ecosystem: Host-associated > Plants > Roots > Rhizosphere ...
TTCATGTGCTTCATTAATCCAGACGAATTGCGCTTGAACGTGGTGAGCGAGTGAATGTCCTGGGTCACATCGATCATGGGTACATAATAGCATCATTTTCGCACTTTATTTGATGCCATGGTCCGGGGGGGTTCCGGCGGAAAGTGCTGAGCCGCCGGACGTTGTTCCAGACGGAGTTCGAATCAGCAACATATAGTTGCAAGGGCGTCTAGGGTTTTTCTCCAGATACCGCAGAACGTTTTTAGCGGGATGCGCTTTCGATGTGACCTCTTGAATGTCGCTCTTGATAGCTCCCGAGATCTCGACCTCTCTGGCATCGACTGGGTAATCGTGGGCGGCGAAAGCGGACCCGCCGCTCGCCACCCAGCACCGATGCCCGATAAGCAGGAACGCGCTACGTTCGCCGAGCCCTTCTTCCAGTCGTTCCGGCAATTATTTTGCAATGACAAGCCGCTGGTGCAAGTTACTCGGCTTTCGCGGTGGGGAAGATTTGTCTCCGTTGTCAGAAGGGCGATAGCGGTTGGGGCTGGCTGCAAAATCTAAGCGCGGATTGCTTCTCACGATGGCCACGAGGGGGAACGCCTCAGTGATGTGATGCTTGCAACGCGCCTAACGAACAGCACTGCTACCAAAAATAAGAGTCCCGAGGTGGTGTTGAACTCATTCGTCTCGGCCAGTAGCTCGCTTTAGACCCTTGCTGACCTGACCTCACCACTTTCCCTTGCGGGCGCGACGAGCGATCTTTGCTCGGGCTCCGGGCTTACCGCCAACCGGATAAACCAGTTTAACGCCTCGGGACTCTATCCTGCCTTTGACATTGTGTTCCTGTTCGCCTCGACCAGCGCTTGGCTATAGACCCTTGCTGGCCTTCCTTCAGTCATCTTGCGATGCAGAGGTGACCTCGCTCGAGCCCCGGACGCCGCACCAACCGGGAAAACTTTAGAACGTGTCAAAGAACGAGTATGTTTTTACTCCTTTTAAATTTTGAGTCAATGAAAAAGGCAAGGTTGTATCTCGTTTAACCGCAGGCGAGTGCGGCCTCTCCACAAGGGGGTGACCGAAAATGGTGCAATCCAGTCCGAGCAGTTTGCGTTGCGGGGCAGTGGGCGCGATTTTTTCGCTCTTTATTTCTGTAAATGGTTGATATGCGCCGTGGCGTAATTGATCTGGATTGTGAAAATTACGTTGGAAACCGCGCCCGGAGCGGAGTTGGCCTGCGTGTTTTTGAAGTCACTTATGGTACCCGGGTCTCCAAACTACAATCGAGGTGGGGAGGAATAGCCATGACAATTTTCTCGGAGGGCCGGGGCCGGGTGATTGACGTGAATCCAAGCCCTGCGTTGCGTCTGCTCGGAATTGCGGCTGCCGGATTCTTAGTGGCGGTATTGCTGTTTTCATCAGTTGCAAAAGTGGAATCTGGACACGTTGGCGTGCTTACGCTTTTTGGCCGAGTCACCGGTGAGGTGCTGCCGGAGGGTGTGCATCTGGTGAATCCGTTCAAGTCCAACAATGAGATGTCCATCCGAACCCAGGAGATCAAGGAATCGGCCAGCGTGCCCTCAAGCGAAGGGCTGGTGATGAATCTGGATACTTCGCTGATCTATCATCTGAATCCCGACAAGGCGGCAGATGTTTATCAGAAGATCGGCCCACGATACATGGACGTCCTGGTCGAGCCGAATCTGCGGGCCGCGATCCGTGAATCGACTGCATCGCATACGGCAAACGCGCTGTACACGGGCGAGCGGGAGATGGTTGCCAAGCAGATCTACGATCAGCTCGTGCAGAAAATTGGGGGTCGAGGAATCACAGTGGAGAGTGTTCTGCTGCGGGATATCCAATTGCCGGCTTCACTGAAGAGTTCTATTGAATCCAAGCAGCAGGCCGAACAGGAAGCCCTGGCTATGAATTTCCGTTTGCAGAAAGAAACCCAGGAGGCCCAGCGCAAGCGAATTGAAGCCGCCGGCATTCGCGATTTTCAGCAGATTGTAGCCCAGGGAATCAGTCCGCAGTTGCTGGAGTGGAAAGGGATTGAAGCGACCGAGACCTTGGCCAAAAGCGGGAATTCAAAAATCGTGGTAATCGGAAATAGCAAAAACGGGCTGCCACTGATCCTGGGGCAATAGTGCATCACAACGAGGTTTTCGCCTCCCTGAGCTTGATGGGCGCCCGCGCCGCTTTACGAGGCTGCTGCTACCAAATCCATCCCCGCTCAAGCTTCGCCTGAAGCTCTGTTTCATCTCCTGGCTGAGCGTCTCAGGGATTTTTTCTTCGGCGGGATGGGGTGCTCATGATCCAAGTCGTAGAACTTTGCCGGACCGTGATCGGACTTGGCATTGGGGACTGGCCGCTCGTTCCGCGAGCTGAAATGGGCAGCGTCAACCGCCGCGGCAAGCGGACTTGTGGTCGTGTACATCGCTTCATCAAGCGTGCTGCCGGACGGGGCTTTGGCCGCAGCAAATACGGCGAACGCGGTCCCGTTCACATATGAGGTCGAGATGTAATCTGCAACCATGAGTCCGGAAAAAGTATTGGGCAGCCAACTTGTGCTCATCGGGCCAGCTAGCTCGACGGGTGCGCTCCAGGTCTGGCCGCCATCCTGGGAAGAAACGAATGCGACCCCCATTTGGCAAACGGTTCCGCAGTTGGAAACGAGATAGTAGTAATACGTCAGGGTCAAATGCGCGCTGCTGCCAGAAGTCACCGGGTCGACCGCCAGGCCCGGAATGAAATGGTCTACCGTGCTCGTGGTGGGATCGATAGGGATGCGGGCCGGCTTCGTCCAGGTGACACCATCGGCGGAAGTGCTCAAAATCAGATCATTCGAAGAGCAATTCGTGCGGAAGCGACAATCGCCCCAGACAACGTACACAGTTCCGTTAGCGTCGATTTCAGCGGAGGCTAGCGGACCGCTCCGCAGGCCGCCGGCTTCGGTGTGATCGGTTATCGAAGAAACGCTCACCGTGCTGCTCCAACTTGCGCCGCCATCGCTCGACGAGAATGCCAGCATGGGGCCAGCAAGCCCTAGAATCGGCACAATCACTTTGCCATTCGGTTGCACCAACGGCTGCCCACCAAGCCCGGTAGCGTGGTTAGCGGTGTTCAGGGGCGATCCCCAGGTCAGACCGCCATCGGTGGACGCGTTCATCTCGATGAGATCGCCCGAGCTTACGTCATCCCACTCGATGTAGCAGTGGCCGTAGAACTGACTGGTAGTGGTGTTGTCGCACGCGATCCAGTCCTTATCGGCGTCCCCGGTCGTGGTGACCACAATTGGATTTCCCCAGGTGACAGCATCCGGTGATCGGCTGACCAGGACTTTCGCCGGACCCGATCCTATTCCGAGCGACGAGACGAGCCACGTACCGTGGACGGCGTCGTAAGCCACTGAGGCGTCGCTGGCAGCCGTGAAAGTGCCGGCATCTTGAAAGGTCGTAATGCCGGGTAGAAATCCGCTGTTCCAGGTCGCGCCCCCATTTGTTGAAGTGGCGAAGCCGATATCGGCAGCGCCGGCGCCGAAAATGCGTCCAACCTGAAATGCCGTGACGATGGTTGAGCCGAAGGCAAATGTATCCGGCTCGACTTCAGTGGCGTGCTGGCTGGTGGAGTTGGTGTAGGGATCTGAGCTGAGCTTGGTTAATGGCACCGTCGCTGCTGGGAAGATCATCTGTGCCGGTTCACTGTGAGCCGATCCAGAGCCGCAGCCGAGCGTTAGAGGAATTAGAAGGCTCAGTACAAGAGTAGGAAAGAAGTGCTGGCGCATCCTACGAATCGCCGGGAGAAGCATTCGTTAGGTTCCTAAGATCGAATCACCGGCCAACCAGCTCCCGGCGACGCGTATTCACTCGATCAAAGTACCCCGGACGGCTGCTCCGGTCAATACAAAGCCGGGCCCGGCTATTGTGAGAGGCGGATGATCTCGGGCCTCATCTTCCACATCATCAATAACTTAGCCATTGATCTGCCCTTGTTCATCGTTTTACCCCCAGTGCATTGCAGATCTTTGCCAATCGGTGCACAGTTTCGGCGAACAAGGGAGGCAACGCAATGACAAGTTCGTGGGCTGAATTTTGTGAGCAAACGAATCCAGGGGTCCTCAGCGAGGCGCGTGGGACGAAACCGTTTCAGAATGCGCGGCGGGTGCAGGAGAGCATCTCCGCGGCGGCGGAGAAGAGGGCTTTGGTGTGGATGGCGGAGCGCACCCCGGCATGGATCAACTCCGATCACCTAACCTTGCTGGGATTCCTGGCCCAGATTCTGGCCGGCGCGGGATACGCGCTCTCCCGCTGCAACCGATACTGGCTGCTGGGGGTGATCGGGTTTCTAGCGCTGAACTGGTTCGGCGATAGCCTGGATGGCACGCTGGCTCGCGTGCGGCAACGGCAGCGACCGCGCTACGGATTCTACGTCGACCACATGGTGGACAGCTTCGGGGCGCTGGCGCTGATGAGCGGCTTGGCCATTTCCGGCTACATGTATCCTTACATCGCAATTGCTCTGCTGCTGACCTTCCTGCTGCTTTCGATTCAGTCGTATCTCGCGACTTACACGCTGGGCGAATTTCAGCTTTCGTTCTGGAAATTTGGGCCGACAGAGATACGAATTTTGTTGGCGACCGGAAACCTGACGCTGCTGTTCCGCCCGATGATTTGGCACGGACATTATCGGCTGTTTGATGTCGGCGGAATTATCGGGATTCTCGGCATGGCGGTCATGCTGATCTTCTCTACTATCCGCAATACGATGCGGCTTTTTAGGGAAGAGAGGCTCTCATGAGGGCAGGCGACGGGAGTTGGCGGAGGACTGGATTGCGCTGGTTGAAGTTTAACTTTGTGGGGCTTATCGGAATCGGAGTGCAATTACTTGCGCTCGCCCTGCTGAAGAGCGGATTGCACCTGAACTACTTACTGGCAACCGCGCTCGCAGTCGAAACTGCCGTCGTGCATAACTTTTTGTGGCATGAACGGTTCACGTGGGCGGATCGCGTGGCGAAGGCGCAATTGGCGCAGTTCATAAAATTCAATCTGACAAACGGCGCAATCTCCCTTTTCGGAAACCTTCTCCTGATGAGGTTTTTTGCAGGCAGCCTGAGAGTGCCCTACTTGGCTTCTAACTTGGTGACGATTACCTGCTGCTCTGTGTTCAACTTTATGGTAGGTGATTGCTTTGTGTTTCGCAGGCTGAATCGCTCCCCGATTGGCACGATCGCTGCGGATTAATCCATGTGCCCTGCCATTTGGCGCTCGACCGACCAGACGTCTTCCGGCTTCTGCTCAAACGGGTAGACGTGTACCATCCAGCCGCAAATCTGTGGAATGAATTTTCCGCCAGCGGCTTCACAGTCCGCTCTAGTTGAGATCGATCCGGCCAGACCGAATTTGGGCTTCACGCCCCATGCTTCTTGTCTCTTTTCTTTGGCAGGACACACATGTTCACGTGCGCATGCCACTGGGCGATGCGGAGAGGAATCCTCTTATCGAGTTCACTCCAGTTGACATTCTTGGGCGCCGTGTACATGACGCCGATCAGCTTGTAATCATCGCCAGTTTTTTCGTACAACAAGGATGTGGGATGATCAGGATTGAAGCGCATTCCCGCCTCGAATCCGTACCAGTAATTCGTGAAGTGATACTGCTTCTGCGGCAGATTGGGTAGAACGATTTTATAGCCTTCGGCGATCGCGGCCCGGTAGTCTTTGTATTTTTCGGCGGTTGAACGGGCAGCTTCGAGAACCTGATCCGCCTTTTCCTGATCGCCGGGCTTCAGATCGCGCAGCGTGGTCATCTTCATGTGCGGGCCCATATCCATGTGGCGGTGTTCCATAGAATGCAGGGCGTGAGCGCTGCCGTCGTTGCCCATGGCGGGCATGTCGTGCATATCGGACGCAGTCCCGCCGGACGTTTTCCTGCTCCTGCGCCGTGGCAAGGCCCATCGCTAAAATAATGACAGTGCCAGCCGCTGAGAAGCTGTTTGCTCATACGCGATCTCCCGATTCTCAACGCATGAACCCTGAATCAGGCTGAGTGTTTCTGCCATGAGAAGTGGTTATCAATTGTTACGTGGGTAATTAGGGCTCGCTGCGTACGGCAGTTGGCGCTGCTGCCGAGGAGGTCAATCCCATAGCAAATAAAGCTTGTTCGGCGGCCTGTTTACCGGAATGTACACAATCAGGAACGCCGATACCGCGATAAGCATTGCCTGCCAGCGCAAGGCCTGGAAGTTGCTGGCGCAGGCGGTCGATGCGATTCAGGCGCTCTAGGTGGCCAACCGTGTACTGCGCCATGGCCGCCTTCCATTTGTAAACTCGAGTGAAAAGCGGTTCGGCGCTGATGCCCAGGATTTGGCGCAACTCCTCGCGGGCGATCCGTAGGATTTCATCCTCGTGCAGTTGCAGAATTTCTTCGTTACGCGACCCGCCGAAAAAGCAGCGAATCAAGGCGCGATCTTCGGGCGCGCGATGGGAAAACTTATTATGCACGAAGGTCGCAGCCAGTAGTCGCCTTCCCTCGCTGTGCGGAACGAGAAGGCCGAAGCCAGGCGGAAGCGACGACCGCACGCTGTGGCCATAGCCCAGTGTCGCCGTGATGGAAGAGGTGTACCGGACGCCACGAAGTTCGTTAGCGAGCTCAGTCGAAACAGATTGCAAAATCACGGCTGCGGTATGTGCGGGAGTGGCGATGATAAGGAAATCGAAAAGCTCCCGAGCGCCAGCCGCCGATACCATCCAGCCGTCTTCTTTGAATTTCAACTGCCGCACTGGCGTGCTCAAGCAAATCGAGGGAGCAGATAGACGAGCCGCGAGTGCGTTCGTCATCTGTTGCATTCCGTCCTTGAGGGACGTGAATAGTGGGCGCGGCGGGCCATTCGATGCGTGAACAATTTTCTTGCGCGCGGCGAGCATGGCACGTCCCAGGCTGCCGTGACTGGCTTCCATCTGCGCAAAACGCGGCAGAACCGCGCGCACGCTGAGCTGAGAAGAGTCGCCGCCGTAAACGCCGGAGAGCAGTGGGTCCGCGAGGCGCTCGACAAGTTCGGAGCCGTAATGCCGTTCGACAAACTTGGCAACGCTTTCATCTTTGCCCGAGCTGGCTGGTGACTGGAACCACTCTCGCGCCATACGAAATTTTGTGACTGGCGAAAACAACGGCGAGAAGACTACCGGCAGGATTCTCGTCGGCACCATGAACATCAAGCCGTCAGGTATCGGGACCAGCCTGCATTTCAGCAGAATGTATGTCTTCCGCTCAGCGTCATTCGAGCCGATCAGTTGGTCCTCGAGTCCGAGTTGAGGGCAAAGATCCGCGGCCCAGGGCTTCTCTGTGAGGAAAGAATCCGGACCAGCCTCGACTACGCATCCATCGACGTACTCGGTCGAGATCACACCGCCCAGACGCGAGCTGGATTCATAAAGAACGTATTGCAGCGGCAGTCCCGCACGGCGACGCTGCTCGAGCGTGAACGCAGCAGAGAGCCCAGAAATACCGCCGCCGATGATGGCAATGCGTTTCATGTATCAAGGGTAGCGCCGGCGTCCCGCCGGCTGTGGTGCGGGCTTCCTCGCACGCGCACTATTTACAAGCTTGCCAGCCCTTTGCTGCAAGATCTGCCAGGGCAGCAATCAGCAGACGAGAATCGTTCAGCGACTCGGCTCGCCGCAAGCGCATTCCTTCTTTCTCCGCAAACAGCATGAAGCCGATATCGATGTCGTACAGAATCTCCACGTGGTCGCACAAAAAACCGATTGGTTGAACCAAAACTCCCCGATGGCCCATCTTCTTGAGTTCTAGAATCATTTCTTCCACCGATGGCCCCAGCCAGGCGCCGCCTGACATCCCCTGGCTCTGAAAAGCGAACTTCCACGCATCCGGTGAAAGCGATGCCTCGCTGGCGACCAGGGCAGCCGTCTCTCTCGATTGATTCTCATACGGATCGCCTTCCGCAATCGTTCGCTGTGGGACGCTGTGCGCGGTGAAGATCACCGGGAGTCCGGTGCCCAGTTCGCGCAAGGCATTTTCCCTTCCTCTCCTGAGTGTCTCTGCGAAAGCCTTGATGAGAAGCGGGTGGTCATGCCAGGACTCGATAAACTCAAACCTGAACGGAAGCCCATTGCCCAGCGCAGCCCGGTACAGGCCTACACTGGTCCGCGAATTCTGCGGAGCAAGGCAGATCACAACCGCTCGTGACACCTCGTCCGCCTCCATCCTTCCCACTATGTCGGCAATGTACGGTTTCCAATTTCGCATACCGACGTACACGGGCGTGCCCAGTTCCCGCGAGAGCAGTTCTCCTTGCTTCAAAGTCAGCGCGGTTAAAGGCGAGCCACCGATCGAACTGTAGCGATGCTTCACCTCTTCGATGACCTGAACTGGAACCGGGCGGCCATTCGTCACATTCCGCAGGAATTCCGGGACTTCGTCAACGGAATCCGGGCTGCCGTGGGCGAGAAGAAGTACGGCTGGTTTCGTGGAATTGGATTGCGGGTTCAAAAACAGTTCTCAGTTCCCGGTTGTCAGTTCTCAGTTTTCAGTTCCAGCTACCGCGAGCGAGTGCTCCTGCACAAATTTAGCTAGCGTCTTTACGTTCTCGACTGGAGTGTCGGGCAGAATCCCATGACCGAGGTTGAAAATGTGACCAGGACGCCCTCCGGCGCGACGCAAAATCTCTCTTGCGCGCGACTCAATCTCTTTCCAATTCGCAAATAGAACCACCGGATCAAGGTTACCCTGCACCGCTCCTTCGAAGTTTAGGGCGTGCCAGCCGTTATCGAGTGGCACACGCCAGTCCAAGCCGATCACTTCAGCACCAGTTTCCTTCATGGATGGCAGAAGCGTTGCCGTGTCGGTCCCAAAATAAATAATGGGTACGTGCGTGTTCTGCAGGCACTTCACTAATTCGCGCGTGCGTGGCAGCACATGGCGGCGATAGTCATCTACGCTGAGGCAGCCCACCCAACTGTCGAAGATCTGGATGGCATCGGCCCCGGCACGCACTTGCTCCGCGGCATATTGCGCAACTACGGCTGCGATTTTACGAAGCAGTTCGTCCCAAACGCTGGGTGAGCAATACATCAGCTGCTTGGTATGAATGTAATTGCGCGAGCCACCACCCTCGATCATGTAGCTTGCCAGCGTGAAAGGAGCGCCACAGAATCCGATCACTGGCAACCGCGATCCGAAATGTTTGCATACCTGTCGCACAGCTTCCGCGACGTAGCCTAAATCGGCGGCCCGATCGGTATGTAAGCGTTCGATATCTCTCACATCCCGAACAGGTTTTTCGATGACTGGGCCTTCTCCGGCTGAGAAGTGAAAAGGCCGGCCCATGACTTCGAGTGGCAGCAGAAGATCGGCAAAAACAATTGCCGCATCCACGCCCAGCGCTTCCGCGGCAGTGATAGTAACCTCGGAAGCGAGTTCCGGCTTCTTGCAAATTTCAATCAGGGAATATTGCTTGCGGACAGCGCGATATTCGGGCATATAGCGCCCAGCCTGACGCATGAACCAGACCGGAGTTCGATCAACGGGTTGCGCCTTGCAGGCCTTTACGAAGCGCGATTGGGGAGCGGACATGAAACTCTAAATGTAGCATTTTCCCGCCGTCCCTCTTTGCTTCTGCTCTTTGCTTAATTCATTTGGGCTTTTCCTGGGGTGCTATCTCCACCTTCACAGCGTGAACGTTATCTGATTTCTTGGTATCAACTGAGACCACGCCCATATTGCCGCTCGCGTCACGCACCTGGATGGTAGTGCTCTCCTGCACCCCCGACCCACTCGGACGCGATACATCGGTAGTCTTCGTCGTCACCTGCAAGCCGGAGCCTGGATCTCCGGGATTGGGTTGCTCGACCCGCTGTTCGGTCGTTTTTGCGCCGTTTGCCCCCGCGCGCTGCACGGTTACCACGCGTTGATTGAGGTGCAAACTGCCGTCCGGCGCCAGACCAGGAGTATCGGTCGAGTAGGTTTCGCTGGTGTTGCGCTTCTGGCCGGGAGCAGTTTCCGTTTCTTTACTGGTGGTACGCGAAACCACCGCTAGCCTGCCATCAGAATCGGGCTTCAAAATGCGTTCGTCGATTGTGCGGTCCTTGCCATCTTCTTTGGCCGTCTTCTCGGTCCGCTGAACTAATTGCCAGTTGCCGCTGCCGTCGGGCAGCATGGTCGACTTCTGAACCTCGACCGTGTGGCCGCTTCGCTTTTGCCGCTCGTCGACTTGCTGGGTTGCAACCAAGCCACCACTGCCATCCGGATTGAAAATCGTTGTTTTGCTTTCTTGCGAATCCGGGCTGGTCTTTTTCGTATTCTCGACAACCTTCTGCACCACCTGCAAACCGCCGTTCAGCTCGGGATTAGATGTGGTTCGCACCAGCTTGCCGTCGCCGTTGCCGAGCGTTTGCTTCTCCTCTTCGGTTACTTGCATCAACGTCTTTTCACCGCTGGGGCCGCGTGCGAATGACCGCTCGATGGTGCGCACCGTGGTCGCATTCACCTGGACAGTCTCTTTCTCCACATCGAGGTAAGGTTGGTAGTGCCCATCCGTTCCGAGGCGCTCGGTAGTCTGTTTGTCGACAGTGCGATTTCCTGATTTCGTGTGGGACTCAGTCGTGCGGGTGGGATTCGTATTCGGCATCCGCGACTCGGTTGTGGCCGTCCAGGATTTATTGGCGTCGCTGGTTTGAGAATCGGACGCTTGCGTTTGCGCTGCGGCGAGTGGAATACAAAGCAGCCCGAGAATTAAGGTGCGGCAAGCAACTCGAGTGAGCGATTTATAAATCATGAGAGACTCCCGGCGGACCATTGCCTTTCGAGCAGGCTCCAGAGTCGGCCTACTATGCACATTCTCCGCTTGCTGCTTGGCGGTGTCGAGAGGATTCGTCCGGCAAGGGCGGAGGTCAAATCGCGGACGAAATTGCAAAATATTGCAACTCCCCAGATCTACTTTTTGTCGGCTTTCTTGGTGGATTCGGTTTTCGCCGGCTCCGACTTTGGCTTGTCTTCCTTTTTCTTCGCTGATGAATCGCCATTCGCCGAAGAGCCCGCCGACGCCTCCGCCGCAGGCCCTGCAGACTTTTTAGCGTAGTCGGTGACGTACCACCCCGAGCCTTTGAACTGCACTGCCGGTGCGGAGATCACCTGCTCGACAGGTCCGCCGCAATCCGGGCATTTTTTGACATGCGGATCGGAGAACTTCTGGATCTTCTCAAACCGATGATGGCACTTCTTGCACTGATATTCGTAAAGAGGCA
>Ga0070717_10003502_pt1 | contig 11235 bp, 13 predicted proteins | sample LARL113metaG_FD_71366 | JGI IMG/M metagenome (GOLD analysis project Ga0070717, IMG submission 71366) | Corn, switchgrass and miscanthus rhizosphere microbial communities from Kellogg Biological Station, Michigan, USA - LAR L11-3 metaG | ecosystem: Host-associated > Plants > Roots > Rhizosphere ...
GAAGACCTTCGTACCGATCCGGTCCCGCTGGCCGCGGCCAGCGCAGGCCCGGCAGCGCCGGTACGAGCCCTTGTAGATACCGCCGAAGTGCCTGCCCGACATGTTGCAGGTAGGACACTTGCGGAGGGGATGGATGCGCGTCGAGACGATGTAGCCGACCGCAATAATGGCAATAATCAGAACCACTACCATGCTAGGTACTCCTTACTGACCCACACCAGAACCGCCCGTAGCCCTGGTACCGCCTTTCACACGGGCCGGGTACCGCGAATCCGGAGAGGGTTGGCCACCGCCGCAGGTACCGGGGTTGGATCTCACCCCCAGTACTTGCTCACTTGCACAGAGTAAACCACTCTGACCGGATATGTGAAGTGATTTTGACACGGCGGTTACCGCAATGACATGTAGTTGCCTCATTTGAGACAGCCGTACCACGGTCGTCAGCGGTATGCGCTAATGCCGAGTCGCACCGCGAGGCCGACGCCGCACAGGCTCACCACGACCCGGAACGGTCCGGCCGGGACCCTCCTGACAATTTTCGGGCCGATCCAGCCGCCCGCCAGGAAACCCGCCGCGAGCGGCACCACGAGGGCCCATCTGACGTCGCCGAACAATGCGAAGCACACCGCGGCTGTGGCATTCGCCATCCCCGAGACGGCGTTCTTCACGGCGTTCACCGTGACCAGCGATTCGTCGATCATCATGTAGAGCACCACCAGCAGCATGATCCCCGCGGCGGCACCGAAATACCCCACGTACACGGCCACGGCGAACAGTGCCACGCCGTGGACCACCTTGTTCCCGCCGTCCGCGGACGGGGTCAGCCCCTTGATCCTCGGCTGGACCAGAAGCACCAGCGAGGCGCCGCCGATCAGCACCGGCACCACCACGGTGAAGGTGCTCGCCGGGGTTAGCAGCAGCACCGTGGCCCCGGCCGCGCCGCCCGCCGCCGTGACGAGCCCGAGCCGGATCACCCGCCGGCCCTGGCCGCTGAGTTCCCGCTTTGAGCTGATCACCGATCCTGCCCCGGTCAGCACGAGCGAGACCGTGTTGGTCATGTTCGCGCTGAGCGGCGGCACCCCGAGCGCCAGCAGCGCCGGGTAGGTGACCAGCGAGGCGATGCTCACCGCCGTGCTGAGAATTCCGCCGAGTGTCCCGGCGGCGAGTAGCAGGAGCGCCTCAGAGATTTTCATCCAGAGCCAGGATCTCCCAGCCCCGCCCCCGCCCGCACCACCGAGCCCCCTCAGCAGGTGTGATCCCCATCGCACCCGGCGCCGCCCGTGCCTCCTCGCCCCGCCCATGGGCACCAGCCAGCGCTATATGAAATAAAAGCTCAGGTATTTATAGTCTGAATAAACCAAAACCTTAGCTCGGGAGTTCCTGGTGACCACGGTGGCGCGGTTGCGGGCGCTGGTGACGGTGGCGGACGCCGGGTCGGTGCGGGAGGCGGCGCGGCGGCTCACGGTCACTGAGTCCGCCGTGTCCGCGGCTTTGTCCGCGCTGGCGCGCGAGGTCAGGGTGCCGCTGGTCGAACGGGACGGCCGGGGCCTGCGCCTGACAGCCTCCGGCCAGGCGTACTCGGTGTATGCGCGGGCCATCCTCGGTCTGCACGAGGAGGGGCTCGCCGCCGCCCGTGGCGACCGCGACCCAGAGCGCGGCCGGGTCCGGGTCGCCGCGACCGCCACCGCGGGGGAATACCTCCTGCCCGCCGTGCTCGCCGACTTCCTCACCCACCACCCCGCCGTCGACCTCCGTCTCGAGGTAGGCAGCAGCGAGCGGCTATGGGCGCTGTTCGCCGCGCACGAGGCCGACCTCGTGTTCGGCGGACGACCGCCGCACCACGTAGCCGACGCGGTGGTCCGCGCCATGAGGCCGAACCTGCTCGTCGTCGTCGCGTCCCCCGGCGCCGCCGCCGACTTCGACATCAGCAGAACCAGGTGGCTGCAGCGCGAGGCCGGCTCGGGCACCAGGGCCACCGGCGAGGCCCTGCTCGGCGGCCTCGACGCCGACCCGCCCCGGCTCACCCTGGGATCCGGCGGGGCCGTGGTCGCCTGCGCCGCGGTCGGCCTCGGCGCGACGCTGGTGTCCAGGGACGCGGTGTCGCGGCAGCTCCAGGATCGCGACCTCGTCGAGGTCGCGGTGCCCGGCACTCCGCTGCGGCGCCCGTGGCACGCGGTGACCCACGGCCGCCAGCCCGGCGCTACTGCGCTGCTCGTGCGGCACCTGCTCGACCGCGAGGGATGGCGGCCGCCCGCCGCAGGGGCACGAACCCGGCCCGTTCGGGATAATTGAACTTCTAATTAACCTCGGCCTTTTCATGTCGGTGGCGGTTACGCCGCTCTCGGCTACCCCACCCGCGGCCCCGGCGCCGCGGCTTTCCGGTTGGTCCTGTCCGGGATTCGTACGACGCCGGAGCGGCCGCCCCACGATGCCTTCGCGGTCGGCTTCAGCGGCGTGGCGCGGGCTCGGTGCCGGCGTCGATGACGCCGTGGATGAGATATCTCGCGTCAGCGCCTCACGGTATGCGTCTGTGCACATGGCTGCGATCCCCGGACGGCTCAGCGCCGCTCCTGGATGCGGATCAGGTTGCCCGCGGGATCGCGGAAGGCGCAGTCGCGAATCCCGTACGGCTGCTCGACCGGCTCCTGGACGACCTCGGCGTCGCTGGCCTGCAGCCGCTCGAAGGTGCCGTCGAGGTCCCTGGCGGCCAGGAGGATCCAGCCGTAGGTGCCCTTGGCCATCATCTCGGCGATGGTGCGGCGCTCGTCGTCGGTGATGCCGGGGTCGGCGGCCGGCGGCGCCAGGAGGATGGACGTGCCGGGCTGGCCGGCGGGGCCGACCGTGATCCAGCGCATCTTGCCCTGTCCGACATCGCTGCGGACCTCGAAGCCGAGGGTGTCGCGGTAGAAGGCCAGGGAGGCGTCCGGGTCGTCATGCGGGAGGGAGCTCGCGTGAATGGTGATGTCCATGGCATTCAGGCTAGCTACGGCCCGGTGACCGGCGCTTCTCGATTCCTGACCGGTCTGGTCACCTGTTTCGCCACGCACGGCGGCATCCCCGCCGTCGCGCGAGCTGCCTGGCTCCGGTAGGTGCTGGGCGGCATGCCGACCAGTTCGGTGAAGCGAGTGCTGAAGGTGCCCAGCGACGCGCAGCCGACCGCGAAGCAGACCTCGGTGACGCTGAGGTCGCCGCGACGCAGCAGCGCCATCGCGCGCTCGATCCGCCGCGTCATCAGGTAGGAGTACGGCGACTCGCCATAGGCGAGCTTGAACTCGCGGCTGAGGTGCCCGGCCGACATGTGCGCGCCGCGGGCGAGCGCCTCGACGTCCAGCGGCTGCGCGTACTCCCGGTCGATCCGGTCGCGGACGCGGCGCAGCCGGGCGAGGTCGCGCAGGTGCTCCGCTACAGCGGGTCTGCTGGTCACACCAGAGATCGTACGTCCTGCGGGCCGCGCGGGAGCGGGTCTGGTCCGCCGGGGCCACGCCCGATAGGTTAAGTATTGAGCAAAATACTTGATTGATATCTAAATACAAACCGCTCACCATCGGTACTAACGACCGATGGGAGGCCGGCATGACGGACCGCTGGAGCGCCGGGGTGCTTCACTACGCCGAGATGGGCTACTGGCAGCCGGACTACGTGCCGAAGCCGTCCGACCTGCTCGCCGCCTTCCGGGTGACGCCGCAGGCCGGGGTGCCGCCCGAGGAGGCGGGCGCCGCGGTCGCGGGCGAGTCGAGCACCGCCACCTGGACGGTGGTGTGGACCGACCGGCTCACCGCGTACGACCACTACCAGGGCAAGTGCTACAGCGTCGAGCCGGTGCCCGGCCGCGACGACCAGTACATCGCCCGGGTCGCCTACGACCTCGACCTGTTCGAGGAAGGCTCGATCGCCAACCTTTCCAGCAGCATCATCGGCAACGTGTTCGGCTTCAAGGCCCTCAGGGCGCTGCGGCTTGAGGACATGCGCATCCCGCCGCACTACGCCAAGACCTTCCAGGGGCCGGCCCACGGAATCGTGATGGAGCGGGAGTACCTGAACAAGTTCGGGCGGCCGCTGCTCGGCGCGACGGTCAAGCCCAAGCTGGGACTGTCGGCCCGGAACTACGGCCGGGTCGTCTTCGAGGCCCTCAAAGGCGGCCTGGACTTCACCAAGGACGACGAGAACATCAACAGCCAGCCGTTCATGCGCTGGAGGGACCGGTTCCTGCACTGCATGGAGGCGGTCGGTAAGGCCCAGGCCGAAACCGGCGAGATCAAGGGCCACTACCTCAACGTCACTGCGGCGACCATGGAGGACATGTACGAGCGCGCCGAGTTCGCCAGGGAGCTCGGCAGCGTCATCGTCATGGTCGACCTGACCGCCGGGTACACCGCGATCCAGTCGATGGCCAGGTGGGCCAGGCGCAACGGCGTGCTGCTGCACCTGCACCGGGCCGGCCATTCCACCTACACGCGGCAGAAGGAACACGGCGTCAGCTTCCGGGTGATCGCCAAGTGGATGCGGCTGGCCGGGGTGGACCACCTCCATGCGGGCACCGTCGTCGGCAAGCTCGAGGGCGACCCGGGCACGGTGGCCGGCTACTATGACACCCTCCGCTGCCACCAGGCCGAACCCGATCCGGCCAAAGGCCTGTACTTCGAGCAGGACTGGGTGTCGATGCCGGGGGTCATGCCGGTCGCCTCCGGCGGCATCCACGCCGGCCAGATGCACCAGCTGCTGCACCACCTGGGCGAGGACGTGATCCTGCAGTTCGGCGGCGGCACGATCGGGCACCCGCAGGGCATCGCGGCCGGCGCCACGGCCAACCGGGTGGCCCTGGAGGCCATGGTCAAGGCCAGGAACGAGGGCCGCCACCTGCTGGCCGAGGGGCCCGACATCCTCAGGGCCGCGGCCAAGCACAGTCGGGAGCTCGACATGGCGCTGTCGACCTGGGGTGACGTGACCTTCGACTTCGAGTCCACCGACACGCCGGACGTGACCGCCGTGCCGACCCGAGGAGGAGCCTGACCATGCGGATCACCCAGGGGACGTTCTCCTACCTGCCCGAACTGACCGACGAGGAGATCACCAGCCAGCTCGGCTACGCGCTCGGCCGGGGCTGGGCGGTGTCGGTGGAGTTCACCGACGATCCGCACCCTCGCAACAATTACTGGGACATGTGGGGCCTGCCGATGTTCGACCTGCCGGACGCGGCCGGCGTGCTGCATGAGATCAACGAGTGCCGCCGGGCCTGCCCGGACCGCTACATCCGGGTGTGCGCCTACGACTCGCGCCTGGGCCGGCAGACGGTCACGCTGTCCTTCCTGGTCAACCGTCCGGCGGCCGAGCCCGGCTTCCGGCTGGGCCGGCAGGAGGGGGCCGACCGCAGAGTCCGCTTCACCATCCACCCGTACGCGCTCGACCGCCCGGCCGGCACCAGGTACAGCCCGTGACCCGCCCGGGATTCACCCTCGCCCGGCCGGGTCCCGGAAACCAGGACCAGGGCCAGGAACCCGCCGCACCAGAAGCGCTCGCCGACGACGCGACCGCCGATCTGACCGCCGAACGGGCGGGTGCGGGCGTCGACGTAGTCCTCGACGCGCTCGAATCGGATCTCGTCGGCCTGCGGCCGGTCAAGACCCGGGTCAGGGAGATCGCCGCTCTGCTGCTGGTCGACCGGGCCCGGAGCCGGTTCGGGCTGTCGGCGGGGGCGCCCAGCCTGCACATGTGCTTCACCGGCAACCCGGGCACCGGCAAGACCACGGTCGCGCTGCGGATGGCCGGGCTCCTGCACCGGCTCGGCTATCTGCGCCGCGGCCACGTGGTCTCGGTCACCCGCGATGACCTGGTCGGGCAGTACGTCGGACATACCGCCCCCAGGACCAGGGACGCGATCAACCGGGCCATGGGCGGCGTCCTGTTCATCGACGAGGCCTACTACCTCTACCGTGCCGGGAACGAACGCGACTACGGCCAGGAGTCCATCGAGATCCTGCTGCAGTACATGGAGAACCACCGCGCGGACCTGGTCGTCATCATGGCCGGGTACGCCGACCGGATGGAGACGTTCTTCGCGTCCAACCCGGGGCTGAGCTCGCGGATCGCGCATCACCTGGAGTTCCCCGACTACTCACTGGACGAGCTGGCGGCCATCGGCGAGCTGATGCTGCGCGAACAGCGCTACCGCCTGTCCGCGGCCGCGGAGGCCACGTTCCGCGACTACCTCCAGCGCCGGATGACCCAGCCCAGGTTCGCCAACGCGCGCAGCGTGCGCAACGCCCTCGAGCGCGCCCGGCTACGGCACGCGAACCGGCTGATCGCGGCGGACGGCGCCCTGGCCAAGGACGACCTCATGCGCCTGGAGCCGGCCGACTTCCTGGCCAGCCGCGTCTTCGCCAGCTGATGGCCGCCGCGGGATCCTGGCGGGTCAGGGATTTCCACGATGACGACCTCGACGCCGCCGTCCGGCTCTGGGACAGCCCGGCATCCAGCGGCGAGGCGCCGGCCTTCGGGCTGTCCGACCTGATCGCCGCGGTCCGGTCGCACGAGCCCGCGGTGGTCGCGGTGGTGGGCGAAGAGGAGCTGATCGAGCGGCGGGTCATCCTGCCACTGGCGCAGCCGCAGCTGGCCGGGCGGCTCGGCCTGGTGCCGCCCCGGGCCATCGTGCTGTTCGGCCCGCCGGGAACGGGCAAGACGACGTTCGCCAAAGGCGCCGCCTCGCGGCTCGGCTGGCCGTTCGTGGAGCTGTTTCCGTCGCGGCTGGCGGGGGAGTCCCCGGCCGGCCTCGCCGCGGCCCTGCGCGAGGCCTTCGCCCTGGTCGCTGAGCTGGAGAAGGTCGTCGTGTTCATCGACGAGGTGGAGGAGATCGCCGGGACGCGCCAGCCGAGGACGGCATCCGCGGCGCAGGGGGTCACCAACGAGATGCTCAAGCTCATCCCGCCGTTCCGTGAGCAGGACGAGCGGCTGCTCATCTGCGCCACCAACTCGGTCCGCGCCCTGGACATCCAGTCCTGCGCCCGCGTCTGAGCGGGATCAGCGGGCCGCGTCGAGCAGGTGGTAGACGAGCAGGAGCTGGGTGATGGCCAGCGGTTCGGTGCGCTGGCCCTCGCGGGTCCGGCCTAGGCAGGCGGGCGGCCCCGCGTCGGCGCCGAGCCGGGACCAGATGGCCTTCTCCACCATCTCGCTGTCCTCCCGGGCCGCGTCTCCGTGTACGTGCAGCGCGTCCACGGGACGGCCGTCCGCGTCCCGCGCGAGCCGCAGGTGGATCGCCCGCGACCCGCCCCCCGTGCCGTCGAACACCGCGCCGTCGAACACCGTGCCGTCTGGCACCACACCGTCCAGGTCAGGGTGCCTGATCGTCGGCCGAAGCAGCAGCTCGGCCGACAGGGGCGTGCCCGCCGGGACGCGCCGCCCGGTGAAGGGGGAAGGGGAGGTGGGTGGGGCGAACCTGATGACGATGTCCGCGAACGCCCGTTGGGGCCGGATGAACGCGGCGGACTCCGGCTCACGGCGCTCCAGCTCGGCCAGCACCTGCGCCGCCGTGTAGCCCCGTTCGGCGGTGTCCCGGCGGACCTTCCATCCGCGCCGGATGTCCTCCGGGGGATCCAGGTACACGGTCGCGTCGAAGCACGCCCGGGCGAGCTTGGTGTGCAGCGGCAGCAGGCCCTCCACGATGACGAAATGACGCGGCTCGACCAGCAGCGGCCGGGCGAACCGCCCGGTGCGATGGTCGTAGACAGGCTTGAGCACCGGCTGGCCCATGGCCAGCAGCTGCAGATGCTGCTCCATGATCTGCACGTAGTTGCAGTCCGGGTGCAGCACGGTAAATGGCAGGTCCCGGCGCTCGGCCCGGTCGAACCTGTGGTAGTCGTCGACGCAGACCGCCGTGCAGCGCTCCGGTCCGAGCGCCTGCACCAGCCCGCGCGTGATCGTGGTCTTTCCGGCCGCGCTGTCGCCTGCGATGGCCAGCATGACCGGCCGTGCCGGAACCTTGGCGTCGGCCCGCTGCATGCGGACCAGCTTGTGCGGCATGTGACCACCGGCTTCCCTCTGGCCCGACTGTAGGCCGGCCAGCCAGCGGAAAGCCTCCCCCGCGCGGGGGAGGGGGCGGGGATCATGCCCTGATGGAGCGATCTGGCCGCACGTATCCTAACGGTCATGGCCCCGCTGCGCCTTGTGCTCGTCGACGACCACGACATGGTGCTGCAGGGGCTCGGCACGATCCTCGGCCGGTTCCTCGGCCGGGTCAGGGTGGTCGGCCAGGCGCTCGACGCGGACGCGGCGCTCAAGCTCACCGGGACCCTGCACCCGGACATCGTCCTGTGCGACGTACGCCTGAAGGGGGCGAGCGGGCTGGACCTGTGCCGGCTGATCCTGGAGCGCGACCCGGCGGCCAAGGTTGTCCTGCTGAGCGCCTACGACGACGAGCAGTACCTGTTCCAGGCCATGCGGGTGGGCGCCAAGGGCTACCTGCTCAAGCAGATCACCGGCGAGGAGCTGGTCCGGCAGCTGGAGCGGGTGGCCGAAGGCGAGACGGTTATCGACGCGGCCCTGGCCGGGCGGGCGGTGGCGTCCGCCGCCCGGCTCCGCGGCGGGGAGTTCTGGCCGGGCGCGGGCCTCGGCCTGACCCAGCGGGAGAGCGAGGTGCTCGCGCTGACCGTGGCCGGCCTGTCCAACCGGGCTATCGCCGGCCGCCTCGTGGTAGGCGAGGAAACCGTCAAGAGCCACCTGAGTGCCATCTACCGCAAGCTCGAGGTCGGCGACCGGGCCGGCGCGGTCGCCGTCGCGCTGCGCGAGGGAATCTTCCATTGACCGAAGGCCCGCTGCCTCTCCGTGATGAGAACGTCCTGCTGGCAGGCGTCGTGGAAGCGATCTCGGCCGGGCTCGAGCTCGGCCCGCTGGCGGCCAGGATCGCCGGCCTGATCGTCACGGCCACCGCGACCGACGTGTGCTTCGTACACGTGCTCGACGACAGCGGAACCGCGCTCACCCTGACCGGCGCGGCCCCGCCGTTCGACGCCGCCGTCGGCCGGGTCCGCCTGCTTCTCGGCGAGGGCGTCACCGGCTGGGTGGCCAGCCACGGCGAGCCGGTCACCATCACCGACCACAAGGAAGCCGACCCCCGCTACCGGTACTTTCCCGAGCTCCGCGGCGGCGAGTTCACCTCGATGGCGTCGGTGCCGATGACGAGCCGGCCGGCCGGGCTGGCGGGCGTGCTGAACGTGCACACCCGGTCCCGTCGCATTTTTACCGAACGGGACCTGGTACTCCTCACCGCGATCGGCTCCTTGTTCGCCGGGGTGGTCCACCAGGCGCGGTTGCACCGCCGCCTGGCCGCCAGGGAGCACGCCCTGGAGAAGTTCGCCGAGCGGGTGATCGCCGCGCAGGAGGCCGAGCGGCGCCGCCTGGCCGGCGACATCCACGACGGCATCTCGCAGCGGCTGATCAGCCTGTCCTATCACCTGGACGCGGCCGCCGACGCGCTCCGCGACGCGCCCGAGTTCACCGCCGGGCAGCTCGTGCTCGCCCGGCAGATGATCGACCTCACCCTGAACGAGGCGCGGGCCGCCATCTCCGGGCTGCGCCCGCCGGTCCTGGACGACCTTGGCCTGGCCGACGGCCTCGCCAGCCTGGCCAGGAGCATCGGCGGCGTGCAGGTGGTGGTCGAGGCGGACGAGTGCGCGCTGCCCGAGCACGTCGAGATCGCCCTCTACCGGATCGCCCAGGAGGCCCTGCAGAACGTGGTCAAGCACGCCGGGGCGTCCGCCGCCGGCGTGGAGCTGCGCTGCGACCCAGGCTTGGTCTGCCTGCGGATCACCGACGACGGCTCGGGCTTCCACCCGGACGCCGCGACCCCCGGCTTCGGCCTCAGCGGCATGGCCGAACGCGCCGAGCTAGTCGGCGGCCACCTAGACATCCGTTCCGTCCCAAACCGCGGCACCACCATCGAAGCCCGCATCCCGGTCACGCACCCCCGTTGACGCCAGCCCGTCCAGAGGCTCGCCCGTCCAGAGGCTCGCCCGGCCGCCCCCGGTTCTCGCCCCTTCCGCCCGGCCTGAGGACCCGCCTGGCCAGGCAGCTTCTGGGCCGAGGCGCCTCCCGGGACCGAGGCGGCTCCCCGGGACGGAGGCGGCTCTAGGGGGGAGGCGGATGCACGGGCGGGTGACTGGTATTTGTTCGCCCAGGGCGGAGATACTTTGAGGTCAAATGATTTGACGTGGAAATAGCTGTGGGTGAAGATTGGCGGCGTGAGTGAGGCAGAATCCGCCGGAGTCGGAGAGCCCTCGGCGGCGGAGTGCGGGCCGGAGCGAGCGCATGCCGGGTGGATCTGGGGCGAGCCGTCGGACGGGCCGCCCGCGGATGCGCCGCTGCACGTCCTGCTGCTGGCCGCGTCCCGGATCATGGGCACCTTCTACGCGGGAACCCTGGCGCAGTCCGGGCTGCGGATCAGCCCGGCCGGGCTCGGCGTGCTGCGGGTGCTGATGGCCGGCGATGGGCTCAAGTCCAGCGACGTTGCGGCGCGGGGCGGGTCGTCGCCCGGCACACTGACGTCCGTGGTGAACACGCTCGTCCGGGAGGGATACGTCGAGCGGCGTAGCGACGAGGGGGACCGGCGGGTGGTGAGGCTGTTCGTGACCGACAAGGGCCGCCAGGTCTGCGAGGACTACATCTCGCTGGCCGGGCCGCACTGGCGGGACGCGTTCGGCTTCGTGGATCCGGCGGACGAGCCCGTCATCCGCAAGTTCTTTACCGACATGATCGGTCATTTCAGCGAGCTGATAAGGAAGGAGCGCGGCCGGTAATGCAAGGCGGCGGACGGCCCGGAAGGCGGGAGTGTCAACTAAAGTTGACACCGATCGCTCGTCAACGTAAGTTGACATCATGACGGTGACACCGATGAGTGGCGCATCGGGGCTCGCGATTCGTACCAAGGATCTGCGCAAGACCTATAAGTCGTCGCGCGGGGATGTGCCCGCGGTACGCGGCATCGATCTCAACGTGACGTCCGGCCAGTTCTTCGGGCTGCTGGGACCGAACGGCGCGGGCAAGTCCACCACCATCGGCATGCTCACCACGCTGATCTGCCCACGGGCGGCCAGGCCTGGGTGGCGGGCATGGACGTGGTAGCCGACCCGGTCGGGGTGAAGCGCAGGATCGGCGTGGTGACCCAGAACAACACGCTCGACATGCAGCTGACCGTGGCCGAGAACCTGGAGTTCCGCAGCCGGTTCTTCGGCCTGAGCCTGCGCGAGG
>Ga0070717_10003506_pt1 | contig 11231 bp, 10 predicted proteins | sample LARL113metaG_FD_71366 | JGI IMG/M metagenome (GOLD analysis project Ga0070717, IMG submission 71366) | Corn, switchgrass and miscanthus rhizosphere microbial communities from Kellogg Biological Station, Michigan, USA - LAR L11-3 metaG | ecosystem: Host-associated > Plants > Roots > Rhizosphere ...
CCAACCGGGGCCGCAAGGTCACCTACACCAACCCACGCCGGTGGCTGCCCGGATTCCGGCCTGCCGATGGACAGACCGCCCTCGCCGAGGTCGTCAGGCGCTATCTGTATGCGTACGGACCGGCCACGCCTCAGCAGTTCGCGCAGTGGCTAGGCGCACCGCGGCGGTGGGCGACCGAGCTGTTCGACTCCCTCTCCGGTGAACTTCAGCACGTTGAGGTCGACGGCACCGTTGCCTGGCTGGCGACTGGGGACACCATGGTGCCGTCCACGGCACCCCAAGGCGTACGGCTGCTACCCTACTTCGACGCCTACACGGTCGGCTGCCAGCCGCGCGAACTGCTCTTCCCGGGTCGGGCCGCCGAGCGCGCGCTAACTCCCAGCGGCCAGGCCGGGAACTTTCCGGTGCTGCTGATCGGCGGGACAGTCGCTGGGGTCTGGCACCAGCGCCGCTCCGGCCGGAAACTCGACATCACGGTGGAGCCGCTCGACCGACTCACCGCCGCGCCGCGAGCTCGACGACCAGGTGGAGCGCATCGGGGACTTCCTCGAAGGCAAACCCCAGTTGACCATCGGCACCGTGACCGCAGGCGGGCATGCATAAGCGGTTGTGTTGCGAAAATAGCAAGGATGCGGTAAACTCGACGGTATTCTGAGAACTGCGAAGAACCAATTTCATGAATACCACCAACCCGTTCAAATGGCGTCACTTCCAAGCCGAGATTATTTTACTCTGTGTCCGCTGGTACCTCTGGTATCCGCTTAGCTACCGCGATTTGGAGGAGATGATGCTCGAACGGGGATTGCATGCCGATCACACCACGATCTACCGCTGGGTACAATATTACGCACCTGAACTGGAGCAGCGCTGCCGGTCCTATCTCAAAGCGACGACCGACTCGTGGCGTGTCGATGAGACGTACATCAAAGTGAAAAAAGTGTGGATGTATCTCTATCGTGCCGTGGATTCTCAGGGAAATACCCTGGAATTTCTGCTCAGTCCCACCAGAGACTCACAAGCGGCCAAACGTTTCTTCGCGAAAGCACTTGCTGCGCCTTATATGAGCACTCCTCGCGTCATCACGGTTGATAAAAACGCGGCCGATCCTAAAGCGTTCAAAGAGCTCAAAGCGGAGCGATTGATGCCAGACGCTTGTGACTTGCGGCAGGGGAAATATCTCAACAACCTTATCGTGCAAGACCATCGCTTCATCAAACGGCTGGTCAAGCTAGGGATGGGCTTCTTTTCATTCGAGACGGCGTGGCGAACTTTGCAGGGATATGAAACGATGAATATGCTCAGGAAAGGTCAGATCTATGGCGTAGAAAAAAGAGATAGCATGAAGCAGGTGACATTCATCGCCAGCCTGTTTGGAGTGGCTGTCTAAGCTGAACAGGAATGTGAGATGTTACGTTCCTGGCGTTCCCCTCAGATTTTTGCAACACAACCTGTCAGTGGGCCTTTTTCCCGAACGGGTGTCCGATGTAGCTAACACAGGGGCCCGACTAAAGCACATGCTCACGTCCTACTATTTCTCTTCTTCCCAGTCATAGCTATCTATGCTCAGAGGCTTTAAGCCACTATAATGGACATTATTTGTTTCATAAGCATTAGGCGTTTGACGATGAGGGGGATATACATACGGGCGTTGCGCATATGGCTCATCCATCACTGCCTGCTGTTGTTGAGCTGACCATTGGTCATTACTCCGTCCCTCGTCCTCAACCAAACGCTCGTGTGCATAGAGCCGCCCTGTTCGAAGCGCTTCTTCAGATAAGCGCACCTTCGCAATGGTTCCGGTTTTGATCACCCATAAAGCAAGCTTCACGAGAACAACCAGTGCGACCAGACTAAGTAAAAGCCAGGATACTAATACCCGTTGGGGCCAGAGCGATGTCAGCATAAAGACGACGACGGGCAGCAGTAAGATGCACCCCACTATTACCGCTGCGAAAAAAAAGCTTCTCTCAACTCTCATAAGGACTAATTCTCCCCTTCTTGACTCCGTCGATAAAGATCTACAAAGATACCAGTAAATACAAGAGGTGCAAGCAGGGAAAGAACGTCAAACAGATCTGGCAAATCCTTTGTAAAAATTGCCACATTTAGGCCCATGGCCTCTATCCAGACCAGATAGTCAGGTAAATTCCCTCTCCCAGTGTAGGCATAAGTATATATGAGGATACCAGAGTAGTTAGGGTAAAGAAAGGTTGGCCCTATTCTCCACCATTTACGCCTGTATTCCTGAAGACTACTCCGTCTCTCATTCCCATCAGGTATCTCTTTCCTGTACAGAGGATTCTTTATTATTGTCCATTTACCTCGATGAAACAGCCACGCTTTCTCATTGGTTGCTAACATCTCAATACCTCCTGGGGCTAATATTGCACTTCACAAGTAGCTCATGCTTCATCTGTCGGTAATGGTAAAACAGGTTTGTGCTCACGTACCATGTTCACGGGCTGGGTTGTGTTGGCTACTTGGTACATCCGTCCGAAAAACTCGTCGTTTTCTGAGAACGGATGTACCAAGTAGCCAGCACAGGCGCGCAGTTTTCGACGAGCTATAGAAAGTGATGCGCGCATACGTTGTAACTCTTTTTTTGTCTCAGGCCAGTGTATGCTCTCGATATCTATACCATAAGGCAGAAACATATCGACTAACGGCAAGATGTCCGCAATCTGATCTTTTAATGCGCATATCATTGCTCGCTGTTGTTGTGGCGGAAGTTCTAGGACAATCTGTATAAGCTTCTTGGAGTAACTGCTCAACATTTCTTCGTGTTCAATCTTCTCGGCTGGGTCCTGTGTTGCTTGACTAGAAGCTATCATCCTATGCGCTAGGGATGGTTCGCCCTCACTATCTGTAATGAGTGACCCGACTGGCTTATGCTGTCGTACCATATTTATGGCCTCGTTATGCACGATACGCCTGATGTAGGCGTTCGTATTATGAATATCCTGCTTTTGTAGCGCTAACCAGAGTTTAAAACGAGTGATCTGCGCGAGTTCGTCGATGTCCAGGTCGATTACATCTGCTGAGGTGATAGTGTAAGGAATGTTTTTTGCCGCTAATGTACGAATGAGGCTCTCATAATGTTCCAAAATTTCACCTACGTTACTGTTACGGGTACGGACGGTTGAGTTGCAATTCTCAGATGCTCCCATTTTATCCTCCCTGCATCTCTGTCGATGCCTGGTGAACTTCTGACAAACGCTCTTACTGGTTCTCAACCACGTGAGAATGTGGCTGTACCCCGTCGGTAGATATCTACTAAGATGTCGGCCTCAACAATGGGAGCTAGCAAGCGAAGCAGCTCAAGAGTATCTGGAAGGTCTTGTCCATAGACTATTTCGCTTGTATGTGGAGCTTCAATGAGGATCTGATAACGCGCTTTTCTCGTCTTTTCATGAATGTATACATACACGAGGAAACCACCATAAACTGGTCGAAGAAACGTGGGTCCTAGCATCCACGGAGTTAAGTGGTAGCCGCAAAAAAAGCGGCGATGAGCTTGATGCCTGGGACCGCTCGCACGAAAGATGGAAAACTCTTCCCCGAAAAGGGGATCATTGATGGTAGACCACTTGCCTCGATGATACAACCACGCTTTATCGCTTTGAGGAAATTCAAAACGTTGTTGCATATGCAGCCCTCCCTGTAATGGAATAAGTCTGTCATCAGTTCATCAGAAAATTGACTACAGTACCTATTTCAAGTTTACTATCTATCTTTCAGAAGTATACCACAGAAACTTTTGATTTGGAAGGGATTAACTGAGGAAAATATCTGTTTGTCACATGATATCCTTATGCTACACCAGCACAGGCGACTCAATAATGTATACTATGCAAAAATCCTTGCTGATTGCGTCTACTAAAGAAATATGATAAAGTTCCTCAATACGTACTGAAGCATGAAAAAAAGCGCCATAGATTTATTGAGCAGTTAACTAGAAATGAAAAAGCAAATTAAAGAAAGATCTTGAAAAAAGCCCAATACTCATTGCTTTTCTTGCTGTTATTAGATAGAATACTGTAGTAACATATTCAGGTAAATTTGCTATCTAGACGCAGGTAAAATAGATAGAAAATGTTTGTGCAATGGAGCAAAGATAGTAGTTTTGTTGTGGGTGATGATAAGGGTTCCAGAGGTTTATTGACAGAACTCTGCGAATATGGATGAAAAATGAACAACTTTTCAGATTTGCTCGAAGAATTTCGTAAAGCGCGGGGGATAAGTAAGAAGCAGCTTGCGCGAATCTCGAACTTAACTCCAGGTTATATAAGTTTACTGGCTCGTAGAGAGCGCACTGCGCCGTCTGTCGAAACTGTAATGGCCCTGGCAGGTGCTCTAGAATTAGACGAGGAGCAGCGTTCACACTTTTTTGAAGCTGCGGGCTACGCTTCTTTATTCTCGTCAGCCACTTCAGATCTTTTCTCAGCGTCGGTCGCCTCTCATCTGCACAATGCCGGACGAATAGGAGATTCATCGGAAGAACACAGAAGCGCGATCCCCAGTCAACAAGCGTTTTATGGGCGAGAGAAAGAACTTGAACAACTTCAAGACCTTATATTAGGAAAGTCCGCAGTGCGCTGTCTCGCAATTGTAGGCATAGGAGGTGTGGGCAAAACGAGCATCGCTATAGAGCTGGTTGAGTGGATTAAAGGTGAATTTGAGTACGTTCATTGGTATTCCTTTCAAACCCCAGCAGAAGAAACGTTTTCAAATATTATGATGGACTGCCTACGCTTTTTCTCCGAGGAGCCAGAAAAAGATGTAGAGGGCGATGCGAATAGCAAACTAGACTTTTTTATTACCTGCCTGGAAAAACACCGCTGCTTACTCATTTTGGATAATTTCGAATCCTTGCTGAAAAGTGGGAGTCTTGTGGGAGAATATGCTGATGGATATGAGGAGTATGGTAAATTGCTCAATCTTGTATGCTCTCGCCAACACCGTAGTTGTCTTATTTTGACCAGTCGAGAGAAACCAGATGAAGTAGCGCGTCACGAAGGAATGGTAGTGAAGTCGTGGACACTTGCCGGTGTAGGAGATGAGGATGCTCGCAAGATTTTGCGTGACAAAGGTCTAATGGTAGAAAACGACGCGTGGAGAAAGTTGGTACAACTTTATTCTGGCAACCCATTTGCCTTACAACTTGTCTCTCCTTCTATACGTGATGTCTTTGGTGGAGACATTGAAGCGTTCCTCAACAGCCTGGAAGAAAAACAAGAACAAGTCGTTGTGGTCAGTGTGGTTCACGACTTACTCGCCCAACAATTTCAGCGCCTCTCTGACATAGAGAAGGAGGTGATGTACTGGTTAGCTATCGAGCGCGAGCCTGTGAATACGCAAAGACTACGGGAAGATATCTTGCAAATCGCCGCGAAGCCGGAGTTGGTCAACGTGCTTGAGTCACTGCTGCGACGTTCTCTGATCGAGCGGAAAGATGTGATTAGATTTGGATTACAGCCGCTGGTAATGGACTACATGACCAATCAACTTGTGCAAGAAGTCTATCAAGAGATTAACGGACAACAATTCGTTCTCCTGGAGAGCCACGCGCTGATTAAAGCAGAGACAGAGGATTATGTACGGAGAGAGCAGATGCGTTCTATCCTTGAGCCTCTGAAGGAGAAATTGCTCGCAAATTTCAATCAACAGGAGATCGAGCATAAACTACAAAGTTTGCTTGCTACCTTGCGTAAGGAAGGATCACAAAAGTCGGGCTATACAGCGGGTAATATTCTTAACCTCCTTCTCTTCCTTGATTACGACCTGCATGGGTATGATTTTTCGTCTCTTACCGTACGGCAGGCCTATTTACGTGAAAAAGGGTTACCAGAAGTGAACTTTGCGCATGCAAACCTGTCCGGCTCGGTATTTGCTGATACCTTTGGCAGCGTACTCTCTGTAGCATTAAGCCCCGATGGTAAACTCCTTGCCGCCGGAACGGCTAATAGTGAGGTTCGTATATGGCAGATGGAAAACAGAAGATTGCTACATACCTGTAAAGGACACACTGACTGGGTACGTTCTATAGCTTTCAGTGCCGATGGCAAGATATTGGCAAGCGGAAGCCATGACCGAACAATACGATTGTGGGATGTAGATACGGGTCAATGCACCGGCATTTTCACCGAGCACCAGAATAGAGTGAGAGCCGTCGCCTTTAGCCCGGCTGACGAAAAACCGCTGCTGGCTAGCAGCAGTGATGACAGGACCATACGTATCTGGGATATACAAACGCTAACGCTCATTCGCGTCCTGCCTGGGCATAGTGATAAGATCAATGCGATTGCTTTCAGTCCCTACAACCATACTCTTGTGAGTGTCAGCCACGATGAAACTATTCGCGTATGGGATGTGGACAGAGGCTATCTTATGCAAGAACTTCGTGGACAAGGAGGCTGGATCTGGTCAGTAGCTTTTAGCGATGATGGTCATACTCTCGCCACTGGAAATGAGGATGGCACGATTAGCCTTTGGGATATGCGTACCTATCATTGCTTCCAGACTTTGACTGGTGGTCACAGGGCTAGAGTGAATACAGTGGCCTTCAGTCCTCGTAGGGATATACTGATCAGCGGCAGTGACGACGAGACTGTGCGGCTGTGGAATTTAAGCACGGGTCGCTCGCAATCGTTAACTGGCCATAACAACTGGGTACGTTCTGTTTTTGTTAGTTATGACGGTTCTACCATTGTTAGTGGAAGTGATGACGAGACCGTACGTATATGGGATGCTAATAAAAATCACTGCCTTTACACACTGCAAGGCTATAGCGGTTGGGTATATTCCGTTGCCTTTAACTCCGGTGCATCACCACTCCTCGCCAGTGGAGGAGATGACATGCGCGTACGCCTCTGGGATGGGGAGACTGGTGATCGCTTGCTGTCTTTACATGGACATACTCACCGTGTAAGAGCAGTCACCTTCAGTTCCGATAACAACAAAATTGCCAGCGCGAGCGACGATCAAACAGTGCGTATCTGGGAAGTCGAGACAGGCATCTGCCTGCCGCCATTGCGAGGCCATAAGCATCGCGTGCGTTCAGTGGCCTTTAGCCCCGATAACAGCAAAATTGCCAGCGCGAGCGACGATCAAACAGTACGTATCTGGGAAGTCGAAACAGGCATGTGGCTCAGAACTCTTCGAGCACATTCAAATCGGGTTTACTCAGTGGCCTGGAGCCGAGACGGTAACTTCCTTGCCAGTAGCAGCGAAGACGAGAAAATTTGTTTGTGGGACGCGCATACCTACGAGATGCTCAATATGTTCTCTGGACATAAAGGGAGGATTTACTCTATAAGCTTCAGCCCTGATAGCGCCTTCCTTCTAAGCGGTGGTGATGATCTGATTGTGCGCCTTTGGGATGTCTCTACAGGGACATGCGTCCGCGAAATGAAAGGCCATAGTAGTCGCATCTGCTCCGTTGCGTACAGTCCTGATGGACACATGCTTGCTAGCGCGAGTGACGATAAAACTGCCTGCTTATGGAGCGCAACAACCGGTGAGCTATTACATATACTACCAGGGCACAGTGGTAGAGTAAGCTCTGTCTCCTTCTTTGATAATGCACTTTTCTCCACAGGTAGTTATGATGGCACGATCAAACTGTGGAACGCTCAAACGGGCAAGCTGGTAAAAATACTGAGAAGCGAGAGACCATACGAGCATGTGAATATCACCGACGTAAGAGGGCTGACCGCTGCACAGAAAACCATGCTCAAAATACTGGGAGCTGAGGAAGAATCAAAAAGTGAAAGGAGGGCCCTATAGACTGTCAGCTTCGTGGATGGTACCAGTTTCCCCATCAACCCGCACGAGCATGCCATTCGCTAAAAGTAATGTTGCATTCTCAACCGCAACGACACAAGGTATTCCCATCTCACGAGCAACAATCGCCGCATGAGAGATAATGCCCCCGAACTCACTGATAATTGCACACGCTCGAATCATACCTACTGACCAGGCGGGGCTGCTATGCTGCACCACGAGCACTTCACCTGTTTCGAGTTGATCAAGTTCATTTGGGCTGGAGAGAACGCGAACGCGACCCGTAACGACTCCTGTACTGGCACCTAAACCCTGGGCGATCAATTTCATAGCATGGTCTCCCTAATCTGGTTGTTCACATGGATTTCTTCTGCAGCAAGTATATCACAAATCAGGTTTATACTTTTATTTTCTGCGATAGCGAATCGGTACGATTTTTCAAGCACATACCCAAAAGTCATGCAATTTGTATCTCATCGGAAATAAAAATAAACTTATACTATTGGGGCGAATCTACCTCACGCCCTTCATTTATTTGAATTCGTAATTTGATTTTAAAGGTTGAGGTAGAGATTTAGGACGGAAACATATATGGACGTATTGAGGAGTAACAGTTCTTTAGAGTTGCCTCATCTCAGAGTTGGCCTGCACGGGGATTGTAACATGCGCTGTATTTACTGCCCTCCATGGGGAGAGAATAGCTACACCATTGATGACAATCTTGATACTGTCTCTTTGGAACGCATTCTAACGTATTTGAGTGAGGCCAACTTTCGTGTCGTCAAGTTTACCGGTGGAGAGCCAACACTGCGTAAAGATCTCATCGAGGTAGTGCATTTCTCATCAAAACTGTTTCCTGAAACCAGAATTATCACGAACGGGTGGAATCTTAGCAAGATTGCATCAAATCTCAAGCTAGCAGGATTGAAAATAATCGAAATAAGCCTGGATGCCGCTGAACCAACGAGCTACGCCAGAATGACACAGACCTCGACTACTATGTACACAGCAGTGCGCGAGGGCATCGAAGAATGTATCAAGCTGGGATTTCCTGTCCAACTGAACATGGTGGTCACCCGGCCAAACTTTGACCAGATCGTCCCAATGTTGCACTTGGTTGAGAGCTTTGGCAATGTCACATTAAAGCTCCTTGAGCTTGTCTACTACGAATACCCGGGCTATCAATTTTGGAAAGACAACTTCGTTAGCATGGATGAAGTTATTCCGATAGTTCAAAGCAGCAGCAAAGGTATAGATTGGGCCTACCCCCCTGGCAATGTTGGGTCACCTATGCCCAGTTTCGCATTAGACAATAATGCGAAGGTTCTTGTGAAAGACGGTATCGTCGGGACAACATACGCTAATATTTGCGATGGTTGTCCCGTCTTTCCATGCCAGGATGGGCTTTATGGCTTAACTTTAACCACTGATGGATATTTAAAGATGTGCAAGCATCGTACAGACCTGCATGTGCCATTATTTGAATTGCAGGAGGGCAGGCGCATTTTCACAGAGCAGACGATGCGGCGTGGTATACAGGAGGTGGCGTCTCGTTACGAATCGCTCTATTTTTGCGAAAAAGGTGAAGGGGGTTGGACTCCTGATATTGTTGAGCAGCATAAAGCAATTGCTTTAGTGCAACCCACTCTAAAGGTTTTGAAGTGGTATCGAAAGAAAGAATACGGCAACGGCTATAAGGAGGTGCTCAACAAGCAGCTTATGCAACCTCTGTCTGCCAGTCCATACTCTGAAAGTCCCTTAGAAAAGATACGAGACGAAGAGAGAACTGCCGTGCCTTCAGGTGGTAACTAAACAAATGCCTGCAAAGATCAACGTATAGGTCTTTACAGGCATTCTCTATGCTTTTGGTTTATAGAAGATCGTACTGCTTGCGCAGCGCCTCTAATGAGGGGTTAGCGCTTGTAGAATCAGGAATATTTCTCTCAACCACGCGCTTCAAAACCTTCTCAGGCGGCCTCCAGTCTTTTTGAAGCACATTACTGAGTACAGCTTTTCGCCACCAGAAAATGTGAATATACTGCCGCGCTATCTCTTCAAGTGACCAGGAGTTTACCACTTTGCTGATCACCTCGATGACTCTACTTGCCTCCTGGATTAATTGTTGTATTTGTGAGAGACTGGCCGTGTGGCCGTCAATGAGTACCTGGTAGCAACTTGCATCATCAATGAGCCGCCTACCAGAATCGATATACAGGTTGTTATATACATCCAGATGCGCTATCAAGTCTTTATACATAACCATAATGCGTACTGTCTGATGGGATACGAGAGAGTTTATGGAAGGCCAGAGAGGAAAGGGGTGTAGATCAAAAAAATCACGTACAAGTAACGAATATCCGCCGGGCACCTTATATAGGCCATGAATTTCTACAGAAAGCTCATGAGCGACAAAGTACAAAGATTCGGCATAAGCCCAGAGTACCCCTCCTAATTGATGTACCAGGCATGCTGCGCCAGGTTCTTCAACGGGCCGTAGATCATCAGCCATATCAGCAACCTGGGCAGGAGACCATACAGTATTTGCACCATCGCTACAGAAAAGATCACCATACTTCAGGTACGAAATGAGCTGCAATAAAGTCAATATCGCCTGCTGCTGAGTCTCCAAGGACGCGGAGAGAAGGCGTAAGCCGTTAAGCAGGTGATGACTCATACGCCACAAGTGTGTTGGGTTTCTAAAAAGTGCTGCTATTGATGGCTCCGATATATTCTGTTGACGTAAGGAGTGAATGTCTTCAACAAATTCACTGCTGAACTCGTCAAGGCAGAGACGACTGATACGACCAGAGCGAATGGGCCATTTATCGGCATCTGTGTTCGCTAATGGGACAATGATACTCTCTCGAAAACGTAAAAGGAGGTCTCTTGCTGCTTCATCAATCACGTTGCGATCCTTTCATGACCTTCTAGTTCCTGCTCATTTTTAGTAGAATTGCCAGTTATACACCTGATTCTATTTTAGAAGACACAACTACAAGGAGACGTTGTTTTTTCCTCTAAAGGTTTACGAGCTTTCAAAGGTGTCTGAACAGTTACGGTGTTTTCGCAGGATAAGCAGCTACAAGGAACATAGGAATATAGCAAAAGTACGAATAGAGTTGAAGTGATCGCACTTTTAACTAACGAGAACGCCGTTTTCCGTATGTCGCACGTCTTGTTGACATCGAGAGTATTTTAATCAAAAAAGGACACCCTTGGCAAGTAATTGTCCAAAAGATTATGGCTAAGCCTCAATAGAGTAAAGCACTACAATTGCTTATAAAATTCTTTGGGCAAAGTGAAAATGCGGGTAGGACCCCACTAAGATATTCCCCTGAAAAAGGGAAGCCGTACAAATGATCGCAGAGAGGACAAAAACCCTTAACTGAGAAGCAGAGTGCTGTCAGCTCATGCAGGTATCTCTCTGGCTCGTGTGAGCGCTAAGCAGC
>Ga0070717_10003507_pt1 | contig 11230 bp, 9 predicted proteins | sample LARL113metaG_FD_71366 | JGI IMG/M metagenome (GOLD analysis project Ga0070717, IMG submission 71366) | Corn, switchgrass and miscanthus rhizosphere microbial communities from Kellogg Biological Station, Michigan, USA - LAR L11-3 metaG | ecosystem: Host-associated > Plants > Roots > Rhizosphere ...
CAGTGCGCGTGCAATCGCAAGCCGCTGGTGCATGCCAGACGAGAACTTCATGACCTGCTTTTCCGCGGCGTCGCCCAGTGACACGCTCATGAGCGCAGACTCGACGCGGTCACGGCAATCGTGGCGTGTTACGTCCTCAAGCGCGGCAAAGAATTCCAAATTTTCTCGGGCAGTCAGCCGCGGGAAAAACGACCGCTCAGAGGCGACGGCGAAACCCACTCGCCTGCGAACTTGCTGTCCGTGTGAGCGCGTATTAAATTCCGCCACGGTAACTCGACCGGAATCCGGAAGCAAAACAGTTGAAATCAGTTTTAATGTGGTGCTCTTGCCGCTTCCGTTTGGGCCGAGGAGTCCCAATACCTCACCGGCTGCGAGTTCGAGCGAAACGTTTCTCAGCGCGTGGGTTTCTTCATTCATAGCTCTGGAGAAGAAAGCCCGCTGCCGGAAGGTCTTGCTGACGGATTCAAGTACGACCATGTTCATTGTTGTCGTCAGTGCAATAACGGATACTTATGAAGTGAGAATCTCTGTAGGAAGATTCTAAGGACGCAACCGAGGATTAGAACCATAAGAATCGTGGGCGGACATAGTTAGTTCACAGCGGGGTTCACAGCAGGTTAGTTTCACAGCATGGCGACCACAGCAAAATCCGAGATTGCAGTTTCCGAGCGATGCGAATCGCGCTATTCGCCGGAGTTTGAGTTGTTGCTTGCCTGCTGTGCGCACCGGCGGGACAGCAATCGTTTAGCTCAGGCGCTCGGCTCGCGGATTGACTGGGAGATTGCATTGCGGTTTGCGGAGCACCATCGCGTGCTGCCGGCCGTACATGCGGCGATCAGCGGACGCGTTGACCTGCCTGCCAGCATCGCTTCGGCTATCAGATCTCGCGCGGAAAAGAACGCGTTAAAGGCGCTGCGCTTCTCGGCGGAGCTGGCGAGGATCGCTCGTGGGTTTGCTGAGAGAGGAGTTGAGGCTCTCGCGTACAAGGGGCCGCTATTGGCGCAGCTTTTGTATGGCGATCCGGCGACGCGCCAGTTCGGAGATTTGGATTTTCTGGTGCGACCGGCGGATGTGGCGAGGGCGAAGGCAGCGCTGCGGGATTTGGGTTACGAGTTACAGCTGCATCTTTCGCCACGGCAGGAGCGGGCCTATTTGCGGTCGGGATACGAATACGTATTCGCGCTCGGCGGGCAGCGGGATTTGCTGGAACTGCAGTGGCGAATTTTGCCTAAGTTTTATGCGATCGAGTCCGATCTTGAAGCGATGTTTCAGCGATCAGTCGATGTCACGATAGAAGGATTCCGCTTGCGAAACCCCGGCCCCGAAGATTTGATGCTGGCTCTGTGCGTCCACGCTGCCAAGCACGGCTGGGCGCAACTAGGCATGCTGCGCGACATCGCCACCCTTTCGGACTTCCCGCTGAATTGGGAATGGATATTGGAGGAAACAAGACGGCTTGGGATTGTGCGGATTTTGACGATTTCTATGTCGCTGGCGGCCGGCCTTCTCGGTTGTGGGATTCCGGATACGATTGCCTCGGCCGGAGAAATTCCATTCTCAGAAAAATTAGCCCACGATCTGGAGCGCCGAATCTCGGATGGTCTCGAACCGAACACGAACTCGCTGCGATATTTTCGCGACTTCGCGCGCACGCGCGAAGGCTGGCAGGACCGGGCGCGGCTTGCAGCACGGCTGGCGCTGACACCAAGCGTCGGTGAGTGGCAGAGCGTGCAAATACCGGGCCCGCTGTTTCCGCTGTACCGCTTGGTAAGGATTGGTAGGCTGCTGAAGCGCGCCTGCTCGCTCTAAACAAGCTTCGAAAATGTTTTGGCGTTCGTGAGACCCATCTGAATTGCCTCTGCCACATGAATGGCTTTACGCCCGGTGCACTGTTCGATCTGCTCACGGCAACTAAAGCCGTCGGCAATGATCAGTGCGTCCTCAGAGACCAGTCGCACTGCCGGTAGCAGCTCAAGTTCGCCGATCGCAACTGACAGATCGTACTTTTCTTTCTCAAATCCGAAGGCTCCGGCCATTCCGCAACAACCGGGCGCAGGCATCTCGTAATCCATGCCCATTCGTTGAAGGATCCTTTCTTCGTCGGCCATCTTCATGATCGATTTGTGATGGCAGTGACCGTGCACAAGGGCTTTCCGATGCACGGCCGGAAGTTGAAACGATTGAGCCTTTTTCTCGATGAATTCGCTGAACAGAAATACTTGCTGCGACAATCTGGCTGCGCGCTCATCCTCGGGAAAGAGATTCAGCAATTCGTCTCGAAACACAGAAGCGCAGCTGGGTTCGAGAACCACGACAGGAGTTCGCTGCTCAATTTCGGACCTGAGAACGTCGAGAGTTCCTATCAATAATTTTTTCGCGCGATCGATCATGCCGAAATCGTATAGCGGACGGCCGCAGCAAACATTTCCATTCGGCAACCGCACTTCCCATCCGGCGGCTTCGAGTACTTCGACCGCAGCTATTGCCGTTTCGGGATGGAAATAGTTACTGAAGGTGTCAGGCCACAACACGACTTCAGGCGCTCCGACTTTCTTCGGCTTTCGTTTCCGGAACCACTCGCGAAAACTCAGCGTCGCAACCCTTGGGATCTTCCGTTTGCGCGAAATTCCAAGCAGAGATTTGGCGACATCGCGCAGCAAAGGCGCTTGCGTCAAGAAGTTCGAGAGCCATGGCACAACCGACGCACGCCGCGCCCAGCAGTCGATTTGGCCGAATGCGTAATGCCTGAGCGGTCGAATGCGGCCTTCATGGTGGTGAGAAAGAAACTCGGCCTTGTAGGTCGCCACATCTACTCCGACCGGGCAATCGCTCTTGCATCCTTTGCAGGAGAGGCACAAATCGAGCGCGGATTTGACGTGGGGATCGCGCCATTGCTCACGGACGACTTCGCCACGAGTCATCTCCCAAAGCAAGTGCGCCCGGCCGCGAGTCGAGTGCTCCTCCTCGCGCGTGACTCGGAAACTGGGGCACATGACTCCGCCCTCATATTGACGGCACTTGCCAACCCCCACACACCGCAAAGTCGCTTCCGCCAGACTGCCGTGGTCGTGAGGAAATTTAAAATGGGTTTCGGGCTGCCAGGGTTTTTGATCGGCGCCCAGGCGCAAGTCGTGATCCATACGATTCGGGCGGACCAGCTTGCCTGGATTCATTTTCCAATCGGGGTCCCAAAGCGACTTGAATTTCTGAAACCCTTCGATAAGTTCAGGGCCGAACATCTTAGGCAACAACTCCGCACGGGCTTGGCCGTCTCCGTGTTCTCCCGAGAGAGAGCCGCCGTACGAAACCACCAGGTCGGCAGCATCGTTCATGAACTCACGGAACTTCTTGATGCCTTCTCCGGATACCAGGTCGAACGTAATTCGATTGTGCGCGCAGCCATCACCGAAGTGGCCGTACACGACACAGCCGTAGCCGTAGGCATCCGTCAGCTTGCGCAGATCACGCAGATACCCTCCAAGTCTCTCCGGCGCGACGGCAGCGTCTTCCCATCCTTCCCAGGTTGCTGGCTCCCCCGGCACCCGAGAAACCGCGCCCAGCGCGGATTCTCGTACGTCCCACACTTTACGCGCTTGGTGCGGATCACTCAGCAGATGGAACGTTGGCGGATGTGTGCTGCGGCTTAATGCTTTGATCAGTCCTCGCGCTTCCGATTCGGCGGCGGCAATCGTGTCCGCCCCAAACTCAGCCAGCAACCATCCTCCGCCTTCAGGAAGCAAAGCCAGCCCGTCAAGATTCATTTCACGGCGACGTGAGTATTCGATCAGGAGGCTATCCATGCCTTCAAGGCCAATGGGACCATGCGTGAGGACTTCAGGAACAAGATCTGCGGCCTCGAATACGTCGCGGCAACCGATCGCGAGCAGTACCCGCGCCTGAGGACTTTCAACAAGGCGGCAAGTTGCCTCGAGCACAGTGACGCACGTGCCTTCCGATCCAACCAATGCGCGCGCGACATTGAAGCCGTTCTCCGGCAACAGAAAATTCAAGTTGTATCCCGAGACGCGACGTGGAACGTTGGGGAATTTCTGTCGGATCAAACCGGCATACTCGTCGCGAATCGCCTTCAGTCCGAAATAGATTTCGCCTCGGCGGCCGCCTGCGGAAATAATGATATCGAGTTCGGTTTCGCTGGTTGCGCCAACCCGCAGACGAATGCCGTCATAGGTCAGGATCTCAAGCTCTTCTATATTTTCGTCGGTCTTGCCGGCCATGATCGAATGCACGCCGCAGGAGTTGTTCCCCACCATGCCGCCGATGGTGCAACGGCTGTGGGAAGCGGGATCGGGACCGAAGGTCAACTTGTGCTTCTCGGCGGCGGAGCGCAGATGATCGAGGATTACGCCAGGTTGAACGCGCGCAATGCACTTATGCGGATCGAGCTCCACAATTTGCGCCATATACTTCGAGAAATCAAGAACGACAGCGACATTGCAGCATTGACCCGCGAGCGAGGTCCCTCCGCCGCGACACAGTAATGGCGCTGCATGCTCTCGGCAAATCGAGACCGCAGCGGTCACATCGTCGTTATCGCGTGGAATTACGACACCGATTGGGATTTGGCGATAGTTGGAGCCGTCAGTGGCGTAGAGGGCGCGGCTGCCGTTATCGAAACGGACCTCGCCTCGGACATTGCGGCGGAGAGCGGATTCGAGTGCGGCTAAGTCAGTGCCCGCAGGCATGAGTAAAGATAGCACTCAACGCCGAGCGTCCAGCATTCAGCATTCAGCAAATCCAAAGCGCCGCTATGCCAGCCTCGCGCTGACATCAGAAGCAGCCGGCAGCAGCATCCCCTCGGTGCGTGACGAGTAATCGGTTAGGCTGAGAACCAGCAGAATCAGCAGCCAGAATATGGCCGCCATCAAGATCGCTTTGGTCATCTTCTCGCTGGTGTATTTCACGTGCATGAAGATGAGGACGACGACGGACGCTTTAAAGGTCGCGATGGATAGTGCAACAACCGTGTTGAACTTTCCAAGGTCAACAGTGGCAATCCATGCGGTCAGTACCGTGCAGACGATCAGGATGAACCAGATCAGCCAGTAGAGTTTGGCAGAAACGATATGGTGGGTTTCTTCTGACATAAGTTCGCTCAGGCTCCTGGCCGCCGGTCAATCAGGTAAAGTAACGGAAACAGGTAAATCCAGACGATATCTACGAAGTGCCAATACAGGCCCGCAATTTCTAACGGCGTGTGGTACTCGGGGGTGAACCGTCCCTTGTGCGCCATCCACGTAATCACGATGAAAATGCCGACGCCGATGATCATGTGAATCGCGTGCATGCCAGTCAGGGCAAAATAGAGTGAATAAAAAATCTTCGTGTGCTGCTGAATTTCTGCTTCCCTCGCGCGCAGCTTTACCGGATCGTTCTTAACTTCCGTGGTTATTCCAAGCAGCTCCTCGTTGCCCTTAATCAAGTCCCCTTCGCCGCCGATAACGTTGTAGTCGAAGGTCGGGATGTGGTGCTCCTCGTACTTCTTGCCCCACTCGTAGGTTTTAATCCCCAGGAATGACAAGCCAAAAAGAAGCGTCAACAACAACATTTTGACTTGCAGTTTGCGTTGGCCAAGCTGCGCGGCACGAACCGACATTGCCACCGTCAAGCTGCTGCAAATCAGGACGACTGTATTGAAGGTCCCGACTTTCAGATCGAGACTGCGACTGGCGACGGCGAACTCCGGGAAATACCAGCGCCGGTAAATGAGATAGGCGCAGAACATGCCCCCGAAGAACATGATTTCCGTGCCAAGGAACCACCACATACCGAGCGAAGCGGCATTGCGCTGCTGGTCCACAGCGGCAAAGTGGTGCCGCAGTTCGGGCCGGTCGTGATGCTCGACGTCCAGCGGAGCATCGCTCACAAGAGGACTATCGCTCAAGTGTCACCTCTTCGGGCAGCGGCATGTTTTCGTAATCGTAGGCTTCCTGCGTGACCACAGGGGTTTCATCGAAGTTGAATGTGGGCGGCGGCGATGACGTGGTCCATTCAAGCCCCGTGGCCTTCCACGGATTGTCATCAGCCGGCTTGCCGTAGCGCAACGACCACAGCAGATAAACCATCGGCAATAGATACCCGACTGCAAGAATGGTCGCGCCCGCGGTTGAGAGCACGTTCAGCACCTGATACTCCGGCGGATACTGCCAGTACCGGCGCGGCATTCCAAGATATCCGAGAATGAATTGCGGGAAGAAGGTCAGGTTGAATCCGATGAAAACGATCAAGGCCGCGAGGCGTCCCCAACCTTCGGGATACATCTTCCCCGAAATTTTGGGCCACCAGAAGTGCATGCCGCCCAGGTATCCCATGACCGCGCCGCCGACCATTACATAGTGGAAGTGGGCGATGACGAAATAGGTGTCATGAACATGCACGTCCACTCCCAGGGTTGCCAGGAACAGCCCGGTAAGGCCTCCAATGGTGAACAACCCGATAAAACCGAAGGCATACAGCATGGGCGTCGAGAACGAAACCGACCCCTTGTACATGGTAGCGGTCCAGTTAAATACCTTCACCGCGGAAGGCACGGCCACGAGGAAACTGAGGAATGAGAACACCAGCGCCGAGTAAAGTGAAATTCCAGCGACGAACATGTGGTGTGCCCAAACCACGAAACCGATTGCTGCAATGGCAATGCTGGAAATGGCTACGAAACTATAGCCAAATACCCGCTTGCGCGAGAAGCAAGGCACGATCTCGCTGATCACCGCCATCGAAGGCAGAATCATGATGTAAACCGCGGGATGGGAATAGAACCAGAACAAGTGCTGGAACAAAACCGGATCGCCACCGCGCGTCGGATCGAAAATCCCCAGATTCAGCGCCCGTTCCAGAACTACCAGCACCAGGGTGATCGCGATCACCGGTGTCCCCAGCAGCATGATGATGCTGGTGGCGTAATGCGACCATACAAACAGCGGCAGCCGTGACCAGGTCATTCCCGGCGCGCGCATGCGATGTACCGTCACCACAAAGTTCAATCCGGTGAGAATGGACGAAAATCCGGATATGAAGATTGCCAGCCCCGCTTCGATTACTTTTGTATTGCTGAATTCGGTTGAGAAGGTTGGATAAAACGTCCAACCGGTATCAACCCCGCCAGTCACTAGGCAGTGAATGTAGAGAATTCCAGCAATAATGTAGATGTACCAGCTGATGAGATTAATGCGCGGGAAGGCCAGGTCTTTCGCGCCGATCATCATCGGGATAAGGAAGTTTCCCAGGACCGCCGGAATTGAAGGAATCAGGAAAAAGAAGACCATCACCTGCCCGTGCATGGTGAAAGCCTTGTTGTAGGCATCCGCAGTGAGCAGATCGCCGGCTGGCGTCAGCAGTTCCAGACGAATAAGCAATGCAGCAAAGCCACCGATAAAGAAAAACGCGGTAATGGAGAGCAAGTACAGCAAGGCAATGCGTTTGTGGTCTGTGGTGAAGAGCCACGAGCGTATGCCGTACTCGGCATTCAGATAATTTTTCCGTTCTTCACTTACTGCTAGAGTCGCCATTGCTGTTCCTTCACTTCCCTACCTACTTTGGGCTCTGCGGCCCGCTGCCGGGGTTCTTCAACTCTGGCGTTCCTGCCTCCCCGGCAGGCGCCGCAGCTAACGATTTAATGTAAGCCACCAGCGCGTTCAATTGTTCCTCACTGACCTGACCTTGAAAAACCGGCATGATTGAGGGTCGTGCGAATCCAGAAACGACTTTTGCCTGCGAATTTACAATGGATTCGCGAATGTAGTCCTCGTCAGCGGTTACCGTGCGTCCATCATCGAGCTGCACCGGCTTGCCAAACAGTCCCATCAGGTTCGGCCCCCGGCCTTGCACGTCAAAGCGATGGCACGTTGAGCATCCAAACTGCTGGAACAACTGCTGGCCGTTCTGCGCCAGCGAGCCGGCTACCGGACCGCCCGACATCCAGGCCTGGTAATCGTTCGGTTCCATGACCACTACCTCACCGATCATGCCGGAGTGCATAGTGCCGCAGTACTGCGCACAGAAAAGATGATAGGTCCCGGTTTTGCTTGCTCGGAACCACATGGTCGTATAACGTCCGGGAATCACGTCCATCTTGATGCGAAATGCGGGGACATAGAAGCTGTGGATCACGTCCTGCGAAGTCATGATTAACCTGATATCACGGCCTACAGGAACGTGCAGTTCATTGATCTCACGCTGCCCTTCAGTGTGCTGCAGTTTCCACATCCACTGCTTTGCGACCACATAAACTTCGGCGGCGTCGCGTGGCGGCGTGCGCATCTGGAAGTAAAGTACCGCGCCGCCCACGAACATCACCATCATGATCCCAAGCGGAATCACCGTCCAGCCGATCTCCAGCAGCAGCGAGCCTTCGATCTGTGTGGCCTCGCGCCCATGCCGCCGCCGGTACTTCGTAGCAAAAACCGCCACCAGCGTGAAGATTAGAAGGGTCATGGCCACGCAGACCACGACCAGGAAAATGTATAGGACATCCTCCCAGAACGCGTGTGACGATGCCGACGCCGGCCAAAGTGGAAAATTATCGAACATATTGATGAGAGCCGCTTCGCCTCCTGGAACCGTAGTCTGAATCAGAACCACGACGGAACAGCACCAGCAGCACCGTGCCAATACCCAGAATAGTCAAGCCGCCCGAAAGCTGAATTATGCGGCTGATGATCGCGCTGTATTTACCTGTATTCGGATCGTAGTGATAGCAATACAGAGTCACCTGATCGGCGAGCGTTCCAATCTTGCTCTCGGAAGCCTGAATCAATCCCAGGCGCAGGTCCTTCGGCGGAAATTCCACGCCGTAGTAGTACTGCGCGATTCTGCCCTCCGGTGTCAGGATCATGATCGCCGTTGTGTGCGCGAACTGGCCGGTTTTGGGATCGTATTGATACTGGAATCCCGCAGCTTTGGTCAGCGCGGCAATGGATTCCTGTGGACCGGTCAGAAAATGCCAGCCGTCCGCGGAACCCGAGCGATTGTACCGGTTGAGGATTTCGGCTTTCTTGGCTGTGGCGACCTCTGGAGTGTCCTTCGGGTCGAAGCTGACGGTGAGGACGTCGAACTCTTTGCCGACATCAAATTTCACCGCCTTGAGAGCGCTCTCGAGCCCGACCAGCAATTCGTTGCACAGCATCGGACAGCGGTAGTACACCAGGCTCAAAATCACCGGCTTCTTGCCAATGTAGTCCCCGAGATGAACAGCTTTACCGGTTTCGTCGCGAAACGTGAGGTCGAGAGGAATCTGCTGATTCAGGTTCTGCTGGATTCCTACGTTCGTGAGCCCAGGTGGCTTCACCGAAGCAGACGGGCCCAAGATTCCGCCAGTCATGCTTTGCGCGGAGGTTATGCAGCTCAGCACCAGCACGACCAGAAACGCGCCAGGAATCGAATTGTAAAACCTGCTGCTCACTGCTTACTTTCCTTCTTGTTTGATTTCGCCGTATTGCTCGTATCCGCGTGAACCGCCGCCGCGCGTCCTGTTTCCACGATTGATGGCGGGACCGTGCCCTGCTGCGGCATAGTTGGCAAGCCCCTCTGCGCGATCAACTGCATGGCGCGCTCAATCGGAATGTGTGCCACGCCCGCGTTCTGGTCCACCCATCCTGAACTGTTGAGCCGCTGCTCTTCCGCGTAGCGGGTATCGTTAATTTCGGTACGCTCGTTGTCTTCGAGGCGAGGCTCAGGGAACGCCTTGATCTGCTCGGCCTGAATCGAACGAGTATCAGTCTGGACCTGCACCAGCGGACTGCGGCTCCGGTCATCCTTAGTGAATTGCTTGTCCAAAAAGTGGAACATTCCCCAGACCGCGTAATACACAAAGATTCCGCCTACCACCACGATAATCATGAAAGCGATGATGGGTTTCGCTCCAAGGTCTTCGCGCTCGAACCCGCCATTCGGTTGCGGGTGGCCCTGACTTCCCTTATGAATCTCAGTCATGTGCCGCCCCCACATACTCAAGGAATTCCTGCGCGTGCACGTCGTAAACCGGCAGCAGTGGCTCCGACCTCAAATTGCGCCAGAACATTGCGAACCAGATTCCACCAATCGCGATCGGCACCACGATATCCAGCAGATGGATCCAACTGAGCGACGACAATCTCTGCGTGAAGTTCGGCTCGATGTACCAGAACAGATCAACGAAGCGCATGAACAGCAGCCAACTCGCCAGCCAGACGAGTGTCTTGGCATCGCGCTTGAACTGGCGTGAGAGCAGCAGCAAGAACGGGACCGCGAAATGGAAGACCACCAGCGCCAGAGCCACGATTTGCCAGCCTAAGTAAAGGCGCCGCGTGAAAAAGTTTATTTCTGATGGCAGGTTCCCGGCCCAGATAATCAGCAATTGCGAAAAGCTGAAATATGCCCACAGCATCACGAACGTGAGTATCAACTTGCCGTGGTCGTGGACCTCTTTCGCTTTGAGTAGCGACGCCGTGGGCTCATAATTCGACAGAATGCGTTCGACAATCACCGCCACGCACAGCGCAGAGAGCACCTCGCCGACAATGAAGATGAACCCGTATATCGTCGAGATCCAGGGCGGCGAAAGCGACATCACCCAATCAATCACCGCAAAACTGATGGTGAATGCGTACAGGATCAGACCCGGAGCAGCGATCCTGCGGAAGCGTGGCGCCAGGTTCTCGACCGGCGGATTGTCCTGCTGTTTCGATAACCGGTTCAACAGATACGCAAAAAGAAACCAGATCAGGAAGTAAATGACCGCGCGGCCGGTATAGCCATTGAGATACAGGAAGTTCGGGCTACCGATTCGCTGCATGTATGCGTGGCTGAGATCGTACAGGTGACCATCGGCCTTGCTTGCATTAAACCACCCATTGGTGACGTGCGCCGGATTGCTGTGATCACCGCTATAAAGATAAGGAACGCCTGCAACCAGAATCGGAATGAACAGCGCTCCCATCAGCGGTAGGCACTTCATTGCCGCTTCCAGCTGTCGGCGAATTACCATGCCCCACTTGCCGCCGGTCATGTGCTGGATCATCAAGATGACCATGCTGCCCAGCGTGACTCCGAGCCAAAGCATGAATCCGATCAGATAGGAATGAAAGAACTGCTCGCGCGTTCCCGGCAGAATCGCCGTAATGAGCGAAATCACTCCGAACAAAAGCCCAATGCCCAGCGATCGCTGATAGAGCGTGTTCACCATCTCAGGCGCTGTGAATTCCGGGCCATTTGTGCGCGCGCTCATCGCTGCCTC
>Ga0070717_10003508_pt1 | contig 11228 bp, 10 predicted proteins | sample LARL113metaG_FD_71366 | JGI IMG/M metagenome (GOLD analysis project Ga0070717, IMG submission 71366) | Corn, switchgrass and miscanthus rhizosphere microbial communities from Kellogg Biological Station, Michigan, USA - LAR L11-3 metaG | ecosystem: Host-associated > Plants > Roots > Rhizosphere ...
TCGACCCGATTCGAAAACAACAACAGCACGCCGAGGCGTGCATTGGAGGAAAAGATGACTACGACTACTACATTGCCCAACAGTGAAACTACCCCCTCGCCCCAGTACGAAGCGGATGCGCGCGCGAAGATTGCCGCGTTGCGCGCGATGGCCGCCGACTTCACCCCGCCCGAGCCCCGTTCCCTCAGCCCCGCTGAACAGCGCGTCATCAACGCCACGCCGCGCGTCTTCGTCGAAAAGGCAGCCAACTTCGGTCCGATCGTGCCGGGCCTGAGCCAGGCCACGAAGGCCGACTTCGACGACATGCGCGACGGCGAGGCCTACGCGAACGCGTACGCCCCGCTGATCGACGAGCTCGAATCGCTCCGCCAGCTAGTTCGCAAGGCCATGTCGTTACGCCGCCTCAAGAGCGCGCGCAGCGCCCGGTCGATCTACCGCCTGGCCAAGAGCTACGTGACCGTCGAGGGAGGCGACGATGCCCGGACGCACGTCCAGGAGATGAAGAAAGCGCTCCGCCGCCGCCCGCGCCCCGGCACAGCACAACCCCCGCCCGACCCCCCCGCCCCGCAATAATCGTGACCCAGGAGGCCCCGCGGCCGCACGGCCGCGGGGCCTCCACGGCTCTCCTGGGGGACACAGCCGATATCTTCAGACTCTCGGTGTCTCGACCGACGCGGCTACGTTTTGTGCAGTACAGCACGAGCATGGTAACTAAATACCGATCGCGAGGTCGCTGGCGCTCAGATATCTTGGGACGCGCCATCTTGATCACCGCAGCGGAAACACATGCGAGTTGAATATCAGAAGTTAGGCTTATTTGCTTCGTCGACTGGTCGATGCGACAATATTCAAATGCTACGAGTAGTCACGGATCAAATTATCGCGTCGACGTCTCTCGATTCTCATGGTGAACGTCTCTCCGAAGCGGAGTTGACCAGTTACTTCGAGCAGATGGCTGAAAATTCAGTTGGAGTATCAGCTCACGATCTTTCCCAGGTGCCCGCGTTCAGATCATTTAATAAGCGTCTTTTGCGCACGCCGGCAGGCGACTTAGCCATAGTGGTAGACGTCGAGGTACTTGACGAAGAACGCTATTCCACATTTGGCGGCTACAGCATCGCGTTCACGCGCCGCCACTGGCGCTTTGGCCGAGCACCATCCTATCCAAGAATAACGATAAACACACGCCAGTTTGACTTCGACGCGGTGGGGCCGCGGCTGGCTGAAAGCCTTCCGCGTACTCCGTTCGAGTTGGTAGAGCGTGTCGAGAAAATCGACGTTGCCACGCTTGCCATCATAGGCATCGCAGTGGGCGGCTACCTTGTCGTGAAGGTGACTGCTGCCGCAATCTCAAGTGTTTTCGCCGGTTTCTTCGAAGAAGCAGGCAAAGATCTGTATCACGCCGCAAAGCGCCTTCCACGCTCGGATCAGCCGAACGGGCCTATTGAGGTGCAATTTCATCTTCATCTTCACGAACCACCAAGGCGCCCCGCTATCATTATTAGTGCCGATCCTCGCTGTACCGAGAACGATGTTGCCGCGGTGGGTCGGCAACAGTTGAATCAACTGCTTCACGGCGTTGATACGGACGCCTTCGATCGGATTACGGCGAAACTTCTGCCCGGCGGTCGCCTCGAGCGAATTGCTGTCATTCCGAACGCCAAAAGTTTGTCGGCAACGCAGAAATCGGCGAAGCCGACCAGGCGCAAGAAGCGTCGAAAGCACTGAAACGCCTAACTGCCCTCACAAGCTGACAAACCCGCCGACCCGTTGGGCCGGCGGCGGAGCCGCCTTGGGCGGCTCCGAACTGCTCGGCGGCATGGGCAGCCGCACTTCGCTCCCCCCGATGCTCGTTCAGTCGCGGCGGCTACCATGCCACGGTGAGCCCCGCACGGCGGGCGGCTTTTTGCAGCTTAGAGTGAGCACGTTCGCGGACTGTCGCGAGACGCTGTCTTTTCAAGACGCTAGCATCACTCTGCTCCGTGGCGTTCGTCACAGCGGATCATGCCCTTCTCTGGCACTCGTCATCATGCACGTAGTCCTCAGGAGAAGATGGGATGAGGCACAGACGCATCGTTGTCAATCACTATGGCGGGCCCGATGAACTTCGCTTTGTTGAAGAAGAATGCCCCGAGCCAAAGGCGGGCGAGGTGCGGGTGAGAGTCCTTGCCGCGGGCGTCTCCTTGCCCGACCTCATGATGCGGGAGGGCATTCATCCCGAGACGCCTCGGCTGCCCTTCACTCCTGGATGGGACTTGGTCGGCGTGGTGGAGCGGCTCGGGCCCGATGTCACGGGAATCGATCCAGGCCAAGTCGTTGCCGCCCTACCGATCACTGGCGCTTACGCCGAGTTCGTCTGTCTGCCCCAGCGTGAACTGGTCCCCGTCCCCTCCGGTTTGGAACCAGCCGAGGCTGTTTCCCTCATTCTGAATTACGTCACCGCGTATCAGATGCTCCATCGTTCCGCGCGCGTCAGAGCGGGACAGCGCGTGCTCATTCACGGCGCAGCAGGCGGGGTAGGGTCGGCATTATTGCAGTTGGGACGCTTGGCGGAGCTGCAGATGTACGGTACCTGTTCCTCGCGCGGGGCTTCGACCGTTGCTAGCTTGGGCGGTATTCCGATCGATTATCAGCATCAGGACTTCGTGAACGAGATCAGCCGGCTCACCCCGGCGGGCGTCGACGTCGTCTTCGACAGCCTGGGCGGTCCTCATATCTGGCGATCGCGCAAAGCCCTTCGTCGCGGCGGGAAAGTCGTCGCTTATGGCCTTACGTCGTCGCTGCAAGGGGGACGGCTGGCGTCAGGGCATTCAGGAGAACGCCATCGCTTTCGTGCAATCGCGATGTTCGGGCTATACACCGCCGCTGGTTGGCTACTGCCGGGACGCAAACGCGTCGTGACCTACAGCATTCAATGGCTCAAACGCCTCAAAGCGACATGGTTTCGGCAAGACTTGGTCGCCCTGTTCGAGCTCCTGAAACACGGAAAGATCAAACCAATCATTGCCGAGCGAATCCCTCTCGTCCAAGCGAAACACGCCCAGGAAATCCTCGGCACGGGCGGCGTAACAGGCAAGATCGTACTCGTGTGCAACGAATTGCCACTTCAATCAGAAGCAGCGTAACCTTGCTGGTCTACCTCATCGGCGATACGGTTGCGGAATGCGACCCCTTCGGTACTCCATCAATGTCACATTGGACGGGTGCTGCGATCATCGTGTAGGGGTCGTAGACGAAGACTTGCATCGTCACGCGGTCGAGAACATCGAGCGGGCCGATGCCCTCCTCTTTGGCCGGGTCATTTACGAAATGATGGAGGCGGCGTGGCGGCCGCCGGCGCCGGCGGGAGCGAGGCCTGATTGGATGGAACCGTTCGCCCGGACGATCGACGCGGCAAAGAAGTATGTCGTGTCGAGCACTCTGGAACGCGTCGATTGGAACGCGGAGCTCGTACGCGGGGATCTGGGCGACGCCGTTCGGCAGCTCAAGCGGGAGCCGGGCAAGGGACTGTTCGTGGGAGGCGTGAAGCTTCCGATGGCGTTGGCGGAGCTGGGATTGATCGACGAGTACGAGTTCGTCGTGCATCTCAGGGTAGTGGGCCATGGGCCGACGTTGTTCGCGGGGCTGTCGAAGCCTCTCGACTTGAAGCTCGTGAGCCGTGTGGAGTTCGGCTCGGGAGCGGTGGCGATGTGGTATGAGCCGCGACGCTAGCCATCACCTGTCGCCTGCCACCCGTTCCCTGTTCCCTAGGCTCATCACGAACTCGGCGCCTCCTCCGCTCGCATTCGCCAGCGAATATTCGAACCCGTGATTCGTCAGGATCTCCTGCACGATCGTGAGGCCGAGGCCGCGGCCGTCGGACTTCGTCGTGAAGAACGGCGTGAAGAGTGATTCGCGCACGTCGTCGGAGATGCCGGGGCCGGAGTCGCGCACCGTGAGCGTGCCGTTGCGCAGCGTCATCGACATCGCGCCGTCGCGGCCGATCGCGTCGACCGCGTTCCGGGCGATGTTCAGCACCACCTGCTCGAGCTGGTAGGCGTCAGCATCGGCCGTCGTCTCGTCCACGTTGACGTCGAGCGCGATGTTGCGCGAGGCGAGCTCCGGCCGCAGCAGCGCGGCGATGCGCTCGACGATCTCGCCGACGCGCACGCGGCCGCGGTGCGGCGGCGGAAGGCGGACGACGTCGGCGAAGCCGCTCATGAAGCGGTTCAGCGCGTCGATGCGCGACGACGCCACGCTGAGCGCGGTCACATAGTCGTCGCGGTCGGCCTCCGAGATCTGCGGCGCCCAGCGCAGCGCCGAGTCGAGCAGCGAGCGCACCGCGCCGACGGAGTTGTTGACCTCGTGCGACATCATCCGGATCAGCTTCTCGTACGCCGCCTTCTCGCCGAGGCGCAGCTCCTCGGTCATCTCCTCGAGCAGGTAGAAGCTCTTCGAGAAGCCGCGGTCGCGGAACTCCGCGCGCCACGCCTTCACGCGCCGCGGTCCGTCGAGCGTCAGCAGCGACGCCTGCCCCGGCTGCATCGCCGCGAGCTGCGCCAGGACGTCGGGCGTGGCGAAGCGCCCGGCCGCGGGATTCATCTGCTCGACGTGGCCGTCGAAGTCGCAGATGACGATGCCGGACGGCGACGCCTGCACGATCTTCTGCAGCAGCTGGTGCCGCTCCTCGGCCGCGAGGCGCTCGTCGCGCAGGCGGTCGATCATGTCGTTGTAAATGGCGATGAGGTCGTCCATCTCCGACTGCCCGACCGGCACGAAGCGCGTCGAGAAGTCGCGCTCGGTGATCAGCTCCGCGCCGGTGCGGAGAAGGTCGAGCGGCAGGAAGAGCGCGCGCGTGAGGCGGTAGCCGACGGCGAGCGAGACGGCGAAGACGACTTCGACGGCGAAGAGCCAGAGCGGATGGTCGAAGAGGACGGCGACCGCCAGCGCCGCGAGCGCGAGGTGGAGCGCGACGAAGTAGAGGATGAACTTCGTGCGGAGCGAGTAGCGCCGCCGTCCCGGCGGCTGGACCGACGGCGTCCCGCCGTCGGCGGGGGCGGGCGGGACGCCCGCCGTCCGGCCGGCGGGGACGCCGGCGCTACGCCATCCCATACTTTTCCAGCCGCCGGTACAGCGCCGCCCGGCTCAAGCCCAACGCCTCCGCGGCGCGGGAGATGTTGCCGTCGTAGTGCTTCATGCACTTCGCGATCATCTGCTGCTCGATCTCGTCGAGCGTCATCGCCCCCGCCTCGGGCAGCACGTCGCCGCGCGGCGCCTCGTTGACGTCGCGCACCGCGAACACGTCGTCGACGTCGAGCGACCGCCCGCCGCGCACGAGCACGGCCCGTTCGATCAGCTGGCGCAGCTGCCGGATGTTCCCCGGCCAGTTCTGCGACTTCAGCCACTCCATCGCCCGCGGCGTGATCGACTCCGCCTCCACGCCGTACGCCGACGCGGCGCGGCGCAGGAAATGCGCGGCCAGCGCCGGAATGTCGCCGCGGCGCTCGCGCAGCGGCGGAAGCTGCACGGTGATGAGGTTGAGCCGGTAGAGCAGGTCTTCGCGGAACTCGCCGCGCTGGACGAGCTCGTGCAGCGGCCGGTTCGTGGCCGAGAGCACGCGCACGTCGACGCTGCGCGTGCGGCTCGAGCCGAGGACTTCGTAGCGGCGCTCCTGCAGCACGCGCAGCAGCTTCACCTGCGACGGCGCCTCGAGCTCGCCGATCTCGTCGAGGAAGATCGTGCCGCCGTCGGCGATCTCGAAGCGGCCCTTGCGGTCCTGGCGCGCGTCGGTGAAGGCGCCGCGCACGTGGCCGAACATCTCGCTCTCGAACAGCGTCGTGGAGATGCCGCCGAGGTTCACCTTCACGAAGGGCGCGTTGCGGCGCCGGCTGTTCGCGTGCAGCGCCTCGGCCACGAGCTCCTTGCCGGTGCCGCTCTCGCCGGCGATCAGCACCGAGGCCTCGGTCGGCGCGACGCGCCCGACGAGGTCGAGCATCCGCAGGATCTTCGGATCGCTGCCAATGATGTTCGCGAAGTCGTAGCGCTCGTCGAGCTCGACGCGCGGCGGCGGCTCGCGCTCGCCCGCGCGCACGTCCGCGAGGCCGAGCGCCGTCTCGATGGCCTGGACGACCGCGCCGTTGTCCCACGGCTTGGCGATGAAGTCCGACGCGCCGCGCTTCATCCCCTCGACCGCGAGCGGGATCGACGCCCACGCGGTGATGAGGATGACGGGAAGCGACGCGTCGTGCGCGCGGATCGCGGAGAGGAGCTGCAAGCCCTCCTCGCCCGACGTCCGCCGCGAGAAGTTCATGTCCTGGATGACCAGGCGCGGCCGCTCCTCGCGCAGCCGCGCCAGCGCCTCGTCCGGCGAATGCGCCGCCACGGCGCGATAGCCATGCTGTTTGAGCAACAGGGCCAGCGACGCCGTGACGGAGCGATCGTCGTCGACGATGAGGATCATAAGCAGTTTATGCCGAGTGGCGCCCCTCACCCTGGCGCTGCGCGCCTGTCCCTCTCCCCGCGCGCGGGGAGAGGGTGGCCGAAGGCCGGGTGAGGGGCGCCACTCGCCTTATTCGTATCGCAACGCTTCCGCCGGTGGAACCCGCGATGCCAACCAGCCGGGATACATCCCGCACAGAAGCGTGATTGCGTAGATCACCCCCAGCGCCGCAAGAATTCCGGCGGTGAAGATCGCCGGCGTGACGACGCGGAAGATGCCGAGCATCGGCAGCTGGGCGACGACGGCGACGCCGACGACGACGGCGATGGTCGCCAGCAGCGCCACCTCGGCCACGACCTGCCGCCGCACGTTCGCGCCGCTCGCGCCGAGGGCGCGGCGGAGGCCGAGCTCGCGCGTGCGCCGCGTGACGTTCTGCCACAGCACCCCGGTCAGGCCGAGCGTCACCATCGAGATCAGGAAGAGCGCCACGATGCCGCCGACGACGACCGGGATCATGCGGATGCGGTTCATCAGCCGCCGCGCGCTCTCCATCCGCGTGACGCGGAAGCTCGCCTCGGGCGCGATGTCGTGCAGCCGCTTCGTCAGCGTCTCCTCGAACGCCGCCGGCGTGCCGGGGCGGACGCGCACCACGAGGAAGCGCGGCGCCTGCGCGTGCGCCCCGCGCAGCGAGTCCCGCGTGAAGGCCATGTTGACGTTCGGCGCGGAGAGCTCGCCGTACTTCCGATACGGCGGCACGACGCCGATGACGCGGATCTCGCGGTCGTCCTCGTTGAACTTGCGGCCGATCGGATCGGCGTTGCCGTACATCGCGTGCGCGAGGTCCTCGTCGACGACGACCGGGCGGTACGACGCGCCGTCGTCGGCGGCCGAGAACCAGCGGCCGCGCACGATCGGCATGCGCATCACTGTCGCGAAGTCGTCGGTGACGTCGTCGCGCGTCGTCTCGATGCGCTTGCCGTCGACGCGCCAGACGCCGGTCCAGGTGGCGGTCGAATACGCCGGCATGCCCGACGCCGCGGCGGACTCGATCTGCGGGAACGTCCTCACCTCGCGCAGCACGCGCTCCACCATCGCCGCGCCTTCCGGATCCGCGTCCTGCGGCGTGCGCCCGGTGTCGACGCGCACCTGCCAGACGTCGCGCCACTCGAAGCCGAGCGGTTTGCCCCATCGTCCCACCGTGGAGATGGCCATCGTCAGCACGAAGACGAGCACGAGGAAGGAGATGAAGATCTCGAGCATGATCAGCGCGTTCGCGCGCTTGCGGTTCCAGACGAGCTTGAGCAGATGGCGGATCATTGCGCACCTCCGCGCAGGGCGTTGACCGGATGCAGCGTCGACATCCGCCACGCCGGATAGACGCCGGAAAGGAATCCGAAGACGATGGCCAGGAGCATCCCGTAGCCGAAGATCCGCAGGTTCAGATCGAAGCGGAGGTTCGGGAAGATCGTGGCCTGATTCAGCGCCGCGATGGCCGCCGCGGAGAGGGCGAAGGCGATGATGCCGCCGATGAGCGTGAGCACGACGTTCTCCGTGACGAACTGCCAGACCAGCGCGCGCCGCGGCGCGCCGAAGGCCTTGCGCACGCCGATCTCCGACGAGCGCTCCAGGATCCGGCTGAGGTTGATGGTGACGAGGTTCAGCGCCGGCAACGCCATGAACAGCAGCGCCAGCACGCCGATGACCCCGCGCACGATGAGGGTGCCGTTCTGCTGCGAGGCGTTGCGGACGAACGGCCGCACGAAGCTCTCGAACGTCGTCTCGAGGTGGCAGTGCAGCGTGTCGAACGCCTTCGGATCCTCGACCGGCACGCGCGCCATCACGGCGTCGAAGTCGCGGCGGATGCGCGGCAGGTCGGCGCGGTCGCGCGCCATCACCAGGCCGATGAAGTTTCCGGTGAACTGATGCCGGTATTCGGAAGACGGCGTCGTGCCGATCGGCACCCACATCTCGCCCCACGCCACTTCGCGCGTGATCGCCACGGCGGGAACGACGCCGATGACGCGGAACGTATCGCCCTGAATGGCGATCGTCTTCCCCAGCGCCGGCGCGCCGGCGAAGAGCTTCTGCGCCAGCTCGTCGGTGATGACGGCGACGCGCGCGCCGCTGTCGTCCTCGGCCTTCGTGAAGGGCCGCCCCTGCAGGAAGCGGAAGCGGAGGATCTGCCAGAAGCCGCCGTCGGTGCGCCGCAACGCGACGTCGACGCGCGCGCCGCCGACGTACGTCGCCGTGGAGATCGGCTCGGTGGTCATGCCGAAGGCCTCGATGCCGCGCAGCGGCCGCACGTATTTGTCGAGGAAGCCGAAGCCCGGGTTCATCGACATCGTGCCGTTCTTGCCGGTCTGCGTGACGTTGTACACGCCGAGGACGCGGTCGAAGTTCTGCTCCGGCTCGCGCGGGGCGAAGACGTTGTCGAGCACCGCGGTCGCCACCATCAGCACGATGAGAGTCAGGCTGATGCCGAAGAGCGAGATGAAGGTGAAGAATTTTCGGCGCCCGAGGATCTTGAGCGCGAGCTTGAGATTCGTCCGCATCACGCCACCTGCCGGCCGTCGAAGAGGCGGACGATGCGGTCGGTGCGCCGCGCGAAGCGCTCGTCGTGCGTGACCATGACGATCGTCGTGCCGTCGTTCTGGTTGAGGTCGTGGAGGATGGACATGATCTCCTCGCCCATGGCCGAGTCGAGGTTGCCGGTCGGCTCGTCGGCGAGGAGGATGCGCGGTCGCCCGACGATGGCCCGGGCGATGGCGGCGCGCTGCTGCTGGCCGCCGGAGAGCTGGGTCGGGAAGTGGTGGACGCGCGAGGAGAGGCCGACGCGCTCGAGGGCCTTGGTGGCCAGCTTGCGCCGCTCGCCGCCGCTCATCCGGCGGTAGAGCAGCGGGATCTCGACGTTGTCGACGACGCGCAGATCGGGCACGAGGTGGAAGCTCTGAAAGACGAAGCCGAGCTTCTCGTTGCGGAAGCGCGCCAGCTTGCCGTCGCCCGCGCCGTTGATGGCGGTGTTCTCGATGGAGAGCTTCCCCTTCGTCGGCGCGTCGAGCAGGCCGATGAGGTTGAGCAGCGTGCTCTTGCCGCAGCCCGACGGCCCCATGACCGAGACGAACTCGCCGGGGGCGACGTCGAGGTTGATGTTTTCGAGGGCGAGGGTTTCGACGCGCTCGGTGCGGTAGACCTTATTTACGTTTTCTAGTTTGATCATTCGCTGTTCTCCTTGTGGGCCACGGAAATTCAGAACGTCGAATGCGAATGCAGAATGAAGAAAGCTCCGCCACTTTTTCTCACTTCTGCATTCGCATTCGACGTTCTGAGTTTCCGTGGCCTCATTGCAGTCTCAGTTCTTTCACTCCCGCGTAATCGCTCATGTTCGAGATCACGACCTCGTCGCCGGGGGCGAGGCCGCTCATGCATTCGATTTCGTTTTCTCCCGCGAGGCCCCACTTCACCGGCACGGCCACGAGCCGGTCGCCTTTGACGACGAAGACGCGCTCGCTGTCGGTCTGGCCGAGGGCGCCGCGCTTGACGCGCAACGCGTCGGCGCGGCGGCCGACGAGCGCGTAGACGTCGACGCGGACGTCGTTGCGCAGCTTCGGGTTTGTGCGGTCGTCGAGCTCCGCGTAGAACTTCGCCTGCCCGTTCTCTACGCGCGGCTCGACGCTGGCGATCGTCCCCATTAGCGTCGTGGCGTCGTCGACGCGCACCTGCACGCGCATGCCGGGCGCGAGGCGCGCCACGTACATGTCGGCGATCATCGCGCTGATGCGGAAGCTGGAGAGGTCGGCGATGCGCGCCACGACGTCGCCGTTGCGCACGGCCGCGCCGGCGTTCGGCACGATCCAGGTGATGACGCCGTCGCGGTCGGCGCGCATCATGGCCAGGTCGAGCTGCCGCCGGGCCTCGTCGCGTTCCTTGCGCAGCAGCCGCTGCGCCATCTCGCCCGCGGCGAGCTGCGCCTCGGCGCTCCGCTCGGCGCGCGCCAGGGCGTCGCGGAGCTGTACGAGCTCGATGCCGCTCTTCTTCGCCGTGGTCGAGGCGACGAGCGCCTCCTGCTCGGCCACGAGCCCCTCGCGGTGCAGCTTGTCGTTCTGCGCGGCCTTGAACTTGGCGATGTCGGCGTCGAGCTCCTTCTGCTCGATCTGCGCGCGCAGCAGCGCGACGCTGTCGTCGAGACGCAGCTGCAGTTGCGCTTGCTCGTTGTCCTTCTGCGCGAGCTGCTCGCTCACGCGCTCGAGCGCGAGGCGCGCCGCGGTGGTGTCGAGCTCCACGATCGGATCGCCGGCGCGCACGCGGTCGCCCGCGCGGCGGACGATGCGCAGCACGCGCGAGTCGAGCGGCGCGGAGACGACCTGCTCGACCGCCGGGATGATCGTGCCGCTCGCCTGCAGCGTGGCGTCGACCGCGCCGCGCTCGACGACGGCAGTCTGGATGTCGCGGCGGCGGATCGACGGCCGCAGCCACGACAGCGTGGCCGCGAAGGAGAAGACGATCGCCGCGACGGCAACGGCCGCGGTGACGATCCGCTTGATGACGACGCGCCGCCGCACGCCGGGAGAAATCTCGAGGTCCATGGCCGACGCTCTAAGGCGAGGGCGGTGCCATGGTTTGCGTTCGTATTTTCAGCAACTTACGCGTGGCGGACTGTGCGCGTTCGAACGGCGGTGTTCGGAATCGGACAGGTTAGCGGTTAGCGGTTAGCGGTTAGGGAAGCTCTGCACAAGGCGTCCGTGTCATTCCGAGCCGCGCAGACGGTGAGGAATCCCCCGCCTTTCTGCGAGAGACGCGCATGTGGGCAGGG
>Ga0070717_10003509_pt1 | contig 11228 bp, 10 predicted proteins | sample LARL113metaG_FD_71366 | JGI IMG/M metagenome (GOLD analysis project Ga0070717, IMG submission 71366) | Corn, switchgrass and miscanthus rhizosphere microbial communities from Kellogg Biological Station, Michigan, USA - LAR L11-3 metaG | ecosystem: Host-associated > Plants > Roots > Rhizosphere ...
CCAGCGGCGCCATCGCCCAACAACCTGCCAAGCTGGTTTTTGAGAAGGCCGGTACGCCTCCGGAGAGTTTACTGGCGCAGTATCCGGCGGTCGTAACGCACACCCATAACTGGAGGTTTTCCGACGCAGGACCGCGGTCCAGTTTCGACGATGCAGAAAAGAGCTTGGCGGCCTGGTGTGCTCGCCTCGGGATTCGCGCCGTGGGTGTGGGAAGCGCATGGGATCCAGCCAACGATGCCATGTTCCAGCGCTTTGAGGGGCCCGACCGCGATCTCTACTACTCCGGGAAATTCGATCAGAAATCGGTGATGCAAAAGGAGCACGTCTTCGGGGTCATCTCCCACCTGAACGAGCTTGCCGCCGGTGAGACTTTTTTTTATCTCGATAACGAGACGCCCAAGAATCGCATGGGCCATGTCTGGTGGTTCAATTACTTTTACGACTTCCCCGCCTGGCACGACTATTCCCAGGACCGGCCGATCAGGATGTATCGCGATGATCCCTCGGTTGAAATCAACCCTCTGAACGGGCGACCCCACACGCGCAGAGATCTGTTCGAGATCATGGCCATCCAGCATCGCGCCGGCGCGCTCGGCGTCTTCGCCCATCCCACGCGATGGTGGATAAGCGACGGCAAATTCGTAACCAACATCGCCGCGTTGTCTGGGCTGCTTCTGTTGGCCGATGGCCGCCTCGACGGCCTCGCCGTCATGAGTGACCGGCCGTTTAACCCGTCCGCGCAGGCTTTATGGATTTCCTTTCTCGATACCGGCGCGATTGTGCCTGGCTTTGCCGAGACTGATTTCTTTTTGAACAAAGCTTCGGATCACAATGGCCTGCAGACATTTCGGAACTACATGCACCTCAACGGCAGAGCCGTTACGGCAGAACATATTCGCGATGCCGCTCGGGTTGGCGATGTATTCGCAAGTAACGGACCTTTTCTGGCTCTTTCGGTTGACGGAATTCCTATGGGTTCCGTTTGCCCGACGTCTGCCGGCAAAGTCCATCGAATTCGCGTCGAGGCATATCCGCTTTCCGGGAGCAGTCTCTCTCTAATCCAGTTGATTGGCCCGCATGGAGAAGTACTCGGCGAAAAGCGTGACTTCCCCGGGGGCGTCATGGAATTTGATCTTGCCGGACGCGAGCAGGCGGGATACGTCCTGGCGCGCGCGTTCGGTCCGGGAGACAATCCCCGCGCTGCGCCTGACCAGATACGCCAAGCAGCCTTTACCAATCCTGTGTATCTTCGCCCGCCCCGGCTCCACCATGCGCCGCTCCAGACCCAATGTAAATTGCATGTTCCGGCAACGAGCCGTTGGAAGAGTGGAACCATCGAATTTCAGCGGAACGATGGCAGCTTGATCAGGCGGCAGACCGTGCATGTTGGAACCATTCGAATCGCCTTGCCCGCCACTGCGCGCATTCTCGTGACTAACCGTGGACAGGCCGATTGGAGATTCTCGATCGCCATGGAGAACTCCGCCGTCGAAAGGCTCCTGTCTTATCTCACCTCCGGCGAGTTCCGCAAGGATTATCCCGGATTGCGCCAGGGCGAAGTCCCACCGGAAGCGTTCCGGCTCGGGGAGCTGAAAAAAGCACTTGCAGAATTCGACTACACGCTGGAGTGAGAGCGAGAGAGTCATAGTGAGTTAGCCCCCCCGAACGGGGGGCACACCTTCGACAACCTCCATTCGCAATGATGACAGTATCCATAAGCGCGACCAATCAATGGCGGCTAAAATGGTGCGAGCTGGCCGAAGAACTTAGCGCTGATCTCGTTGTGTGGAGAAAGGTGTGTCCCGATCCCTCGGCGGAAGCCTTCATCTTCCTAAACACCGACGGAGGGTTTCAGGACACCGACGCCTATCGCAAGCAGGTGCCCCACAAGCTGGCTGAAATCCTGAACCTGCCGAAACTGACGTTTCAGATGATCCGCCGGACAATCGCAACCCTCAGCCAGAGAATGGGCACGGTAGAGGACACGCAGGGTCTGTTGCGTCACTCGCGCACTCCGACAAGACCGATGAGTACCAGCAGGGTTCAGCCGAAGGGGGAAAGCAGATGGGGAATTCGATCAACACGGAACTGCGCAAACCGACCGGCTCAGATGCTCATCTGGATAACCGCAAAAGGACCGGCGTTATCGGCATGCGTGTCTCTCAGCGGCGAACACCAAACCGGAAGAGGCCTCTGGAAATAATTCCGCCGTAAACGGCTGATTTTGATCAGTTATTTGGTGGACCTGGTCGGGATCGAACCGACGACCTCTTCCGTGCCATGGAGAAGTCGGACAGCAGGTTACAGATGGCAAAAGACTTACGAGCCGATATAGCCGGTAGGACCGGCACAGTCGGCGCAAATTGGCACCAAATTGACACCAAAATCGAATTGGGCCGAGGGCTGACGTGGCGGGACGGCCCTCACACCTGGTTTATTCAGTGTCATGGGCGCCCTGAGCAGCAGGCGCCCCCGCAGCATTGCTTCGCGGACCGGGCTCGACTTGTATACGTGTATTGACTGATGATCGACCACGGCTGAAATCTCGCCGGTGTCGCCATGCGAAGAGGAAGGGGCGCAGAGGGAGGTAGAGCCAGAACAGTCGGTTCGGAAGTCGAACCAACTTGAAATCAACTCCGGGAATGGCCACCAGGGCGAAGCACTCCCACGCTGACTTGGAGGGCCAAAGCCAGAATTTGTAAGGGGCGGAACGGAATAGTTCCAGGATTTTGGCCGCCGTCCCGCGGGTGCGGGGTTCCGAGGGAGTTGTCAGATTCCGAACGACCGTGCGCATCGCCCACGGGGGAATGGAATCGGCCTGGCCATCCGTGAGGCGCGTCGCGTCCAGCCCGTATGCCTCTTTCAGGAGCCGCAGGCACACCAGAACAGACCGTTCCCGACCTGCCCGGTGAGCCTTTTCGAGGGCCGCTTGCCAGTCTACGGAACCAAGGGCGAAGATGCGGGCCAGGTCTCCCAACCATTTACTCCGAAACCATGCGTGTTTGCTGCCGTGATGACAAAGGTGCAGGGTCAGGTCGACGGGATTCATGGTGCGATACGAACATCCTTGCCAGTGCGAAAGGGCGCTTCCGGCGATGCGGTCCGCGGTGGATTCGGCAGGTTTCCATTCCGCCCGCCAATGTAGCTCCAACACGCAATTTGTCTTGGCGTGAGTAAATGCAAGGTGCTGATCGTGGCGCAACTTGAATTCCCACTGCCGCTCCGTCAACCCCGCGTTGCCGAATTCATCCACCCAACGGAGCCCTCGCAAACATTCCCGGGCGGCGCCGATTTGCTCCGGCGCGACCAGCACATCTAGGTCCACGGACTGGCGAATTCCTGCATCTCCATATAACTCCTGGGAAAGGAGCGGGCCCTTCAACGGCATAACGGGAATTCCGGCCCGGTTGAAGGCTCTCAGCACTCCAGCCAGCAACCCAAGGTGAATCATGGACTGCATCCGACAGGCATCGCTGCGTTCGTGCAGCTCCTTTTGAACGCCATCCGGTATGTCGATTCCTGAAACCGATTTGAGAGCCGCCCAACTGACCGCGGGAATGCGATGACGTTCGACAAGGAGCAGGTACTCGGTCCAATCCGGGTTATCGCTGCACGCGTTTCGAATGGCCTCTTCCTGGCTGGCTCGCGAAACCTCGGGAGCCAGCCAGGAAGTGGCGATCATCAGTCGAAAGGCAGGGCTGCTTCGCGCCATCCACTCTGCTTCTGGCATGACTCCATTGCTCGCTTCCAATAGCAACCGAAACTCAATGTGGCCCATGAGGCGCGGTGATAGCCACAGCCGCGGCGGTCCCCCAGAGTATCTATGTGCCGGGACTTGGCTAACCCCAACAATAAAACCGGCCCGGGTCCACCACACGTGAGCCACATCACATTGTGGCTGCGAATGTCCCGAAGTTGCGGTTTTCTCGTTCGGCAGCGTGGGGTGCTGACATAGGAAACCGAACCGCAATCGGACTAAATGGGATCAAAATTGTCCTGACCCGAAGGAAGTGCAGCGACCATTCTACCCTCGACCCAACCGGCACAGCGGGACCCGCATCAAAGTTGGTGACTTGCTGGGTTTGGCCGTCCCCAGGCATTCCTGAATCCCCCCCGACGGGAACACAGCGTGTCAATCTCCAACGGACAATGCCTGAATATCCATAGGTCCTCTATTAGGCATTATTGGCGATACCTGACCACGTGTTCGGTCATTCAACAAAATACGAATAGCACCACCCAACGCGATAAGTGCGTTCCATTCGCATCGCGAAGAACCATGACCACATAGCCGGTATTGATTGTTGATTGACTTTATCTGCCAGGGGGTCTCCTGTGATTTCTACATACAATCGCCTCGGCGGCTTTGTGCTGCTTGCGTTGTTCTCCGGCACGTGGATCCACGCGCAAAACATCTCTGTTTCTCCTCGGCTGGTCGCGTTTACCAATCAGGGCATCGGCACAACCAGTCCTGCGTCCATCGTGACGCTGTGGAATAACCAGATCGGCATCCTGAAGATTTCGAGTATTCAGGCTGGGCCCCCGTTCGCGCAGACAAATAGCTGCGGAACCTCCATGGCGCCTAATGCCAAGTGCACCATCAATATCAACTTCCGCCCGACGGCGGTGCAGTACTATTCCTCAACCTTGACGATCACCGACTCCGCAGGCAATTCCCCGCAGGTGGTTACGCTCACCGGAAACGGCGTCATTCCCGTTGCCTATGCGCCCAAGCAAATCTTGTTCCCCAACCAGGGCATCAACTCCACCAGCTCTCCCTATTCCGTTACGCTGACTAATAACCAATCGTCGGCCATCAGCATCTCGAGCATCGTCGTTCCGGCACCCTTCGCGGTTACCCATACCTGCGGAACATCTCTGGCCAGCGGGCAGAATTGCACACTCACGGTCACGTTCCACCCCACGACCGTCCAGTACTATTCAGCGGCAATCGCGGTCACCGACAGCGCATCCAACTCACCCCAGGTCATTCCCGTTACGGGTAACGGTGTCCTTCCGATCAAGTATTCGCCGGCGATTGGCGGTTACTACTTTTACCACCAGATCGTGAACACCCCGAGCACTCCGCAGGTGGTGACTCTCACCAACCAGCAAAGTAGCGCGATCACCTTCACCGGCATCAGTTCCGCAGCGGAATTCCCGTTCACCACCAACTGCGGCAACGGTCATGGCGGAGGCACACTGGCCAGCGGCGCGACTTGCACCATACTGGTGACCTTCTACCCACTCACAACTGATCTTTGGAAGTTGATTAGCGCCAATCTGGTCATCACTGACAATTCAACAGTTAGCCCGATTGTCATTCCACTCACCGGCGAGGGAATCAGGGGAACACCGGGCCCGATGGTGATCGTGACGCCCCAGAACTCGTGCGCTCTGCTCTCGCAACCGATGCAGTTTTCGACCACTTTTATCGCCACTCCTAGCACGGCAGTCAATTGGTACATCGACGGGATTCACAACGGCAATTCCTCCGTGGGCACCGTCACGGCCGCGGGCCTTTACACTGCCCCGTCAGTGGTGGGACAGCACACCGTGCGAGCAGTCAGCCAGACCAACACGGCCCTGGGAGGCAATTCCGTGATCTCGGTCAACAGTGGAACAAACCTGGTGCTGGATCCCTATGTGGCTGCTGTTCCTCTCCATGGCCAGCAGACATTCAAAGCCGAATTGTGCTCGGCTCCGCCTTCCGATTCCACCACCTTTTCAGTGGACGGCATTGTGGGCGGCAACGGCAACGTAGGGACGATCACTCCCCAAGGCGTCTATACGGCTCCCGGGTCCGCGGGTACGCACACAATTACTCTGAGCAGCGCGGGGCTTAACAAAAGCACAACCGGCCAGGTTACGGTGTTCTCCTCCATCACGGCGGACTTCGGTTCGCGCGCCAACAACACACCGGTTGTCCCGGCCGGCATGTTCGGTTACGGCCGGGCAGAATCGCTGCGTACTACATCCGATCGAAATCTGCTCACCGCTGCCGGCATAACGGAAGCACGGCTCATGGCGCAGATTACCGAGGTGTTTGCCACCACCACCCCCAACTGGTCAAAGATCGACCCGTTGATCTCGAGCATCCGCGCCGCGGGCCAACATGCGATGCTGCAGTTGAACCAGTCCCCGCCCTGGCTGCAGCCCCCTGCGGGCGCCGCCTGCCACGGGACTTCCTATGCCGCTCCCACAAACACTGCTGAATGGGCGCAGATGGCTGCCCAATATGTGGCGCACATGGATGCGAGCTTCCCCGGCGTGGTCACCGATTACGAGATCTGGAACGAGCCGAACAACGCCATGATGTGCGCCGCCAACCATCTGAACAGTTACCTGGCGCTGTACGCGGCGGCCGCCCCGGCAATGAAAGCCCAAGCCGCTCAAGATCGGAAAACCATTCGGATCGGCGGGCCCGTGACATCAGGAGTCGACACCTTCTGGCTCAACTCCCTTTTAACCAACCCCGCAACCGCTCCCTACGTGGACTTCGTCAGCTATCACCAGTATCTCGGTGGCATACTCAACCTCGCGGTAAAGTGGAATTCGGATACTGGCCTGCCGTCGCTTTATGACGCCACCCAGAATGCCGGTACCGGCGCAACGGGTGGTTACAAGCGCGTTCAGGCGGCGGTAGCCACGGGCGCCCAGCCCGGTAAAGGTTCAACACCCATTTATGTTACGGAATACAACACGAACTGGGCTTTCCTCCAGGACTGCTGCAAGAACAGTCCCATTTACGCACCGCTATTCAACGAACTTTACCTGACAGACATGCTGAATTCGATCTACAACGGGGTGCCACAGACGCCGGCAAAGGTCTTTTACTTTGCGGGATCGGGCTATCCGTACTTCTGCTTGGTGGGCGTGAAAGACCCCAACAACGATTGCCTCTACTCGGCGGGTGCGGTTCCCGTGCCGTACCCTCAGTACTTCGCGTTTGAACTGCTGGCCGGTCCCAGCTACCTGGGACTCGCAGCCGGCGGCCACATGGCCAGGAGCATTTCCCCGCCTACAGGTGGCGGAGGTCTGGCCACGACCGCGTTCTACACCGCCAGCCAGAACGCCATCGTGATCACCAACCCCACCTCCACAGCCTATGCGCAAGTCCCGGTCACATTCGCCAATCCCGGTATGAGTTCCACCCAGGGAACGCTCTACACCATTGCCAATGGAAACCAGATCAACTCCACGACGATCTCCTTTGCAGTGCAGGGATCGAATCGGACGACTACCATCGATGTCCATCCCTATTCGGTTCAGGCGATCTCGCTGAAATAACTACTTAGCTGGATTACCTGCCCGTCAGGCCTGAAAAATAATGCCCGGAAGCATTCCTGCCGTGGTCAGGCCTCCTGCTCCTTCACATCTTCGAAACCACAGTGCAATCTCGCGAAGAAGCCACACATTGCGTTCGAACAGCGTGGTGGCGTAATGCAGTGCGACCACATCGCTGGCGCTCTGTTGCCCTGGGGACGGTAGCGGCCGGGCAGACGCTCCATCATGCTTCCGGGGTCGTCCGTCATGCTCACCACAACTTCAGAGCGTCGCAGCGCCAACCACTCGGCCTCCTCCCGCGGTCGGCGCAGCCAGTCGGTCAACATCGTGTAACCGCCGTCCTTGCTGCATTCCCGACCCGAATTAAGCCGATTTCTGCACCGGCGCTGACACCACGGACTCCCCTCCATAGTTCTCCGCAAATCTCGCTCCATTGAATCCTGGCCTGGTTGAGACCGCAGGCCAAATCTTCTCTGCACGTTTCCCTCCCAAAACATGCCGAAGAACAGTACGGAGCGGACCTGGAACGGGCTCTTGCCTGCCCATGATTACGCGCGACTTACTCGCCCCAGACTGGGCCACTCGGTTGTGATTTTCATCACAATCGAGTGGCCGAAGGCTTTGTTAAGATGGCAGACAATTTCCGAGATGACTGATCCCGTGCGATCTGTTGTAAGTTAGCGAAGTTCGCACTTCGACCGAACACGGCCGAAAGTATTTGCGAAACGTGTTTGGTTGCTATGTGCGCGGTTAGCCTTCACACCAGCTTATTAAGTGTGGGACTGACGGGGGCGAAGCCTGCCTGAAGTGGCTCCGTATGGACGTCTCGATGATCGAAGGAATCAACGCAACCCCAGACTCTTTCCGTTTGCATCCACCCGACCGGGCGCTTCACTCTTATCCACATTCTCCCTGCCAGCCCATGGATACTTAACCAGTCTTACCTCATTTGATAGCGCAATGCCAAAGGAATTGCTGGTCACTGTTTTAGATCCGCTTCCGACATCCGGTACGATGCAGCACGTGCTATCACCCACCGCACATCAGCAGGCCTTCCCCAAGAAGAAGTACATGGCTGTTATCCCCGCGCCCGCGGTGATCAGCCTTGTTATGTGATGTAGATACCATTCAAGGAGACCTGGCCTAATGAGTAGCATTCCGATTCAGACGTCTTTTGAGCCACCGCCTGTGGATCTCAAGGGAACTTCCGTCATGGAAGTTCAGATCGCCCCAACTTACAGATTTCCCTTCGTAAGCTATGCTGTTGAATCCTGGCGGTATCGCTATTTGAAGCGGGCGATCGACATTCTGGGCTCCCTGGGGTTGATTACAGTATTCGCGATCCCTGGTCTCTTGATCGCAGCGGCCATCGTTTTGACTTCACGGGGACCGGTGTTCTATCGAGAAGAGCGGATCGGGCGAAATGGCGTTCCCTTTCGAATCTGGAAGTTCCGTTCCATGTGCCAGGATGCCGAACGGCACAGTCATCTCGCCGGTCCACATCCCATCGGAGCTTCGTTGCAGTGGAGGATGTGCAAGTATCTTCGCGATCCTCGAATCACGGCCATAGGACATATGTTGCGCCGGTGGAGCCTGGATGAAATTCCGCAGTTGTTTAATGTGCTGCGCGGCGAGATGTCGATGGTGGGTCCCCGCCCGATTGTGGAGGCGGAAACCTATCTCTATGGGAAACTGTTGAAATTCTATTTAGCGGCCATTCCAGGAATGTCGGGTTTATGGCAGGTCTCTGGAAGAAGCGACCTTGATTACCCACAACGTGCCAAACTGGATGCATCCTACATCTCTGATTGGAGCCTGCGTTCCGACATCCAGATCTGCATCCGGACGATTCCAGCGGTGCTGAAGAAGGCAGGTGCACGTTAACGGTCCATGGCAGAAGGCACAAATCCGAACGAAATTATTCCTCAGCAGCTTAAGCCGGTTAAGTAGCCGGCAGCACCCCCGACGACCGTGCCTCCAGGTATTTCAGAAACTCGGCCGAGAGCGGACCACCCCCGGCGCACCACGTACGGAAATAACCCCGATAGAGCCATATGTGCGATTTAAAAATGAGGGCCGCAAGCCCATAGTTATAAAACCTATCTAACGGCAGGCCTCGTACCCGGTCAGTGTGCGACAGGATCCAAGACCACGGCGGCGCATCGTGATGAGCATCACACGAATTCCTTATTGATTGATACATACTGTCGTCAATGGAACCGCGACAATCCAAGGATTCCTGATTCATGACTTTCACTCTTGGATCCTCGGAGTTGTGCCTCCGCTACACACAATCTCGCAGCCTAACTGCAAGGCGTTGACGTTTGTGCTGTGCAGGTAAACTTCAGTTCGATCCTCCTAAATGGGACCGAGAGGGGCGAAGCCTGCGCCCAATCGATGCCGAGTTTTATTCTCATGACCCAACGGCCCGCCCAGTAGGTCGGCGTCTCGCTACCCGCCAAGAAGTGAAGGCCGAGAGGCGCTCGGAACCAACGATCGCCGCTTACCTGAGCCTTCGGCCACTGCCTCCGAGCATCATGGGGCGAGTTCGTTCAAGAGATCCGTCGAACGGGGCGCGAGTGCGCGCCGTTGCACGGTCAAAGACTTCAATGATGGTTGGTTTCCACTTTTGCACGCAGGTTGAAAGGTAACCGCGTATGGCGCTTTCCGTCTCAGTAATTGTCCCTACTTATCGTCCCGGGACCCAATGGCGACAATGGCTTGATGCCTTTGCCCGCCAGACCGTTCGTCCCAACAAAGCACTTATAATCGATTCTAGCTCCGGGGATGACACCCTCGAATTGGCCGCGGAATACGGCTTCGACTCCTACGTTATTCCCACCCACGAATTCGGCCATGGCCGCACCCGGATGCTGGGTGTCGCATTAACCGGAAACTCAGACATTGTCCTGCTCCTCACACAGGACGCCGAATTGGCGGCACCCGATAGCATCGAGAACCTCACAGCACTATTTGATGATCCACAAATCGGGGCCGCATATGGGCGACAACTATCTCGGCCAAAAGCCGATCCAATCTCCGCTCATGCCCGGATTTTTCACTATCCTGCGACATCGTGTGTTAGAAGTATCGCCGACATTCCGACCCTGGGAGTCAAGGCCGCCCGTTTCTCTAACTCATTTGGAGCGTATCGACGCTCCGCATTGATGCAGGCTGGCGGGTTCCCATTGGATGCCATTTTTGGTGAAGATCAGGCTGTTGCGGCGCAAATGTTGTTAAAGGGTTGGAAGATCGGCTACGCAGCTAACGCTCAGGTATTTCACTCGCATGATTACACCTTCTTACAAGAATTCCGGCGATATTTCACCATTGGGGTGGCTCATCAGACAATGCCATGGATGGTTGAGAAGTTCGGGAGCGTTGGAGGTGAGGGCCTTCACTTTGTTCGATCAGAATTATCGCACTTGTGGAACTGTTCACCGGGTCATATACCGTCTGCCTTAGTGCGGACAGCACTTAAACTTCTAGCCTACAGGCTGGGAAACACCACGATGCCTTTGCCGACGCGAATGAAGAGAACCCTGAGCATGAATCCGCAGTATTGGGATTCAGTGAAGCCTTCGCACGCCAGCGTCAGATTCACTCTGCCGCCTCACACTCATGTCCATAGCAAGCCAAATTCGCAAATTCCCACCCTATCTACGCCTCATAATACACGCATTTCATAGAAGTCAGTTGCCTTATCCAGCCCAAAGACTTCGACATATTTCCCCACACCCGCTCAGACAAATAGACACGCGTAAGTTCATCGAGAGAGCACTGTGTCTTATGACATTCGAAGATAGTGCGGCAAACCCGACCCAACCCTTGGTAAGCGCCGTCATTCCGACCCGCTTCAGGCCGGACCTCGTGTGCCGAGCGGTACGGAGCGTACTCACCCAAACCTACCCCAATGTCGAAGTCATCGTGGTTGTCGATGG
>Ga0070717_10003510_pt1 | contig 11227 bp, 6 predicted proteins | sample LARL113metaG_FD_71366 | JGI IMG/M metagenome (GOLD analysis project Ga0070717, IMG submission 71366) | Corn, switchgrass and miscanthus rhizosphere microbial communities from Kellogg Biological Station, Michigan, USA - LAR L11-3 metaG | ecosystem: Host-associated > Plants > Roots > Rhizosphere ...
GGATAGCCGCGCTGTTGCGAACAATAGTGCACCAGGCCGTTTTCGCAAATATACAGATACCGTGAACCCGCGCGGCAGCGCCAATGACTCGGGCGGCCATTCGCGATGTCGTCCTGATAGTAATTGATTTGCGAGAAGTTCTTCTTTTCGAAGTTCTTCATCGCGAGAAACACCTTGCGCTCGCGCTCGCCAATGGGCCGCAACTGGCCGTCGCCGTCGTGAATGATCCCGACTGTCGATGTGAAGCCCAGCTCCAGCGCGCGCTTTCCCACCACCAGCGCGTCTTCGGGATTGTGAATGCCGCCGCCCAGGACCGAGTTGATGTTCACATGAAACAGCGCATACTCGGACAGAATCTGTAGCTTCTTGTCCAGCACTTTCAGGCTCTTCTTCGACACGTCATCCGGCATGGCATTGTCGATGCTGATCTGCATGTGATCGAGCCCGGCGTCATTTAACTGCTCTACGCGCTGCGGCGTCAGCAGATAGCCGTTGGTGATCATTCCGGCGATCATGCCCCGGCTGCGCACGTGCGCGATCAGCCGGTCGAGATCGGGATGCAGCAATGGCTCGCCGCCGCTGAAGGTCACAATCGTAGTTCCAAGATCAGCCAGTTGATCCAGCCGTTCAGTCATCGTTTCCAGGGCTACAGGCTTCGAGAAATCGTCGTACTCATTGCAGTACGTACAGGACAAATTACATCGCCGGATGGGAATGATGTGCGCCATCACGGGGTGGTCCGTGGATGCAATTCCGCGCAGGATCATTCGCCATTCCCGAGCGCGGCGGTTCAGCGCCCGAAGGTCCCTGCGGAATTTAAATCCCCAATTGCTCATGGAACGTGTTTAACTCCATTGAATCATACTCATGCAACAATGGCATGGATTTGGGATCGAACGGCGTTGCATCGATTCTCAACTGCGCTTTGGCGCAGGGAATTTCAATGGCGTCTTGGCGCAGACCACCCAGATGAGACTTTGGATTACTGCCTCAGGGGTTGCCAGAGCGTCAAATTCTTGTAACCGAAATCGCGCGATAGGAACCTACTTACAGTGGCGTGATATGCTGAGATTCGCCGCGATCTGATGTTTGAGTTCCTCTTCAAATATCCGCCCACTGTCTTCGCCAAAGGAAGTTTCGTGCTTCTCGGCCAGTGGCCGGTGTGGACGCTGGCGGCATTGTTGCTCATCGCCGCGGCCGGGCTCGGCTGGCTGATCTGGAGCCGTCGCCGCGCGATCGCACCCACCATACGCGGTCCTCGCACCGCGGTCGTTTGGATTCTTCAGAGCTTGCTGGTCTGCCTGCTGCTGTTTCTGTTATGGCAGCCTGCGTTGAGTATCGCAACACTTCGGCCGCAGCAAAATATCGTCGCGGTTGTGATCGATGACAGCAAAAGTATGTCGGCCAACGAAGACGGACGCTCCCGTAAGGATCAGGTCCTGGCAACGCTCAACGGTGGACTTCTCAATAGTTTGAAGAGCAAGTTTCAAGTGCGACTTTACCGGCTGGGCGATCATTTGGAGCGGATCGAAAATCCAGACAAGCTGAATGCATCGGCGCCTGCCACGCACATTGGCGATGGCCTCAAGGAAGTGCTGGCAGATTCGGCCACGCTGCCCATCGGCGCGGTGGTTCTGATGAGCGACGGCGCGGACAACAGCGGAGGAATCGATCTCGACACCATCTCCGACATCAAACGGCAGCGGATTCCCATTCACACGGTCGGCTTCGGACGCGAGCGCTTGGCGCATGACATCGAGATTACGGATGTCCAATTGCCGGCTCGGTCGCTCGCGAAATCGCGTCTCCAGGCTCAAGTCACTTTCCATCAGTGGGGATTGAAGGGCGACAAGGCACGGCTGGTGGTGCGCGATTCGGGAAAGGTCTTAACCTCTCGCGACATTGTTTTGAAGGAGGACGGCGCCGCGCAAACTGAGACGGTGCCGTTCAACGCCGGAGACGCCGGAGTAAAGAACTTACAGTTCTCGATCGATGCGCTGCCTGCAGAAGAGAACAAGAACAACAACGCGTTGACGCGCGTCCTTTACGTCGATAACGCGAAGCCGCGCGTGCTGTACATGGAAGGCGAACCCCGCTGGGACTACAAGTTCCTTCGCCGCGCCGTAGAGGACGACAAGAATATCGATCTTTATAGCGTGGTGCGAACCACGCAGAACAAGCTGTACACGCAGGTGCCGACCGATTCGCCCAAAGGCGAATTAAAGGATGGCTTTCCCTCGAAAGTGGACGACCTGTTCACTTATCAGGGCATCATTCTGGGCAGTATCGAGGCGAATTACTTCACACCGGCACAGCAGGACCTGATTCAGCAGTTCGTCGATCGGCGCGGCGGCGGGCTTCTGTTCCTGGGCGGCCGGACAGCGCTGGCCGACGGTGGCTACGAAAAGCCGCCGTTTGCGGACCTGCTGCCAGTTCGTCTGCCGGATAGCAAGAACACTTTTCATCGCGATCCCGCAACTCCAGAATTGACGCCGGCAGGGCGCGACAGCTTGATCACACGTATTGAGGATAATCCCGACGCCAACATGGAGCGCTGGAAAAAGCTGCCATACCTGATGAACTTTCAAGATGCCGGAAAGCCGAAGCCGGGCGCTCTGGTCCTGGCAAACATGAAGGTCTCCGGGACCACTCTACCGCTATTGATTACGCAAAAGTACGGGCGAGGGCGCACTGCCGTGTTCGCCACCGGCGGCGACTGGCGCTGGCAGATGCTGCAGCCAGTGCAAGACATGAGTCACGAGCTGTTTTGGCGGCAGTTGCTGCGCTGGCTGGTGAGCGATACCCCGACTCGCGTGGTAACCTCGGTCACTCGCCCAGTGCTGTACGATGACGGCCGCGTGCATTTGCGCGCCGAGGTGCGCGATACCACCTATCTGCCTACCAGCGATGCAACCATCCAGGCCCGCATCGTAGGCCCCGATGGCAGCGCGCAAAGCGTCGATCTGCATCCCGATTCGCTGGAGCAGGGCGTATATTCGGCTGACTGGGACGCGGGGAAAGCGGGATCTTATGTCGCCGAAGTGACCGGCACACGCGGCCAGCAAGAACTGGGGCGCGACGTGATCACGTTCCGCCGCGAGGACGGCGTGGCGGAGAATTTCCACCTCGAACAGAACCGCGATCTGTTAGAAAAGCTTTCTTCGCAAACTGGCGGAAAATACTATCATCCGAATGAAGTCAGCCGGCTCGGCGAGGACATTTCGTATTCCGATGCCGGCATAACGGTTCGCGAAACGAGAGATCTGTGGGACATGCCCATCGTGTTTTTCTTGGTATTGCTGATATGCTGCACCGAGTGGGTACTGCGCAGAAAGTGGGGCGTCGTATGAAGCTTCCGCTTGTTCTTTTTGCTCTGAGTTGTTGTGCTGCTGTGCACGCCGCCACTTTCTACGTCACGGTCGCCGGCCTCGGCGGCGAACCCGACTACGAGCAGCGCTTTACGTCTCAAGCGCAGGAAATCGACAAACTGCTGCGCGCCTCGAGTTCGGAAGCCAAGGTCACCACCCTGTACGGTCCGCAGGCAACGAAAGCGAATGTGCAGAACTCGCTGGCGCAAGTGGCGCGCGAAGCCAAGCCGAATGACGCGTTCGTATTGATGCTCATTGGACACGGCAGTTTCGATGGTTACGATTACAAGGTCAACCTCCCTGGCCCAGACCTTTCGGGGGTCGAGCTGGGTGCAATGCTCGATCGCATCGGGTGCACGCGCCAGTTAGTGGTGAATATGACCAGCGCAAGCGGCGGTTCGCGCGCAGCGCTCGAGAAAACCAACCGCGTCGTCATTACCGCCACCAAGAGCGGTAACGAAAAGAACGCTACCGTCTTCGCCCGCTTTTGGGTGGAGGCGCTGCGCGATCCTTCGGCCGACACCGACAAGAACGAAACCGTATCGGCGCTCGAAGCATTTACTTACGCCGAGACCAAGACTGCGCAGTTTTATGAAACGCAAAAGCGCCTGGCGACTGAGCATCCGATTCTGGAAGACACGGGCCAAGGTGATGGGGAGCGAAAGCCATCGCCCGAGAACGGCGAAGGTCTCAAGGCCGCGCAGTTTGCATTGCTGAGGATCGGCGCCGCGCAAACGGCCGCCAGCACGCCCGAAAAGAAAGCACTGCTCGAAAAACGCGATGGATTGGAAGAGCAGATCGATAAGCTGAAATACGAAAAGGCTGCGATGCCGGCCGACGAGTACAAGAAGCAACTCCAAGATCTGTTGCTCCAGTTGGCCAAGACGCAAGCGGAGCTGGACAAATGAAGCGGCTATTCGGTAGTGTGGCGCACGCACTCGTGCGTGCCGTGTCGAGACTCATCTCGACACCCTTACCTAAGGTCGGCACACTGTTGCAAGGAGGCGTCAGCACGAGTGCCGACGCGGCACGCACGAGTGCGTGCGCCACGGTCGTCCTTGGCCTGCTGGTCCTTCCGCTGGCTGCGCAAACGCTCGACGAATGCCGCGGCCTAAAACATCACGGCCACCTCGCCGAGGCGCAGACCTGTTACAGCAAGCTGGCCACAAGCTCCAATCCCTATCTGCGCGCCGAAGGATTATGGGGCATCGAACGCTATCAGGAAGCCAACGACCAGTTTCGAGATCTCATTAAGCAAAATCCCAAAAATGCGGACTATCGGGTCCGCTGGGGCCGCTTATTTTTCGAGCGCTTTAATAGTGACGAAGCGCACGCCTTGTTCGAAGAAGCCCTGAAAATCGACGACAAGAACGCCCGGGCCTACCTCGGCATGGCGCAAGTGGAAGCCGAAGGCTATAGTAAGCACGCCGTCGAAGCCGCGCAGAAAGCCGCCGATCTCGATCCCAAGCTTTACGAGGCGCACGAGCAACTCGCGTATCTTGCGCTTGAGGACAGCGACGATGAGACTGCTGCGAAGCAGGCCGACCTGGCATTGGCAATCTCCGGCGAGGCGCTCGATGCTATGGCGATTCATCTGGCGATTGATGCTCTGCACGACAGGAATGAAACGCCCTGGGCCGAGCGAGTTCTCAAAGTCAATCCGGCGTACGGCGAAGCGTATTCCACGGTCGGTCACTTCTACGTCATCAATCGCCGCTATGACGAGGGCATTCGCGCCTATCGCAAGGCGCTCGAATTAAATCCGCGCCTGTGGGAAGCGCGCGCGCAGTTGGGCGTCAACCTCATGCGCTTGGGCAATGACACAGAGGCCCGCCAACAGCTTGAAGAGTGCTACAACGCCAACTACAAAAGCTATGAGACCGTAAATTCTCTACGCTTGCTCGACAAGTACAAAGACTTTGTCACGTATCAAACGCCCACCACGGTTGTTCGCCTGCATAAGAAGGAAGCCGAACTGCTACGCCCCTATGTTGAGGCCGAGCTAAAGCGCGACATCGCCGATTACACCGAAAAGTACCACATGACTCTCAAAGGCCCGGTGCAGGTGGAGGTTTATCCCGATCACGAAGATTTCGCCGTTCGCACTGCGGGCATGCCAGGACTCGGCGCATTAGGCGTCACTTTCAACGCCGTGATCGCCATGGACAGCCCGTCCGGCCGCACTCCGGGAAGCTTTCATTGGGCCAGCACGTTGCGTCATGAAATGAGCCACGTGTTCGTGCTCGAAGCCACCTCCAGCCGCGTCCCGCGTTGGTTCACGGAGGGTCTCGCAGTCTACGAAGAGACCGCTGCCGCGCCCGACTGGGGCGATCGGCTGGATCCCGAAGCCATCCACGCGATTCAACACAAGCTCCTTTTGCCGGTGGCCGAGCTGGATCGCGGATTCATCCGGCCGAGTTATCCGTCGCAAGTGATCGTATCGTATTTCCAGGGCGGCAAAATCTGCAGCTACATCGCCGAAAAATGGGGCTACGCGAAGCTGCTCGACATGATTCATTCGTTCGCAAAGCTGGAGTCGACGCCCGAGGTTTTCCAAAAAGTCCTGGGAATCTCCACAACCGATTTCGACAAGCAGTTCCTGGCATGGCTCGACGCACAGACCAAAATCACTACCGAACATTTTGATGAGTGGCGGGACAAGCTTAAGATGATGGTTGCCGACGAGCGCTCCAAGGATTACGGCGCTGTAATTCAAATCGGCAACTCCATCCGCGACTATTATCCGGACTATGTCGAAACCGGTAGCGTCTATGAACTGCTGGCCGGCGCCTACACGGCCAAAGGCGATAAGGACAATGCGCGCAAACAACTCGAAAAATACAACGAGGTCGGCGGCCGGGATCCAAAGCTGGTGGAACAGTTGGCGAAGCTCGAAGAAGAGGCTGGCGACGCTAAGAAAGCCGCTGCCGCTCTCGATCGTCTAAACTACATTTATCCTGAGGACCAGGAGTTGCACAAACGATTGGGCGATTTATGGCTCGGACAAAACAACGTGCCCGGCGCGATTCGCGAGTATCAGGCGTTGCTCGCGTTGAAGCCGCTCGATCAAGCTACGTCGCATTACCAGTTGGCCCAGGCTTATCGCAAGGCCAACCGCCTGGACCAGGCGCGCGACGAGGTATTGCTTGCTCTGGAGGCCGCGCCCGGATTTAAGCCGGCTCAACAATTACTCTTAGAGATTGCGAAATAATCAAACATGTCCACCCCAACCATAGCGATCAACGATTCGGCGGAACTAAAAGAGCGGATTGACCGTTTTCAGGAAGTCCAGCGAAGCATCGTGCGCGAAGTCCGCAAGGTGATTGTCGGACAGGACGAGGTCATCGAGCAGGTGATGATTTCATTATTTGTGGGTGGCCACTGTTTGATTACCGGTCTCCCCGGAACTGCTAAGACGCTGCTGGTGCGAACGCTCGCTCAGACCCTCGGCCTGGTCTTCAAGCGCATCCAGTTCACGCCGGATTTGATGCCGTCCGACATCACGGGCACCGACATCATTGAAGAAGAGCCCGGCACTGGACGCCGTACCTGGACCTTCGTGCCCGGCCCGATTTTTTCCAACGTCCTGCTCGCCGACGAAATCAACCGTACGCCGCCCAAGACGCAGTCTGCGTTGCTTGAAGCGATGCAGGAGTTGTCTTGCACGGTGCGCGGGCATCAATACAAAATCGACCCGCCCTTTTTCGTGCTTGCTACCCAGAACCCGATCGAGCTCGAAGGCACTTATCCGCTGCCCGAAGCGCAGCTCGATCGCTTTCTATTTAATACCGTGCTCGATTATCTTTCCGCGGATGACGAAGTGAAAGTCGTGGATCTCACCACCACAACGAAAGCCGCCCAGGCGGACACGGTCACCAACGCCGCGGAAATTCTTGAATTCCAGAAGCTAGTACGCATGGTTCCGATCGCCGAAACTGTTGCGCGCTACGCGGTGGAGCTGGTTCGAGCAACGCGTCCCAACGATGCCAGCGCCCCGGATTTCGTCAAGAATTATGTGAATTTCGGCGCCAGCGTGCGCGCCGCGCAATTCGTGGTCCTCGCCGCCAAAGCTCGGGCGCTGCTGCGCAACCGCTATCACGTGGCATACGAAGATATCCGGGCGCTAGCCGCTCCCATCTTGCGCCATCGCATTCTGTTGAACTTCCATGCTGAATCGGAGCGCCTGGATTCGGACGCAATCCTTAAGCGTCTGCTCGACTGGAAACCCGAACCTAAGTAGATGGCAGGTGGCGCACGCACTCGTGCGTGCCGCGTTCACACTCATGTGAACGCAAATAAACAATGCAACCACGAACCCCAACCCGTTTCATCGATCCAGCGCTCCTAGCCGGGATTTCTCACCTGGACCTGGTTGCCAAAACAGTCGTCGATGGTTTTGTTGCGGGCCTGCATCGCTCGCCCGACTTCGGTTTCAGCCAGGAGTTCGCCGAATACCGCGCTTATACGCCGGGCGACGACCTCCGCCACGTCGATTGGAACGTCTTCGCGCGCACCGAACGAATGTACTTGAAGCGCTATCGCGGCGAGACAAATTCACAGTTAACGCTGATGCTCGATACCAGCGCTTCCATGGGTTACAGCTCGCACGGGACCACCAAACTTGATTACGCGCGTTACCTGGCCGTCTCGCTAAGTTACTTGGCCAATCAGCAGCGCGACGCGGCCGGCGTGATCATCTTCGACGACGACGTGCGTAATTACGTCCAGCCCTCCACGCGCCAGGGCCAGTTCATGCGTGTGGCGCACGCCATTGAGAAGGCGGAAATCGGAACCCGCACGGATTTCGCCAAACCTTTCATCCATTTCCAGCAGTTCTTGCGGCGCCGAGGCATCGTGGTCGTGCTCTCGGACTTCTACGAACGGCCCGAAATAGTCATCAGAACCGTCGAGCCGCTGCGTTATCGCGGCAACGATCTCATTCTGTTTCACGTCCTAGATCCACAGGAGATCCGGCCCAAGCTCAAAGAGCCGTCTCTGCTGGTCGACATGGAAACCAAAGACGCCATCGAGGTTTCGCCCGAATACGCCAAGGAAGAGTACAACGTCAAAATTGACGCGCATATCGCCGCGCTCAAGACTAAGGCTACCGCCGCCGGTATCGATTATCAGCTTCTCCCCACCGACCGGCCGCTCGATGACGCGATGCGCGAGTACTTCTTGATCCGAAAGGGGAGGATGTAGCGTGGGTTTTCTTGCCCCTTGGTTCTTAGCGGGCGCCGTCGCAATTGGCCTGCCATTTTGGATTCACCTCCTGCGCCAATATCGCAGCACCCCCCATCCCTTTAGCTCATTGATGTTCTTTGAACGGCGAACACAAAGTTCTATCAAGCACCGGCGCCTGCGCTACTTGTTGCTGCTGTCGCTGCGCGTCGCCCTACTGCTGCTGATTGCGCTGGCCTTCGCGAATCCGTTTGTTAGCCGAGCCGGCGGCGCCGCGGGCGGCCGTAAAATGCTGGTGATCGCGGTGGACAATTCGTTCAGCATGCGCTTTGACGATCACCTGGCGCGCGCCAAGCAGGCCGCCATGAATGCGGTCTCCAGGTTGAATCCAGGCGAGCGCGGTCAAGTGCTGGCCGTCGGATCGCGCGTGCATTTCCTGACGCAGCCGGTCGAAGAAGCCGATCAGCTTAAGGCCGCCATCCAAGGCATCCAGCCTTCCGATGAGCAAAGCTCTTACGGCGAGTTGGCGCGCACCTTGCGAACCATCGAGCAGACCTCTCGCATTCCGCTCGAAGTGGATTTCGCGAGCGACATGCAAAAATCGTCGCTGCCGCCCGCCTTCTCCGACTTGCGCCTGGGCAGCGATACGAACCTGGTGTTTCATTCTGTGGCAGATTCCAAGGCGCCCAACTGGATGGTGGAAAGCGTCACCGCGCCCGCCAAGATCTACAATCCGAAAAAAGTCCGGGTACAGGCCGTGATCGCAGGCTCCAACACGCCGGCAGCCAAGCGCACGGTATCACTGGCCCTCGATGGCAAAGTGCTCGAAACCAAATCCATCGACGTTCCTGCCAATGGCCGTGCCTCCCTCGAATTCCTGTCGCTCGATTCGCCGCATGGTTTTCACAAGGGCGAGATTCGCATCGAACCCGGCGATTCGCTCCGCGAAGACGACCGATTCGATTTTGCAATCGAACGAACCGACCCGCACCCGGTTCTGTTTCTGCATCCGGCCGGACAGGATCGCGACGAGCTCTACTATCGCTCCGCGCTCGAATCGGTTTCCGAGGCTGGCTTCACCCTCGAACCACTGGCTGTGGAGCAGGCCGCGAATCAATCGCTGTCCAAGTACGCGTTTGTGGTCCTCTCCGACGTCGGAACGATACCTTCCGGCCTGGAAAATCTCTTACGGGCTTACGTAGCAGGAGGGGGCTCCCTGTTGGTCGCCCTAGGACCGCTCTCCGCGGCACTGCCCCGCATTCCGGTTTCGAATGAGGCCATCCAGGGATCCGCCTACGCCGCGCGCGGTGATTCGCGCTTTGAAACCGTGGCGGCGGCCGACGCCGAGCATCCCGCATTACGCCGCGCCAATAAGCTGGACGGCGTCAAGTTCTATCAGGTGATCAAGGTGGATCCCGGCCAGTCGCACGTGGTGGCGCGTCTCACTAATCAGGCGCCGTTGCTGCTTGAAAAGCAGGTCGGCGAAGGTCGCGTAATCGTTTTCACCTCCACGTTTGACAACGTCGGCAACGATATGCCCCTGCACGCGTCCTTTGTTCCTTTCGTCGAAGAAACCGCGCGCTATCTCGGCGGGCAGCAGGATCCGTCCACCAACGTCGCTGTGGATTCCTACATCGAGTTGCGTTCCGTCAAAGATCGCGGCGCAGCCATTGACGTAATCGAGCCGGATGGAAAGCATCCGCTGTCGCTCAAGGACGCCACCACGGCGCAGACATTCCAGGTGACGCGCGAAGGCTTCTACGAAATTCACCGCGCCAACGGGCGCCAGGAGATGGTTGCGGCTCATGCCGACCGCCGCGAGTCCGACTTGACAATGATCCCGCAAGAAACGCTCGACTTGTGGAAAAACACCGGCCGTGGCCCCGACACGCCCTCCGGCGATGGCTCTGCCGCCGAGACCCAAGCCCGGCCCTGGAGCCTGTGGCGCTACGCTTTGCTACTGGTCTTAATAACGGCCATAATTGAATCAGTATTGGCGAGCCGATATCTTTCGGTGGAGAAGGAGGTCGCTTGAACGCTCTCGACCAACTCAATAGTTACCTGCAGCGCCTGGAGAAGCGCTTGCGGTTCCTCGCGGTGTCGAAGGGAACTTCGCTCGTCACCGTTTCGGCCCTGGTGATCACGGTTCTTCTTGTTTGGATCATCAATCGCTACGCCTTCTCTGCGGCCAGCCTGTTATGGGCGCGCGTTCTGCTGTTCCTTTCTGTCGCCGTGGCGATAGCTTTTGGCTTGGTGATCCCGCTGCTGAATCTGAATCGTCGCAATGCGGCCCGTAAAGCGGAACAAAAGTTCCCCGAATTCCAGGAGCGCTTGCTCACGCTGGCTGAGAAGCCAAACGCGGCCGACCCGTTCCTGCAGTTGCTGGCAGCCGACACCATGCGCGTCGCCGAAACAAGCGAACCAGAACGCCTGGCCTCCAGCGGTCCCATCGTCGGGTTCCTGACCTCCGCCGCTCTTGCCGTCGCCGTGCTGCTGTGGCTGATCAACGCGGGTCCAGGCTACTTGGGCTACGGAACCTCGTTGCTGTGGGCTGGTGCGCCGAAATCCGGTAACCACGCCTTCTACGACATCACCGTAACCCCGGGCGATCGCGCCGTGCGCCGCAAGGCCGATCAATTAGTTACTGCACAGCTTCTTGGATTCGATTCGCCCAAGGT
>Ga0070717_10003511_pt1 | contig 11227 bp, 10 predicted proteins | sample LARL113metaG_FD_71366 | JGI IMG/M metagenome (GOLD analysis project Ga0070717, IMG submission 71366) | Corn, switchgrass and miscanthus rhizosphere microbial communities from Kellogg Biological Station, Michigan, USA - LAR L11-3 metaG | ecosystem: Host-associated > Plants > Roots > Rhizosphere ...
ACCGCGTCTTTGAGCAAAGCAGGATGGTCTCCGGTTTCGAGCACGACGGTTGCGGCTCCCAAGGTGGTTTGAGCTGCCAGCAAAGTTGCAATGTCGCGTGGTAGGCCAACTTTCACGCCGGCTTCAGCCAGCGACTCCAGGATGATGTAGATGTACGCCGGGCCGCTGGCAGAGAGGCCGGTGACCGCATCCATGTGCTTCTCATCAACGACAACGGTTCTGCCTACCACGTTGAAGAGGGCAGATGCAGCTTCCACATGCTCGGCACTTGCATACTGGCCTTTGCACAGAGCGGTCATACCTTGGCCGAGAACGCAAGGGGTATTGGGCATCGCTCGGACCACCGGAACGCCGATGCCCAGAGCGGTCTCGATCTGCGAAGTGTGCACCGAAGCGGCGACGGAAATTACCAATTGCTTGGCTGTAACCTTGTCAGCGATCTGTTCCATCAACTCTTGAACTACCTGAGGTTTTACACATACCAGAATCACGTCCGCGCCATCGACGGCGGCCAGGTTGTCCGTGGTGACCGAGACACCGAGCTTGTGCGACAACTCATGCGCGCGCGACTCATGGGCGACTGTGGCGCGAACTCGCTCCGGCAAGAGCTGATGTTTCTCAATCAGTGCTTTCACCAGTATCCCGCCCATCTTCCCGGCTCCCAGCACGGCAATGCGACTTTTTGAGAAATCCCCTTGCATTGGTCTGCCTCCGCTTGACTGACTGCCCGTTGTGAATTGCGCGTCGCCATTATGACTGGCAGAGAGCACTTCACTGTCGAGTGAAGCTTGAAGATATCACACAGCTTTCAAGGGGTGACGGTCGGAGTCAGCGGAGTGCTGTGGGTGACCGCGCCAGACGAAGCGGTAATGCTGATGTTGTATGTCCCAGTAGGTGTGCCGGGGCTGCCGCGTCCACCGCCTCCGCCATTTCCTTGAAGCCCGCCACCGCAGGAGAGGCAAGACATCAGGAGCAGAACGATGAGAACGGTCTTAGCGCGGCGTTTATTTCTTGTGTCCGGCCTGTTGTTAACAGCCAAGAACACGCTCGCAAGAGGAAATGACACTACGAACATCGATAGCGCAAACTTAAGCGCCGCCGGTATGGCTGCAGTGGTCGCAATAGTAAGGGTCACGACCGAGTCGCCGCCGCCCGACGCGATTTGCGCGGGATTGAAAGTGCAAGTGGTCAGTGCTGAAAGTTTCGAACAGGCTAAGCTCACGCTGTTCGCGAAGGTCGCTGTCGTGGGTGATACATCGAGTGTAAAATTGGTTGATTGTCCTGCTTTGACCGACGCGCTGGATGGCGCGCGTCTCCGGGTGTACACCCTGGCAAGCTTGCGCGCAATCGCCAGGGCTTCCTGAATTCCCATTCGGATACCTCCGGGCGAAATCCTAAGTGGGATCAGCGCGAGATGCTGTGATGAGTGGTCATTGCGTTTGTGATAGTCCCGGAATGAAAACTGAAAGCAACGTCGCGCGATTACACTGGTTGTGGACATGGACTGGCAGGCCTTCTGGCTCACAATCCGCCTGGCATTGGTGGTAACGGTGCTGCTACTGATGATCGGATTTCCGCTGGCCTACTGGATCGCCTTTTCAAAGTGGCGGTGGAAATTTCTGGTGGAAGCGGTTGTGGCGCTGCCGATCGTGCTGCCTCCCACTGTGCTCGGGTTCTACGTTTTACTGGCGCTGGGCCAGCGCAGCCCGTTCGGGCGCTGGTGGCAATCCATGACTGGGCATACGCTGGCTTTCACCTTTACTGGCCTGGTGATTGGTTCTGTGCTCTACAGCCTTCCTTTTGCTGTGCAGCCCTTGGCGGCTGCTTTTTCTGCTGTGGATTCACGGCTATTTGCTGCCTCAGCGGTGCTTGGAGTCTCAAGATTCCGAACCTTCTGGCGGGTCATCGTTCCCCTCTCGATTTCAGGTTTGGTGACAGCCATCGCATTGACATTTGCGCACACCATGGGCGAGTTCGGCGTGGCGCTCATGGTCGGAGGCAACATCCCCGGCGTAACTCGGACTTTGTCCATCAACATCTATGATCAGGTGCAGGACTTGAATTACGCTGCTGCCAACACCACCGCCTTAGTCCTGATGGCAATTGCGTTTGTGCTGCTGTCGCTGGTGTACTCGTCCAACCGCAAAATGTGGAAGATATGGCCGCCGTCGTAGCACCAAGCTCGCTTTGGGATGGTATGGTCGAGCCGCGTGGTTAGCGGCAAAGGCAATTGGGCTTTTAGCTCCTGAGGGAAAGCAGTTCTTGAAAACGTCTTCCAATAATGTGCTCGAGAGCCTAAAACCGGAACTGCAGGTCCGGACCCATGTCAGCCTTGAGGTTCGCGTCCGCAAGAAGCAAGGCGAAGGGTTTCAATTGGACGTCGCATTTACCCTGCCACAGGGGATCACAATTGTTTTTGGGGCATCGGGGGCGGGGAAGACCACGCTGCTCGACTGCATTGCTGGGCTGACCACTCTAGATTCCGGACGGATCGCGGTGGCCGGCCGCGTGCTCTTAGACTCTGACCAGGGCTTCAGTTTGCCGGTTCAGAGTCGGCACATTGGCTACGTTTTTCAAGACCTGGCTTTGTTTCCGCACTTGAATGTAGAAGCCAACGTTGCGTATGGGCTGAGTGGAATCCACCGCCAGGAAAGTAAGCAGCGCGTGCACAAAGCGCTCGATTCGTTGGGCATTCTTTCGCTCCGCGATCGGCGTCCTGCCCAGCTTTCAGGCGGGGAGCGTCAGCGGGTCGCCCTGGCACGAGCATTAGTCACTGAGCCTTCTATTTTGCTTCTTGACGAACCGCTTGCAGCACTCGATTTGCCGGTACGGATGAAGATTGCCGACGACCTGCGCCGCTCCATTCAGAGCCTGCCAATTCCGGTCTTATATGTGACCCACAGCCGCGACGAAGTTTTCACGCTGGGCGAACGCATGCTAGTGCTGGAGCATGGCAAACTCATCGCTCAGGGGACGCCACACGAGGTGCTCTCTGCTCCTCGTGGAGAGACCGTCGCCCAACTCGCCGGTTTTGAGAATATTTTCGACGCTCAGGTCACCGAAATTCACGAAGATCGGGGAACAATGACTTGCCGAGTGGGATCGGCCCGGTTCGAATCCGCGCAAGTTGACGTGGAGACGCCTCTGGTCCACGCCGAGACAGGTGCAAGCCTTCGCGTTGGTATCAGCGCAGGAGACATTCTGCTTGCGACCTCTGCGCCTGTCGGTCTAAGCGCGCGCAATGTGCTGCCGGGAAAGTTGCTATCTCTGTCCCGAAGAGACGCCATCATCGTCGCCCGCGTGGACTGCGGAGTCGAGCTTTCCGTCCATTTGACGCTAGGCGCGCGCGACTCGCTCGCCCTAGAAGCCGGGCGCCAAGTTTGGGTGATTGTGAAGACGCATTCGTGCCATCTGTTGGCGCGGTAAACAAGGTTGCGACAGTCATCCTTCCGAATTGCTCGTCATCCGCCAAGTTGAGAATCCTTGGAATGCCATGCAGGCGTCGAGGAGATCAAGCGCGAGGCTCCGCCGCCGGGCACCCTTCGTCGCTGAACGTGCGTGTATCAAACTGAAGCCTAATTCTTTCTAGTCGGTTCGCGGAGTTCGCGGAACCTGAGCTGTCCGAGCTTATCACTGAGGGTTTATGCGGGCCATGGGGTGTACCGCTCGGTCCCGGATTGATAATGCGCTCGTCGACAGCGCAGAACTTCCAGAAGAAGTCCACGGCTTGATCGCGTGTCCAGTGGAATGATTGATTTGAATCTATAATAATATCGTAGTACGATAGGTTATGTAATGCGAATAGCCAAAGGGTGGTGTGTTCACCTCAGAGCTTGAGGACATGGGCAGATGTTAGCGCTGAAATTGCTACACCTGATCGAGCGGGATTCTGAGGAATTGGCGGCAGGACTAACCAAGCGGATCCTAGAGTCGGAACGGACGTGTGACTTCCGCAAGATCCCGCCGCAGGGACTGGAACTGGCTGCGGCCGAGGTTTATCGCAACCTGGGACAGTGGCTGTTATACAAGACCGACACCGATATTAGTGACCGCTTCCAGGCGATTGCTGCGAATCGGGTTGCGAACGGCGTTGGTCTTCATCAATTTGTCTGGCCCTGGTGGTTAGCCGCGACCATTTATGGCAGTCCCTTCAAGAGAATGCTATGGCTGACGGCATTGTCGAGCTCTATGGCAGGATGGAACTGCAACAGATGCTTAACCGGTTTTTCGATTCTGCGATCTATTACGGCGTACTGGGAGCAAGCAAAGCAGAGAGCAGGATAGAGACCAGGACAATGCAGATTGCTCACAGGACCGGCGCGAAGTAAGCAAATTGCATACCTTCGCAGTGGCGCTTCCGAGAAAATCCTACGGTCGTCGTCCCCTTACAGGTTGCGTCACGATAAAGGAAACTTTGCCGATAAAGATTGCGGATGCGGACTATCGCGCACTGGCCGAACTACGATATCGGATACGGCATTTCTTGCGCGAAAGCGACGCTGCGGCACATCAAGTGGGTCTTGAACCGCAGCAATATTTGTTGTTGCTCGCGGTTCGCGGGCTGTCGCCGGGTACGAAGCCCACTATCCGAACATTGGCAGAGCGGCTGGGGCTGAAGCATAACAGCACAGTCGAGCTGATCAACCGGCTGGAGTCGCGAGGTTGCGTGCAGCGAATCCGAAGCCGGGACGACCGGAGATGTGTTCTGGTATCACTGCTGCGGCGCGGGGAGAAATTGCTTGAGCAAGTGGCCCAGCAACGGATTACAGAAGTTCGCGCGGGAGGAGTGGAACTGGTGGATGCCATGACCGCTGTCCTCGGATACAGACATAAACGACAACCCGGAAAGTCGAGCGAAGAAATCAGCGTGAAAAGCCGTGAGTAAAGACGCCGCAGCCTCATCACACAACGGGAAGCAAACAGCGGAGCGCAATGACCGGTTAGGAGATTTCACAGCGACGTGGCGACTTCTTCCCATCTCCTTGCTGGCCATGGTGATTGGTGTGGTCTGCGCATTCGTGGCCTTGATATTGCTGCGGTTGATTGGATTGTTTACTAATCTCTTCTATTTCGGCCGCTGGAACACGACGCTAGTTTCGCCGGTCGGTAACCATCTTGGGATATTTACCGTTCTCGTTCCTAGCGGGGGAGCGCTGATCATCGGGGTCATGGCGAAGTACGGTTCCGAGCGGATTCGAGGGCATGGAATACCCGAAGCCATTGAGTCCATTCTGCTGAACGGTAGCCGGATTGAACCGAAGGTCGCGATTCTTAAACCAATCTCCTCGGCAATATCAATTGGTTCTGGGGGGCCGTTCGGCGCCGAGGGTCCAATCATCATGACGGGCGGAGCATTTGGCTCGATGATCGCTCAGCTGTTTCACTTGACCAGCGCTGAGCGCAAGACCCTGCTGGTGGCGGGAGCGGCAGGTGGCATGTCAGCAACCTTTGCTTCCCCGGTAGCTGCGGTCCTGCTCGCTGTCGAACTACTACTTTTTGAATGGAAGCCGCGCAGCCTAATTCCTGTAGCAATGGCAAGTGCCGTGGCTGCCGTGGTACGAAGATATCTCTTAGGGTTCGGGCCGCTGTTCCCGGTGCCCGCTCACCCGTTATTCATCGGGCCCCAAGGTCTGTTAGGTTGTGCGCTAGTTGGTCTTCTAGCTGGTGTGCTATCAGCACTGCTGACAATATCTGTGTATGCGGCCGAGGATGGTTTTCAGCGGCTCAAGATCCACTGGATGTGGTGGCCCGCGATAGGCGGGCTGGCTATCGGTTTGGGAGGTCTGGTTTTTCCGCAAGCATTGGGCGTCGGCTATGACACCATTGCCGCGCTGCTGCAAGGAGATGTGACTACAAAAGTCATTCTCGGAGTGCTGCTGGTCAAATGGTTCATCTGGGCGGTGTCACTCGGGTCGGGTACGTCAGGTGGTGTTTTGGCGCCATTGCTGATGATGGGAGGCGCACTAGGCGGTCTCGAAGCAATGTTTCTACCCCATGAAGGCGCCGGTTTTTGGCCGCTGATCAGCATGGGGGCCATTCTCGGTGGGACCATGCGCTCTCCCTTCACCAGTATCGTTTTTGCCTTTGAGCTGACACACGATGCCAACATATTTTTGCCGTTGCTGGTCAGTAGCGTAATCGCTCACGCCTTCACAGTCTTGACACTGAGACGCTCAATCTTGACCGAGAAAGTTGCTCGACGCGGCTACCACCTGAGCCGAGAATACGCTGTCGATCCGCTCGAAATTCTTTTTGTGCGCGAAGTCATGCGCACCAAGGTCGCGGTCCTTCCAGCGACTGCTATGCTCGGCGAAATATGGCAGTCATTGCGGGCGGATCATCGCCAAGAACAGCGCTTGCTGCCCGTTGTGAATGCGGAAGGACAACTGGTTGGAGTGCTGACGCGGCTGGATATAAGCGCGCGGATAGAGCTGGATCGGGACTCAGCCATGAGATGCTTGCTCGCGGAGGTGGCGCGAACGGACGCGGTTGAGGCCTATCCGGACGAGCCGTTGCGCATGGTTGTGTATCGTATGGCGGAAAAGGGTGTCACCCGAATGCCTGTCGTGGAGCGCGGTGCGCGAACATTTTTGGGTTTGGTATCGCTAAATGATCTGCTGAAAGCGCGTACGCGACACTTGGAGGAAGAACGCCGCCGCGAACGGACGCTGAAATTTAGATTCCTCTTCCCTGGAAGACGAGATGGCGAGGGCACGCAAGTCTCGGAAACACCCAAGATGTGACGCATCTCTCATTGGTGGGGCTCCGGACTGCGCGGAACTAGAACTGGAAAAACTCATGATTTGAGCGGCCACGTAATCTCTGGTTTTTGGAGCTAATTTGCCTCCAAGTGCAGGTTGTGGATGGATGGTCGGCAGCTCGGAAGTGATGATCGAGGCCAGTGGAGAAACGCGTTACTGTCGAAACTTGTCCATCGCACTAGCGATGGTCGGAGACTGCTGAAGTTCTCAGCCCTGCCTCCTCAATCTTCACAATCTCCACAATCCCCACCCACTGCCCGCGCTGGTACTCCACGTAAACCAAATTCCCTCCCAGCACCGATGCGGCCGCCTCCGGCGTCAAGTCGCGGTGGAAGCCGAAATAGCGCGCTTTCCACTCCTGCCACAACTGCCATCGGTCAAAGATGTTGGGCGGCGGCTGGTACTTGGTGGAGAAGACCAACGCCACGTCGAACCGTGCACGGGCGTCCGAATGCACATCGGCCGTGGAGAGCAACTGCTCGGCGGTGAAGTCTTCGATCTGGAGAACCTGCATCGGGCGCGGGACATATCCGAGATAAGGTTGCGTGAGTTCATCGCTGGCCGGCCATGCCGTTAGCACGCGAGCATTGGGAAAGCGCGCCAGTAGCAGACTCTCGGCACGCTGGTGAAGAAGAATGTAATCGCGATAGGCGAGATTGTCCTCGGGAGCAAACGCGTAGGGTGGATTGATAAATAGTCCCAACGCAAAAGTCAGAGCGATAATTGCGACCGCAGTTTTCCAGGGACGAACTCTTCTCCAGATGGTCGAAACACAAACCATGATGGCGAGCGGAACCACGGGCAACATGTACCGGGCAAGCACAGCCCCGCCGATTACAGACAGAATCACAACGTAGAGAGTTGTAATTGCAAGGAACTGGGTTTGGATATTGACATCAATTCGCGGATGGGGCTGGCCATCCGACTCTTCGATAGGCGCGAGCCGCATGGCCAGGAGACAGGAAATCGTCAACAGATATAAGCCGAAATAGCCGAAGGCTTGCCATGTCCTAAGCAGCAATGCCAGAAATATCCGCAGCGGATGCAAGGTTGCCTGCACGTTGTAGCGAAAGAATTCCGGGTTGCCGAAAACGTATCCCGTTCGCAAGTAGTGGAATGTATACCAGAGCGTGAGAGGGATCGCGGGAGTCATCAGCAAAATCCCGCCCGAAAATACTGCGTTCGAGAGACCGGGAAGGGCACGAGTTCCACTCGTGCCGATCGTAGATCGTTCTTGACTGGAGGCTTCAGCCGCTGAGGTGTGCTTTGCCGTAGAAGCTGGGTCCCCCTTTTGAAGCAATGCGCAAAAGATTTCCCACAATCCAAGTGCTAGCGGTACAAATATTGCGGTTTCCTTCGCCAGGGCGGCCAACGAGAACCAGAGCGTCGCAAAAATTCGCCGTCGCCCGATATAACTTTCCAATCCCCAGAAGATCAGCCCAGCCGCGGGCAGATCAACATGCGCCAGCGAGCTCTGCGCGAAGAAAACTGGATAGACGGCAGTCAGAAGGGTACTGGCCACAGCAACGGATGTATTCGCCGCAGTCCTGGCCAGCCGAAAAAACCCCAGGAGGGAAAATGCCGCCAGCAGCAGCATTGCGCACCGAGTCACGAGCGCACTTTGGCCGAGCATCTTCCAACTTAGAGCCAGCCATGCCAGCACTAGCGGAGGATGCGCATTAGAAGGTGTCGAGTATGGAATCAGCGACCCGGCCAGCAGATCGCGCGCGGCGGGCACGTAATATCCCGCTTCATCCCAGAAATAGGGAAGCCGCAGCAGAGAGGCGTGAGAAATAATCAGGAGGGTGGCAAACGCTGCAAACAGCGCAGCGGTTCTTGCTGTCCCGAGATTTGGGTTGTATGCCAGCTTCAGTGTACCGGGCCGCCAGTAGCGACTCGGGGATCGAGTTTGATCTCGCCAAACGTGCTCTCATAATTCGACACGTTCTGGTGCAGGATCGCCGCCAGCGCTTTCGCCTGCTGCGGACTCAGATAGATTCCCTGAAAATTGCGCACCTCGACCTGGTTCTCCGATTGTTGCTGCATGGTGCCGAACACCAGGAAGAAGTCCCAGACATTGACTCGCACTTGCACGCTGTTGGCATAAGTCTCGCGGTAGTCAGCGGTATTAACAACAGAAAAATTCGGCTGTGTGGGAATGATCATACGGCAGACAGTGTATCGGGAACTGGCCGCGAGGGAAAGCGGGCTTCGGGCTCTAGAAGATCTTGCACCACAGAGACGCAGGGCCACAGAGAGAGAATGACCTCACTGCTTTGTCGTATTTTGCCTTCTCCCTAGCTCTGTGTCCCTGTGGTGCAATGCTCGGTTTAGAATAAACACAAGCCGGGATGGCGGAATTGGCAGACGCGCTGGACTTAGGATCCAGTGCCGTAAAAGGCGTGCAGGTTCAAGTCCTGTTCCCGGCACCAGTGATCTGGCATGAAGCCCGGCTGAGTCGGTCCCTCGACTGAGCTCGGGATTTCGGCAGCGGACTCCAGCTCGTCTCTTGGCGAGACGAGCTCACGCCCCGCTAAGCGCCTCAAGTTCAAGTCCTGTTCCTGGCACCAACCAAGCGAGTTGAGTCTGTTCTCGATCGCCCTAAATTTCCACGAACGGCGTTCGCCAGCGCTTCCAGCAGGATTTTCGGCAAACTATCCGACACCCGGCTGCGCAGGTCAGCATATTCCTGATTTCCAGCGAACAAGTCCTGCATAACGCCTCTGAAGCTAGTACTCAGGTTTGTCAACTGCACCATGCGCTCGACGACCGATCCGCCCAGCCAGTCACCACTATAAAATCGTTCCGCGATACGCGACGCGCGCTCAAGCTCTGGCAGAAAATCCTGCCTGACGAGACTTGAATAGCTCTCGGGTGCATTGACTAACAAGGTGCCGGACAGCAATTCCGCCGAGCGCAAGGCATAGTAAAGACCTTCGCCGGTAATGGCGTCTACAAAACCAGCCGCATCGCCGACCATGGCCCAGCCATCGCCGCTTATGGGCGTGCTCAGCAATGCATCGGGAGTTAGGGAAGGGATAATGTGAGCGTAAAAACTAGCCCCCCGAGCGTCAAAGCCAAGTTCCGGCAAAGAGGCTTCCAGGAGACGCCGCAACTCAGCTGTGCTCTTGTCTTTCATGCGTCCGCAGATTCCGACGGAGCAATGATCTGCGCGTGGAAAGCTCCAGATGTATCCGTGCAGGCCGTTCAGAAATTTGATTTGGACTGTGGGGCGGTGCCCGGGAATGTAGTATCCGGCGGCAACCATCAAGTTCTCGGGGCAGATTCGGGAAGAGAAGTGTGCACGAAGCGAATTACGCGCGCCTGCCGCAAGCACTACGAAGTCGGCGGCGTAACTTCCTGAGTGCGATCGAAGATTCCACCCGGTTTCAGATTTCTCAATTCCTAAAATGCGTTCCTGGCGGATGTACGCCCCGGCCTCACGCGCCCGGTCGAGAAGCAAGCCATTGAACGCCAAACGGGAGAAGATCGCGATCTCGCGGTCGAGTTGAAAGGAAGCGGTGCGTCCGGAAGGCGCAATCAATTCGCAGTGGCTGATCCAATTGTGCTCAACGGGAGCGTCCCGAAGGAATGGCCAGCGCGCAATTGCCTTATCGGTTAGCCCGCCGCCGCAGGGCTTTTCCCAAGCAAGTTTTTCGTCGAAGAGAAGGACTTCGCGTCCGGCCCGTGCTAGCTCAGCAGCGGCAAACGCCCCCGCTGGACCACCGCCCACTACCGCAATTCTTCTGACAGGCTTCATCGCTCGGACGCCAGCGTGTTGCGGCTGGAAAATGATGCTAAGCGAAGAAAGGGCTTGACACAACTACAGCGGGCTTATTCTTGGCGCCAAAGGTCCGAGAATAACTACTGCGGCAGAGTCATTTGCTGGTAAACAGCAATTCCGGCAATAGCCAGAATCAGCACTCCGGAAGCCGTTCCCAGCACCTTAACTAGCGGACCAAGCTTGGTCACTTTGGCCATGATTTCGACCTGTTCCTTGGCCATATGGGACTCAGATTCGCCCAGGAACAACTGGTCATCCTCTTGCATCGTCAAGGTACTGCGGTAAATCAGGAGGGCAATCAGGGCTGCTGTCAGCACGCCCCATGCGATCAGAAGCTCGAACAGGGTAGGCATACATCACCTCGGTTACAGGCGAGCCGTTCTGTCTCCGTCCAACACCGTATATGGTGTAGGGCAGAGTTTCTAGGGGAATTATAGCTCCGGACAGGTGTTTAGGAGGAAGGATTTTTCACTTAGTGCCCAGCCCGGAGGGGTGGAGATATACCCGTTTATCGGACCAGCACAACGGACGAAGCCACCAGGATTCCAATGATTCCAACTATCATCCCGGAATACCAGAAAGTGCGTTTGCCTGAAAGCAGAGTGATCGAGGTCACAACCAGCGCAATCTCAAGAAAGACTTCCCCAAGGTCATAACGGTCAGTACGGTTGCCCTCTAGGCC
>Ga0070717_10003513_pt1 | contig 11227 bp, 13 predicted proteins | sample LARL113metaG_FD_71366 | JGI IMG/M metagenome (GOLD analysis project Ga0070717, IMG submission 71366) | Corn, switchgrass and miscanthus rhizosphere microbial communities from Kellogg Biological Station, Michigan, USA - LAR L11-3 metaG | ecosystem: Host-associated > Plants > Roots > Rhizosphere ...
GTCTATGGCATTTCGTAGTTGGTGTCGAAGATAACGGCGCGCTTGATGGTATCAAACGTAAATTGTATGTTGACGGTAAACTTGTAGGCGCATCAACTGGTATGAATGCGATTACACTAGCTGGCGCAACTCATTTCCGTGTTGGCGTAGGTGCTGATTTCCAAGGCCCGTTTGTCGGTACGGTCGATGCTGGGTTCGTTTGTGGTTATGCTCTCACGATGGAACAGATTATTGCTTTGTATGTCAAGAGTTCGCAAGCACTTACACCATCTCCGAAGAATCCTGGCGATCATATCGAAGCGGCGGATACTAACAACATATTTGCCATCTTTGACACTATTGACACCAATGCTCAAATTGATTTGAAGGTGGCGTCATGAAAACACGACAGCCTGATATTGCGTTGACCCCAGCTATAAAATGGGGGAATATTGGCGGAGGCGGGACTGGGGTTGTTACTGATCCAGGTAGTGGCGATTGGTATGTAACAAGAACATCCGTAGGTGTTTATGTAGTTACGTTTACAAAACCGTTTGCTAATATTCCAGTAGTTGTTTGTACGTCGCATTATGGGGGTGGAGGAATTATTGCAGCCACTGTTCAAGCGAGATCAGCAACTAGTTTTACCGTGAATGTATGTAATAGTGCTGGCTCAATTGATTCTAACGTTGAGTTTGTGGCGCTTGGATCTGTCAAATGAGATTTGAGTTATCAGGTAGCTTAGTTCGTCCGGATCCATTGGTGATAAAGTTCAACGCCAATCAGAATTTCGATACCACAAAGTATATCAATATGGGTTACACCAACTTCGACGTCATATGCGTTGGCGGCGGAGGAGGTATGGGCGGCGGTATCGATACTGCAAACACTGGTACTCTGATCAGGAGTTACGGTGGAGCAGGCGGTGGAGGAGGCCTGCACAGAGTGCAAGGTCTGTTATCAGCTCTACCTGCTACATGCCCAGTTGTCATAGGCGCTGGCGGAGCTCTTGGAAATGAAGATCCGTCTAATGTTGGACTCACCACCGATGGTGGCGATGGTGGATATTCGTCGTTCAATGGCAACACATGTCAAGCCTCAGGTGGTAAGGGCGGTAAGCGAGTTCAATCGAACTCATTGACGGTGACTACATCGGCTAACGGTGGCGATGGTGGAGTGGGTAATCGAACTGCTGCCGGTGGTGGAGCTCTTGGAGGAGTTGCTGGTACACCTACCGCATCCGGACCGGGCACTGCTGGTACAAACGGAGCAGACGGCACGTGGAATGGCACCGTCGGTCAAGGAGGGGGTGGCGGTGCAGGAGGAGTAGGCAAATATGGCTCCGGAGGAACTACGTGTAATGCGGCTACATCAGGTGGCCAAGGGTCCTATAATCCTGGAGATACATCAGTTTACGGCCCAGGAGATACTCCCGATCAAGATCCTCAAAGTGGTTCACAAAGTGTCATTCCGGGAGGTGCTGGTGGTGGAAAAACCACTCCTCTGAACGGTCTGCCTTATATTTACGGATCGTCCAAGGGTTCGAGAATCGTGGGAGATGCAGGTACGGTCGTCATTCGTCTTACTGCTCAGTAAGGTGATGTATGGGAATCGAAATCACACAGAGAGGCTCTTTCAATAACACAGAGCGATATTTGAGGCATCTCAGTCAAGACGACTTGTACGCCAAGCTGAATGCATACGGTTCACTGGGTGTAAACGCATTATCCAATGCCACTCCAACTCGCAGTGGATTGACGGCGGAATCTTGGTATTACGAAATCGTTCAGCGCAAGGGATATTACTCCATACGCTGGCACAATCGTAATGTCCATGAAGGCAAACCGATAGCCGTTCTCATCCAGTATGGGCATGGCACGGGAACAGGTGGGTACGTTCAAGGGCGAGATTACATAATGCCTGCGATAAGACCTATATTTGACCGAATAGCGGCTGAAGCTTGGAAGGAGGTGACCAAAGTCTAGTGGCTACTGTTGATGACAAAGTTGTATCAATGAGTTTCGAGTCCAGTAAGTTCGAATCTGGCGTAAACTCGGCTATCAATGCTCTGAACAAGTTGAAGTCAGCATTGAATTTCCCAAGTGCAGGAAAAGGCTTGGACGAAATCAGTGCCTCCGCGCAAAAGGTCGACCTCAATCCTATAGCAAGAGCCATCGACTCCATCAAGAGTAAGTTCAGCGCTCTTTCAGTCGTTGCCCTTACGGTTCTGACCAACATCGTCAACAAGGCCGTCAACGCCGGTCTAAGCTTTGCCAAATCTCTGACTATCGATCCAATTGTAGCTGGGTTTCACAACTATGAGACTCAGATCAATGCCGTCCAGACGATTCTGGCGAACACGGGTCTTACGGGTAAGAAAGGCTTGGAACAGGTCAACTCGGCCCTGAACGAGCTGAATACTTACGCGAACAAGACTGTATACAACTTCTCCGAGATGGCGAAGAACATCGGTACCTTTACGGCTGCCGGTGTGGATCTGAAGACGTCAACTGCATCGATCAAGGGTATCGCCAACCTGGCCGCGTTGTCTGGCTCGACATCCGAACAGGCTTCGACGGCGATGTACCAGCTCTCACAGGCTATCGCTTCCGGTACTACGAGGTTGCAGGACTGGAACTCAGTAGTCAACGCTGGTATGGGCGGCAAGGTGTTCCAGAAGGCTTTGTTCGACACGGGCGAAGCCATGGGCACCATCAAGAACGCCAAGGTGGGCGAGACCTTTGATCAATGGACGAAATCAGGTAACTCGTTCAGAGAGTCGTTGAAAAGCGGTTGGCTCACCAGCAAGGTCTTGACTACCACGCTCAAGGGCTTCACCGGGGACATGACCACGTCTCAGCTGAAGGCCGAGGGCTACACGGATGCTCAGATTAAGAACATCGAGAAGATAGCCAAGGCCGCGTCTGGTGCAGCGGTCAACATCAAGACTATGTCGCAGTTGACACAGGCCTTGAAAGAGGAAGTTGCCACAGCATGGGGCACAATATTCAAAACCATATTTGGCGACATCAATGGAGCGACGAAACTATTCAGTGGGATTCACACTGTAGCGGAGAACGCTCTCACAAAGCCAATCTATGATTTGAACAAGCTTCTCGAGGGTTGGGCAAAGCTGGGCGGACGCACGATTCTCATTGATGCGCTGAAGCAGGCATGGAAAGACCTCGGCGCGGTGATGGCTCCTATCAAGGCTGCTTTCCGAGAGATATTCCCGCCCGAGACGGCTCAGCAGCTCGTCAAGATGACGCAGGCATTCGACAACTTCATGAAGTCGCTTATGCCCAGCGCCCAGACTGTGGATAATCTGAAGCGTACGTTTGCAGGTCTATTCGCGATTCTCGATATCGGTAAGCAGCTACTCGCAGGAGTATTTACCGTCTTCGGCCAGCTCTTTGCCGCGGTTGGTAAGGGTGGCGGAGGATTCCTGAACCTTACCGGTAATATCGGCGATTTCCTAGTCTCAGTTGACAAGGCTCTGAAGAGTGGCGATAAGCTGCACAATTTCTTCGTCGGTCTTGGGTCGGTCCTCGCCAAGCCTATTCAGTTCCTGGAAAAAATGGCTGAGGCCATCGGGAATCTCTTCAGTGGATTTGGCTCAAAAACCTCCGGGGGATTTTCCAGTGTAATCGGCGGAATGGCCGGAGCGCTCAGTCCCTTGCAGAAGGTTCTTGAAGGGGCTAAGCAGGCCTGGGACAACTTCTGGCAAGGTGTCGGGGATATTTCGACCAAGCTCCAGCCAGGATTCCAGGCCATCGCTACTGAGTTCCAGAATCTCGGTACTCAGATCGGTGCAGCTCTGAATAGCATAAACTGGCAGGGATTGCTGGATGTAATCCGTACTGGGCTTCTTGGAGGCATGTATCTGATCTTCAAGAAGTTCTTCAGCGGCGGATTCAAGGGTCTACTCGGTGGAGGAGTTCTTGAGAGCGTCAGTGGCTCGTTCGAAGCATTGACGGGTTCTCTCAAATCCATGCAGCAGACCATCAAAGCTGCCACGTTGCTCGAGATAGCCGCTGCGATTGGAATACTCACCGCCTCGATCGTTGCAATGTCGATGATCGATGAGAAGAAGCTGGATAAGGCTCTAGCTGGAGTCATGATAGCCATGGGCGAGCTCCTTGGTGCCATGGCTCTTCTGAACAAGATCAGTCTTACCGGCGGATTCCTCAAGATGCCGCTCATTGCCGGTTCTATGATCCTATTGGCTACAGCAGTGGATATTCTCGTTGTGGCCGTAGGAAAGCTCGCTGGTTTGAGCTGGGAACAGCTCGCAAAGGGCCTTGGTGGTGTCGGAGTACTTCTCGGTGGTATAGCCGCGGTTGCCGGTCCTCTTTCAAAGAGTACTACGGGACTGATAAGCGCTGGTATCGGCATTACGGCTATCGCTATAGCTCTGAATATTCTGGCTCTGGCCGTCAAGCAATTCGGCGGTATGAGCTGGGAGCAACTGGGCAAGGGTATGGCTTCTGTCGCCGTAGCACTAGGCGGCATAGGTCTCGCTGCAAATCTGTTCCCGAGTGGGATGGTTCGGATCGGTGCAGGGTTGGTCGTAGTCGCTACAGGCCTCAAACTACTCGCCAGTGCTGTCGGTTCATTCGGAAAGATGGCCTGGGGAGAGATCGCTAAGGGAATGGCCTCTATCGCTAGTGCTCTCGTGATCATCGCGGGTGCCATGCAGATCATGCCCACAAATATGGTGGTTACAGCCGCAGGCCTTCTGTTGGTCTCGGTTGCATTGAAGGGTGTGGCCAATTCGATTGAGAGTCTTGGAGGACAGTCAATTGGAACCTTGGCCAAGGGCATAATCAGTCTGGCCGTGGCATTGGGCGTTCTGGCCGTTGGGTTGATGGCTATGCAAGGCAGTCTCGGCGGAGCTGCGGCTCTAGCTGTGGCCGCTGCCAGTATAGCTCTGCTCACTCCTGCTCTGACGAACCTCGGAAAGCAATCTTGGGGCGAGATCATCAAGAGTATGGTTGCCCTGGCGGCAGCTTTCGCTCTTCTGGGTGTGGCAGGAGTTCTACTCGAGCCCGTTGCTCCGGCATTGCTGGCTCTTGGAGCAGCACTGCTTCTAATCGGCGGCGGTTTGGCTCTGGCTGGTGCAGGTATAGCGCTGATAGGTGTAGGACTGAGTGCTATCGCCGTATCTGGCCCTGTTGCGATTGGGGTACTGCTGAAGGCGTTTACGGACTTCATGACGCAGATCCCGATATGGGTAAAGAGCATGGTTACTGCTCTGTTGCAGATTGTCACTTCGATAGCCGATGCGGCACCACAATTTGTCACAGCGCTCGGGAAGATCCTCGTAGCGCTGGCAAACGCCGTCATTGCTGCAGCTCCACAAATAGCCAAGGCATTTGACGCTCTTATTCAAGCCGCGTTGAAGGTTATCAGCGACAACTTCCCATCCATAGTGGCAGCTGGAATGAACATGCTGTTGGCTCTCTTGAGAGGCATCAGAAACACTATGGGGCAGGTCGTAGCAGAGGTCGCTCAGATTGTCATCACGTTCCTGAATTCTCTGGCTGGTCATATTCCGAGAATCATAGCTGCCGGTGTCAATGTACTGGTCAGCATCGTTCAAGGAATTGCCAACAGCCTGAGACAGGTAGTGAACGTAGCCGGTGATGTAATTGCCAGTTTCGTAAGTGGAATTGGAAACAACCTCGGCAAGGTAGTGAACGCTGGCGCTAACTCGATTGCCAAGTTCATCAATGCGATCAGCGATGGATTTGGACGAGTTGTAAACGCTGGTGGCGACGCTGTTGTCAAGTTCATCAATGGTATTGCCGATAATGGCTCGAAGATCATCAATGCTGGCGCAAATGCCATCGGTAAGCTGATCTCGGCTCTGGGCAGCGCTGGTAATGACCTGTTCAACAAGGGTGCTGACGCTGTCATCAGCTTTGTGAATGGTGTGTCAGCCTCGATCAGAAACAAAGAGCCTCAGTTGATCAACGCCGGATTCAATCTCGGTTGGTCCATTGTGCAAGGTATGATCAGAGGTATGGGTAGTCTAGCTGGAGCTGTTGTATCAAAGGCGGAAAGTATTGTCGCCAGTATCCCTGGCGCAGTGAAGAAGCTCCTGCACATCGGGTCTCCTTCCAAGGTCTTCTACGACATTGGTGTAGATACGATTCAGGGTATGATCAACGGCATCGCGGATCAACAGGATAATGTGGTTTCCGCTACAGAAGATATGACAAACGCCATGATCGATTCAATGAGCAAGATTCCAGATGTGCTCAGTGGCATGTCAGATCTGAATCCGGTGATTACTCCTGTGCTTGACTTGACTCAGGTTCAAGCTGGTGCAGATCAGATGAATACCATGATCAATACTGCGCCGGTGGTTGGATCTACCTCGTTCGGACAGGCCGCATCCATATCCTCTTCACAAGCTCCTTCGATTGCTAGTGGAGATGCTACGGGTCAGCCTATCGCGCAGATTACGTACGAGCAGAACAATTACTCGCCTGAAGCGCTATCTGAGATTGATATTTACAGACAGACCAAGAATCAATTGTCGCAGTTGAGAACTGTCTTTGCTTAATTCGGAGATGATGATATGCCCAGTTATACTAAAGGTTGTTTTGTACTTATATTTGTCACAGTAATTTCCTGGGCTGTCATTGTCTTTTTGATTATCCGGATGATGGGAGGTTTGAACTAGAGTGTTGACTCGACTTGAAGCGTATAGCTCTTGGCTGGATGCACCTACGCTATCTTTGAGTGATACTGGTAGGGAAGAAACAGATCTGATCCAGATTCGGGATATTCAAGGATTGGATCCGGTCAAGGCCGCCGTCAACACTTCACCGTTCGGATCTGTTGATGGAGTGGCATATTTAGGAAGCAGTGTGCCGTACAGGAACATCGTCCTGACTCTACATCCGAATCCAGATTGGAACGACTGGACGTATGAGAGTCTTCGCAGGCTTCTGTACTCATATTTCATGCCGAAGTTGCTTACTCAGCTTATATTTTACAGCGACGATATTCCTCCGGTGGAAATTTACGGGTATGTCGAGGATTGCAACGTAAATCCTTTCAGCAAAGATCCCGAGATGCAGGTCTCGATTATCTGTCCGGATCCATATTTCACAGCGTTGAACGCGACGGTTATCACTGGTCACGCTACTAGGAGCAATTCCACTCCGGTGGAGATCGAATACAACGGAACTATCGAAGCCGGTATCAACGTCGAGTTGACGTGGGTCTCCAATCCGGCTCCGACATATGTTCGAGTACAGATAGACGATCCTTCGCTTGGGTCATACCAAGTAGCTGCTTCTGTAAGCGCCACGCAGTATTTTCTCATGAATTCCCTAGCCGGGCAGAGATACGCTCAAACGGTCTCATTGAGCACCGGCGTCATCACAAACTTGCTCTCCAAGATTCAAGATGGTTCCATATGGCCGACTTTGCAGCCTGGGACGAATGATTTCTCCGTGATCACCGATCAAGGCTCTCAGGACTGGCAGCTCACATATTACGAGCGCTATGGAGGTCTCTGAGTGGAACTATTCACCTTGAATCGGGGGTTTCTAAAGCAATACGATATCGACAAGTTCACATCGGTTATCTGGACCGAGAGATATTACGGTGACAGCGAATTCGAGCTGGTCGTCCCGGCTACATCGGATTACATAAAGAAACTGCCGATAGGCACTTTCATAGCCCTTGCTGGAAGCAAAGAGATCATGCTGGTCGACTACTCGGATAGCGAGAAGGGAGCTTGGAAGGTAACCGGGTCCAGTCTTCTCAAGTTCCTCAACAACCGATTCATCCGTGTGACGGCTGCGCATGAAGATAGATACTGGTATTTGACTGGAGCTCCTGGCTGGGTGTTGTGGGCCATCATCTACTATATGTGCGTCGCTCCGGGAACTTATCCGATGGGTATTCCTAACCCAGGTTCTCTGGCTATTCCGAATCTGGGCTTGAAGGGATACGATCAAACGGGAACTCCCGTGAATTTCGCTATTCCCTATGGGCCTGTATACGATGCTATGAGGGATATTGCCACCACATACGGCGTGGGTATGCAGATCACTCTCGAGTGGGCCACGGATACGTCATATTCCATTCAGTTCCGGAGCTACAAGGGCATCGACCGAACGAGTAAGCAAACGGTTAATCCCGTGCGGTTTTCACCTCAGATGGATACCCTGACCGACATCAAAGAGCTCCAATCCATCGCGAGTTACAAGACCGTCGCATATTCGTTCTGTCCTCCTAATCCAGACGGATTGGCCACGGTCTGTGGAACTGATCAAGTTCCAGGAGCCCCTACTGGCTTCGATCTGCGTGCACTGCTTACATTCGAGGAGGATATTACGACGGATTTGATAGGCGGGAGTGCATCCAATCTGGTCAGTCTCTTGAACGCTCGAGCTCATAATGCTCTGGCGAATAACCCGTTTTACAGGGCTATCGATGGTCAGATTGTCCCTCTGCATCAATATCAATATGGCGTCGACTACAATCTTGGAGATATCATCGAGGTGCAGGGAAATAGCGGATTGGTTCAGAATTCGATGGTAACCGAGTATATTCGTGCTCAGGATAACTCGGGAGTGAAGGAGTATCCGACTGTAGCGATGCTGGGGTGATATTTTGGATATAGTCCTCATTGTCCTGGCTTTTGTCTTCGGTTTGGCTTGTGGAGCTGGTAGCGTGCTGTTTCTAAAGGGTCAACGGCTGTATAGCGGTACTATCCACGTGAAGAAGACTGAGGACAAGATCATATATTCTCTAGAGCTGGAACACGACCCCGAAGAGCTCGAAACCAAGAAGGAAGTCGTTTTCAAGGTGCATCCCCATGAAGGGGAAGAAGAGGGCTGATCGCGATCGAAACATCTCCTATAATGAGACCCCAAATAAAGGAGATTTATGTTTCCGAGAGAGAAGCCTGAATCACAGCTCGACAGCGCGATTAATCGCTGCTACGTCGCTATGGAGAAGTTACAGGAAACCGATGACGAATACGCTAAGATCCTTGAGCATCTGGTCAAGCTACACAAGATGAAGGAAGACGAAAAGCCTCCTCGAGTGAGCCCAGATACGATACTCATGGTCGCAGCGAATCTCACGGGAATACTGCTGATCATCCGGCACGAGCACGTGAATGTAATCACGTCCCGAGCTATGAGCACGCTGATAAAACCGAAGTAACAGAAGATCCAAGAGGAGAATCGAGTGGAGGGCCGCAAACGCGGCCTTTCGCTTTTTCTACATGGATTTTAATTTTTCAATTCCAAAAAATCCCCGGGGGGAGAATTTGCCAAAAAGGTCGCAAAAATTACATGGCACATAATGAGACCCCAACACCAAAATTTGAAAGAAGGAATAATGAGAATTCCCTTCATCTCAGCCCACCGTGAGTACAAGCAGTGGCTTCAAAAGGAAGCTGCTGACCTTGCTCACCACCAGAAGATGATGGAAGCCATTTCCGAAGCGTCAAAGCGCGGAATGAGGAACTAAAAGCTAAGGCCCCTAACACGGGCTTTAGTTTTTTGCCTCGCGGGGAAAACACGGAGCTTAATGAGACCCCTACCCAAAGGAGATCCGAATGGATTGCCTGCCAGACATTTGGCACAAACTCGAGTACCTTGCTGGAATCGTCGAACAGTACACTAAGCCTGACTACAAAGTCACGCACAAGGAACTGACCGATGTCCGCGATGATCTCAACGAATGTGCCGAAGTAGTTCAGAACATCCGAGACAGAATTGTCTTTGAGTAGGTAACAGAAGTCAGAGTCCTGAAACATGGACTCTGATTTTTCGCGAAAAATACATGGCACATAATGAGACCCTACTAACATCAATTTAAGGAGTTTGCTATGAGCAATGAGACGAACAACAACGTCACCGAAGAGCCCATCAAGAAGACCTCGAAGTTGAAGAAGATCAGGAACGCAGTGCTTGTCACCGGAGTTTACACGATTCCGATTGGCTTGACTGGAGTTTCGTTCTACTACAGCATCAAGACTCAGAAGATGAACTACGAGACGGCGAAGTTGCAGCTCGAAGTTGCTAAGGAAGCTGCTAACGCGATTCAGTAGTAAAAGACTAAGGCCCCTAACACGGGCTTTAGTTTTTGTCTCGCGAAGAAAACACATCTTATAACGAGAGAGATATAGTGAATATAGCCCCTGAAACAATGGGGAGGCCACTTAATCCTGAGGATCATCAGGAGTATCTTTCTTTTTTATTTATCTATGCTCTTGAAAGGAGCGAATTATGTTTAAAGGACGATCGTTCCTAGTCAAGATGGTAAAAGATGATGAAACAGGAAACCAGGAAGAAGTGAATGTTGGTGACGAAATTAAGAGTCACTTCGAGAGACACAAAGTTGCGTACATTGCTGGTGCTGTTGGAACTGGGATAGGAATCGCAGGATTTACATGTCTTATAATGAGAGGACATTACACCAGCGTTCCAAGAGTGCTGGAGTCCGGCGTTCCAAGAGTGCCGGATGGACCCGCAAAGGTTACTGTAAGTCCTCTTTCTTTGTTCTCTAATCGCATGACAAATGTCAATAATGTTGTCACTGTTATTGAACGAGAAGGGCGTGGACATCCAGGTTATCTTGTCAAATGTCTTGAGACTGGCGAACGTTTTGTTAGCCAGAATCATGCGGCAGCAGAAAAAGGAATTACGCCTGCAGCTCTTTCTCAACATTTGAATGGGCTACGTGAACATGCTGGAGGATTACATTTCGAGCGTATTGGAGAAACGCTCTAAAATCGCGACAAAAACATCCCATATAATGGAGAGAGAATCTCGGACTTCATTGAGTCGTCCGAGATGTTGATTAGGACTTCATTGAGTCGTCCTGATCACTCTCTCCTTATTTTTTTCTATCTGAAAGGACTATGATGCAAGTATACGTGCAGAACCGGAAGAAGTACGGCTTTTGGAATTTCATGGGAGACTGCTTTATGGTCTTCCTGACAGGTGGCCTTTGGTTCATCTGGATCTTCGTTCGAGAGATGAGGAAGAAGTGAACTATGTGGTATACGGTCTACTTGGTGGACTGGTTTGGGTCATCGTATATGAGACGGCGAAAGCGTGTCTCACCCGATATATTTATTGGGGTAGGCAAAAGCGGTTCCTCCGGTTTGTTCGTATTACATTACCGGATGCCAAGGTAGTCGAAGCTATCACCGTAGCGCATACTGATAAACAAGCTATAGAAAATATTGAAAGGCGGCTCCGTGAAT
>Ga0070717_10003514_pt1 | contig 11226 bp, 13 predicted proteins | sample LARL113metaG_FD_71366 | JGI IMG/M metagenome (GOLD analysis project Ga0070717, IMG submission 71366) | Corn, switchgrass and miscanthus rhizosphere microbial communities from Kellogg Biological Station, Michigan, USA - LAR L11-3 metaG | ecosystem: Host-associated > Plants > Roots > Rhizosphere ...
GTCGCGGTCGGTCATAATGCTGACCCGGTTCACCGGCCCGAATGCTGCGAAAACCTGACGAAGTGCCTCTTCCGACGTGCTGAGACCTAAATTCCCAACGAAGATGTTCTTCACGGGATTTGCCTCTCAAGGGAGCTATCTGAATTGCGGGCTGACTTCGGCAAGGGAGGAGAGCAAGTCCAGGAAAGCCGGAGTTGGCAATCAAATGCCGGGAGAGTATATCAGGAACGACACGATGTTTCGCGCGGACGGCCAATCCCATGCCAATAGTGCTGGTTTGATCGGTGGATCACGCCGCGCCACTGACGTATGGCTCCACAGCGATTCCCCACTCCTCAAGCAGCCATTCCGGTATGTAGCACCGGTTCTTATTCCGCTCGCACCAATTCCGTAACGCCACTGAACCGGTACATGTTTGCTTCGTGAGTCCCAAGTGTCGGACTTGCGTTTCGAACTCGGTAGCAACAACTGGAGCGGGCGGAAGCGGCCTTCCCCAGTTGGGATTTCCACGGCGACGCCTAACCGGCTGGATGAATGGTTTCACCATGCCACAGATCATACTCCGCCTCGATGACTTCGCAGCTTTTTGGCATGGCAAGGTTTTCATGATTCCAATTCCGCGCAGGCTATCGCACAGCAATGCCATCCTGCAACAGGTTCCTGATGTCGCTCCTTCTCGAACAATTCCTCTCTGCTCTCGCTGTGTGACGTAAGAGACGAATTTGTGTTTCGCAACAATGCCCTCCACAAATCAAATTCGCAAATACGCTGAAATAACGGTGTGCCGGAACCCTCTACGTGGCTCCAACTCCGAGCCGGTCCGCCTGGAGGTCACCATAGTACATGTACTTCGGATAACTTGTCGCTCGTGGTTACCCTGATTACTCTCGTAGCAGGGTAACTTGAATGGCTGGTTACCCGCTTACCCAGGGTTCCCATCGGCCAAAAACTCCGCGAGCGAGTGGAAATTGTGACCCAAGCGGCTCTAGCTTCAAACAATAATCAAAATGGTGGTAGTTCCACGCATTACGTCGCATGCTGGTTCCAGGACAATTGTCACGTTCGCTGCTGGCACCAGCACAGAAGCGTTTCCGAAGCGGCAGGCTGCCTTGATGCGGCTGGCGGTTTCGTTAGAGCCGTCACAGATGGCCGGGAACGTCTACTGTCGTACGATGAGCAGGAAAACCTGGTCCGCGCATGTTTAGCGTTGTATCTCGCCGAAAAGGAACGTTCCCGAAAAGACTCTAAGACGGGCGCGTTGAATGAGAGAGCGTTTAACGAAGTCCTCAATCACGAGATCAAGCGTTCACGCCGTAACCGACATCCTCTGACGATTGTGTACATTGATCTCGACGGCTTCAAGGCTGTGAATGACACTCTCGGCCATCGTACGGGCGATTTGGTTCTGCAAGTCACCGTCTGGACTATTCAGAGCACCATTCGAGAGATGGATATCATTGCCCGACTCGGTGGGGATGAGTTTGCTTTGCTTTTACCTGACACGAGTGCTGACAATGCTCGTATGGTGCTGGACAAAGTTCAAAAAGCCCTCAAGGACGCACTGAAAGCATACAAGTGGTCGGTCACCTTCAGCGCCGGGATGGTGACATTCAGGACTCCACCGGCAACGCCAGATTACATGATCGACATCGCTGAGCGTGCGATGAATTCGGTTAAACGGACGGGGAAAAATCGCATCTCCCGGTTGGTTTTGGATTGACGCGGACAATTGTGAAAACAGGAAACTAGAGGATACGGCTCGCAATCTGCCGAGGGCCATTGTTCCCCGAAGAGGTGAAAAGAATGAAAAAATACATGATTGGCGCACCGTTAAAAGAGCGGTGCTCATCTTCAGTGCTGACGCAAATCTTGCCCCTTGACAGTCGCTCACACAATGCTACCGTCCGATTCAAGCCGACCCTCTCGGCGCAGCACGATCCTTGCTCTAAGGGGTCTCAGTGAACGTACTGTTGAACGTACCTCCTCCGTCACTGGTGGTGACGCCGTTCTCGAAGAAGCAGCCTCCGCCGAACGATAGGCCGACGGTCTGCACATTATGGATCGCGACTTGGAAGGCCTCCATCACTTCCGGACTGTCGTCGTTGAACTTGCCGTTCCAGTCCGACCACATATGCATAGCATTGACGGGCTGGCTTATGCTCATCGGATCCTGGGGGTCGGAGACCAGCGGCACGCTCATTGGGTTCGACCACCAGAACTGCGTGTAGAAGCCGGTCGTACCAGTGCCGGTTGTACCGGATGCCTTCGGCGACGTGAAGTAGAACCGCACGCTTTTGTTGTCGGGGGTGCAGCCGCCGTTGTTTTGATCTTGGAACGTACCCGCGCCGCCAGAGACGCTGATGCTGACGTTCAATGTCTTGCTGCTGAGATCACCGGTCAGGCTGGAGTCCGTGGTCGTGAGCAGTGCGGTGTAGATATTGAATTTGAATGGGAACATGGTGGTATTGCCACTGGTCGTGGCCGGCATGGACGCCGCCGAAACCCGGGGTGAGATCGCGTGGCCCGAAGGGTTGTAGTCGTACACCGTCCAAGATGCGGGGGGCGGGTCCGCCGGATCGAGCGTGCAGCTCAGCCCAGCGTCGATAAGCGCCTGGACTGCGGCCTGCCACTGAATGAGCGTGGTCGAATCGACGGCAGCGGTCACGCTGTGGCCATCGTTACAGGAGAGCGTGACTTGCGTGTCTGTCTGGCCCTGTGCGGGATGTGCAATCGTAAAGAGCAGTATCGCTGCACTGGCAATGGTAGAAGCACCTGAGGGCACAGTGGAGGTCGGCCATCGAACTGAATCCGGCGATTCAGTCCAAGCTTGTGACTCCGTTGAAGCCGCTCTTCAACACGAAATGGGCGAGCTTTCGTTACAGGCTCTAAGCCCTCTTTCGCTCCCGATGTTGTTCGCGATCCGCTGAGACGGGCTTCGGGTGCTGCTCTTGATGCAACGACAAACACGGCGGGCAGAAGATCGCAATGGAAACGGGGGAGAACTCTTTGCCAACAACCGGCGAAGTTCCTGTCTGCGGTCTAGCAATCGCTCAGTTCGCAAATCCTTCCCGTCACAAGTCAACAAATCGAATGCAAAGAAGCACGGCGGATTCCCACGATGGAACATCAGATTTTTGAACTGCGGTCTGCCACGTCTGTCAAGGGAGCAAATTTCGCCGTCGATGACTGCTCTGACGTTCGGTAGGGAATCGGAGATTGATTCTGCTAATGCAGAAAACGAAGCGAACAGATGCCCGTTGCGTGATAGCAACTGAGCACGACCATGCTCGATTATGGCGAGTGCCAGGAAGCCGTCATACTTTAGTTCAAAGAGCCAATCGTCGTCATCGAACGGAGCGGCCCGCTTCAGGAGCGGCATTGGCTGGTACGGAGGCTGCATAGAAAAACTTCAGAAATAGCAGGGCACGCACCTTCAATCCAGCAATTCTGATTTTTGAGTATGTGCGTTGACGCCAAAGACGCTACTCGCAGGACACAATCGTCAAGACGTAATCCGTAATTCCCGCTATCGCAGGCTTGTCCTGGCGGGCCGTTAAAGAGTCAATCGGGCTTCTTTGTTGTGGCATCAGAATCCGCTTCGACAACGACATCTACCTTCGCGCCTGGTTTGAGATGGGCCTGCTCGCCATTCTCGTCAGTAACCACGTTGTCGATGCGAATCTCTCGGTACAAATCGTCCGCTTCCTCAACACCGATCTGTGCCTTCTCTGGTACGGCTGGAAAGGGGGATTTGATGACTTTTTGGACCGTGCCACGCAGCTTGCGCTTCTTTTTGCTCATGGGGGAACCTCCAACGCAACGCAAATTTTACGTCACCGTTGGGCCTGAGAGTTCAGCAAAATACACGATATACCGTATCGAACCGAGCCGAGCGGATTCGTAGCATTAACTGAGCGTTTGGCGAACTCTGGCCCTGGATTATGGCGCATGAGCACCAAGCCGCAGCCGTCCATTGATTACCTGTCCGCCGAACGGTCGAAGGAATGGATCGTGGAACTCTCCTCGCTACTGAGCCAGCAAATTGAAGCATTGGAAGAGGCAGCTTTCATCACCATGAATGATGAGGACGCCAAGCAATATGAAAAGCGCAGCAAGCGCATCGCAGAACTCAAAGCAATGTTAGGCCATGTCAGTTGCTTTTAGCCTGAAGCTCAGGCAAGCCCCTCGCCGTCAGAATGGCTTTCGCTTCCTCCGTGGACAGTCCGGCGAACTGCGGGGCACTGTATTTTTTCTTCCGACCCGATTTGGAATCTGGCGTTGACGCGCTCCGACCGACTGGATCTTTTCGCATGGGCCTTTGCTCTGTTCCGAACAATAGTCCCTGTGGACTGCCCGCGAACCTCGGCTATGAGATTGTTCTGATTTCGGAACAAGCCAGCGGCTCTCTACCGATGGCATTTAGCAGGATGGAATATGAAGATGCAGTACCTGGAGACAGCAACTCAGCCCTACACTGTGCAAAAGCGACTCCATGAAAGTTGTTGAGGGTAATTGGAGCGCAAAACGCGTTGAGGTGAAGGAATGGACAACGTTACCCTAATCAGGGTCATTTCCGGCATTCTCGCAGTGGTGGTGCTTGTCATTCTGATTTACAGAATGAAGAAGAGAGCACCGAAGTAAACAAAGGACAAAGGTTCGCCTTTTGAGTTGCTCAGGCGGCTCTCAGAACGTCAAACCACGCCCGCACCTGCCCGGACGCGGCTGGTCGAGCACACTCCCTATCGCCACCTGCAACGTGTTCATCCGGTGGAGAAATTTGCGTCAATCACAATTAGTTACCGAAGGGAAACGACTGACGTACTGAGATTCAATGGGAGCGGCATTGTAAGATGACGATGCTCGCCACGGCACCAGGCACGTCGCTGGATTCCCTCTCTTTGGAGAATTTATGAAGAAGTTATTTTCAGTCATGGCTCTGCTCGCGGCGTTGATCTTGCCGTGTCTCGCCCAAGCCCAAATTCGGCTTTCGCTAAGCGATCAAAAGCGTTTTGACAGCTACTACTCGCGCTGGCAAAGCTACAAGGCTACCAACAATCAGAAAGAGGTCCGCAGCATGGAAGGCCGGATGCAGGACGTGTATCGGCATTACGGCATTCCTGCGAATACCCCCTACGGCAACGTTGCTTCCGGGGGCAGAACGTGGGGTTCTGGAACCTGGAACGGCAACCGCACTCCTGACCGCGATTGGGGTAGAGACCGTGATCGGGATCGGGACCGTGATTGGGACCGCGATCGAGATGACGACCGTGATGGACATCATGACAACGGGCGGCATCGCGGATGGTACAAACACCATCACCACCACGACGGCGACGAGGACCAAGACGGAGACGACGACCGCTAAGTCGAAATGAGTTTTGTCCGCTTAGGGGCTGGTGCGGATTGAGCCAGCCTCGCTCTGTATTCTGTCTGCCGTCTTGCGACATAATTCTCGCCAGTAAGGAGAATTTATGGATGTCTTGGATGCTATCTCGTCGTGTATTTTTGTTCATGACTGCTGGGCCATTTCTTAAGGAATTGTTTTTAACGTCCCCGTCCCAGAACTATTCTTCAGCGACCCCACGAAAAACAACGAAAAACAACCCGCCCAAGAAGGTAGCGTACTAGGACCCTTTAGCGCAGGAGTTAATTTCAAGAGAGCTGAGGTTCGGGGCTGATCGGTCCCGTGCAAAATTTTCTATACGCTGCCGGAGGCTCCCACAAACAAGGCCATCGCCCGTTGAGCATGAGGGGAGGGATCTAAACATTTCAATTCCCCAGTTCCGGGCAGAAAGGACCCCTTATAGAAAATGCCACCCGCCAGGACGGAAGCTTAAACGTCGCACATAACTACAACAGTTCTCACTTCAGCTTCTCGTACTCCGCCTTGGCTTGCTTCAGGATGGGGATGTCGGGATCGGCGTCTTTCCAGAGGGCGAGGAAATCCTGATAGGCGCTTCGGGCCTTGATAGTGTTCCCGGAGAGTGCGTAGGCGCGGGCTAGGCCAAGATGTGCGAGCGCGCCGCCTGAGGAGTTTCCCAACATCGCTCTGTGGTCAAGCATCTTCTGGAATTCTCCCGCCGCTGCTGCGCCGTCTCGCGCGCGAAGATATGCAAGCCCCCGCACATAAACGGGAGCCATTACGCCGGGTCCACCTAATTCCAAGGGAATGGCCGTCTGCAAGAGTTCGATTGCCTTCGCTGTATCGCCGCGTGTGAGTTCGATCTGGGCCCGAATAGCCGGTATCGCGTAGCGCTGCATCATTGTGTCCAGCGGGAAGTCATGGTTCAGTTTGTCCACAAGTTTCTGTGCTTCACCAACATCGCCTGCCGCGGACAGCGCCACTGCCGCCACCACTCTCACATCACGCCCGGAAGCAAGACCCAAAGCTGCGGCGGCCTCTTGACGCGCTTGAGCAACGTTTCCGAAATCGGCCTCTCGCGCGGCAGTGATCGCCTGATAGAACGCCGCCCTCTCCGTCGCGTCGTTGCGCTTCGCGGATTCTATTGCCTGTCGGGTACACTCCCGAGCCTTCTTAAGCCGACCATGGTATGCCTCGGTACCGGACTTCTCGAAGAAAAGAGCTGCATCTTCGGCTCCAGGTTTGCCCATAGCCCACGTGAGTTGCTGCTGCATGCCAGTCACATCATTCTGAAGAAAACTCAGTCTGTACATGATGTCGTGCAGGCCTGGGTAATCCAACTTGCGGGCAAGCGCCTGATCAACGGTTGCCTTCGCCTCGTCTAGCCTATTCAGCCGAAGGTAATCATCTGCCAGGTTGAAGCGCTGGACGCCGTTGTCAGGATTGAGCGCGATGGCTCCCCGCACCTCTGCAACAGCTTTTTCGTTCTGACCTAGGTTGCCGTAAACGACTCCCAGATCGTTGTGAGCCTCCTCGTCGCGGGGGTATTCCTTGAGCCAAAGCTCGTATTGCTGCACCGCTTTTTCTAGCTCCCCGGTGGCAGCGGAGTAGTACGTAGCGGAGATATAGAACTTCTCCCGCTCGCTCACACGCTCCCGCAGCTCGTAAGCCTTCCTTAAATTCTCGATGGCCAGGGTGGGCTGGAAAATAGAGTAAAAAATGCCCAGGTCTACGTAGGCTAGCGCGAAGTTTGGGTCCAACTCCACAGCGCGCTTCAGCAGCGGAATGGCCTCGGCCTCACCCTTTTCGCTTTGAACGTTCCTGGCTTCCGTGTAAGCCTTCAGGGCTTCCAGGGACGAAGTAGTGGCTTCTTCCAGGGGCTTGTCAAACTTCTGAATAGTGGCCAGCGACTCACCCAGCTTTGCACGCAATGCGGTCACGGCTTTCCCTAGCGTCTGCAAAACCCTCTCCCGGCTCTCAGCCTCCGCTTCGGCGCTTCCTAACGAGTCCCCTGTTTGACAGTTCACTGCATTCAACCCAATTGCGTAATGGCTTCCCAGGCTGGCAATCGAGCCTCCAAGCAACGCCTTGCTTTGCGTCCGCTGGCAGACTTCCCGCGCCAGGTCCCTAGTGACCGGCTCACCGGGGGAGCGTCCCATCAACCGCATCGTTGCACTCACTTTTTCGTTGGAAAGAACATTAAGAAAAGGTGACTGCTCCAAGTCTGCTGCCAGTGCCTGCTTCAGCGTGCCATCGAATACTGTGTCGCCCGTCGTATTGACCACGTCGGCCAGCACAATGGTGTCTTTATCGGTCAGTTTGTGGGATCGGCTGGAGTAGAAGAAAATGCCTCCCCCGATTACCGTGAGAATCAGGGCGATGGGAATCGCGATCTTCCAAATGTGTGTGCGTTTCTCCACCGCGACTTCAGCCGCTCTGGTTGAGCTCGCCGGGGTCGGCAAGGCGGTCACAGAACCCGAAGCAGGTGCCGGTGCCGACGTGTGAGAAACTCTTTCCTGCGCTACGGGCACTGTCCCCGAACTGGCGACGACTGCATGCCCCGTTTCTGTGTCCCTCTTCAAGCGTTGCAAGTCGGCCCGTATCTCCGCGGCCACTTGATAGCGCAGGTCCCGATCCTTTTCCAAAGCCTTGCCGATAATGCGCTCAAGTTCGACTGGCAAATCTGGGTTGAGTCGGATGGCAGCGGTCGGAGCGTGAAGCAGGATTGCCTGAAAGATGAGGGCTGAGGTATCACCACGGAAGGGCATGACTCCGGTGGCCATTTCGTAGAGTACGGCGCCGAAGGAGAACAGGTCGGTACGGGCGTCCAGCTCCTTTCCTTTTGCCTGTTCGGGGGACATGTATGCGACGGTACCGAGGGCTGCACCCGGGCTGGTGAGGTGTTCCTCACTCACGACGGTGGACTGCGCCGATACGGCAGCGCCTTCCATGACTCTGCTTGCCAAGGGCTTCACTTTGGCCAGTCCGAAATCGAGAATCTTGGCGTGACCGCGCTTGGTGACGAAGATGTTCGCGGGCTTGATGTCGCGGTGGACGATGCCTTCCGAATGCGCAGCGTCGAGAGCATCGGCAATCTCGATTCCAAGCGAAAGCACCATCTCGATGTCCAGTGGTTTTCCAGCAATCCGATGTTTCAACGTCACGCCGTCCAGAAACTCCATAGCGATGAATGCCCGCCCGTTCTCCTCGCCGATGTCAAAGATCATGCAGATGTTGGGATGGTTCAGGGCAGAAGCCGCCTGGGCTTCACGGCGGAAACGTGCCAGGGCCTGAGGGTCTCCGGCAACATCTTCCGGCAAGAATTTGAGTGCGACGAAACGATGCAGCCGGGTGTCTTCGGCCTTGTATACAACGCCCATCCCGCCACCGCCCAGTTTCTCGACGATGCGATAATGGGAAATGGTTTGACCTAGCAAATCGAGAGGGACTCCGTCCTCGGGTCGCAATCTTAGGAGGGGAGCATCCTCAAGTCAATCACTGGTCACCGGCCTCCTACGCCCAAAAATTTCTCTCTATCCGGGATTTGAGGCTCCTTAGAAAAAAGAGCCACCCTCCTGTGAAACTCGTCTCGCAAGCCAATTTTTTTATATTTTTCGGAGGGCAGGGGAGGTAGCCCTAATATTCGACCACCCGGCTGGTGGTTAGCTTTAACTCCGGGCGAAAAATCCGCTTAAGATATTCCTGCGACAAAGGGTCCCGAAGAACTATTCCGCCTGACATCTCCGCGTGGTTCGCTCCACTCGAAAATCACATGTCCCAATCGAGCGCCATTCAGCCGCGAATCACGTTCCAAGCCCGTTAGCACTGCTAACAATCGTCCGTTAATTGGCAGCCGATTTCCCCGCCATTGCTCGCACGCTGAATCAAACACTTACTAGCTCGTCCCTCGCACACGTTTTTTAGCAGGCCCTCCGGCTCGAAAACGTGTCAAGAACTTTTTTCACTAGCCGCACAATCGTTTGTCACTAAACGCTTGCTTAGTCGTGCTATGTTGCGCTGCATTGGAGGCCGCAAAATGACACGAAAAGATTTCAAGCTGATCGCTGAAACAATCCGCTTGCTGCCCTCATTCGAGCTTGGCACTGAGCTTGCAAGAGGTCCACAGGCGGAGATAGTTCGCTTTACCGTGATCTGCCATCGCTTTGCTGAGGCATTGGCAACAACTAATCCGCGATTCGACAAAGATCGCTTCATTGCAGCGTGCAATGGAAAGGAATGCCGATGATGCAAACTGAGCTAAATTTCCCGCAACCACTGTCCGAGAAGTACCGGCCTAAGCGCATCGCTGAATTCGTTGGGCTGGATAAACCCAAGCGAATTGCCAGCAAGTTAGCAGCTAGTCCCTATCCGAGCGCATGGCTGTTTGTAGGGCCATCGGGAACGGGTAAGACTACGTTGGCGCTCTCAATCGCGGGTGAGATGCCAGCCGAGTTGCACCACATTCCCGCGAAGGAATGCACCCTCGAAACGGTACAGGAGGTCTGTCGCCTATGCCACTACTCGCCACGCCAGCCGGAGAATTGGCAGCCAGTACGGTTTCATCTCGTCTTGGTAGATGAAGCCGATCAAATGAGCTATCCGGCGCAGTTGGCTTTCCTCTCGAAGCTGGATGCCACAGCGTTTCCACCTAACACGATTTTCATTTTCACTTGCAATGCAACTGAGAGCTTGGAGAAACGTTTCCTCAGCCGTTGTCGCACGATTGAATTCTCTAGCTACGGGATGGCGAGTGAGATTGTTGGGTTTGCTCACGGCAATTTGGGACAAGGAAACCGGCAGTCCAAATCAGCGCCCTAATTTCCAGCGAATCGCAAAGGATTCTTGCAACAACGTCCGGGATGCCCTGATGTCCCTGGAAGTCGAGATTATGGCAGCAGCGTAGGCCGAAACGGTATCCCCCTGCCGTCTGCTGGTTATGCCAGCACTGATGAGGCCAAGCGAAGGGACGACAAAATGCACCCCAGAATACACGGATTGTTTTGACGATCAACTAACCACTTGCTAGGCTCTGTGCTATGGCGAAACAACATTGCAAGAAACATCCCGACGTTGAGATGGTGACCGTAACTCTCACCTATTGCCCAGCGTGCCGTGGTAGCAGAGGGGGAAAACTCTCTGCCCAAAACATGAGTGCTAAGGCGAGGGTTGGACGTGCGCGGCAGGCAGGACTGGCCTCGGCTGCCAGCCGTAGCAAGAAAGGCTAATCACGAACTGCGCCATCTACGCCCGCGTCAGTACCCGTGACAAGGGACAGGATTTCACTAACCAATTGTTTGCGCTACGGGAGTTTGCTGCGAAGCAAGGTTGGCTGATCTACCGCGAGTACGTGGATCAAGTGACCGGCTCAACCGATGAGCGGCCCGAATTTCGGCAGATGTTTCAGGATGCCAGCCAGCGCAGGTTCGATGTGCTGCTCTTTTGGAGTCTCGACCGGCTAAGCAGAGAGGGGGTGCTAGAGACGTTACAGCACTTGAAACGGCTAACCTCCTATGGAGTCGCATGGCGCTCCTTCACTGAGCAATACCTCGACAGCACCGGCATCTTCCGAGAGGCTGTGATTGGAATCCTCGCGGCCATTGCGAAGCAGGAGCGTGTTCGGCTGGCTGAGCGCACTCGTGCGGGCCTGGAGCGTGTCAGACGCGAGGGTAAGCGCCTGGGACGGCCAGTGGCGAAAGCGGATGCAGCAAAGATTCAACGGATGCGGGATGAGGGCGCATCTTGGAGTGAGATTGCGCGGTTCACCGGTTTAGCTAGGGGCACCATTCAGAAAGTTTTCAGCCAGGGCTGATTCAATCGAGGCTCGCGCAACCCGCTTTAGGTCGCCACTGCAAATGATCGTAGGA
>Ga0070717_10003515_pt1 | contig 11224 bp, 8 predicted proteins | sample LARL113metaG_FD_71366 | JGI IMG/M metagenome (GOLD analysis project Ga0070717, IMG submission 71366) | Corn, switchgrass and miscanthus rhizosphere microbial communities from Kellogg Biological Station, Michigan, USA - LAR L11-3 metaG | ecosystem: Host-associated > Plants > Roots > Rhizosphere ...
GCCGGCGCGGCCACGCCGCCGCGGATGAGCCGGAAGGTCTCCTCCAGCAGGCGGGCCGGCGCGCAGCGCGGCAGATCCTCCACCGCGCCCTCCATCGCCGCGTAGGTGCGCGACTCGAGGTCGAAGCCCAGCTTGCAGGCGAAGCGCACCGCCCGGAGGATGCGCACCGGATCCTCGCGCATGCGGATCTCCGGATCGCCGATGGTGCGGATGTACTGCTCGTCGAGGTCGCGGCGGCCGCGGACGTAGTCGATCACCCGGCCTTCGCGCACGTCGTAGAAGAGGCCGTTGATGGTGAAGTCGCGGCGGCGCGCGTCCTGCTCGGCGGTGCCGAAGACGTTGTCGTGGGTGATGAGGAGATCGCCGCCCTGCTCCTCGGCCTCGTCCCCCACCGCCTCGCCCTCGACCGCCTCCGCCTCGGCGACCTCGGCGGCGTCCTCGCCCTCGAGGGCGCGCTCGTGATCGTGCTCCGGCAGCTCAGGCTCCGGCTCCACGCCCACCTCGGTGGGGTTGGCCCGGAAGGTGGACACCTCGATGATCTTCCCGCCCTTGAAGTAGACGTGCGCGAGGCGGAAGCGCCGGCCGATGAGGCGGCAGTTGCGGAAGATGTCGCGCACCTCGTTGGGCAGCGCCGAGGTGGCCACGTCGAAGTCCTTGGGCTTGCGGCCCACGAGGAGATCGCGCACGCAGCCGCCCACGAAGTAGGCCTCGTAGCCGTACGAGTGCAGCCGGTGGAGGACCTTGAGCGCGTCCGGATCGAACTTCGTCGGTGCGATCTCCGCGGGGGCGCCGGAGCGCTGGGTCGCCGAGAAGAGCGAGGCGGGCGGCGGGGACGGCTCCGCGGAGGAGCGGGGCGCCGGCGCCTCCGGACGCGGTTCACGGGCCGCCTGCGCCGGCGGGGCCTCCGGAGGGGCCTTCGGGGCGGCGGCGGAAGCCGTGCCCGCGTCGTGGACACCGGGCGCGGGCGGCGCTACCAGGGCCGCGGGCGGCGCTCCGGCGGCAGGGGCGCCCAGGTCCGGAACGCCGGGGGGCGGCGCCGCAGCGTCGGAGGCGATGGCAGGGACGGGCTGGGGCGGGGCGGAGGAGGTCTCCGGGGGCGGCACCTGGGCGGCGGCTTCGCGCGGGAGGGAGGAGGGATGGGACGGGACGGAGCCTACGGCGGCGTCCGTCGTGGAGGAGGAGTCCTGGGAGGGGGGAGAGCCGGACGCCGCTTCGTGGGTCGTCGGCGTGCCCTCGGGCTCGGCATTGGACATGGAGTCGGGAGCCTTGGGGTTCGTGTGGTTGGAATCTCGCGTCATCGCGGTTGACGCCCCGGCGAGAGCGGCCTAAGCGCTCCCGCCCGAACGGGGCAGCGTCGTATACCGCATCCGTGGTGAGGGGGAGTAGCGTATGTCGTTCCTGTTGACGGGTGGGAGTGGGCTGGTAGGCGCCAATCTCGCCCGCCTGCTGTGCGCCCGGGGAGAGCGCCCCCGCCTGCTCCTCCGGGAGCGTTCAGAGCGGCGAGCGCTCCGTGGCCTGTCCTACGAGGAAGCGGTAGGCGACATCCTGGATCCCGCCTCGCTGGACCGGGCACTCCGGGGGGTGACGCACGTCTTCCACGTGGCGGGCCTGGTGCGGCAGGACGTCGCCGGCCGGGACGAGCTGCGGCGGGTGAACGTGGACGGCACCCGGAACGTGGTGGAGGCGGCCCGGCGCGCGGGGGTGAAGCGGCTGGTGCACGTGTCCAGCATCTCCGCGGTGGGGCACGGGCCGCTCAGCGCCCCGGCCACCGAGGACCAGCCGAACAACTTCGACCTGGCCTCGTCGCCATACCACGCGAGCAAGCACGAGGGTGAAGCGGTGGCGCTCGCGGCCGAGGGGCTGGAGGTGGTGGGGGTCAACCCGACGCTGGTGATCGGCCCGTACGACTCGAAGCCGACGTCGGGGGAGATCCTGCTCACGGTGGCGCGCGGGCAGATGCGCTTCTACCCGGCGGGCGGAAACAACTTCGTGAACGCCACGGATCTCGCCGAGGGGATGTGGCTCGCGATGGAGAAGGGCCGCCCGAAGGAGCGCTACATCCTCGGCGGGGAGAACCTGACGTACCGCGAGTTCCTCACCCAGTGCGCCGAGGAGTGCGGCGCGCCGCTGCCGAGCCTCCCCGCGCCGGAGAAGCTGTTGCGGTTGGCGGGGAAGCTCGCGGACAAGCTGAGCCCCTCGTACGCGTGGGCGCGCAACTTCTCCTCGTCGATGGTGGATTCGATGTTCGGTCCCTACTACGCGACCTCTGACAAGGCGGTGCGCGAGTTGGGTTATCGCTTCCGTCCCGTGCGGCTGGGCATCCGCGACGCCTACGCCTGGTTCCAGGAGGAAGGGATGATCCCCCGGGACCAGCCGCTCTCGCCGCGCGGGGTGGTGCGGTCGTAGCCCGCGCCCCTCCGGGTCCGGATGATCGAGGGGCATCCAGCCGTCCTGCCGCTGCACTGTCAACACTGACGCTGACTGTCGACGTGCGCACTCTCAGGGCATGAGAGCGCTTACCTACGACGGTCCTTATCGCGTTTCAGTGCGAAACAAGCCTGAGCCGAAGATCGAGCATCCGCAGGACGGCATCGTGCGTGTGACGACCGCGGCGATCTGCGGCTCCGATCTTCACCTCCTCCACGGCCTCATGCCGGACACCCGCATCGGGTTCACGTTCGGCCACGAGTTCACCGGCGTCGTGGAGGAGATCGGCCCCAACGTCCAAGGCATCAAGAAGGGCGACCGGGTGATGCTGCCGTTCAACATCTTCTGCGGCGGTTGTTACTACTGCTCGCGCGGCCTCACCTCGTGCTGCGAGAACACCAACCCGGCCACCGACGCGGGCTGCGGCATCTACGGCTATTCGCACACCATGGGCGGCTACGACGGCGGGCAGGCCCAGTACGTGCGCGTCCCGTTCATCGGCGTGGACGCGGAGAAGATCCCCGACGACGTGGAGGATCTCGACGCGCTGCCCATCACCGACGCGTTTTCCACGGGCTACCAGGGCGCCGAGATGTGTGAATTGCGCGGAGGCGAGACGGTGCTCGTGCTCGGCTGCGGCCCCGTCGGCCTGTATGCGATGTGGGCGGCCTGGGCCATGGGCGCCGGCCGCGTCATCGCGGTGGATCACCTCGATTACCGCCTCGAGTTCGCTCGGAAGTGGGCCGGCGTCGAGACGCTCAACTTCAAGGACGTCGACCTCGTCACCACGGTGAAGGGCATGACGGAGGATCGCGGCGCCGACGCCACCATCGACGCGGTGGGCTGCGAGGCGGCGGGGTCGCCCGTGCACCGCGCGCTCGGCGTCTACATGAAGATGGAGGCCGGCTCGCCCCAGGCGATCAACACGGCGATTCATGCGACGCGCAAGGGCGGCACCATCTCCCTGATGGGCGGCTACGGCCCGCCGTTCAACGGTGTCGACATCGGCACCTTCATGAACAAGGCGCAGACCATGCGCACCGGCCAGTGCAGCGTGAAGCGCTACATGCCGCGGCTGCTCGAGCACATCCAGGCGGGGCGCATCCACCCGAAGGAGCTCTTCACGCACCGCCTCTCGCTCGAACAGGCGCCCGAGGCGTACCACATGTTCGCGCAGAAGCGTGACGGCTGCATCAAGGTCGCGCTCTTCCCCAACGGAAACATCCACTAGACGGAGCCGCAGATGGAACGGACGCCGGATGTGACAACCCCGGAGAAGGTGCAACACCAGTCCGGGTATCAATCCCTTCAGCCCGTGACGAGGCCGCCCTACGCCGGGGCCGATCTCGATCCCGCCCGCCGCCCGGGCGTGGCGCGGACGCGCGAGGAGCCCCACCCGTTTCCCAACACGCGCTTCCCCGTGGAGCGGATGACCGCCGAGCCGGCTTCGCCGAAGCACGGCCGGCCCAACAAGCCCATGCCGCCGGTGTTCGGCACCGTCGTCCCGCTGCATGGGCTCGCGGGCGCCGTCCGCAAGTTCGCGTACCGGCTCCCCGACCATTACCCGAGCCACTGGCTCCTGATGATGTTCGGGGACCGGGTCGAATCCTGGGGCACCCGCGTCCGCCGGCTCTTGCCCCTCGCGCTGCCGCTCGTGGCGCTCGGCGTCTTCGGCCGCCGCGCCCTGCGCGCCTGAAGCCCGGAGAGTCTCAGCGCCCTCCCCTGACGTTCAGCGGGAGGGCGCGGAGACCTCCGCCCGACGCAGGGTGGGGAGGGCGTTGGAGAGGGCCCGGCCGTGCGCGGGCAGCGTGAAGATGAAGGTCGTCCCCTGCCCCGACTGCGACTCCAGGCGGATCTGCCCGCCGTGCGACTCCACGATGCGCTTGCAGAGCGCCAGGCCGATCCCCGTGCCGGGATATTCCGACTGGCTGTGCAAGCGCTGGAAGAGGACGAAGAGGCGATTGAACTGCTCGGGCGCGATGCCGATGCCGTTGTCGCGAACGGAGAAGATCCACTCCTCGCCCTGGAGGGCGGCCGAGACATGGACGCGCGGCGAGACATCCGGGCGGCGGAACTTCAGCGCGTTGCTCAGGAGGTTCTGGAAGAGCTGGCGGAGCTGCACGTCGTCGGCGGGCACCACCGGGAGCGCATCATGCGTCACCGTCGCGCCGGTCTCCTCGATGCGGGCTTTCAGATCCGCCAGCGATTGCTGCACGAGCTGCTCGGTGTCGACGGGGACCGGCTCCTTGCGCTGCGAGGTGACGCGCGAGTACTGCAAAAGGTCGCGGATGAGGCGCTGCATGCGGTCGACGCCGTCCACCACGAAGCCGATGAAATCATTCGCGTCCCCGTCGAGCCGATCCCGGTAGCGCCGCGATAACAGCTGCGTGTAGCTGCCCACCATGCGCAGCGGCTCCTGCAGGTCATGCGAGGCGACGTACGCGAACTGCTCGAGGTCCCGGTTGGAGCGGGCCAGCTCCTCGGCGCGCTGGGCGAGGGCGCTCTCGGCGCGCTTGCGCTCCACGCCTTGGGCGAGCGGATCCGCCGCCACGCTCAACGCCACCATCGCGTCCTCCGGCAGCGGCTGGCGCGCGTAGGCGGCGAGGACCCCCACCCGCCGCTCGCCGAGCACGAGCGGCACCGCGGCCGACGCCACGACGCCTGTCCGCTTCAGCCACTCCGGCTCCGCCATCGGCTCGCCGCCCTCCGGCCCGAAGGTGGAGGACTCCTGCTGGGAGGCCACCTGGCCGAGCCCCGGCTGCTCCAACCCGACGCGCACGTGCGGCGACTCCCGAAGGGGCGGCTCCCCGACGGCCGCGCTCAGCTCCAGCGCCTTCCCCGTCTCATCCAACAGCCAGACGCCGACCGAGGACGGGCCCAGGTGCCGCGCCACCGCGTCGCAGCAGCGCTGCAGGGCCTCGGCCAGCGACTCCGTGCCGGCGAGCGCCTGCACGGCGGCGACGCGCAACGCCTGGTGTCGCAGCTGGCGCGCCTGCTCGCGCGTCAGCCGGAGCGCCTCCTCCCGGGCCTCGTTCCGTTCCCGATCCGTCTCGAGCAGGAAGCGGTCCGACAGGTAGATGACCCCGCCCACGACCACCGTGATGTAGATGGTGTTCATCCGGGAGGCCAGCGCATGGGGCGGCAGCTCCGTCGAGAGCGGTCCCCCGATGACGAGCAGCTCCGCCACGCCCACCAGCGTCCCGATGACCGCCAGGAGGCGACCTCCGAAGAAACCTCCCAGCAGCGGCGAGAGGGGAGAGAACATCGTGAGGGTTGGGTTCTCCAGGCTGAACACCACCTGGGAGACCATGGGATAGAAGCTGAGCACCACCGTGGGCAGACGCACCGTGCCCAGGAGCCGGGGCGCGATCGTGCTCCCGCCGAAGACGAGCAGCCCGATCAGCGTCCCGACCGGGAACACCAGCTTCTCGGCAACCCACGACCTGATCAGGGCCTCCACCATCACCAGGAAGGCGATGAACAGCGAGGTCGCCATGGCCATCCGCAGCCGCCAGCGCTCGACGTGCGGGAGGTGCTGGGCGGCGGGGGGCAGGAGCCCGTCAACAAACGCTTTGATATCGCCACGCGCGGAGCGGGCAGGGGGCGGGTTCTTCAAGGGGTCACCCGGGGGGGGAGGCGCGGAGGCACCGCCTGAGGCGATCCAGGCAATGCGAGGGCCCGGGATTCTACTCAGCCGCTGCGCGCCTCCAACCAGCCCCCCCGGGATTCCTGCGACCGCTCCGCAGCACGGGAACAGTGGCACCGCCAGAGCCCCTCGATTCGAGGAAGCCCACCCGCGTCACCTTCGGCAATCACGCCAAAGTTGCAGTGGACTCATAAAGTCTGCTTTGCCATCCCACAACGCCCGAGCGGCCGCGTGAACCGGATGAAACACGGGATTCGGGACACGTCGCGTCACGCGCGGGAGACCGCGGTCTACGAGCGCTCGCGGGGGCGCTCGGGCACGTCCGCCGGCATGTCCGAGGAGAGGGGCGAAATGGGCGATGGGGCGTGCACCGCCTCCAGGGACTCGGCGACGGCGTCCAGCTCGCCGGACAGCTTCGCCAACCCGGTGCGCAGCCCGGCGCCCGCCACCTCCGCGCTCGAGGCGTCCGCCGCCTTCACGCGCAGCACCTGCGTGTACAGCTCCTCCAGCGTATAGGTGAGCCGGGTGTGCTCGGCCTCCAGCCGCGCGGCGGCCGTCACCAGCTCCGCACGCTGCGCCCGCTGCCGATCCAGCGCCGCCAGCGCCTCGCCCAGCCGCTGCCGCACCACCGCGTCTTTCTCCGCCGACACGCGCGCCGCCAGCGTCTCCCGCTCGCGCGACAGCCGCGCCTCGTCCTCGGGCGAGAGGATCTCGCGGAGCGCGCGCTCGCGATCCACCAGCCCGTGGCAGGCCTGCCGGAGGCCCTGCACCGTCTCCTCGGGGCGCTGCACCACCTCGCGCACCACCCGCGAGCCCTCGCGCAGCTCCGCGAGCAGCTTGTCGCAGAGCGCGTCCACCCGGGCGATCCGCGGATCCGCCTCGGGGCGCTGCGCCTGCGGGACCGCATCGCGCGCCTGGGCCGCGGACTCCCGCTTGGACTGCACCGCCCGGCGGATGAAGCCGGCGCTCACCGCCCCGAAGCCCAGCGCCACCCAGCCCAGGAAGCCGTGGGCCGACGGATCCGCGGCTGCCATCGCGGCGAAGGCGACGGCCCAGCCGCCCAGCATCGTGCCGGGGATCAACGCGAACGGGCCGCGCAGCCGGCGTCGCCGCAGCGCCCGCTCCAGCTGCCGCTCCATCCGCCAGCGCTCGGGGGCGGGGAGCTGCGCCGTGTGCTGGAGGAACTCCTGGATCCGCGCTGCGTCGCTCTGCTCACGGAGGGCCACCGCCTGCTGCACGCGGTGCAGGCTGGCCTCGAGGGGATCCGGGGTGGTTTCGGGAGAGGTCGGGCTCAAGGCGCGCGGACGCTAGCACGCGCGCCGCAGCGCCACGGCCCCTCCCCTGCCCTCCGGGTTACCGCCGCGCCTCGACGGCGGCCGCGGCGCGCGCGGCGTGCGCCGTCGGGAGCAGCCGCACCGCCGCTTCGGCGACGCCCGCGGTGGAGGCCGGGTTCTGGCCCGTCACCAGCCGCTCGCTCACGGACACCTGCGGCTGGAAGTTGGCCACCTTGCGGAGCTTCGCGCCGCGCTCGGTGAGCGTCGACTCGAGCAGGAAGGGCATCACCTGCGTGAGCTGCACGGCGGCCTCCTCCTCGTTGGTGAAGGCGGACACCTCCTTGCCGGCGACGAGGTAGCGGCCATCCGGGAGCTTCACGTTCACCAGCGCCGCCGGGCCGTGGCACACCGCGGAGACGACGCCGCCCTGCGCGTACACCGCGCCGATCAGCTTCTGGATCCCCGCGTTCTCCGGCAGGTCGAACATGGTGCCGTGCCCGCCCGGCACGTAGACGCCCACGTACTGCTTCGGATCCACCTGCTCCGGCGTCAGCGTGCGCGCGAGCCGCTCCGTCCACGTCGCGTCCGCGAGGAAGGCCGCGTTCAAGGGATCCTTCGCGTCTGCGCCGTCGACCGGCGGCTGGCCTCCCTTCGGGCTGACCAGGTCGAACCCGAAGCCGGCCTTCGCGAAGACGTCGAGGGCGTGGGTGAGCTCGGGGAGATAGAAGCCGGTCTTCCGGCCGGTGTTGCCGAGCTGGTCATGGCTGGTGAGGACGATGAGGATCTTCATGGGTGTGCTCCTTCTTCGGAATGAGGGACTTCGTGCTCTCGGGGAGCCGCGCGCCGCGCGCCGCGGTGCCGCCCTCCGCGACGGGAGATCTACGGCGCCCGTGGTAAGAACGCTCATCGGGCCTTCGGGCCTCAGCCATAAGGAATCAAATGGCGGACCTGGACCTCCTCCGCTCGTTCCTCGCCATCTACCGGGCGGGCTCCATCTCCCGCGCCGCGGGCACCACGCACCTGACGCAGCCCGCGCTCTCGCAGCACCTGAAGGCGCTGGAGGCGCAGGTGGGCCGGCCCCTCTTCTCCCGGCTCTCGCGCGGGGTGGAGCCCACGCCCGCAGGCCATGATCTGGCGCGCGCCGCGTCGATGCACGTCGACGCGCTCGAAGCGCTGGTGGAGTCGCTGCGCGGCGGCTCCGAGACGCCCGCAGGCACGCTGTACCTCGGCGGGCCGCCGGAGTTCCTCACCGCCCGGGTGCTGCCCGCGCTCGCGCCGCTGGTGACCCAGGGCGTCGAGCTGAAGGTGACCTTCGATCTGGCCGCCCCGCTGCTCGAACGGCTCTCGGCCGGCGAGCTGGATCTCGTCGTCGCCTCCAAGCGCGTGGGCGGGCGCGGGCTCGAGTACCGCGCGCTCTATGAGGAGACGTTCGCGCTGGTGGGCGCGCCCGGCTGGGCGCGGCGGCTGTCGCGCAAGGCGCTGGACGCAGGGGACGCGCGGGCACTGCTGGAGCTGCCCCTGCTCGCGTACGCGGACGACCTGCCGGTGATCCGCCGCTTCTTCAAGGACGCACTGGGCACCCCCGTCTCGGTCGCGCCAAGCGCGGTGGCGCCGGATTTGAGGGCGCTGCTCGCGCTGGCAGAAGCCGGCGCGGGCGTCACCGTCCTCCCGCGCTACCTCTGCGCCGAGGCCCTGGAGCGCGGCTCGCTGACGGAGCTGTTCCGCCCGGCCCGGGAGCCGCGGAACCTGATTCAACTCGCGACGCGCTCCCGGGGGGCGCTGGCGCCGCGGATCCAGCGCGCCGTCGACACGCTCCACCGCGCCGCGGCCGGTTGGTAGCGCTGCGGCAGGAGCGCTACGGGGACTCTTCGTCGTCCGCCTTGCCGCCCTTGGAGGCCTTCGCCTTCGCCTTCGGCTTCGGGGCGATCGCGTCCTCCTCGGCCTCCTCGGCGGCCTCGTCCGACGCCTCCTCCAGCTCCGCCTCCAGCGCGGCCTGCTCCCTCGGCCCGAGCGCCTCCTCCTGCGCCTCGGCCTCGGCCTCGGCCTCCTCGTCGCTGAGCGCCTCGGCCCCGGTCTCCTCGTCGCCCTTCTTCCCCTTCTTGGGCTTCTTCGGCTCCGGGGCGGGCTTGCCCTTGATGTGCCGGGGCATGGCGTCGTCGATCAGCCCCAGGTAGTCCACGTGCACCACCCGCGGGGGCGGCGGCGCCGCGCCCAGCACCGCCAGGCGCTTGGTGAAGGCCGCCACGATGTCCGGCACCGGCCGCAGCGCCGCCAGCACGCCCTGCGGCCCCGAGAGGATGCCGCCCTCCAGCGCCTGGATCAGCGGCTGGATGATCTCGTGCAGCGGCAGCCCGCGCCGCAGGAGATCCTGGAACGAGTTGGACAGGGTGAGCAGGTTGTACCCGGCGGTCTGCACCATCTCGAGCGCCACCTTCACCACCTGCGGCGCGGTGAGCAGCCCGTCCGCCATCAGCACCAGCGCGGCCTGGAAGTAGTTGAAGACGGGCACCACCCGCGGGCCGTAGCGGGCGAAGCGCGCCGGCGGCGTCAGGCGATCGAGGTGGATGAAGATGCGCCGCACCGGATCCGCGATCGCCGTCTTCTTCCACGCCGTCATCACCCGGCGCGTCTCGTCCGGGTACACCTGCGCGGCCTCCAGCACCTTCCGCACCACCTCTTCGTCCACCCGCCGCGCCACCATGTCGCCGAAGAGCGAGTAGATGAAGGCGTCCGCCTCGGCGTCGTCTCCGAAGCAGATCTCCTCGGCCTCGGAGTACGGCGCCCGGGCGCGGCTCTCCAGCAGGATGGGCAGCTTGTAGCCAATCTGCCCGCGCAGCGCCCGGAAGCGCCCGCGCAGGAGGTTGCGGACGTTGTCCTTGAGGATCATCTCGTCCCACTGGACGCCATCCAGCTTGAGCTTCTCCTCCAGCACCGAGCGCATCTGCTTGGGGCTGCCGGAGACGATGAAGACCTGGCAGTCGCCCGCCGCGCGCAATTCGCGGATGAGGGCCGGCGCGCCGGGGACGGCCACCTTGTCGTGCGCCTTCTCGAAGGCGGTGCGCACCAGCTGCCGCCAGTTGTCGAAGTCGGTCCGCAGGTACGTCTTGTCGAGATCCCAGCGGTAGATGCGCCGCGGCGGCCGCGGATCGATGCGATCGGGGAGGCTCACCTTCGGAGGTTCTCCGCGATCGTCCGGCCCAGCTCCGCGGCGGCCGCCTTGGCCGCCACCTTGCCGGCGTTGGAGATGGCCCGCGCCTTCGAGCGCCCGTGCGCTTTGATGAAGACGCGGTCGAAGCCCAGGATGGGCGCGCCGCCGTACTGCTCCCAGTCGGTGACGTCCTTCAGTTTGTCGATCGCAGAGGAGAGCATGGCCAGCCCCGCGCGCCAGCGCAGGCTCTCCTTGTAGGCGTACTGGGCCAGCTGCACCACCGTCTCGTGCACGCCCTCCAGCATCTTCAGGCAGACGTTGCCCACGAAGCCGTCGCACACCACCACGTCCGCGGTGCCCTTGGGGATGTCCACCCCCTCGACGTTGCCCACGAAGCGCACGCCGGGGAGCGTCGCCAGCCGGGCGTGCGCCTCCACCACCCGCGGCGGGCCCTTCAGGGACTCGGTGCCGTTGGAGAGGAGCGCCACCGAGGGGTTCGGGTTCTTCGAGATGATGCGCGCGTAGGCGGCCCCCATCACCGCGAAGGCGACGAGATCCTCCGCGCTGGCCTCCACCGTGGCGCCCACGTCGAGGATGAGGGAGAAGGGATCCTTCTTGTCGCCGTGGGCCTGCTGCGTCGGGTACACGGCCGCGAGCGCCGCCCGCCGGATGCCGGGGATGAGCTGGAAGGTGCGGGCGCAGGCGAGGACGCCCGCGCCGGTGTTGCCG
>Ga0070717_10003516_pt1 | contig 11223 bp, 17 predicted proteins | sample LARL113metaG_FD_71366 | JGI IMG/M metagenome (GOLD analysis project Ga0070717, IMG submission 71366) | Corn, switchgrass and miscanthus rhizosphere microbial communities from Kellogg Biological Station, Michigan, USA - LAR L11-3 metaG | ecosystem: Host-associated > Plants > Roots > Rhizosphere ...
TTGAGGGTCTTCGGCCAAGCCATGCTTTAACTCTCGCAGCTTAACGTAGCCGAAGTAGGGGAATTTGTCCAGCGGTCAGATCTTAGGCGTCACACGCGTACCCAAGCGGTAAACAAATACAAAAACTGTTGTCCCAACTTAGTCACGAACAATACTCCATCAATCCCGGTGAGGGACGCCTGGTCGTGGTCTTTCTCAAGCCTATCTACAATGTACGAATAGTCGCCTTGGCTAAAGTAGATGGACTGAGGGAACCAGTTCACGACGCAAGCGAAAATCGTCACCGTACAGTGCAATTCTGTAGCAGTTCCGGCTAGCTGCGCCCTGGCCTTGGAAATATTTTCCAATATCTTTTCGTAGAGCTGCTCTGCAAAGAACAACCCCTTTCGACCAGTACTCTGTTTCGTGATTGCTTTGACCTCGCAACAGACCCTGTGACCATCTTTTTCGCACACGATGTCAGCGGCTGGCGCATTCTTCGGGGCGGCACGAGTTCGGTGTTATAAAACTTGCCAAGTCGAAGTGCTTCGACGACACGGAGCACGGCAATACTGCTCTCAAGGTTCGCGGCGTTGCCAGAGTCGAAGTTAAACTCAGGGCCGATTCTTGAGACCTTCCTTCGTCAGGCCCAAGATCTGCAGCGCCGATGAGAACACATTCTCGTATCGTTGGAGGAGATCGGGAAACTCACCGGATGGGAAATTGAGTGGGTCATCTTTCTTCGATAGGTATCCCGCAAGGAAATAGTTGGTGAGCGGATAGGAACTGAGGTCAGGCGGAATGGCCACGGATCGATTCTAGCTAGTCCACCGACCAGACTACTCGGTGAGCCATTTGCTGAGGCGGGATTCCACTTCTTCTTGCGACAGAGTGCCGTGGATGCGAGCGTCTTCCAGGCCGCGCCGCACTTTCTCGAGAACATAGAGATGGTACTGGACGTCCTCGACCGAGCAGTCGTCGGGGAGTTTGTTCAACAGCTTCTCGACATCTTGCTTCGCCGTGTTCATGTCTCAGGTAAGCATAGCATCGTCTTCAAGGTGATTCTACTGCTAGCAGTCCCAAGCAGCTCGGACAAGAGTGTCCGACGCACATGGGCATCTTAGGCGACTAGCTTTCTCAATCACGCGCTGTTCTTAACTTCGTGAGCCTTGGCTGCGGGCTGGTAGGTGCCCGGGACGGGAGGCGATGGCCAGGCGGTTCCAGGCGTTGATGGTCGAGGACTGGCACTCCGGCTGCACGCAAAGGCGGCACGTCTTCTCTCGGACAAACAGTCCCACCGATTGTGGCTTCCGTTGCGCCCTCCCCACATGCCTGAATGAGCGTTCAAAGCTATCCCAAGTTATGCGTGGTGGCGAACATGGCTAGTTCCAAGCGACTGGAGACGCCGAGCTTGTCGAAGATGTTGCTAAGGTGGCGCTTTACGGTGTCTTCGCTGATGGAGAAGTGCTGTGCGATGTCTTTATTACTTTTTCCGGAGCGAATCTCGGAAACAATTTCCAGTTCGCGCGGGGTGAGGCCATAGTCTCTCTGAGTGGCGCGGGCCCATGTGGAAAGGGAGTCGCGTCCGACCCAATATTCTCCGGCGTGAATCGCCTTGATGCTCTTCAGCAGAAGCTCGGGAGGCGACTCTTTCAGCACCACACCCCAGGCGCCGAGCTGCAGGGCTTGCAGAATCTCCGAGCGCTCGATGCTCGCGGTCAGCAGCAGGGTGCGGATTTTAATCTGGTTGCGGTTTAGCTCGCGGAGAGTTTCGAGGCCAGGCACCTTCGGCATGGCGACATCGAGCAGCAAAACGTCGGCCTTGACTAGCAGAGCTAATTGGACTGCCTCATGGCCGTCACCCGCCTGGCCCACGACCTGGAAGGTGGGCTCGGTTTCGAGCAGACGCTTCAGGCCATCGCGAAAAATGGTGTGATCGTCGGCGATGATGATACGGATGCAGTCTTGGTCGTCGTTATGCATGCGCGGCAGTTTTCACCTGTGGGAAAATTATTTCGAGACGCGCCCCCCGGCCCGGGCGAGAGTCAATGGTGAGGTCACCGCCAATGGCTTTTACGCGTTCTTTTATTACGGTGGGGCCGTGGCGGTTGTTTTCGAGTTGAGCCAGCGAGAATCGTCCAACGAACTGGAAACCTTTTCCATCGTCGTCAATTGAGAGCTTCCAGGCGCGCTTTTCGGGACTCAGCCGAACGACGACGTGTTCTGCGCCACTGTGGCGGGCGACGTTTATCAATGCTTCGCGGACAATGTGCCCTACCTCGCGCGCAATTTCTACCGGCAAGACTAGCTCGCGAACGTCGGAGATGAAGCGCACTCCGATGCCGGTATCCTGGCGGTACTGATCGATGACCGTGCTCAGCCATTCGATGAAGCGGTTGGGATCGAAGTCCACCGGCTTGAGCTGCTGAATGAGCTGACGCAGGTTAGAGACCTCGCGTTGCACTAGCTGCTGAATGTCGAGGAGTTCGTTGGGAACATCCTGAGGGAACCGGGGCGCACGGACGCGCAAGGCGTAAAGACGAAATGCGATGGCGTGTAAAGACTGGATGACACCATCGTGCAGGTCGCGAGCCACGCGGGCCCGTTCATCGGCTGCCGCTCGCGAACGCAGCCTGCGCAGGAGGTATATGTTGTAAACGGCGGGCGCGACATAGCGGGTGAGATCGCGCAGGAAGCGCACCTCATCTTTGCGGCCCAGACCGGGATGTGGCTCGAATAGGAAGAGCCGCGCGGAAACAGCCGGTTCAACAACAAAGGAGTTCACCAGAGCGATGCGAAAGGGGTATTCGGAAGAGAAGCTTGCCGGCACGGCGGACGGGCGAACCAGTGGAGTGTCTTCGTCAGAAACAAAATCGTAGGTTCGACCGCTGCGAGTGCGAGATAGCCGTAGGGTATCGGCAGGTAAAGCGAAAAAATAGCGGCTTCGCTCAGATGGGTCCAGGGCGCGCCAGGTCAGAACTAAGCCTTCGGCGGTGCTTTCGGGTCCAGCCGTCCATAAAAACGCACCATTGAGGTCCTCGAATGCTAGAACCGCCTGCTGGGCGCGAAACAACTGGACGATTTCGTGCAGCACCAAGCGTAGGGTGCCCTTTAATCCGAGTTCGAAGCGAGCTTTGCTGCTGACGCTGGTCAATGCTAAAGCTTGCACGCGCAGACGCTTTTCCTGCTCTGCAAGATAGCCGATCAAAAAAGCGAATATCGCAAGGTAAGATGCGCGCATAATGAGGGTATTCACATCGTACTGTCCCTCAAGCAGATTTGTAATTGAGCCGGAACGCAACGTGGCCGCTTCTGTCAACAACACGACGATGCAGGCGGCGCCGGTGACCAGAGTTTTGACCATTCCCCAGCGATAGGCTGCGGCCAATAAAACGAATCCGAAAAACAGAAAGAAAGGACTGTTCGGACCTTCGGTGAACAAGGTGATGATGCTGGGGAAGAGAATATCGATGGCATGTATTGCGAGAGATGCGCGGCTGGACACAACCGGGCTGCGGCGAATCGCAATGTAGACGCCGACGGCGTAACCCGCATACATCAGCAGAAGACCATCAGCAACACCGGCGTAGCGGCTGGGTTGGGTGGAGCCGTAGTAGACGGCGACGAGGGCACTCACAGCCAGAACTATTCGGACTGTGGCCAGCACCCGCTCCACTCGCCGAGGCTCGCCACCGGTTCCGAGCAGCGAAACACCTGGTGAAGACCTTACGGTTGGAAACAGCGCACCCATGACAAATCGGGGGAGATTATATATCGCTTTTGGGCGTGGGCGACGCGCTTAGGTGGTTTGGGATAGCGACATGAGGGAGGACACTTGGCTGTTAGCGCTTGGCTGTTAACTCTGGGTCTTGGGTCTTGGTTGTTGGCTAGTTGCCAGTTCTCAGTTCCCAGTATCTCAGTTGGCGAGGGTTTTTTCGACAGCGGCGCGAAGGGCTTCGTATGGCAAGACTCCAGGGTGGTAAAGGGCGACGCGACCGGAGCGGTCGAGCAGGACGAGAGTTGGCGTGGTGCTGCAGCCATAGTTATTGAAATTTGCCGCGCTGATGGGGACGGGAATGCCCCCAAGCCCCGGGTAGAAGTGCTGCCAGACGCGATCGATCCAGGCAAGCTCAGCTTGCGAATTGGCTGGCTCGCCTTGAGCGGCGTAGCCGTAAAGCTGGGTCGGTGCGACGACGGTCAGGCCTTTGGGCCCGAACTCTGTGCGGAGCCGGGTGATGATTGGGCCTTCGGATTTACAGTCGGCGCACCAGTGAGCCCAGAAAAAGAGCAGCACGGGTGATCCTTTGAGCGCAGACAGATCGCTTGGCTTTGGGCCCAGGTACTGCGCGACGTTCAGCGGGGGCGCAGGCTGTCCGGTGAGGCTGAGGAGATTGAGATTCTTCTGCAGGCGGGCGCGGATTGAAGTAGCGCGATAACGTGCAAGATTACTGCGAAGCAAGGCGATGGCTTGGGCGCGTTGGCCGCGTGACGCGAGCACCTGCGCTTCGACTTCTATAGCGGCTCCGAGCGCGTTTGGCAGATGGGGTTCGGCGTCGAGCTGGCGCTTCAGGAGTTGCTGACGGGCCTGAGTTTCGATCTGCTTGGCATAGTCTTGGGCACGGTCGAGCTGATTGCCGTTCAAATGTCCACGCGCCAGCCAGGAAAGAGCATCCAGGTACTCGGGTGTTTGTCCGTGCTGGGCGAGGTATGTCTTGAGCGCGGCTTCAGCCCACTCCAGGCGATTTTGAACGACAGCGGCGTGAACATCTTCTGCAATCCCAGCGAAGCACAAAGGCACGACAGCCAAAAGAAGACCTACCGCGGAGAGCGCGAAGAGGAACCGTGAGGAACGCAAGGAGGTACGCTTCATGCAGAAATATAGATGATGAGAGTCGAGGATGAAAGTTGCAAACCGGCTGTCACTCTTGCTGTCCTCGGATTTGGGGTGCGCGGAGTTTGGCTCTCGGTTTCGGATCTGTTCGATGCCTTACATCCTGTATGAAAGCCAGCTTTTGCGGAATCAGGAATAACTGGATATGGTTCAATAACTTGCACAAATGCCTCTAGCTATTAGGCAACAATTAAGGTACAATGAAATTGCGTTTGATCTTGCGGTTTTTTGCAATTCGCAGTTTCTCCGCTCCACAGCGTGACCTGCCTGCAGAAGTCCAGCGAGTAATTCGGCGCGATATCAACACAAAGGAAATAAGCAACACCTATGGAAACAGGAACAGTAAAGTGGTTTAACGACGCCAAGGGCTATGGATTTATCAGCCGTCAGAACGGCGAGGACGTGTTTGTACACTTCTCGGCCATTCAGTCGAATGGATTCCGCAGCCTGCAAGAAGGTCAGCAAGTGCAGTTCGATGTGGTCAAGGGCCCCAAGGGGTGGCAGGCCGAGAATGTGAAGGCGCTGTAAACCACTACCAGTAAATTCCGCAAAGAGGGCGGCCGCGAGGCCGCCCTTAGTTTTTGGAGCAAGCACGGTCCGGGGCTCACGTTGAAAGATCCCAACTGCCAGGCTCCGGGAGCAACCGCTATGAGCGCAAAGAAAAGCTCAAGTGTGATAGGCCAGACTTGACCTTGCTGTCGGATTAGGTCAGGCGTGTCAGAATGTGCTACACCGTTTTCGTTAGCCCGTGATTCGGGCGCAACCCAGAAGTCCATAGTCGGAGCCTGCGTGAACTGGCTCGGTTACCGAGTGGGCCAAAATAGCATTCGACACGGAATTCATTAAATAGCCCGGCCAAGAGCAGCGGGTGGTGGGCGGCGAGCGCTGTGGCCGGCCTGGCCGCGCTGTTTTTGCTGGTATTACCAGTCCAGAGGCGCTATCCCTCGCTCTGGGTTTCGGGCTAGCGTGCTTGGGGAGTTTCATAATTGGATGCGGAGGCGGCGCAAGCGGCAGCGGGCGGTCCTGCTCCCACACGACGACGATGCTTTCCGCCTCGAGCGTCAAATTGGCTTACGGCTCCACGCTGACGCTCACGGCGACGATCAACTCGTCAAAACCGATTCCAAACTCCCCATCAAAATGTGCCCCTACACTGAGAAGACCACCAGGAATCCTCGAATTACCGCTACTGCGGACACCGCCGCGCGGCCACAATCCTCTCAGTAATGGGGCCAATACCACGGGGCCCCCGAGCAAAACGGATCAGATGGATTCATCCTACAGTAAGATCCTGGGTCAAATGGCCCCGTCCCTCCCCACGTCCGCACCAGGCTCGCGCCAATTAGATCGGCACCGCCCCGGAGGCCCGTGCCTCCCAGCCTCCGATTCACTGGGGTACTCTGCCTAGGAAGTGCCAAATGAGGTTTTTGTTTTGTCGACAATTGCTTGTACATAATCGGGTCCTCCAGTACTTCCATCGAAATAGTCAGTTCGGCTTCGTCGTCCAAAAACGAGTCGGCGCCAACGTTACAGGCATTGTGTCGCTGACATCCACCGTGAACTGCACAACCAGGTTGGCTGTTTGATCGTTATCGGGATTAAAAAATACGAGCTGCACGTCCCAGCAGTCCGAGTCAGCACGGCAGTACGGACTCTTTGAGACGGAAATACTGTGGAAGGCATAGAGAGTACCTTCCGCTATGTTTGGGATCAGTTCTTTAGGGTTGATTATTTTCGCCAGAGCTGACCCAAGCTGAAATAGGTTCGTTGCACTGTAATTCAACGCACGGTCGGCGGGATTTTGCCCAAGGTTTCGGAACTCGAAATACACCCTTGTGCAAGAAATTCCTGCTTTTCAATGATCTCTTGTAACTTCGGCGGCAACTCAGAATTGAGTTCCATGTGCTCCAGGATGGCGCTGAAGATCACTGCTGAGGTGGCGCCGATGAAGGGAAGGCAGCCAGTGGCCATCTGATACATGACAGCACCGAGCGAGAACAGATCGCTGCGAGCGTCGAGCTCTTCGCCTCGTGCCTGTTCCGGAGACATGTAGGCTACTGGCGACGGTGTCCATGGCCATTTCAGCCTCGCGAGTCAGCTTGGCAAGACCGAAATCGAGAACCTTTATTTGACCGCGTTGAGTGATGAAGATGTTGGCAGGCTTGATGTCACGATGAACGACGCCCTTGGCATGCGCGGCTTCGAGCGCTTCGGCGAGCTGAACGCTGATATCGAGCAAGCGATCCAGCGGCAGCGGCGGACCGAGCAGCTTGTGATCAAGGCTTTGGCCTTCCAGCAATTCCATTGCAATAAAGGACTGCCCGTCCGCGTTTTCAACCGCGTAGATCGTGCAAATATTCGGGTGATTCAGGGCAGAGGCGGCGCGGGCCTCGAACAGAAAGCGATCAAGCGCAGCGGAATCGCGGGCCACGTCAGGAGGAAGAAACTTAAGCGCGACACGACGACCTAGAGTGAGGTCCTGCGCTTAAACCACGCCCATTCCGCCGCTCCCGAGTTGGCCGGTGATGCGGTAATGCGAGATGGTCTGGCCGATCATTTATGTGGCTGGCGTGGCGTAGCAACTGCGAGCGCTCCATGTTAGGACGGGTGGACAACACAGTCAAACCTCGTGGGGGCCGATGCTCGTGCCGCTCCGCCACGGCGTCGACAGATCGGAAGAACTGCGGACCCGTGTGCACAGGCTGCGCTCAGGAGATAGACTTGTGGTCAGAGGTTTTTGGGAGAGTTCAGGAATGCCACTCAAGGTCGGAGACCCAGCGCCGGATTTTGAACTGCCCGCGGTCGAAGGGGAGCGGGAATTTCGAGTGAAGCTCAGCGATTTCCGCGGCAAAAAGCACATTGTACTGGCGTTTCATCCGCTGGACTGGACACCCACTTGAGCCTCGCAGTTGCCGGCGTTCGACTCCGCCCGGGAGAAGTTCGCCGCGCTCGATGCCCAGGTTCTGGACATAAGCGCAGATTCGATTCTTAGCCACATTGCGTGGCAGAAGAAAGACATCGGCACGATGCATTTTCCGCTGTGCTCGGACTTTTATCCGCATGGCGAGGTAACGCAGAAATACGGCATTCTGCGGGAGGGTCCGCCGGTCCCGGGAATCTGCGAGAGGGCGGCGTTCATCATCGATAAGAACGGAATATTGGTGTGGGCTAAGGTGTATCCGCTGGATCAGACACCGGATGTGGAGGAGTTGCTGGGAGCGGTGAGGGAGATTGGGTTTAAGTAGGGGGGCCTAATGACGTGAGATCGGCTCATGCGCCTGGCGCCGCCGCAGCCCGCGAGTAAAGGCGGCTGTACCGACCAGTCTTGCGGTGTCATTCAGAACAGACATCATGCAGCGAAAGCGTATCGGGGATCGGCGCGGCCAAGAAGAGCCATCATTTCGTGCAGAGTTGCAATCTCGAATGCCGACATCGAGCCAACGTGTTCCAACCTTTCCCGCACGGACCTGGAGGGATTGAACAGTTTGAATTGGATGCCGTGGTCGCGAGTCCATTGCTGCAAATACACGAGCATGCCTAGACCACCGCCTCCTATGGCGTACACTTCCGAGAGATCAAGCACAACGATTCGGGCTTCTGTTTGCGAGGTGACAGCTTCGCGTAATCTGAAAGCCGCTTCGCTCCCCGCAATTCTGCCTTCGCACTCCACGACCGCCAAGTCATTAATGTTGTCAATATGTGCGCTCAGCATGACTTCCTCCCGGCGTTGTTCAGTTGCCCTGAAGCACGAGCCCTGCCATAGATTTGCAAGTTGCATTTTGTGCTAGATACGAGGTGGACCCGTGAAGGTACTGGAACTTTCGGGAGGCGAACGAGAAGATCTGCCCTACAGGAAATACTGTATGGGCTATCTTGGCATGTTTCGTGACACGACGAGGTCCCTCTCAAGGGAATGGCCCCCAACGATGCTTTCCCCTGGGTATGAGAGTTGCCGTCAAGGCGAGTGCTTCTCTCTGGTGGGACGACAGACTTGATGCCTAGAGATGGGGGAGCTTTGTTGTGGGATGAAAAAAAGGGCGCTGTTGTGACTTTCCACGACAGCTTGGATGATCTTCAACAGTCAGATCGCAGCAGGGCGGCGTACTAAAGCGACCCAGTCTATTCCGATTCTTTTGGGCCCGGATGGAGCGGCGGGTCGGAGGGGGGAAGGGGCGATATCGGCGACTCCGACGCGCCCACCGCGCCCCGATTTCGGTCTTGAAAAGTAGAGCCACGGGCCGCCCTCCTCCCCCAAGGAGAAGCGGCCCTATTTTTCTACAACGGAGGGAATCCTACGGCAGGGCTACGGTGGTCCGTCTGGTCAAAATTAGACACTTTCTCAACTTAACCGCGCCTGGGGGCTGCTGTCACTTTCCATGACACGGATGGTGGCAGACGTTCTCACTCGAACGAATCAGGCCGCAGCGCGGTGCGCCCTTTTTCTTTTCTGTAGGGGAAACGGACAACATGAACTGCTCCTGTGCTAGAGTGCCTAACGCCGAGGCGCAGTATCCCCGGAATTTCCCCAACGCTTCCTTGCACCCCCGGACGGGAGGCCCCTATGCCCCATTCCACGTGGCACGAGTTGTACAACGCTGCCCTTGTCGAATTCGATCTTGCTAAACTTCCTGAACGTGTCGAGGCCGCATGTCAGGCGATTCATCAACACCGAGTCCAGAAAGGACATACTCTTACTGCGGAGGAACGCAAGGAACTTGACGATGCTTTGCGAGTGCTGTTCACGTTGATGCAGAGAGCCGCATAGTTTCTGCTGTATCTGCTACAATCCTCGCCCGAGGCAAACACATGGACATAATCGCGCAGTTAAAGGCTGAGCGGGACAAGGCAGCATAGCAGGTGAATGCTCTGGATACCGCGATCAAGGCGCTGAGTGGATTGAACAGCACAGGGGCAACACGAGGAGGCCGAACGATGAGTACGGCCGCTCGTGCCAGAATTGCAGCCGCACAGAGAGGCCGTTGGGCACGCACACGGGGCCAGAAGGTCGTCTCCATCACTCCCAAGCGTCACATCTCAGCCGCAGGTCTAGCGCGGATTAGAGCTGCTCAACGGGCGAGATGGGCGAAGATCAGGAAGCAACAGAGTTAGTTCCCCTGATTCCGTACATCATGGCAGGAGTGGACACACAAAATAGATCCCTTCGGGTGATCTTCTCGTTTAAAGATGCCAGGACACTTCTCGCAGTTTCCCGCACTGCATTCTTCCGAGACAGCGATTAGAACCTTTGGCTCTTGTCCGATAGCAAACTCAATCTCTTTCATAAGCGGCATATTATCCCTTCCGCATAATCCTCACCTCAATCAGCCGATCCGGGCGCGTGATTATGAATAGCGAGTCCCGAAAGGCGGATGTTCAGCCTGGAACTCTTCCTTCTTTTTCTGGAGTTGGTCTATGGCCGCGTTGAAATTCCTTTAGGTATTCCTGATCCTTGCGAATCAGGTCTTTGGCGCTTTTCAGGAGTTCTTCCGTGGTTGGAGTGCTGGGAATGCACGATGCCAAGTATACGCCTGCGTGAGAGTGACAATAGCGGGCGTGAGCAGTGGCCTGATGCGCTTGCGGATTCGCCCTTCCCTGGCATTAATGTGTGCCAGGACTAGAAGATGAAATTAAGCGGCGAAGATCGTGCCTTGCTAATATCACACCGGCTTCATTGCGGCCTTTATACACGAGTTGCCAAACGATTGGGAGCAGATATTTCCTACGTGAATCGTGTGGCGAGTGGCCACGCGGCAGAAATTTAATAGGCGAGTAGATCGCAATTGGAGTTTCCGGCATGGAAGAAACTTGCAGTGCTGACTTGCTCACGCGATGCTGATAAAGTGGCGCACCGCTCAAAGCAGAGCGGCAGAATCCAGGAGATTAGTTGGTAGCCTTAAACTTGTCTATCTCCCTGCATATTTCCCCAATGCGGGCATGTCGATTGTCGTATTCGACCGTCTCCTCTATGGTCATGCCGAGGAAGGTAGCCTTCTGCAAGGCCGCAAACTGTTGTTTAGAGAGTGCGGAAAGTTCAGAGGAACGGTCCTTTGTCAATTCGGCCACGGTGTCCTTAGCTTTCCCGCAATAGACCGTCGCCAACTTGTCAGAGGCGGAGAAGTGACGTAAACTACAAAGCATTATAGGCTCAAACAGCCACGACATGCCAGAGAAGCGGTGGTTTCCGTCGGACGAATTTCTTGCAATCACAAACCACGAACTTGGGAGTTCCAGCGAGAAAGAACTCACGGCTTATTCCACTGTCGTTGCTGCCACTGAATGCTTTCTTCGCGTTCCCCTAACACACGGTTAAGCTCTATAACAAGGCTGAGCAGCTTGTCCGAATCCATTTCTCT
>Ga0070717_10003517_pt1 | contig 11223 bp, 10 predicted proteins | sample LARL113metaG_FD_71366 | JGI IMG/M metagenome (GOLD analysis project Ga0070717, IMG submission 71366) | Corn, switchgrass and miscanthus rhizosphere microbial communities from Kellogg Biological Station, Michigan, USA - LAR L11-3 metaG | ecosystem: Host-associated > Plants > Roots > Rhizosphere ...
CGCGCGGCGATCTGTGGCGCACCGGGACGCTGCGCAGCGACGGCACGCCGTTCGGTCCGGTGTGATCAGAGGCCGAGCTGCTTCATGCGCAGCCGCAGGCCGCGCGGGCTGACCTCGAGCCGGGCGGCGACCGCGTCGAGATCGCCGTCGAGCTCGGACGCGCACGCGACGATCTCGTCGCGCTCGAGCTGCTTGGCCTTGCGGACCCGCGGGCTGCGCGCGATCAGCGTGTCGAGGTAGCTGCGCGAGATGCCGAGCGCGTCGGCGGTGCGTCCGAGCTGGAAGCGATGCGCGCGCAGGGTGGCGACCAGGCGATCGTCGTCGATCGCGAGGTCGCGCGGCGCATCGTCGCGCGCGGGCGCGTCGAGCTCCGGATCGTCGTCGATCCCGAGCGCGTCGAGCGTCGCGACGCGGCCAGCGCGGGCGATCGCCGCGAGCCGCAGCGCCACGTTGCGCAGCTGGCGCACGTTGCCCGGCCATGGCGCGCGCAACAGCGCCTGCATGATCGACGCGGGCAGCCATGGCTCGGGATCCGCCGTGCGATCCGCCAGCGCCGCGGGCAACGCCTCGCACAGCCAGCGCGCGAGCAAGATCGCGAGATCGGCGCCGCGCTCGCGCAGCGGCGGCACGTCGATCACCGTCGCGGCGAGCCGGTAGAACAGCGGCATGCGAAACCGCCCGGCGCGCGCCGCCGCCTCGAGATCGGCGTCGGTCGCCGCGACGATCAACGCGTCGACCGCGCGCGGCGCGCCGCCGATCGGCTGGATCTCGCCCGACTCCAGCGCGCGCAGCAGGATCGGCTGGATCGCGTCGGGCAGCTCGCCGATCTCGTCGAGGAACAGCACGCCGCCGTGCGCGCGCTCGAAGTAGCCGGCGCGCCGCTCGGTCGCCCCCGTGAACGCGCCGCGCTCGTGGCCGAACAGCTCGGCGGCGGCGACCGCGGCGGGGATCGCCGCGACGTTCACGCCGACATACGGTCCACCTGCGCGCGCGCCGCTCGCGTGCAACGCGCGCGCGACCAGCTCCTTCCCCGCGCCGGTCTCGCCGTGCACGAGGATCGGGCCGCGCGCGCTGGCGGCATCGCGGATCTCGCCGCGCAACGTATGCATCGCGCCGCTCGCGCCGAACAGCCCCAGTGCGTCGCCGCCGCGCGGATCGTGATCGCTGGTCAGCCACCACACGACACGGCCGCACAGCGTGATCGCGACGCCGCGCGCGATGTCGTCCGCCGCGATGCGTTGGACCCCGCGCACCGGCGCGCCGTCGATCGTGACGTCGACGCCGTCGGCATCGAGCTCGACGTGATCTCCGTCGAGCCGGCGGATCCGGATCGCGCGCCGGCTGACGAACGGATCGTCGAGCGGCCCGCTGTCGCGGCCGTCGCTGTCGACCAGCGAGGGCGCCAGCCGCGCGATCTCGGTCAGCCCGTGACGCAGCGGGATCGTCTCGCCGATCCGCGCGAGCGCCGGATGATGCGCGAGCACGAGCACCAGCGTGCGCGGTGGCGCGTCGTCTGCATGAGCGCGTGGCTTGCGCGTCGTCTCGACGAACCGAGGCCGATTCCCCACCGGGCTGAGCATGCCTCGGCGCGAAACGAATACAAAGCTGCCACCACGCTCTCCCGGAACGTCGCACTGTGGCGCGCGGGCACTGCTGCGCCGCGTCGCTCGATCACATCGACAACCTACCGGTCGGTCGCCCGTGGGTCCGCCGAGTTACCGCCGGCGATCTGTGCCGCTACCTATCGAATATAGGTGTGGTCGCGCGAGTGTCGATTTCTCATTGATGGCCGTGCCTCGGTCTCCTATGGTGGAGCTGTGGACGCCATCGACCTGCGGATCCTCGAGATCCTCCAGCGCGACGCGCGGGTCACCCAGCAGGACATCGCGCGCCGGGTCAAGCTCTCGCAGCCCAGCGTCGCGGATCGGATCCGCAAGCTCGAGGCGCGCGGCGTGATCCTCGGGTACTTCGCCAAGGTCGATCCCGCCCAGCTCGGCAAGGACATCACCGCGTTCATCGGCGTCGGGATCTCGCATCCGAAGTACTTCGAGCAGTTCGGCAAGAAGGTCATGGCGATCCCCGACGTGCTCGAGTGCCACCGCGTGGCCGGCAACGAGTCCTACCTGCTCAAGATCCGCACCGAGAACACCAAGTCGCTCGACCGCCTGCTGGTCGAGCAACTCCGCACGATCCCCGGCGTGTTTCGCACCGAGACCACGCTGGTCCTGTCCTCGATCAAAGAGGATCTCGCGCTCTCGATCCACGTCGAACAGGAGTTGTCATGAACCCCGATCGCTCGTCGCCCAGCCATCGCCTCCCGACCGCGCCGCCGTTCGACTCGCTGCTGCCGGCCCCGACGCAGCCGCCGCCCGGGCCGCGCTTGCCGGCGCTCGCGCATCGCATGGCCGACATGCCGCCGTCGGCGGTCCGCGAGATCCTGAAGGTCGCCGAGCGGCCCGACATCCTGTCGTTCGCCGGCGGCCTGCCGGCGCCCGAGCTGTTTCCGATCGATGACATCGCCGCGGCGCACGCCGAGGTGCTGGCCCAGCACGGCAAGGCCGCGCTGCAGTACTCGACGACCGAGGGCTTCGGCCCGCTGCGCGACTGGATCGCCGGTCACCTGCGGCGCCGCGGGATCGCGGCGCGCCCCGAGGAGCTCCTGATCACCAGCGGCTCGCAGCAGGGCATCGATCTGGTGTCGCGCGTGTTCCTCGATCCGGGCGACGTCGTGCTGGTCGAGAGCCCGACGTACCTCGCGGCGATCCAGGCGTTCGCCGCGTACCAGGTCCGCCTCGTCGCGGTGCCGAGCGATGACGAGGGCATGCAGGTCGAGCACCTGCCGCAGCTGATCGCGACGCACAAGCCCAAGCTGATCTACCTGGTGCCGAGCTTCCAGAACCCCAAGGGCACCACGCTGACGCCCGCGCGCCGCACGGCGCTCAACGCGATCGCCTCGGAGCATCGCGTCGCGATCCTCGAGGACGATCCGTACGGCGAGCTGTCGTTCGACGGCCCGCCGCCGCGCCCGGTCGCCGCCGATAGCCAGGGCAACGTGCTCTACGTCGGGACGTTCTCGAAGACGCTCGCGCCCGGCCTGCGCATCGGCTGGCTGTGGGGCGACGCGGCGATCGTGCGCAAGGCGACGATCGCCAAGCAGGCCGCCGACCTTCATACGGCGACGCTCGCGCAGCGCGCGACCGCGAACCTGCTCGAGCGCCTCGACTACTCGGCGCACGTCGCCAAGATCTGCGGCGTCTACGCCGAGCGCTGCCAGACCATGCTCGGCGCGCTCGCAACGCACATGCCCGAGGGCTGCCGCTGGGTCGCGCCCGCCGGCGGCATGTTCGTCTGGCTCCAGCTGCCGATGGGCATCGACGCCGACGCCCTGCTGCCCAGGGCCATCGAGCGCAAAGTCGCCTTCGTTCCCGGCAGCGCCTTCTTCACCGAGCACGTCCGCAAAGACTTCGTCCGCCTCAACTTCTCCAACCAGCCGCCGCTCTCCATCGTCGAGGGCATGCGCCGCTTCGGCGAGGTCGTCGACGACGCGATCGACGCCGGGTAGCTCGTCCCGCTCACCCGCGTCCGCGCAGGATCGCGATCGCCGGGTCGTCCTTCACGGCCGGGACCTGCGCGCGCAGCTCGTCGTACGCGGCCACCGCAATCAGGTTCCACTCGAGCATGGCCGCGAGGTAACCGCGCCAGCTGATCGCCGTGGCCTCCGGCATAGTCCCGCCGAAATGCTCGTTGTCGGCCTGGATCCGGTGTGCGAGCTCGGCGGCAATCTCGTTGCTCTGGGTCATCGAAGTCTCCACGGAAGAATGCCCGACGACGCGCATCATGGCGCCACCGGAGAAGTGAGAAGTCGTGGAATGGTCACGTCGAAGCCTTGTCCGATCAGCCGGATGCTCTGAATACGCGCCGCGCTATCTGCACCGTACGCCCGTCGTGCCGCGCGCTGCGCGAGCTCGAGCGTCATCCCCGCTTGCTGGCGAACGTCCGCGATGATGTGTGGAGCTTGGCCTGCGCCGTCGAGGATACGCCGCCCGAGCGCGCCGGACGGATCGCCGGACGTGATGTTCGAGATGCTCTTGAGCTCGGTCCGTACGCCGTCGACCAGAAAGTCTGCAGTCCGCACGCTGGACTCGGCCAGCGCTTCGACGGTGTGGCCTTCGGCGACCAGCTGGTTCGCGATCGCCGTCTCCTCGGCGGACAGCGTTCGACCGGCCGGGACGATCAACCGCGCGCCACCACCGCCGCCACCTGGTCCTCCGGTTCCCCCACCGCCGCCGGCGCCGCCGCTCTGGTTCAGGGACGCGTTTGCCATGTGCAGGATGTAAACGGCGCCCGGGCCTCCGGACAGCGCCGTCGCCGCGGTCCCCACGGGAACCGATACCGTCGCAAAGGCAAGCTCGCCTCTCCCCGTGAGCGCCAGCGCCCGAATCGTCAGGTTGCCGAGGTCTCCGGCCGCTGCGGCAAGCCGCGTCGTGGTGCCGGCGGCGGACCCGTACAGCGTCGCCAGGGTGGTGACGAGCTTCGACACCTCCCTGATCTGGTCGTTCATCGGCATGGCGCGGAACAGCTCCCAGTACTCGGGAGCGTTCTCGATGAGCTGCGCGATCGCGCCCGGTAGCTGCCGCAACGCCGCGATGCTCTGGATCGGATGACGAATCAACTGGTACAGACCGGCCGCCATACCGACCACCGCTTCGGCCGCCCCGTCCAGCGCGCTGTTGACGGCGTCATGCTCGAGCGCAAGCTCACCGATCGGCGGTCCGATCTGCCGCAGGTTGTCGTCGGCCTGATAGAACACGCCGCTGTTGGAATAGTAGAACGTTCCCGAAGTCAGCCCGCCAGCCCGCAAGGCGCCGTTGACGAGCTCGGTCCTTCCCGCTCGCTGGATCGCCTCCCCACTGAGCGCGTGCGCGATGTAGCCATCGGGCCGAAGAATGATGATATGGCCGAACGCGGCAATGCGTTGCGCCACCGTGGACATCCCGGTGTCAGTGCCACCGATCGCGACATCCTGCATCAGACGCGCGGCCACCATGCGAGGACCAACGCCGACCAAGGATGGCTGTGCGCGCAGCAAGAGATTCAGGATGCGTGTCGCGTCGGCGACCGTGATCGTGGCTGCGGGTAGCTGCTGTAGATTGGCGGCGAGGCCGGCGCGCGTGAGAAGCGCCTGCAGCTGAGCGACCGCTGCTGGATCTCCTTGCGTGCCCTGACCCGGCGCGGCCGGGGCGCGAAGGAGAGGACCTTCCGAAGGCCCGCCGCCGGGAGCCTTGGCAGATCGCGCGCCGTCTGGCGCGGGGTGACCAAGCGCCTGGGCACTCCCAGGGGCGGAGTCGATCGAGTGCTCTGCGGCACCGGCCTCCAGTTCTGCTGGCTCGTCGGGCTGGGCGACCTGCGCCGCGTCGCCGGTCGCCTTGGGCAGCCTGCCCTGGTCGTGCTGGACGACGTGCGTCAGCTCGTGGATGAGCAGGCGATCGCCAGCAGCGGTACCGGGCGCGAACTGCCCCGCCCCGAAGTAAATGTTCGTGGCTCGCGTGACTGCCTTCGCGCCGAGGTTCGCGGCGACCTGCGCGGCCGCACTTCCGGTGTGGATTCGGACATGGGAGAAGTCGTGTCCGAATCGCTTGGTCATCTGGGCCAGCACGGCCGGCGGCAAGGGATCGCCGCCCGCGAGCTCGGGCGCGACGTGCGACGCATCAGCGTTGCCCGATCCGGCGCCCATTGCGGACGGATGGGGCGCTGCCTCGACAGGGCTCTGGTAGAGCCGCGAGGTTTGCAGGTCCTGAACCATGGACTGCTTGCCCGGCTCCGGACGCGCACCCGCCGCCGACGCCTGCGTGCCGCGCTCGCCCCCGTGTACGTCGCTGTCGAAACGACGACCGCTCATCCGCTCACCTCCGGGCGCAAAGCTAGCACGGTGCGCTGCGCGACTTGAGCTCGAGATTGTCGACGCGGGTAGCTGCCCGATCGGATGGGAATAGGCGGCGCGCCGGCGCCGGTTACGATCGGCTCGGCGTTGTGGGGCGCGTGTTTCGGTTCGTTTCGTCGTCGGCAATGGGCGGTCGGGCGGTTTGACAAGGCGTGTGGGGTGCACACGTTGTGGGCATGCTCAAGTCATGGCGACTGGGTCGGGTGTTTGGCTTTCCGGTCGAGATCAATCTCAGCTTCGTGTTGCTGCTCGCGTTCGTGTTCATTGCGTACGGCGGGCTCGCCGGGGTGATGATCGTCGGGCTGGCGTTTGGCTCGGTGTTGCTGCACGAGCTCGGGCACGCGCTGGTGGCGCGGCGGCTGAATGTCCACGTGTCGGGCATCGAGCTGTCGTTCTTTGGCGGCGCGGCGAAGATGGTCGACATGCCGAGGTCGGCGCGCCACGAGATCGCGATCGCGGCGGCAGGCCCGATCGTCTCGCTCGCGCTGGCCGGCGCGGGGTTGGGGCTCGGCGGGGTGCTGCACTCGCAGCTGCTGGCGACGATCGGGTGGATCAACCTCGTGCTCGCGGGGTTCAACCTGATCCCGGCGCTGCCGATGGACGGCGGACGGATCCTGCGCGCGCTGCTCAGCTTGAAGATGGACTTTGTCCGGGCGACGGACGTCTCGGTCCAGGTCGCGCGCGTGGTGGCGGTCGGCTTTGGCGTGCTGGGTTTGATGGGCGCGTATCAGCTGCTCGTGCTCGCGCCGCTGCTCTGGATGATGGGCACGCGCGAGCGCGTGATGGCGCGCGCGATGGGGAGCCCGTACGCCGGGTACCGCCACGGCGGTGACCGGTTCGGGCGCGACGGCGGTCCGTGGGATCGGCCGTCGCGTGGGCCGTCCGGCGGGTTTTACCGAGAGGTCGACGTCCCGGTGCGGACGTTCACGGTTCGCCAGGTTGGCGGCCGGCTCGTGATCGAGGCGCGCGACTAGCTCCGGTGGGAGGCGGGTGGTACCAGGGTGCATGGCCAGCCTGAGCGAGGTCTCTACACCGCGGCGCGTAGGTGATCGCTATCAGCTCGAGCTGGCGACCGGCTGGAGGCAGGGCCGCGGGGCGTTCGGCGGGCTGGTGATCGCGTCGCTGATCCGCGCGATCGAGCAGCACGCCGCGGCTCCGGAGCGGCTGGTGCGCTCGGTGACGGCCGAGCTGCCGGGGCCGGTCGAGCACGGCACGGTCGATATCGCGACCGAGACGCTGCGCACCGGCAAGAACATGTCGACGGTGCGCGCGGCGCTGACCCAGCATGGCGAGGTGCGCGCGCACGCGGTCGCGATCCTGTCGGCCGCGCGGGCGAGCGCGCAGAGCGTGCGGTGGAACGAGATGACCCGGCCAGATGCGCCGACCTGGTCCGAGGTCCCGGCGCTGCCGAGCGGTGGCCCGTGGCCGGAGTTCGCGCAGCACTTCGAGTACCGCATCCTCGAGGGGCTGCCGGCCGGCAACGGCCCGGCGCGCGCGCTCGGATGGGTGCGTCCGCGCGATCCGGGCGCGCCGCGCGACGCCGGGTACATCGCCGCGATGATCGACGCGTGGTGGCCCGCGGCGCTCAACCGGTTTCCGGTGATGCGGCCGATCGCGACGATCGCGTACACGCTCGATATCGTCGACGGCGTCGCCGGGCTCGATCCGGACGCACCGCTGCTGTATCGGGCGACGGTGCCGGTGTGCGCCGAGGGATACTTCCTCGAGACCCGCGAGCTGTGGAGCGAGGACGGCCGGCTGGTCGCGCTCAATCACCAGACGTTCGCGATCATCCAGTAGCGGCGGTCCGGCGGTCGCGTCGCCGTGGCAGGCGCGGCGCCGGCGCTACTTGCCCGGGAACGCGGCGCCGGCGCCGAGCTGCAGGATGATGTCGAGCTGGGCCTCGGGGAACTTCGCCTTGACCTTGCCCTGGACCTCGGCTGCGGTCTTCGACGACGCGACCGCGGCGTCGAACGCGTCGAGGTAGCTGCGCGTGGCCTCGATGCCGGCGACGTCGTCCTTGAGCTTGGGATCCTTGTGACCGGCGATCACGGTGACCGGCTTGAGCGCCGCGAGCTCGTCGAGCGTCTTCTTCCACGCCGCGCGCGAGGTCGCGTTGGTCTCGGCGGTCCACGCGTGCACGCCGCGATAGATGATGTCGCCGGCGACGACGGTCTGGATCGACGGGATCCAGACGTACGAGTTATCGGCCGCGTCACCCTGCACGCCGCCGTGGATCTCGAGGGTCTGGCCCTCGAGCGTCAACGTCGTGCCGGCCAGCGCGGTCGGCATCACCGGCTGGGCCGGCACGAGGTCGCCGTACATCCCGCCCCACTGCTTGGCCTTGGCGGCCGCGGTCTTCTTGATCTCGGCGACGGCGGCCGGCAGCGCGACCAGCTTGGCCTTAGGGAACGCCTGCTGGATCACCGCGAGGCCGAAGTAGTGATCGGGATGAAAGTGCGTGATGTAGACCGTGGTCAGGTGCTTCTTGCTCTCGAGGATCATCGCGACCAGGCGGTGCGCGTCGGCGAGATCGAACTGGGCGTCGATCAGGATCGCGTCCTTGTCGCCGGCGACCAGGGTCGAGTCGACCAGGAAGCCAGCCGGTGACCCGGTGAACACGGTGGCGGTGAGCTTGTCGGCGTGCGCGGCGATCGGAGACAGGGCGGCGGCGCCGAACGCGGCGGCCGCGAGGATCGTGGTGAGCTTGGTCATGACCCCACCGTAGTCAGCCGCGCATCGCGCGACGAGGTCAGGATCGGCGGCGGGATGGTAAAAATCCGCGGCGGTGGCTGTCGCGGAACTCGATCGGCGTGGTGCCGGTGTGGTGGCGAAAGAACTTCACGAGGTTGGTGGGCTCGTCGAACCCGGTGCGCGCGGCGAGCTCCTTGACCGACAGCTCGCTGTGGACCAGCAGGCGCTTCTGCTCGAGGATGACCCGGTCGTCGATCGCCTGCTTGGTCGACTTGCCGGTGTGCGCGTGGACCAGCTCGGCGAGCCGGCGCGGCGAGATCGCGGCCCGCCGCGCGTAGTGCGCGACCGAGCGGGTGGTCGCGTGCTCGGCTTCGAGGATGGTAAAAAACCGCTGCAAGGCCGCGGGCAGCGGGGGCCCGCGATCGACCAGGCGCTCGGTGCGCAGCACGAGCACGCGGAGCAGCGCCGCGAGCAGCCAGGGCTGGAGCTCGTCGGGCGGCCGGGCGTGCTCGGCGTCGAGCTGCTCGGCGAGGCCGATCAACGCGCGGGCCTCGGCCGGCGCGACGGCGATCGCCGGGGTTTGCCACGACGGCGACAACGTCGCGGGCAGCGCCAGCGGATCGGGCGGCGCGCCGGCGAGCAGAAACTCCGGCGTGAACACCAGCATCCAAGCATCGAGGCCATGCGCAGGAACGAATTGCTGGACCCGGCCGCGCGCGAAGAACGTCACGAAGCCGGCGCCGATCGGGACCGGCGTGAAGTCGACCACCAGCTCGCCCTTGCCGCGCAGGCCGATGTAGATCGAGTGGAACTCGGGGCGCTGCGGGGTCTCGAGCGCGTGATCGATCATCCGGCGCTCGGCGCGCTCGAACAGCTGCGACAGCCGGAAGATCTCGAAGCCGAGCGCCGGATTCTGGTTATGCCGGAACGGCAAGCTCCGGATCGCTGCGCCGGGACGTCGGGCCATGGCGCGCTACGCTACCATCCCGCGCGCATGACACCTTCGAGCACGTCCGGGCTGAGCGGTGGCCGACCCGTGCGGCCCTACGTGGTGCTCGCGGTGTGCTGCATGAGCCTGCTGATCGTCACGATGGACGCGACGATCGTCAACGTCGCGTTGCCGTCGGTGCGCCGCGACCTGGTCGCGTCGACCTCGGGGCTGCAGTGGGTGATCGACTCGTACACGCTCGTGGTCGCGAGCTTGCTGATGCTGGTGGGCTCGCTTGCCGACCGCTTCGGTCGCCGCCGCACGTTCCAGACCGGCATGGTCGTGTTCACGGTGGCATCCGCGCTGTGCAGCGCCGCGCCCGGGCTCCACAGCTTGATCGGGTTCCGCATGCTCCAGGCGGTCGGCGCGAGCATGCTCAACCCGGTGGCGATGTCGATCATCACCAATACGTTCATCGAGCCGCGGGCGCGCGCGCGGGCGATCGGCGTGTGGGGCGCCGTGGTCGGCATCTCGATGGCGCTCGGCCCGCTCGTCGGCGGCGGCCTGACCCAGCTGATCGGCTGGCGGTCGATCTTCTGGATCAATGTCCCGATCGGGATCGCGGCGATCCTGCTCGCGCAGCGCTTCGTGCCCGAGTCCAAGGCGCCGCGCGCGCGACGGCTCGATCCGGTGGGGCAGATCCTGGTGTTCGCCGGGCTGACCTCGCTGACCTACGCCGTGATCGAAGGCCCGCACCACGGCTGGGCGTCGCCGCTGATCGGCGGGATGTTCGCGACCGCGGCGATCGCGGTGCTCGCGCTCGTGGTCTACGAGCCGCGCCAGGCCGAGCCGCTGCTCGATCTGCGGTTCTTCCGCAGCGTGCCGTTCGCGAGCGCGACGGTGATCGCGGTGTGCGCGTTCGGCGCGTTCGCCGGCTTCGTGTTCCTCAACGCGCTGTACCTGCAAGAGGTCCGCGGCATGCGCGCGTTCCAGACCGGGCTGTACACCCTGCCGCTCGCGCTGGCGACGATCGGGTGCTCGCCGCTGTCGGGGCGCATGGTCGCGCGCTACGGCACGCGGCCGTCGCTGGTGATCGCCGGGATCGCGATCGCGACCAGCGCGCTGTTGCTGTCGGGGCTCGATCGGACGACGCCGCTGCCGCTGCTGGTGACGGCCTATGTGATCTTCGGGATTGGCTTCGGCATGGTCAATCCGCCGATCACCAACACCGCCGTGTCGGGGATGCCGCGCGCGCAGGCCGGGCTGGCCGCGGCGGTCGCGTCGACCTCGCGCCAGGTCGGCGCGTCGCTCGGTGTTGCGATCGCCGGCACGATCGCGAGCGTCGGCGCCGCGGGGCGGCTCGTCGGGTTCGCCGAGGCGACGCACGGCTTCTGGTGGCTGGTCCTGGGCTGTGGCGCGCTGGTCGTCGCGCTCGGCGCGCTGTCGAGCACGCCGTGGGCGCGCACATCGGTGCGCAACATCGCCGCGCTGCTCGACCCCGCGGAGCCGAGCCGCTAGCGATCGTCGGGCAGCGCGAACGGGTGGTGCGAGAGGAACGCGATGCGGCCGTCGCCGGCGAGCCGCGCGCGCCACAGGCCGCCGTTGTGAAACTCGCCGGCGTCGATCGCATACTCGACGAGCCAGACCTCGCCATCCAGCG
>Ga0070717_10003518_pt1 | contig 11223 bp, 11 predicted proteins | sample LARL113metaG_FD_71366 | JGI IMG/M metagenome (GOLD analysis project Ga0070717, IMG submission 71366) | Corn, switchgrass and miscanthus rhizosphere microbial communities from Kellogg Biological Station, Michigan, USA - LAR L11-3 metaG | ecosystem: Host-associated > Plants > Roots > Rhizosphere ...
GTTTTGCTCCTGCGCTGGCTCCATAAAAGCCCTCTCTTCGCCCAAGCGATAGCCTTGTGCGCGATTGCAGGCCTCCTCGCGGCCGAGACGGGGTTCGCTCTGCAATGCCATCTCCAGCAGCACCGGATGACTTCAATGGTCACCATCTCCGCGCATCGCCAGCAGGCGTGCCTGGAGTTGGGATGGCGCTGGGAAGCCGACGACCAGGAGGCCCAGTACAAGCCGGGCACCAGCGCTGGTACCCACACCACTGTCGGCCCCATCTCCGGCTTCGTCATGGACGTAAGCGAGGACGAGAATGGCCACGCCGAGGGGCAGTGCCACGCTGTGAGCGCGCCCTACTCTGACCTGGTCCCCAGGTACTAACCCGCGCCCGCCGAGGGCGGAACTGCGGCTACCCCGCTTTGCGCATCTGCTGTGGTTGCGTCTCCCGTGCCTCCGGCACGCGCGCTCCCCTCGCCTGGCTTTCACCGGCCTCCGGATCAATATAGATGAACTTCACCGCCGGGTAGCGCTCGCGGATCGACCTCTGGATGCGGTCAACGGCTTCCATCAGTTCGCCCGCCTTGCGATTCGGGTCGAACTCCGTGTCCAGCGTGACCAGAACCGTGTCCGGGCCAAAATGCACTGTATGTGCGGCCCGGATGGAGAGAAACTTCTCATCGCCTATCGCCAGGTCACGGATCGAGCGGCTGATTTCGTCCTCAACGCCCTCGCCTATGACGAGGTCGCGGTGCTGGGCGATCAGGTAGACCGCCGTCGCGGCCATCAGGCATCCGATCAGGATCGACGCCATTCCGTCGGCCAGCCGCCATCCGCGAATCTCCAGAAAAATGCCTGCCGCCGCGATCAGTTGACCCACAAATGCCGCGAAATCTTCGAACACCACCATCAGGACTGAAGGATCCTTAGTCTCGTCGGCGGCCTCCCAAAATCCCTTATCGCGATTCTGTTCCCGGAACTTCCGCAGGCTGTAGAAAAAACTCGCCGCATCGAACGCGGCTCCACAACCCAGTGCGGCGAACGCCCACCCGGTGTGGCTGAGCGGCTCCGGATGGCGAAGGCGGATCACGCCTTCAAAAAACGAAGCGGCTCCGCCGGTCGCGAAAATCGAACACGAAACGATCAACGCCCAGAAATAGAGTTCCTTCCCATGGCCAAAGGGGTGGTGCTCGTCGGGCGGACGGCGGCTGCGCTTGAGGCCGAACAGAAGAAGCAGGCCGTTGATGCCATCCACCGCGGAATGGATCGCCTCCGCCAGCATTGCGGAGCTGCCGCCGGCGAGAGCGGCCAGCAGGTCCGCCGCGGCAATCGCGAAATCCGCAAGCGTAGCTCCAAAAACCGAGGCAGTCGAGGCCCGCGACATTCGCATTTGGATGGTGTGGATCTGAGGCGAGATGGCTCTTATTACAATGCGGTGAATCCGCGGCTCACTCAGCAGTTATCGGAACAACTTCACCGGTGTGCCCGTCCAAGCTTTGCTCGGGCCGGGTATTGCGATCCCTGTTCCCTGTCTCACCGCTGCTTATATGCCCTGAACCGCCCAACCAGCGAAGCCGGACCAGCCACGCTCAGATGCACCAGGTTCCCTTCGTACGTCCGCCGATGAATCACCATCCCCGCTTCGATGGCCGCCAGCGCGGCGCCTTCCTTCTGCGGGATATTCAACTCGGCTTCAATCACGGGATCGGAGTAGAGAGCAGCGTCGATGGCCGCGAGCAGAGCGTCAATTCCCTCCCCCGTGCGCGCAGAAACCAGCACTTCGTGGACGCCCGGCGCCTGGGCTCGCGACGCAAAGCCATCGCGCTCATGCGCGCCAAGCAGGTCCATTTTGTTCAGCACCTCGACGCGCGGCTTGGAAAGCGCGTTCAACTCGCCCAGCACCTTTTCCACCTGCGCCTTCTGTTCATCGCCGTACGTCGAGGCGGCGTCGCGCACATGCAGCAGAACTTCAGCCTGCTCCACTTCTTCAAGCGTGGCACGAAAACTGGTGACCAGGTTATGCGGCAGATTGCGGATGAAACCCACCGTATCGGACAGCAGGACACGGCGCCGGCTGGGCAGTTCGATGGCCCGCAGCTTGGGGTCCAGCGTGGCGAACATCTGCGCCGACTCCAGCACCTGCGCCCCGGTGATGCGGTTGAACAATGTGCTTTTACCCGCGTTTGTGTAGCCCACCAGCGCTACCGTGGGCACGGGCACCGATTCACGCCTCTGGCGCTGCTGCCGCCGCACCCGGCGCACGCCTTCGAGATCGAGCTTGAGTTGGTCGATGCGGCGCTGGATGCGCCGGCGGTCGGTTTCGAGCTGGGTTTCGCCGGGCCCGCGGGTGCCGATGCCGCCGCCCAACTGCGACATGGCTTTGCCGCGGCCGGTGAGGCGCGGAAGCATGTATTCGAGCTGCGCCAGCTCCACCTGCAGTTGGCCCTCCCGCGTGCGGGCGTGGCGCGCAAAGATATCGAGGATGAGCTGGGTGCGATCGAGTACCCGGCACGGCAGCTCTCGATCCAGGTTGCGCAACTGGGTGGGCGAGAGGTCGTGATCGAACAGAATCAGGTCGGCCTCGGTGGAGGCCGCGATGCCGGCGATTTCTTCCACCTTGCCGGCGCCAATCAGCGTGGCAGGATCGGGCCGCGGCCGCCGCTGCATCACCTCGGCGGAGATCTCCGCACCGGCGCTGGAGACCAATTCGCGAAATTCGGCGAGGGACTCCTCGGCATCGAGACCAGGCGATCCGAATGTTGGAGGCGAGGTGGCGAGCGGCGTCGCAGCCGGAGAGGAAGCGCCCGGTTCTTCCGTCGGACGCTGCTCGGAATCCGCCGAAGTCCCCTTCAGACGAACCGCCGCCCGCGCGCCTTCGAGTCCTCCTCGGTTGGCACGCGAGCGGATGGAGAAATCCACGCCCACAAGAATCGCGCGTTCAGGACGGCTACTCCGACCATCGGTAGACTGACCCGACGCGCGCGTCCTGCCTGGTTCAACTTCCAATCGGAACCGCTCCTCGCGGGTTATCGCCCGATCCGGCGGACGGGGTAGTGACCGCAGACGGACCGAGGCCGGTGTGCATAGCAGGCGGACGATGCTCGGTGTGGAGCACGCTCCGGTTGCTGACTACGGTAGAGATGGCGTGCTTGAAAATCAACTGCTCCTGGCTGTTGTTCTCAAGCAGCACGGAATACTTGTCGAAAGACCGGATTTTGCCAGTAAGCTTGACGCCGCTGACCAGGTAGATGGTGATGGGGGTTTTGTCTTTGCGAACCGTATTCAGGAAGGTGTCCTGAATATTTTGTGCCGGCTTATTTTCCATTGCCGATCTCCTACTTTCCTCATCGGTTAGATGCGCTTCGAAGGTGAAAAACGTGGCTGGAAACAAATCCGCGAGGGCTGCCGCGGAAGTCCCGCAGCAGCCAAATCCCGCAATGTGACAACAATATAGCGGATCACCAAGGTTTTCAACTGGCGGGCGTGCGTCCGGGGCCGGAAATTTCGTTTTCTAACCTCACGGCGGCATCGTCCATCTCGCTGATAACATGGCCCGGTGAAAGAAATGTTAAAGCCTTCTGCGCCGCTCCCCGCCGGCGCCAGGTTTCAACCCGTTCCCATGCTGGATCTGGAACGGCAGAATCAGCCCCTGAGACAGGAACTCCTGGACGCACTCGCTGGGGTTCTCGATTCTAGGCAATTCATTCTGGGTGCGGCGGTTGGGGCGTTCGAAGCGGCGGCTGCCGAGACCCTCGGAGTGACCCATGCGGTCGGCTGCTCGTCGGGAACCGACGCCCTTTGGCTGGCCCTGGCAGCGGCGGGGATCGGCCCGGGTGCAGCCGTCGTCACCACGCCTTTCAGCTTTTTTGCTTCGGTCAGCGCGATTCTGCGGGCCGGCGCAACGCCTGTCCTCGCCGATATCGACCCCACCACATTCAACCTCGATCCGCGCATGGTGGAAGAGACACTTCACGGACCCGGTGGCGACGAGGTTCGGGCCATCCTGCCTGTACATCTCTACGGCCAGCCGGCCGACTGGAATCTTTTTACTGCTCTTGGACGAGTGCATCGCCTGGCCGTGATTGAAGACGCCGCCCAGGCCTGGGGCGCCGAATGGCAGGGGAAGAAAGCGGGTGGCCTCGGAGACGCCGCAGCTTTCAGCTTCTATCCCACCAAAAACCTGAGCGCGGCGGGTGATGCCGGCATGGTCACAACCAACTCCGACGAGATCGCGGAGCGTATGCGAATGCTCCGCCAGCACGGCATGCGGCGCCGCTACTACCACGACGAAGTTGGCTGGAGCACGCGCATGGACGGGTTCCAGGGGGCGGTTCTGCGCGTGAAGTTGAAATACATTGCCGAGTGGAACCGGAAACGGCGCACGGTGGCGGAGCGGTACGACGCGCTCTTCCGCAAGGCGGGGCTGGCGGACGCCGGGCCTTATTCCGCACGCGGCGTGGTTCTCCCCCATGAAGTCGAGGGCAGCACCCACGTATGGCATCAATATGTGATTCGGTCCGCCCAGCGAGACGCGCTGCGCGAATTCCTCACCAGCCGCAGCATCGGTTCGGAGATCTACTACCCCGTCCCGCTGCATTTGCAGACAGCATTGCAGGGTCTGGCATATAAGCAAGGCGATTTCCCCGAGGCGGAACGCGCCGCGCGCGAAGTGCTGGCCCTCCCCATCTTCCCCGAACTGCGCGAAGACGAGCAGGAAACGGTGGTGGCGGCAATTGAGGAATTCCTAAGTTGATGCAGAAAGCCAAGTCGGAGTCGCTGTGGAGACACAGAACCCGCTGACTTGCTGACTCGCTACCGTCGCGAAGCAACGCTAACTTGCTAAGAAACACGAAACAGGAATTGCGTTTCATCGATCGCGAATCGGAATCGGCGATTGCTGAATTCTCGACCTGACCCTATCGCAACCGGCTGGCCAAATCGGGAAAAGCTGCCTGTGAAAGACCTCTCTGGCCGCACGATCATGGCTGACAATATTCCCATGACGGGAAAGATCCGCGCCAGCGAAGTGACACGGTTCCTCGACGCCTGGTTTAGCGTCCGCCAGTTCATCCAGGCCTCGAACTTCAATCGCTTTCAGGGCGCCGGGTTGAGCGCCACCCAATTCATGACGCTCAACCTGCTTCCCGATGCTGGCGAGGGGATCTCGATGGGCGAACTGGCGAGGCGCATGAACCTCAAGCCCGCCACCGTGGCAAAAACCGTCGATAGCCTGGAAGCTCGGAAACTCCTCGAACGGGTGCGGAGTGATGCCGACAAGCGGATGGTGATGGTGAGACTCACCTCCGCAGGCACTGAACTGCAGAATGCGGCCAGCGAGCAGTTCCGCGAGAACATCAGGGAGCTGTTGAAGGCCCTGCTCCCCAACGAGCGCGCCGGTCTGATCGCTGGTCTTGAGGCGTTCGTTCGTGCTGCCGGCGGCGAAACTCGCCGCCGCGGTCATCGGGCTATTCCCGGGAATGACGCTGCTCCGGGGTCGCGTAGTGGGCGGCTAGATCGCCCGCACTGATCTCGATGCTCGAATGTTCTGTAATCGTGCGCGCAATTGCATCGTCGCTGTGGCCCTGCTTGCGCAGGGCTTCGATTTCATCGCTCACCATACCTACAAAAGAAGAAACGGGGAAGGTCTCGGGTTGCAGTCCGGCAAGATCGCGCAAGGCTTTCTGGGCGCGAAGGGCTTGTTCAAGGGGATAGGTCTGCTCCTGATGGGCAACGCTCATGGTTTCCTCCGGGAAAATATACTTCGTAGTACGAAGCATATTCCAATCCTGCTAAAAAAGACCCACGTCTTTCTTGTTCCCTCGTTCCCTGCCTCCCCGGTCCCGGCATTTAGAATCTCCCTAGCATGAAGTGTCCGTACTGCGGATTTGGGCAAGACCGGGTGGTGGACTCGCGCGAAAGCAAGGAGGCCGACTCCATCCGGCGTCGTCGGGAGTGTGAGCGCTGCAATCGCCGCTTCACCACCTACGAGCGCATCGACGAAATCCCCTACATGGTAGTGAAAAAGGACGGACGCCGCGAGCGCTTCGATCGCCAGAAAGTTCTCAGCGGGCTCTTGCGCGCCTGCGAAAAACGCCCCGTCCCTTCCAAAGAGCTCGAAGCGATCGTAGACGCCACAGAATCATTTCTGATGGATGCGCCGGAACGCGAGCGCACCACGCGCGAGGTCGGCGAACTGATCATGGATCACCTCAAAGGAATCGACACCGTGGCCTACATCCGTTTTGCCTCTGTCTATCGCGATTTCAAAGACGTTCGCGAGTTCAAAGAAGAGCTCGAAGGGCTGCTCGAAGGACATAAAAAGCACGGACAGGGGAACAGGGGAAAAAGGGAATAAGGGACCGACGGAACATGACAGAAACGAAGACTCATCGAGTAACACTCATCCCCGGCGACGGCATCGGCCCCGAAGTCACGCAGGCCGTGCTCCGCATCCTTGAAGCCACCGGCGTGAAATGGGAATGGGAACGCTATGCCGCGGGCGCCGAGGCATTTGAGATCTTCGGCGAATACATCCCCACCGCGCTCTACGAATCCATCGAGCGCAACAAGGTCGCGCTCAAAGGGCCGGTCACCACTCCCATCGGCGGCGGATTCAAAAGCATCAACGTCACCCTGCGCAAGAAATTCGACCTCTTCGCCAATTTCAGACCCATCAAGAATCTGCCCGGCCTGGAATCGAAATGGCCGGGCGTGGACCTGATCATCGTGCGCGAAAACACCGAGGGCGAGTATGTGGGCCTGGAGCACGAGGTCGTCCCCGGCGTGGTCGAAAGCATCAAGGTCATCACTGAAAAAGGCTCCACGCGGATCGCGAAGTTTGCCTTCGAATACGCGCGCAAGCACGGGCGCAAAAAGATCCATTCCATCCACAAGGCCAACATCATGAAACTCTCCGACGGCCTTTTCCTGCGTTGCGCGCGCAAGGTTGCGGAGGGCTTTCCCGACGTCGTCTACGGCGAACACATCATCGACAACACCTGCATGCAACTGGTGATGAATCCCTATCAATACGACACCCTGCTGCTCGAGAATCTCTACGGCGACATCGTGAGCGACCTGTGCGCGGCATTCGTGGGCGGCCTTGGGCTGGTGCCGGGCGCCAACCTGGGAACCGAGTGCGCCATTTTCGAAGCCGTGCATGGCTCGGCGCCGGACATTGCCGGCAAAGACATCGCCAATCCCACTGCCCTGCTGCAGTCCGCCATCCTGATGCTTCGTTATCTCGATGAGGAGGCTGCGGCCAACAAAGTACAAAAGGCTCTCGAAACCGTCTATTCGGAGCGGAAGACTCTCACCCGCGATGTGGGTGGCACAGCCGGAACCACGCAGTTTGCCGATGCTGTGCTGGTTGCCATGGCATAGGTTTCACGCCCTGGATTAAGGCGTAACCGGCACGCGATGCGGAACATCAAGGTATCCCCTGAACGTTCCGCTTAACTGCAACTTTCGTGCTTGAAAATCCGCATGTCGGGTGGAACAATCGGGCTAAGCCCCCGAATCCCCCGGCAGGAAATGGAATGCAGCGTTTGATCGCAGCATCGTACTTGGTCGTCGCTCTTCTCGCCACGCCTCCGCGCAGCTTAGCTGAGCGCGTGAAGGTGGAAGTTGTGCAGACCCACACCGGGGTGACGCTGGGCGCGAAGGAACTGAAGGTTTCAGATTCCGGCCCGGACTGGACCAGATGCAACGGCGCTTCTGGAATCTATTCGAAGCAGTTTGGCCTTCACTGCGACAATCCGGCCGTTCCTGCCCGCCAGCAAGCCGCGGGGAATCGGCTCGGTTACGTCTTCTTCTACGACGTCACCGTGATCATGCCTGACCAGTCCCACCTCATTCTCCATTGCTCCACCATTCTCGACCACGGATGTGAAGGTTTTCCCACGTATCCAGAGAACACTTCCGTGGTCTGCAGCGACTTCGTGTTCTCCGGCACAGCGTACAAGGACTGCACCGCAACCGGACCTCCATCAAAAACCATCGGAGTGTACAAGGCGTCCGTGCATGGGGACAGGGTCACCATCTTTGGATCCAATTGGCACCGGCATTTCCAGCAACACGGCACGTGGCAGTTCACCGAAGTGGCAGCGCTGGAACAGAGTCCCATTCTGTCCCAGGAAACACCCGATCCGCCCCCACAGCAACCCGATCCGCCGCGGGAAAAATCCGTTCCTCTGCAGGAAAAATCCAATCCGCCGCAGGACATAAACCCCTGTCCCAAAACGGCGATCGAACAGGAACCGAAACCCGCTCCGCCCGATCAAAAGCCCGATCAAAAACCGGATCCAGCCCAGGAGACCAAGCCCGCTCCTGTTCCGAGTCCCGAGGAGCCGAAGCCCGCTCCAGCCCAGGAACAACCTGTTTCGCCCCAGGACACAACACCCGATCCGGCAACAACTTCAGAGAACGACACCAAGCCATCGAGTCCCGCGGCCCCTGCGCTTTCTCCGTCCGCAGCCGCCGACCAGGTCCTCGATCCCCGGCTTGTCGAGCAGGCCAAGGCCGGCGATCCGACTGCACAATACACGCTGGGCTACAACTACTATCTTGGGCGTGGCGTTGCGCTTGATTACGTTCAGGCGGCCATCTGGTGGCAAAAAGCGGCCGACCAGGGTTGCCCCGACGCGCAGAACAACCTCGGCGTCCTCTACAACAGCGGAAAAGGCGTTCCGCAAAGTTATGCCGAAGCGTACTTCTGGCAAAACCTGGCCGCCGCCCGTGCCAGCGGTCCCCTTCAGGCTCAATTCGCCAAGAACCGCGACGAATCCGCTTCGAAGCTTTGGTTCTACGAGCGCTCGAAGGTCCAGAAGAGGGCCGCAAAATGGGCTGCCGAGCATCCGGTCCCACCGCGCAGCGCCGAACCCAAGACCGACTCTCAGTGAAGTAAATGAGTGAACAAGTGAATAAGTGAAGGCGGAAGCCCTGTTCACTCGTTCACTTGTTCACTTCTTCACTCGTTCACTGCTTTTAAACCGGCTTGGGATTCGTGAGCCGCGCATTGGCCACATTGTCGGGCTTGTCGCTGAACGACTTCCCCGTGCGGTATGCGGATTTCTGATAATGACTGCCCACCTTGCGCAGAGCATCCTGCGCGCCGTCGTCCCAGGTGATGTGGGCTTCGCCATTCACGTAATCCCAGCGCCCGCGAACGTCCCCGATCGATCGCTGCGCGTCCCCGTTTTCCTTGAGAACGATATAGAAAGTCCCCCCATTGCCATCGCCGCATTCCCATTTGCCAACGTAGTGCCCGCGCGGCGGAGCGTCCGGATTGACTGTATTGGCGGCGTTACCTGCCACAGCGCCGGGAAACTCCACCCGCTCGATATCGGAAAGGTTGAAACTTTGCCGGTGGCCGTCCTTGAACACGATCACGATGGTGCCGGAACTACTCCTCGCCGGTGGGGGAGCCGCGGCGGAACCCGCAGAATGGGCCAGCAAAAAGATTGCAGCCATTGCCGCACTACCGATGAACTTGCGCATGAGTCCTCTCCTTGTGCAACCGCCACTCTAGACATGACCATCCACCCCAGTTTACGCACGCTCGTCCCCGGAAGTTCCCAACCCGCACACCGACTCCAGTCCCTCAGTCCCTTCATTCCCTTCGTTCCCTCGTTCCCTCGTTCCCTCGGTCCCATGTTCCCTGCTCTCTAGTACACTGGAATGTTTACTGCCATGCAAAACAAACACCCTATTGGCATTCTTGGCGCGACCGGTATGGTCGGCCAGCGCTTCATTCAATTACTCGAGAACCACCCCTGGTTCGAGGTCGCCTGGCTGGCCGCCAGCGACCGCTCCAGTGGCAAGAAATACGCCGACGCGGCCCGGTGGAGACTCGACACTCCCCTGCCCGACCGCATCGCGCGCATGACCGTCGCGCCGGCCGAGCCCGCAGGCGCGCCCCGAATCATCTTCGCCGCGCTCGACGCCGACATCGCCCGCGAAATGGAGCCCAAGTTCGCTGCCGCCGGCTGCGCCGTGGTCTCCAATTCGAGCGCCTTCCGCATGCATCCCAACGTCCCGCTCGTCATTCCGGAAGTGAATGCCGATCACCTGCACCTTATCGATGAGCAGACTTGGCGCAAGCAGTCGGGCGGCTACATGGTCACCAATCCCAACTGCTCGGCCATCGGCCTGGTGGTGACGCTCAAGCCCATCGAGGAGCGCTTCGGCATCGAGGAGATCTTCGTCACCACAATGCAGGCCATTTCGGGCGCCGGTTATCCGGGCGTGCCGTCCATGGACATCCTGGGCAACGTAGTTCCCTACATCAAGAGCGAAGAAGAGAAGATGGAGGCCGAGACGCTGAAGCTGCTCGGCCATTTTGAAGGTCACGCGGTTAAACCACTGGCCGCCCGCATGAGCGCCCATTGCAATCGCGTGGCGGTGGAAGACGGCCACACCGAGAGCGTCTCGATCAAACTGGGAAACAAGCTGGGCCGGCCAGTGACGAAAGAAGACATGCTGGCGGCCTGGGCGGAGTTCCGGCCGCTTGCCGGACAGCATCTGCCCATGGCGCCCGAGCAGCCCATCGAGTGGGCGCCGCAGGACGATCGCCCCCAGCCCCGCCTCGATCGCAATCGCGGCCGCGGCATGGGCGTTACCGTGGGGCGCTTGAGGCCGTGCGGACTGCTCGACTGGAAGTTCACCGTACTGTCGCACAACACGATTCGCGGCGCAGCCGGCGCAGCCATCCTCAATGCGGAGCTGCTGGCCAGCCTTGGCAAGTTGGAGCCGGTCGCTGAAACCGCAACCCGCGCCTGAGACATTACACGTGAGCTTTGAAAGGGTACGACTGAAGTCGTGCCCCAAATAGCAGAGAAAAATGAGGGCTTCAGCCCCCTGAGGTTCAGCTCTTGCACATGGGACATTCGGCATGAGCCTTGTAGTAATGAAATTCGGCGGCACGTCGGTCGAAGACCCCGCAGCCATCAATCGCACCGCCGCGATCGTGGCCGGTCGCGTGTCCATGGGCCGGCATCCGGTAGTCGTGGTCAGCGCCATGGCCAAGGTCACTGACCAGTTGCTGCGCGCCGCGGGAGCCGCCTCGGCAGGCGACCGCACCGGCGCGCTGGCCATCAGTTCGCGCCTGCGAGCGCGTCACCGTGACACCGCCGCCGCCCTCGTCAAAAATCCCAAGGACTCCGCCACCCTCATCTCGTGGATCGATCAGAAATTCGATCAGCTCGACGAGGTTCTGCGCGGGCTGGCGGCCATTCTCGAACT
>Ga0070717_10003520_pt1 | contig 11220 bp, 9 predicted proteins | sample LARL113metaG_FD_71366 | JGI IMG/M metagenome (GOLD analysis project Ga0070717, IMG submission 71366) | Corn, switchgrass and miscanthus rhizosphere microbial communities from Kellogg Biological Station, Michigan, USA - LAR L11-3 metaG | ecosystem: Host-associated > Plants > Roots > Rhizosphere ...
CGGGCATCGACGGCGACCCCATCACCGGCTGGGTCACCTGGGCGAGGCTGGACTGGCCCACGCCTAGCCCCGGCAACGACACTGCGCCAGCCCGCCGACTGCACGCCACCAGGCCCATCTACGCCATCCACGACGCCACCGACCCAGCCGGCGCCGCCCGCAGAATCGCCCCGCGCCACCAGCCACCCCTCCAGCGGAGCACTGACGATGCCTGACACCATCCCCGGCCATCCACACACCAACGCCAGAACCGCAGCAGACCTGGCGCCGTTCACCGGGGCTGGTTCCAGCACCTGCAAGCGCTCGAAGACGCGATCGCCTACCGGCGAGCTCGCGCCGCCGCCCCGTGCCCCGACTGCACCACCAGCGGCCGCAGATGCGACGACCATGCCTGTGACCTGAACCTGATCGCCGCCTACCAGCAGACAGCCACCGCCGCCATCCGGGGCATATCCAGCCAGACCCCCTGAACCCCGTGCCAGCGCCTGCAGCCCCGGCCCCCAATAGGGAAACACGGGCGCTGGCATGGGACCCAGCACGCAACCGCTACCAGCCCCCTGAGGCCAGCGCGGGTACCCTCAGGCCACACCCGCCCGCCTGCAGATGACCGCCCGTGCCAGGTGGAGGTTCGGACTGGGCAGGCCCGGGGCCGGGCGAGATCCGTGATCATGGAACGGGGCGGAGGGTGTCTCGGATGGTGAGATGGGGGGGCGGGGGGTCTTGGGATGTGGCACACTGGGAGCCATGACGTCCGGCCGGATTATTATCGGCAGGCGCGTCGGCACTTAGCAGGGCCTCGGGCCCGCACCGCCGACGCGCAGACCTCTCGCATGTTCGCGAGGGGTCTTTTGCTTTGCGGCGGCAGGCGCCTGAGCCCACTGACCCCCGACAACAGCACGCCATATCGGAGAGGCGGCCAACGGCCATGCCAGACGACTCGTTCCACGTGTACGACACGACGCTGCGCGACGGCGCGCAGCAGGAAGGGCTCACCCTGACGGTGGCCGACAAGCTCGTCGTCGCGCGCGGCCTCGACGAGTTCGGTGCGGGCTTCATCGAGGGCGGATGGCCGGGCGCCATCCCCAAGGACACCGAGTTCTTCCAGCGGGCCCGTACCGAGCTGGATCTCAAGCACGCGCAGCTCGCCGCGTTCGGCGCGACCCGCCGGCCCGGCGTGCAGGCGGCCGACGACCCTCAGGTCGCCGCACTGCGCGAGTCGGGTGCGCCGGTCGTGACCCTTGTCGCCAAGAGTCACGACCGGCACGTCCGGCTGGCCCTGCGGACCACGCTGGAGGAGAACCTGGCGATGATCCGAGACACGGTCAGTCACCTGCGCGCCGAGGGGCGGCGGGTGTTTCTCGACGCCGAGCATTTCTTCGACGGATACCGCTCGGATCCCGGATACGCGCTCGAAGTCGTGCGCGTGGCGGCCGAGGCGGGCGCGGACGTGGTGGTGCTCTGCGACACCAACGGCGGCATGCTGCCCAGCGAGGTCGGCGATGTGGTGGCCGCGGTCGCGGCGGCCAGCGGCGCCCGGCTCGGCATCCACTGCCACGACGACACCGCCTGCGCGGTCGCCAACACCCTGACGGCGGTGGATGCCGGGGTCACGCACGTCCAGGGCACCGCGAACGGATATGGCGAGCGGGCAGGCAACGCCAACTTGTTCAGTGTGGTCGCGGGGCTGCAGCTGAAGAAGGGGCGCATCGTCCTGCCGGATGGCTGCCTGCCCGAGATGAGCCGAGTGGCGCACGCGATCAGCGAGGTCACGAATGTGGCACCGAGCACGCACCAGCCTTACGTCGGGTTCTCCGCGTTCGCCCATAAGGCCGGGCTGCATGCCTCGGCGGTCAAGGTGGACCCGATGCTCTACCAGCACATAAACCCGGCGCTGGTCGGCAACGACATGCGCATGCTCGTCTCCGACATGGCCGGCCGGGCATCGGTTGAGATCAAGGGAAGACAGCTCGGCTACGACCTGTCCGGTGACCGGGCCACGGTGGGCCGGGTAGTCGACCGGGTCAAGGACCTTGAGGCCCGTGGCTACACCTTCGAGGCCGCGGACGCATCGTTCGAGCTCCTGCTCCGCGACGAGATGGCCGGTGAGCGGCTCCGGCACTTCCAGGTCGAGTCGTGGCGGGTCATCGTCGAGCGGCGCACCGGCGGTGAGGTCGTCAGCGAGGCCACGGTCAAGCTGAACGCCAAGGGCGAGCGGATCGTCGCGACCGGCGAGGGGAATGGGCCGGTCAACGCGCTTGACAACGCCCTGCGGCAGGCGCTCGAACGGCTCTACCCGGAACTCGCCATGCTGGAACTCGCCGATTACAAGGTGCGCATCCTGGAAGGCTCGCACGGCACCAGCGCGGTCACCCGGGTGCTCATCGAGTCGGGCGATGGCACCGGTTCGGCGGCCGGGACGTGGAGCACCGTGGCAGTGGATGAAAATATCATCGCCGCCTCCTGGCAGGCCCTCGAGGAAGCGGTCACCTACGCCTTGCTGCGGGCTGGCTACCAGCCAGCTGAGCGGGGCTAGCCGCGATAGGCCACCGGCCAGCGCGGGGTGCTGGCCCGGGTCTGCGAGCATCTCGGGCCTCACCACAGGCTGGGCTGCGCCCTCGACGCGGGCCAGCTAGCCTCAGCTCACTTCTCGGGCTTCGCCCGGCGCGGATCAGGTCACCGCACCGGTCCCGCCGCGTGACAACAGCGGCGAAGGCGCCGGACGGCCGGCGAACAGATCCTCGCGGACCTGTGTCAGCCGCAAGGCAAGCTCAATGTTGAACCGGACCTCGGGATGCATGAAGTCGAACGTGAGGATCTCCCGGATACGGCGGAGACGGTACTTGAGCGTCGACTGGTGGATGGACAGATCCATGGCCACTTCCTCGTTGCGGCTGGTTCCGGTCAGGTAGCGAGCCAGGGTCTCAACCAGCCGCGTGTGCTGTGCCTTGTCGTAGCGGAGCAGTGGGCCAAGCCAGCGTTCGATGTGTTCGTCGATCCGGTCGGCATGGTCAGCGTCGAAAAGGAGCCGGTACAGCCCGAGATCCGCGAATCGCAGGATGTGCTGAGGGATGCTCTCGGCGAGCGCCGCCGCCTGGCGAGCCTGCCGGTGAGCTTCCTGCAGGTGCTCCACGCTGGCGCTGACGTCGCTGACCCCGATGGTCATCTGCACGTCCGGTGCACCTGCGGTCGCGCGGCTCAGGATCCGCCGCTCGCATGCTTCCGCAGCCTCGGGCCGGACGATGGCGACTATCTCCTCGCCGACGAGTCCGGCCAGTCCCCGGATCCCGCCGGGGAACTCGTCCTGCACGGCGGATATGACCTGCCTTCGGACGCCGTCCCACCGGTGGTCGTAACCTGCTGGCGGCGGTCGCAGTCTCACCGCCAGCACCATCGCCGGGCCGTCTTGCTTGTAGCCGAGCCGGGCAGCTAGCGCACTGGAGGCGTGCCTGTTTCCGCGCAGCAGCACATCCTCGATGAGATCCCGCCCCGACCGCTCCTGCGCGTCGGCAATGCTGCGCTCGATGAGAAGACGCAGGGCCAGAACGAGACATCCACCGTGGATCACCGTTCGGTCCAGGGCATCGAGAGGGGCTGACCCGATGAGCAGATGCCCGAACACGTCGTGATCGGTGGCCACTGTCTGCAGGAGGAACGACCCCCCGCTTCCGGTGGCGACCTCGATGGGGCGCGAGTTCGGGTCCCGGCTGAGCCCGTCGAGCGTCCGGCGAAGCTCCGCCGGGCGCGGCAGCGCGGCCTCCGGTACCCCATAGGGGCTGCGCGCATGCGCAATGACATGACCTGCTGCGTCAACCAGCCACACGGGCGCTTTCAGCTGGCCTGCTAGATGTTCGATGATCTCGCCGACGCCCTTGCCGTGCAGGACGAGGTCAATGAGATCCTCGTGCAGTCGCAGGGCACGCGAAAGCAACTCCCCTTGTTCACGGAGCACACCCAGCAGCCGGGCCTGCTCCCTCATCTGAGCGTTCTTGGACTCCTGAGCCCGGGCCGCGTACAGCGCGGTCGAGGTCTGCGCTCCGAGCGCCTGGACCAGCATCAGGTCCTCCGGCAAGGCGCCGACGGCCCCGCCCGCCAGGAGGAATCCCACGCAGTCGGTGCCGACTCGCAGCGGGATGGCGAGCAACGCCTTGACGCCGGCCAGCCGGAGCCGGCCCGGCAACTGGGCCTCCTCCAGCCGGGCGGGACGGTAGACATTCAACTGCGAGCAAAGCCTTATAAGAATGCTCGCGAGCCGGGCTGGAATTGGCTGCCTACCGGCGTAGCGGCCGATGAGACGCATCTGCTCGCCTGAACCCTCCGGATACCACGCCACTGCGGCCAGCGGGACTCGCGCGATCGCGGCCAGGCCACCGGCCGCTAATTCCGCCGTGTTCTGCTGTTGTGGTGACGAGTGCATGAACGAGCCGAGCAGCACGACGGCGTGCAGCCCGGCGATAGTCTCGCGCACCCGACCGTCTTCGCTGGCCGCCCCGCGGGTGCTGGGGCTCGCGCCGGCCCGAGCTTCCCTGGTCATTCGACGGCGCTTTCATCTAGGAAGAAATCCGGAGCGATCCGGTGCGGGTTCTTCATCTCGATGCCATTAAGGATCACGCGGCCATGGATGCGAAGAAGGTCGAAGATCTGCTCGCCTCCGGTCTGCGCCAGGTCATACAGGCACAACGTGATGGCGGAGGTGCTCCCGAAGTGCCGCGCGTAGCGAGCCTCATACTCGAGCAAGCGCTCTGTGCCAGGGCAGTCCCGCAGGCTCCAGCTCATCTCACCGATCACGCACAGCACTGGGTAGCCCCGGCGGCCGCTCTCCTCGTAAGCCCGCGCAAAATAGTCGACCATTCGGGCTGGGTCGAAGGTGCCGTCAGCCAGATAAGCATCCGTGGAGTCGATGAGCTGCAACTGCCCCTTGCCTAGAGCCACCTGTACATCGACTCCCTCGGCCAGCAATTGCTTCCCGACCTGGTCAGGAGCCTCGCCATCGGAGACGTAGATCACTCCGCAGGCCAGCCAAAGCGCCTCTGCTATCAGGGGAATCACGAATGCGTCGCGCTCATCATCGCCACGGTAGAAGACGCCCACATGATCGCCTGCGTGGAGGCGAACAGATTCGAGAACGAGGTCCACCTCGCCGTGTGTCTGATCCGTGGAATCGACCATCCAGACCACCTCCCGCGATGACGATGATACGGGGCGTCCATATCACCTTTGCTGACGAAGCGGGCCGTAGAGATTGTCCTTTCCGGACATACGGGCTCGTGATCGCCGATTGCCGAAATACGTGAGGCGCGTTCAACGGCGTGGTGCGCGGTCCACGCTGGTAGGCGTGGTGTCGTGAGGCGAGACGGCCGCCGCGTGACAGACAGGGCAGTGGGCCCGAGCGCGGTCGGAGGCTCGGTGTCGACTCGTCACATCCGGACGAATGCGGTGTGGGGCTTTGCCCGCAGCGGACGTCGTTGGCCGTCGGCGCCGTCCGCATGCTGATGAGCATGCATCTGTTCGGCGGGTTCCCAGCAGTCCGCCATGGCATGACCGTATGGACCGCGCCGAGACCGGTCGGGTGAGCAAGCCGGCCGGAACGCGGCGCATTCGTTCATGAACTGCCAGAGCAAGGAACGACGGGGGATGGAGTACGTGCTCAATGCGGCCTCGACCGGCATCGAGGCTCTCAGCAACGTGGTAGTAGAGGTACGCAGCACGGGGGCGATGATCCACATCCGCGGGCTGGCTCCGAGCAGGTTGCCCTGACCGGGCGGTTGCGCACCGCCCGGGCAGCGGTGATCACGTATTTCGCCCTCCTCGGCATGGCCGAGGGTGTCTGGGTTGTCCGCATTCCGGCGGCCAAGGCGCGGTTGCACCTTTCCGATGGGCGGCTCGGCGTCGCCTTGCTTGTCGGCCCGGCCGCGCTGGTCCTGGTGATGCCCGTGGCCGGCCGGCTGGCCGACCGGTTCCGCAGTTCCGGCATCACCCGTCCGGTCGGCGTCGTCGTCGCCTTCCTGCCGGTCATCCTGGGCTCGGCGCGCACCATCGGCATACTATTGGCCGGGCTGCTGGCGTTCGGCGTGGCCGGGGGGCTGCTGGCGGTGTCCATCAACGCCCAGGGTGTGCTGGTCGAGCGAGCGTACCAGCGGCCGCTGATGGCCTCGTTTCATGCCAGCTACAGCCTCGGCGGCCTGTCCGGGGCGGTGACAGGCGGGATCCTGGCCTGGGTCCGGGCCGGGTCGGTCGCTACCTGCCTGGTGGTTGCGCTGCCTCCGGCGGTTGCCGCGGCAGCCGCGGGCCGCTGGCTGCTGGCCGGGCCGGCGGTGGCGCACCACCGGCGGTTGGTGCCGGATTGCTACCCGGCAGTGGAGTGTGAAGGACGTCGGCCCCGCCGGGGCAGACCCATCCCGGGCCGTGGCGCCATACGGGAGGCGGGGTCAGGCCGAGGCTCATCACGGGTCCTGGCGCTCGGGCTGCTGGCGCTCTGCTCCGTGATCGGCGAAGGGACCGCTGGCAATTGGAGCGCTATCTATCTGCGCGACGACCTCCGCACGACGTCGGAGCTCGCGGTGTCGGGGTTCGCCGCATTCTCGGTGGCGATGACAGTCGGGCGCCTGCTCGGCGACCGGCTGGCGGCCCGTTTCGGGCCGGTGCGCCTCGTACGCGGCTGCGGGTTGCTGGCCGCGACGAGCCTGGCTGCTGGATTGGCCAGCAACGCACCGGTGGGCGCGGTCGCGGGTTTCGCGCTGTTCGGCGCCGGTCTGTCGTGCCTGATCCCGCAACTCTTGTCTGCGGCAGGCAACGCCGACCCAGACCGGCCAGGGACCGGCCTGGCCCGGGTGGCCGGCCTCGGCTACATCGGCCTGGTCGGGGGCCCGGTGCTCATCGGCGCGTGCGCCGCCCTCACCGGCCTGCCGTTGGCGCTGGGCATTCCTGTCCTGCTCGGACTCTGCGTTGCCGCGAGCGCCCGGGTACTTGACCCATTACGCTCGCCGAGACTTCACGCCGCCGTCGCGGTCAGCGCAAGCGCTCATGCCGGACCGGGCGGATCAGTATCCCCATGATCGCGGCTTGGTCCGTTTGATCGCGGCCAGATCGCGGTAGCTCGTTGACCGCGGCCAGATCGCGGTCCGATAGCTGCCTGATCCCGGTGATCGCGCCAGACCGCGGCGAGATCACCGGCCCGGGTCACGGAGGATGGCCATGGCCGCGTTGTGACCGCCGATCGCGCTCACCCCGCCGCCACGGCGGGCACCCGCGCCGCAGACCAGCAACCGCGGGTGCGCGGTCTCAACGCCCCACCGACCCACATCGGCCAGGTCATCAGCCCACGGCCAGGACAGGTCGCCATGGAAGATGTGCCCGCCCGGCAGCCCGGCCTCCGCCTCCAGGTCCACCGGGGTCTTCACCTCAAGGCACGGACGCCCGTCGCCGTCGCGGAGCAGGCACTCCTCCAGCGGCTCGGCGAGGACCGCGTCGATGGAGCGCAGGGTCGCCCGCAATGCCTCGTCCCGTGCGGCCTCAGGGTCCGCGCGAAACAGCCGGGCCGGCATGTGCAGGCCGAACACGGTCATCGTGTGGGCGCCCGAGGCCGCCAGTTGCTGGCCCAGGATGGAATCATCGGTGAGGGAATGGCAGTAAGCCTCGCACGGCGGCACGACGGGAATGTGCCCCGCGGTAGCCTGCGCGTAGGCGGCGTCAAGCGCCGCGTACCCCTCGTTCACGTGAAAGGTGCCGGTGAAGGCGTCGCGTGGGCTGACGCCGCTGTCGCGCAGCCTCGGCAGCCGGGACAGAACCATGTTGATCTTCAGCTGGGCGCCCTCAGGGGGGTCGGGGGCGGCGTCCCCGAGCAGCCGGGCCAGGGTGGCCGGAGCCAGATTCGCCAGGATGTGCCCCGCTCCGACCGCGTACTCGTCATCTCCCTCGCGCGCCCGCACCTCGCCGTCCGGGTCGATCCCGGTGACCTCGGCGCTGGTGCGGATCTCCGCCCCCGCGGCCCGGGCCGCCTGTTCCAAGGCCCGGCTCAGCGCGCCCATGCCGCCCACGGGTACCTTCCAGGCCCCGGTCTGGTCGCCGATGACGTGGTACAGGAAGCAGCGGTTCTGCGCCAAGGCCGGATCACGGAGCCTGGCGAAGGTCCCGATGAGCGCGTCGGTGGCCACGACCCCGCGCACCGTGTCATCCGTGAACCGCTGCTCAAGTGCGGCGGCGACCGGGCGGGTGATCAGCGCTTCCCAGGTCGCGTCATCGCCGGCCAGCGCCCGCATCCCGGCCCGCGAGCGCAGCGGCTCGGTCATGGTCGGGAACAGGCGCCGGGCGAGGGCCAGTGTCGCGGCGTAGAACCGCTGCCATGCCTGCCAGTCGGCTTCGCCGCTGGTGACAGCCGCGAACGACGCGGCCGTGCGCGCATCGTCCGCCGTGTCCACCAGCAGGCCGGTGTTTCCGATCGGCGTGTAGGAGCCGATCCGCCGCGTCCGCAACTCCACCCGCAGTCCCAGGTCCGCCGCGATGACCGAGGGCAGCAGGCTCACCAGGTAGGAGTACCGGGACACCCGCGCGTCCACACCGGGGAACGCGGCCGCCGACACGGCGAGCCCGCCGGTGTGCGCCAGGCGTTCCAGGACGAGCACCGACCGGCCGGCCCCGGCCAAGTAGGCCGCGGCGGCCAGGCCGTTGTGACCCGCGCCCGCCACCACCACGTCGTAGCGGGAGCGGCGGCCCCGCCCGGGCTCAGTCTGCATGGGATCAGTCTGCCGCGCCGGGGCCACCTGGTCGCAGTGGTCCGTGCGGCCTCTACGGTGGGGGGATGGATGACAAGGAGATCCTGGGCCACATTGATGAGCTGATCGAGACCGAGCACGAGTTGCGGAGCAAGGTCGCGGCCGGGGAGCTGTCCAGCGGCGAGGAGCGGGCCCGGCTCCGGTCGGTGGAGGAGGCGCTTGACCAGTGCTGGGACCTGCTGCGGCAGCGCCGGGCACGGCGCGAGTTCGGCGAGGACCCCGCGGAGGCGGCCCCGCGTCCGCCGTCCGAGGTCGAGGGCTACCTCCAGTAGCGCCGGTCGTCAGGAACGCGGGCGGATGGGCAGGTCGGCGCCGTCGCGGAGGAAGAGCGGGATCCGCTCCAGCGGCGCCATCACGGCGACCGCCTGGCCGCCCGTGATCTCCTCGCCTGTCCAAGCGTCCGTCCAGCGGCTCCCGGCGGGCAGGTAGACCTCCCGGTCGCGGGCACGGTACTGCGTCACGGGCGCGACCAGGAGATCGGGGCCGAGCAGGAACACGTCGTCGACCAGCCAGGCTCGCGGGTCACCGGGGAAGTCGATGAACAGCGGGCGCATCGGCGGCAGCCCGTCGGCGTGGCAGGCCCGCATCTGCTCCATGATGTACGGCCGCAGCCGCTCACGCAGGAACAGCATGTCGCGGATGCAGGCATACGCGACGTCCCCGAACGACCACACCTCGTTCGGCCCGCCGGTCTGGTCGATGCCGAACGGCATCCGCGGCTCCCGGAACCCGTGCAGCCGCAGCAACGGGCAGAACACGCCGTACTGGAACCACCGCACGATCAGCTCCCGGAACTCCGGATCAGCGGGGTCGCCGCCGTGAAAGCCGCCGATGTCGGTCGTCCACCACGGCAGCCCGCTTACCGCGACATTCAATCCAGCCCTGAGCTGTCCGCGCAAGCTGGCGAAGTCGGCGGCGATGTCGCCGGACCACAGGACCGCGCCATACCGCTGGCTGCCCGCCCATGCGGACCGGACCAGGCTGAGCACCTCGGTCCGGCCCTCGGCGAGCATGCCCTCGTGGAAGGCACGGGCGTGCTGCTGGGGGTAGATGTTGCCGACCTCGAGCCCGGGTCCAGCGTGATAACGCAGGTTTTCCTGGAACCCCGGCCGCAGCTCCGGCTCGCAGGCGTCGAGCCACCAGGCGTCGATTCCATGGCCGCAGGTAGTTGTCCCGGACCCGGCGCCATATGAATGACCGCGCCTCGGGGTTGGTGGCGTCGTAGAACGCGACGCCAACGTCCGCGGCAACGCCCTTGTCGGGCCAGTTCGCGTGGGCCAGCGGCCCGTGCTCGGTCCCGATCATCAGGCCGCGCTCGGCCATCTCGGCGTAGTTCTCGCTGAGCGGGCTGACCGACGGCCAGACGGAGACCGCCAGCTTGACGCCGAGCGAGCCCAGTTCGGCCACCATCGCGGCCGGGTCGGGCCACTGTGCCGGGTCGAATTTCCAGTCCCCCAGGTGGGTCCAGTGGAAGTAGTCGCAGACGATGACCGACAGCGGCAGGCCACGCCGGGCGTACTCACGGGCCACCTCAAGGAGCTCGGCCTGGGTGCGGTAGCGCAGCTTGCACTGCCAGAACCCGGAGGCCCAGGCCGGGAGCATGGGCGCATGGCCGGTCACATCCGCGTACCGGCGGAGGATGTCCGCGGGCTGGCCGGCGGTGATCCAGTAGTCGATCTGGCGGGCGCTGTCGCAGACCCAGCGGGTTCCGGTGGCAGCCAGTTCCACCCGGCCGATCGCCGGGTTGTTCCACAGCAGGCCATATCCGCGGCTGGACAGCAGGAACGGGATGCTCACCTCCGCGTTGCGCTGCACCAGGTCGAGCACGGCGCCCTTCTGGTCAAGCAGCCCGTGCGTGTGCTGGCCCAGGCCGAACAGCCGTTCCCCGGGGTAGGCGCGGAAACGCTGCTCCAGCCGGTGGTACCCGTTGCCGGTGGGGCTGAACAGCCGCGGGCCGGGCCACCAGAAGTGCAGTGGTTCCTCAGCAAGCAGTTCCTCGCCGGTCACGGCGTCGGCGAACCGCAGTTTCGCCTGGTGCTGGCTGGCTTCCGGATCCTGGCCGATCTCCACGGTGATCGCGCCATTGAAGAGCCGGGCTGAGCCATTCTCGATCTTGATGCGGGCGTCCGGAGATTCCGGTGGGTCCATGAGCGCGCCGGGGAGGCCGTCCAGGACCGGGCCGATCGTCGCCCTGACCCTGACCGCGTCGGGTCCCCAGGGCTCGATGCGTAGTGTCTCCTGCCGGGCGCTCCATTCGAGGGCGTTGCGACGCTCGCGGAAATGGCTCACGATCAGCTCTCCTCGCAGGCCTCTGTGTCATGAAGGGACGGGGACGTCCCGCGGGGTCTGGTCGCGGGCCGGCACCGGCGCTCAGCGGCCCAATGGGGCGGGTGCGCTGCTGGCGCGGACGGTGAGGGCCGGGGGAAGCAGGACCACCTCACCGGCCCGGCCG
>Ga0070717_10003523_pt1 | contig 11218 bp, 10 predicted proteins | sample LARL113metaG_FD_71366 | JGI IMG/M metagenome (GOLD analysis project Ga0070717, IMG submission 71366) | Corn, switchgrass and miscanthus rhizosphere microbial communities from Kellogg Biological Station, Michigan, USA - LAR L11-3 metaG | ecosystem: Host-associated > Plants > Roots > Rhizosphere ...
GCCTGTGGAAATTTTTCGAACGTGAAGCGCGGCACCTTCACGACGCAATAATCGATGGTCGGCTCAAAACACGCGGGTGTTTCACGGGTGATGTCATTCTTAATTTCATCGAGTGTATAACCGACGGCGAGTTTGGCCGCGATTTTTGCAATCGGAAATCCGGTCGCCTTCGACGCCAGAGCGCTGGAACGTGAGACGCGCGGATTCATCTCGATCACCACCATGCGCCCAGTGTCTGGATGAACGGCAAATTGAATATTCGAGCCGCCGGTCTCGACCCCAATCTCGCGAATGACCGCGAAGGCCGCGTCCCGCATCATTTGATATTCCTTGTCTGTCAACGTTTGCACCGGCGCGACCGTGATGGAGTCGCCCGTATGCACGCCCATCGGATCGAAATTCTCGATCGAGCAAACGACCACGCAGTTGTCCATTCGGTCGCGCATCACTTCCATCTCGAATTCTTTCCAGCCGACGAGCGACTCTTCGATGAGCACTTCGTTGACAGGCGAGAGATCGAGGCCACGGCTCGCGATCTCTTCGAGCTCATCGCGGTTGTAAGCGATACCGCCGCCCATCCCGCCGAGCGTGAATGCCGGACGAACAATGACTGGGAAAGTGCCGATCTCATTTGCGACGCGCTCCGCGTCCACGAACGAGTGAGCGACGCCCGAGCGCGGCACATCGAGCCCGATGCGCAGCATTGCTTCCTTGAATAATTGTCGATCTTCGCCCTTCGCGATGGCTTGTGCATTCGCGCCGATCAACTTCACGCCATATCGCGTGAGCGCACCATTGCGATAGAGCGCCATCGCAGCGTTGAGCGCGGTCTGTCCGCCCATGGTCGGCAACAACGCGTCGGGTCTTTCGCGTTCTATGATCGCTTCGATCACTTCCGGCGTGATCGGTTCTACATATGTACGATCTGCGAATTCCGGATCGGTCATGATTGTGGCCGGATTCGAATTCACCAGCACGAGCTGATAGCCCTCTTCGCGCAACGCCTTGCAGGCCTGCACACCGGAATAATCAAATTCGCAGCCCTGCCCGATCACGATTGGACCGGAGCCGATAAGCAGGATCTTTTTGAGTTCGTTGTTCCGCGGCATCTGCGCAGCGCGGACAGTAAACGAAATCAGCCGAACTTCACGTGGGAATCTGAAATCGGGGCACGCGGATCTTGCCTGTGGGGACAGCAGGCGTCTCGCTTGGTGATTCGGCAGACAAGATGTCCGCCGGCCCCACAGCCGAGGACGACCATGCCCTTGACATTACGCCACTTGCGCCATGCGCTGGCGATCCAAATACACTTTGCAGATGCCCTTGATCCGGGTAAGCACGTAATAAATTGTTTGACTACGGATGCGCACGAGCTCCGCGCCGACAACGCGCGTCACGAAATCGCTCGGAACATCGAGAATCTCCTGCGGCGTGCAGTCTTGTAGGCCTTTGCACAAAATCGCGGTCATCGACCGGGTAAGCGTTTGCACTTCAGGCCCCAGCGTCATGCGGATGTGCGCCCTGCCGTTTTCATCGACGAGGAGATAGACACCGACCGTGTCCGCGCATTCCTCGTCCTTGCGCACATCGACAAGGTCGAACTTTTCGCCTTCGCGCGGCTCCTGTCTCCTAGCGTTGTCAGCGTAGGAAACGAGCGTCTCGCGCCGCTCATCTTCCGGTAGCGACTCGAAAAGGCTGATGATTCTGTTCAGCTTCGTCGGATACATCGATCAGTAATTTACCCCGGATTACCCGCCTTCGCCACCGCTATGGCGCCAGCGGGCGCGGATTTAAATGGATGAGTTAAGTCACAAAAGCAGACCGTTGCAGGCGGCTGATCAGCCACCGAGCTGCTATTTTCAGAATGCTTGCAGGCGCCCCGCCCGTCGCTGCAGGATGTCGATCTTGTGAAAACCGAGCGGAGAGTGCGCCTGGCAAGCGAGGATGATATTCCGGCGCTCGAGGAGTTAATCGCGCTCTCCGCCCGCGGACTGCGAGGGCCATATTATTCCGATGAGCAAGTAGAAGCCGCGCTCGGTTCCGTCTTTGGCGTAGATCGACAACTTATTCGCGATAAAACGTATTTCGTTGTCGAACACCGGGCTTCGGGAGGCACGGCGACCTTCGGCGCGGCAGCCGGAGACGACATCATCGGCTGCGGCGGTTGGAGCAAGCGCAAAACACTTTTCGGCAGCGAGCACCAAACGAATCGCGACAACGCCGAGTTGAACCCGGCAAGCGATGCAGCCCGTATCCGTGCATTCTTCGTTCATCCAGCGTGGGCCCGTCGCGGAATTGCCCGCGCGATCTTGGAAGAATGCGAAAGAGCCATTCGTGCTGCGACATTCAAATCGATCGAGCTGGCCGCAACACTGCCGGGTGTGCCGTTCTATGGCGCATGCGGTTACACTGCCGGCGAGCGGCTGGTGGTTTCTTTGCCTAACAAATTGAATTTGCCGATCGTGCGCATGACCAAAAATCTGCGCTAAACCGCGTGGCAATTTCACCGGAATCAGGGGCACCACTTCGCGTTAAAATCGTCAAACGCCGCTTCCGAATTGATCGCGCAAAAGCGCTTTCACATCTCTCGGCACGGTGACTGCGGCTCTGGACAAGCAGGCTTCCAATCGGCGCCCCTCTAGTGTTGCGACGGCCGAATGCGCAGGAAAAATCCAAATCCGTAGCCCGGTTCGCCGCCGTAGTAGCGGTCCAGGTCGTTGGGCCAAAAGTCGATCGTCATTTGCCCGCCGAGGCCGATGTCGATTCCTCTGCCGTGGGACAAATCGCGCACGTAACCGATGGTCGCTGTGTTCACGGGAAAGATTTCATTGAGATCGCTGCGGGCGAGAACAAGCTCGCGTCCGGATTTTTGGACATGCTCCCAGCGCGCGTAAATGGTGTCGCGGCCGCGTTGATAATTTGATTCGAGCAAAAACGATTGGGTCGTCTCGCCAGAATCGTTGTTTTGTCCCCAGACAAAGGAGCTTGACCAGTTTGAATCGTTCCCGAGCGGTTGATTGTAAATTGCGGATGCGGTGGTGCGATGCCGCTTCACGTTCGGTTCGAGATCTTCCGGGCTCTTAATATATCCGTGCGAAACTTGCAGCGCCAGGTTTTGGGTAGGGTTCCAGGAAACGCGGCCACTGAACGAATCGAACCGCGGCCGATCGAAATCGTAACGGTCTTCATCCGGTTCGCGCCCGGTGAAGGCGCTGCCTTCAATCTTCACGTTGCGCCATTGCAGACCGGCGGTGGCGATCCCGAACGTGACGTGGGTTGAATCCTGCCAGTGATGTCCGATCGGCGCGTCCGGATTATCCATTGCCGACAATCGATGCATGAAAGTCGGCGGACCAAGCGCTGGTTCGCCCGGGTAACCGAAATATAAGTACGCGCTGAAATCGTCGATGAGTCTTTGCGACAAGGTGAGCGAGAGCTCGTCGAACAGATCGTGCGGATGTTGGCGATCGTGCAGGGGTTGGTTGTGCCATGACTCGCCACTTTGGAAAAGAAGGGGATAGCCGCGCCCGCCTTCGGTGAGCGGATCGAGACTCATCATTGCACGCAAACCGAGCTGCGTGTTTTCGCCTAACGAATGCGAAAACATCGCCATGATCCAATTCGGCGCGTCGATGCGATCGTCACCGCGTCGCGTGCTCACGTTGGTGTAGCGCGGGAAAATTGCGCCGTGCAACATCAACATGTCGTCGCCGAACATCCACATGTGTCCGTAAATAGGCGTGGAATCTGGAACCCAACTTGTGCCGGAACTTTCCCGGCTCATTGGATCGGCCAGGTTCACCGAAGATTGCATCGACATGTGCATCTCGTGTTCCTGCTCCGCATGCTGTTGGTGTTCGTGCTGAGGCATCGCCATTCCGTTCGCATCGTGCGTCCCATGTTCTGAGTTCGGCGTTGGATGTTGGGCGTTGGACGTTGAGCGTTTTCCGTCCGGCTTTATCGGCACGAGCGTCATCCCGCATTTCGGGCATTTGCCCGGATGATCCTTCACTACTTCCGGGTGCATCGGGCAGGTGTATTTCACTTTTTCCTGCTCCTGCTCATGCTCTTGATCGGGTTGTTGTAACTGTGCAATCGCGCCAGAGGTTGCGAACGCAATTGCGCTAATCAGAACGAAAATCGGTTTTTGCATTTCGATGGTGCGCTTGGTTAGGCTTCTGTAGAGGCAGCCATGTCGGCTGCAGACCAAGGAATCGCAGGCGACACGCCTGCCGCTACGGTGGTGCCCAACGGGCGCGCCGAAGACGGACGGCTCGGCGAGCCAATCCTATCAGTTAAGCGAGAAACGGCGGAGCGTGGGCGCGGACGCTGCGCTGGAGAATCAACTCAGCAAATGAAAATGCGCCGGGCGGTCCCGTGTCGAGCGCGGCTGAGCTGAAAGAAATCTTCGGCCGCGCAAAGACGACAAGCTTCGCGAATGGAATATCGACATTGGTAAGATCAATAACGAGGCGGGCCGGATCTTTCGCCGAGTTCGCTACGATGGCGCGCAAAATCTTGCAGCAGGGCTGAGCGTCCGAATGCTTTTGATTTTGTGGTTTGATGGGGTGCGAATGAAACGGGCAGCAGTCAACCGCGCTTGTCGTTTTTTGGCGAGCGATTGCGTCGAGCGCACAATGATTCGACACGCCGAACCAGGCGATGAGCGCTACGATAACGGCCGGCGCGGAAATGCTTCGGACACGCAACATGTGCATCCTCATCGCTCAAATAGCGAAATTATCAAGAACTCCGCTGCTCTTTCTCACTGATGATCGGTGTGACGGCGCTAGCAGCGACATCTTCAGGTGAAACTCCGGTCGGCATTTCTGCGGGCGACGTCGATCTTGCGGTCATATCGGGCTGTTCGATTTGGGTCGCCAGCAGCATCGCGCTGAACAATAATGCGGCGCCCAAATAATAAGGAGCGCCCGGGACGTGAAAGGAATGTTTGGGGTCGATAAACCAGCCGAACACTCGCGAAAACAAAACCGGCCCGATAATGAACGTGATCGAGCGCAAGCTGCCGATCGCACCTTGTAATTCGCCTTGCTCACGTTCGCTGACGCGGTGAGTCATCATGCTTTGCGCGGCTGGCATCGACATGTTCCACATCGAAATGATTGGAACGGACGCAAGCAAGACCGCGCCGGTCCGGGCCAAGCCGGCGATGAGCATGCCGGTCGCCCCGAAAAACTGACCGATGTAAAGAGTGCGTTTCTCGCCGAAATGTTTCACCATTCGTGGCGTTACGCCGGCGGAGATAGCGGCCGTGCAAATGCCAACGACGGCCAGGGAAACACCGATCGAAGTTTGGTTCCAGGCGTAGCGATAGATCGCATACAGCGCCCAGACACTAAAAACATTGTGGGCGACGTAGGCAAGAAACTGGATGGTGGCGAGCTTGCCAAGTTCGGGATGAGAGCGCAACAAAACGAGCGAGCCGACCGGATTGGCGCGTCGCAACGTGAACTCTTTGCGTTGATCACGCGACAGCGATTCCGGCACGAAGAAATATCCCCACAGCCAATTCGTTAGGCTAAATCCGGCCGCGACCCAGAAGGCAAGCCGCGGGCTGAAATCGCTGAGCAACCCACCCATAAAAGGACCGATGACAAAACCGAGACCAAACGCCACGCCGATCATTCCAAATGCACCGGCGCGTTTCTCTTTCGGAACTACGTCTGCGATGTAGGCCATGGCGGTGGGAATACTGGAAGCGGTCACACCGGAAATGATTCGTCCGAGGAACAGCCAGCTCATGCTCGGCGCCAGCGCCATCACGATGTAATCGAGGCCGAGTCCCAGGTTGGATAACAAAATCACCGGCCGGCGTCCGAAACGGTCGGACAGCACTCCGAGCACCGGCGAGAAAAGGAATTGCATGGCGGCGAAAACCAAACCGAACCAGCCATTCCAATTGGCCGCGTCTTTCATGTTGCCACCGAGAAAATCGAGGATCAGCTTCGGCAACACGGGGATAGTCAAGCCCATCGCCAAAATGTCGAGGGTCACCGTGACGAAAATAAAAATGACGGCGGCTTTGCGAGTTCTCATTCGATCGGCAAGTGTAGAGGGGTCGTATCGGCCGCAAAACTCAAATCATGCAGGCGTTTGGCGCAAGCGCCTTTGCAACTAGTCTGTCGCTAAATCACGATGCCGCTCTCCTATCGCTCGCCGAAAACCGAAGTGCGCGAGAGCAAAATCCACGGACGCGGTTTGTTCGCCTTGGCTGCCATCGACAAGGACGAAATCATCGCCGTAAAAGGTGGCCACATTGTCGATCGGAAAACTTTGCGCGAAAAAATCACGCCACGGCTGGGGCCGGTGGAGATTCAGATCGACGACGATTTGTTCATCGCACCGGTGACGGACGATGAGCGCGAGTTGTCGATGTTGTATTCGAACCACTCGTGCGACGCGAATCTCGGGCTGCGCGGCGAGATTACTTTTGTAGCCATGCGTGACATCCGAGCCGGCGAAGAGTTAACTCACGATTGGGCAATAACCGACGACGACGATTATTCTATGGAATGCAAATGCGGCTCACCGAACTGCCGAAAGATTCTCACCGGAAAAGATTGGCAGCGCCCGGAATTGCAAAAACGTTACGCTGGGTATTTCTCCGCGTACCTAGCAAGGAAAATCGCGGGATTGGGTAGTGCAACTTCAACCCGCTGATGTCGCGGATTGAAACGGATAAAAAGCGGAAGATTCTGATCTCCTGATCAGAGAGTATCCGTGATATCGGCGTAATCCGCGGTTTAGAGCGCGTCGAAGAATTCGTTAAGCTGCGTCGGCGGAGGTCCCGCAACAATTCGCCAGAGGCCCTGTTTATCTTGGATAACGTGTCGCTCGCCCGAATCGCCATGCGGAAAATCGATAATCCGCCGGGACTTGAGAGCGCGTTCCGCCGCGGCTTTGTCGGCGTAGATTTCCTGGAGGATGCGACCAACTCGCGGATCAATCGGCTTTTCGAGCAGGCTCTTTTGTTCGGCGCTCAACGAAATTCCGAGCGGCGCTTGACGCGGAACCGCCCGTGCGGGCGCGGGCGCTGCGTCGGCGGCCTTCGCCGGAACACTGCCTCTGCGAAACAGCTTCATAAACTAAGGAGATACCATCATTTAAGCTTGTCGCGTGCCATGAACACGGCGGATCGGCTTGACCGGCGACGTGCGTCGGAGGTATCAAGGTGGCAACACCGTTTAACGATGAGCAAATCTTATTATCCCACAGACCGGGCCGGTCGGATCGATTGGCATAACAATTTCGCAAAAGAATTCCCAAAAGTTGGAAAGGATCTCGGATTTACCGACGCCGAGATCACCAACGCGGTGAACGATTCCAAATATGCCGTCTACATCTACCAAACGCTAGGACGCGAAATCGAGTCCGATCCGGGCCACACCGCGAATGCCGTGCTGACAGGACAATCGTCCGGCGAGTATGTCGACCTTCCCGCTGGTTCGGGTGCGCCGGCCGCTGTCCGTCCTGGCATCGACACTCGCCGGCAGGCGCGAGTCGAACGCATTAAACGACACGACAACTATGCCGATGCGATCGGCAAACAATTGCGGATCGACACCGGCGCGAAGTTCGACGCCAACAATTATCGAGCCGAACTTGGTCGGCCGCGCCAGACCGGAAATGTGGTCACCATCCCGTTTCGCAAAGCCGGTGGCAGCGTCGATGGAATCAATTTGTACCGTCAGCGCAAAGGCGAGAGCTCATCACAAAAGGTCGGCTTTTTTATGCGCACACCCGCGGTTGATGGAGCGCCCGGAAAATCCGGACAGATCACGTATACCGCCCGCGCTGTCGTGAATGGCAAAGAAATCGGCCAGCCGAGTGACGCGGTGACAGGGACGCTGAAGTGAAAGTTTAAGTAGCAAGCCCGTCGCCTGCGGCGCCTTCGGATGCTCGGCTGGAGTGGGCGCGGTCGCAACCGCGTGGGCGTTCCTGTCTGCAAGTTCGGCGTGGTCTCTTATTTGCTCGGCGTGATAGCCAGCGGGTTTAACCTGCACGTCGCCTTCGTGCTTTACGTACTCACGCCACTATTCTTTGTCACCCCGCAACGCGCTCACGAAGTCAATCTACCAAAGAACATGAGTAAAGAGCCAACCGAGTCGGTTCACGTTCAAGGCTGAACCTTAAGCGCTCGCATGGCCGAGCCCTTCTGGGGCGAAGGTGGTTGGACGTTGGTTTGTTCTTGGCTAAGCTGCCGAGTTATGCGGTTCCGAACTTACAAAAATACTGAGTTGACCGTGAGTGAAGTGGGGTTTGGTCTTTGGACGATCTCCACGGGCTGGTGGGGGAATTTTACCGAGGGCGAAGCGGTCGCGCTCATGCACAAGGCGTTCGATCTCGGAATAACACTCTTCGACGCGGCCGACACTTACGGCAACGGCTTGAGCGAGGAACTGATCGCCAAGGCTTTTTCGAAACAGCGCGACGAGATCGTGATCGCGACCAAAGTCGGTTACGATTTTGTGCATTACGGCGAGGCGCGCGGACGCGGGCAACGGGAGATTCCGCAAGATTTTTCGCCGGAGGCGGTGACGCACGCGACCGAAGCGGCGTTAAAGCGGCTCAAGACCGATCATGTCGATCTTTTGCAGTTGCATAACATTCGGATGGACCAGGTTTACGACGACGCGCTTTGGACCGCGCTTGAGAAATTGAAGAGCGCAGGAAAAATTCGCTACTACGGCATCGCGCTCGGTCCGGCGATCGGCTGGCTTTACGAAGGCGTCAACTGCATTCGGGAGCGCAACACCACCAGCGTCCAACACATCTACAACATGCTCGAGCAACATCCCGGCCGCGCCATGCAGGATGCCGCCACTGAAGCGGGCAAAGACACCATGTTTCTAATCCGCGTGACGCATTCGTCTGGCATGCTTGAGGGCAAATACACTGCCGATACAGTTTTTCCGCCGACCGATCACCGCAGTCACCGTCCGCGCAGTTGGTTGCTCAACGGTATCAAGAAGGTCGACAAACTGCGTTTTCTTGAGAATGCCCATCGCCCCTTAGGCCAGGCAGCTCTGCAATGGCTGCTCGCAGACAAACGGGTCGCCTCGACCTTGCCGAACATCTACAACGAGGAACAACTCGTGGAATTCGCCAGCGCGCCGGAGTGCCTGCCGTTGACCGCCGAAGATTTGGACAAGATCGATAATCTTTATTCGGAAAACTTCGGACTCGAAGAAGAGCCGCCGAAGTTCAAAGGCACGATGGAATTCCCGCAGGAAACAGCGGCGGCGTGAGGTAGGGACATCTCGCTGAGATGTCCGATTTAATCGTCGGCGCGCCCGGCGGTCGCGCGCTGTCTAATCTGACTGATCATCTTCCACTGGTTGGGCGCGCGGAACCGTTGTGACTTCGCGCACACGATTTTGTCTTCGGCCGTTCGTCAGTTGTTCTTTATAGATATCTTTGAACACATCGGCGATCATGGGTGCGGCAACGGTACCACCGTGAACTTTGCTGCCGACATCGCCTTCGTAAAGCGCGGCGAATGCGTACCGGGGCTGATCGGCTGGCACAAATCCGGCAAACCACGCCGCCGTCCGCTCCTTATTTTTCGGGCCCCACTGCGCGGTCCCGGTTTTGCCAGCGACTTCGACATTGTCGAGTTCGGCCTCATGGGCGGTGCCGCCGGCACCATTCACGACATCGATCAGTCCAGTGCGCAACTGGTCCATTGTCTCGGCGGAACTATCGAGTCTGCGTTTTTCGCGGACTTGATAAGCGCTGACGATTTCATTGTCGCCGCTTTGGACCTGTTGCACTAAACGCGTTTGGTAAAAAGTGCCACCATTGGCGATGATGCCCATCGCCTGCGCCATTTGCAGCGGAGTCACCTGCATATCGCCCTGGCCGATCGACAAGTTGGCGATGTCGCCGTTGAGTAATTTGCGGCCATGCGCCGCCTTCATGTATTGATCGTTAGGCACGCGCCCCTCCACTTCGCCGCGCAACGGAATGCCGCACTTCGTGCCGAAGCCGAGTTTCAAAGCCCAATCGATGATGGGTTCGGCGCCGGTTTTGATTCCGACTTGATAAAACCAGGTGTCACACGATTCGGTCAGCGCCTGGACGAAGTTCATCGGGCCGCGATCGCCTTTTTTCCAGTTGTGAAACGTGAGATTGCCGATCTCAATGGCAGGCACGCATTCGTATTCATCGTTGGGCCTGACAGCGCCGCTCTCCAGCGCCGCAATTCCGACTGCGACCTTGAATGTCGATCCCGGCGGATAAGAGGAGCGGAACGCGCGCGGCAAAAGCGGAATATCCGGATCGTCCTGCAAGCGCTTGAATTTCTCCGATGAGATCGTGGGAATAAAAAGATTCGGATCGTAAGTCGGCCAGGACGCCATCGCCAGAATGTCGCCGCTGTTTGGATCGACAATGACGAGCGCGCCGCGTTTTGCTTTGGCAGCAAGCGCTTTCTCGGCCAATTCCTGCAGGCGAACATCGAGGGTCGTAATCACGTTGTAGCCCGGCATTGGCGGTGTGATCAGTTTCTCGGAAGTTTTCCGCCCGTCCTTGTCGAAAGTGAGCTTGTATTCGCCATGCTTGCCGGTGAGCATGCCATTGAAGGTTTGCTCGAGTCCTTCGCGGCCTTCGGTTTCCGGCCAGAGCGTTTCGTGATTGTCGATGATGCCGTCGAGATTTCGACCGGTCTTTCCAGTGTAACCGATAATTTGGCCGGCTAATTTTCCATTCGGATAAGTGCGGACATAAATCGGTCGCACCACCATTCCATCTTTCATGCGACCTTTGACCGCCTCGTACTCGTCCGCACTGAGATCTCGCGCGATCTCGAACGGCAGAATCCCGCGGTTGCGATAGTGTCGCAGAATCGCGTCGTCCGAAATTTCGATCGACCGGCCGATTAGTTTTGCCGCCTTATCAATTTTTTCCCGCGCGAAGCTGATTGCCCGCGCGTCGGAAAAATCGAGTGGCGTAGGAAAATTGATGGCCAAATTGTAACTGAGTTTGTTTTGCGCCAGCGGGACGCCATTGCGATCGGTGATCTGTCCGCGTGGCGCCGGAACATCGAGAATGTAAGTGCGTGCAAGCTTTTGCGTCTCGAACGTCGGGATGATCGTTTCCTCTTCTGTTTCTGGGCTCGCGCTGGGAGTTGGCGTCTGCGCCTGAAGCACCGCCGATGCAGCAAAGATCGACAATATGATCCCCAGCTGACGCAGAT
>Ga0070717_10003524_pt1 | contig 11218 bp, 9 predicted proteins | sample LARL113metaG_FD_71366 | JGI IMG/M metagenome (GOLD analysis project Ga0070717, IMG submission 71366) | Corn, switchgrass and miscanthus rhizosphere microbial communities from Kellogg Biological Station, Michigan, USA - LAR L11-3 metaG | ecosystem: Host-associated > Plants > Roots > Rhizosphere ...
GCGTTCGCCGTGCCGGCATCGACATGCACCAGCACCGCCTGCGCCCGCCCGGTCGCGAGCGCGTAGCCGCCCGCCATGTGGACGGCGACGACCTCGTGCGGACACAGGATCATCTCCGGATGCTCGCGGCCTTCCTTGTCCCAGCGCGCCATCTCCTCGATCAGCGACACATGATCGGTGCCGAGATTGGCGAAGATGTAGTCGACGCCGAGATCGACCAGGCCTTCGAGGAAATAGTGCGCGGTCGAGCGGCGCATACCCTAGCGCTTCTCGGCGACAAACTTGTTGCGCAAGGTGCCGATACCGGTGATCTCGATTTCGACGACGTCGCCGGCTTTCAGGTCGGGCGAGGCGCCGTCGGTGCCCATCCAGATCACGTCACCCGGCCACAGCGTGAAGTACTTCGTCAATTCGACGATGAAAGGCACGACGCCGAAGATCATCTCGTTGGTGTGGAAGCGGCCGGTCTGCTTGCCGTTGACCTTGATGATGGTCTCCATCTTGTCGAGATCGACAGCGCTTTCGATCCAGGGGCCCATCGGCTTGAAGGTATCGGCGTTCTTGGCGCGCCACAGCGAGCGGTCGGCCTTCTGCCAGGTCCGCTCGCTGACATCGTTGCCGATGGTGTAGCCGAACACGCAAGACGTCGCGTTGGCGTCGGTCAGATGCTTTGCCTTTTTGCCGATGACGACGACGAGTTCGCCCTCGTAGTGGATCTTCTCGGTTGCGGTCGCCGGGATCACCACATCCTCATCATGCGCGATCAGCGCATTCTGCGCGCGATAGCCGATCTCGGGCCGATCCGGGATGTTCGGGACTGTGCCGGCCTTGTCGGCGGCTTCCTTCAGATGCTTGAGATAGTTCAGCCCGACGCAATAAAACGTCCGCGGCACCAGCGGCAGTTCGATCTTGACGTCTTTGAGCGCATGGGCTTGCGGCGTGCGCTGCCATTCGCCGAACGGATCACCGTTGACGGCCATCACGCGGTCGCCTTCGACGATGCCCCAGGAGGTTTTTCCGCTCGCCGTGAATTTGAGCCAACGCATGCGCAGTCCTTTTCTTACTCCGCCGCGGCTTGCGGCCGGGTTTTCCAGGCGCCGGCGGCCGGGCGCCGCAGGCCGAGATTTTCGCGCAGCGTCTTGCCGGCATAGTCCTTGTGGAAGAGACCGCGGCGCTGCAATTCCGGCACGATATGCTTGACGAAATCGGCGTAGGAGCCGGGCACGTAAGTCGCCGCGATGACAAAACCGTCGCAGCCGCGGCCGACAAACATCTCTTCCAGCCGGTCGGCGATTTCCTTCGGACCGCCGACGATCGCATCCTGGGTCTGGCCGCGCCCGGAAAAGGTGATGAAGTCGCGTGTCGACGGGTTGGTCTTGCCGGACGTCCTCAGGACACCGTCGCGAATGCCGAGCATGCCCTGCATGCCCTTAAGTTCTTCCGTGGTCAGCGGCTCGTCGATGGCCTTGGCGGCGAAATCGAAGTTCAGGCCCTCCGCAAGCAGCGACAGCGCGTCGATTTCGAGCGGCAGCTTGTTGATCAACGCCATCTTGTCTTCGGCCTCGGCTTTGGTCGCGCCAGGGACCGGCGTGATCAGATTGCACAGGAACATCTGGTCGGGATCGCGCCCGGCTTTGGCGGCCTCGCCCCGGATCGCGTCATAGCCCTGCTTGGCATTTGCAAGATTGCGCGCCGCGGTGAAGATCACCTCGCCCCAGCGGCCGGCAAAGCGCTGGCCGCGGCCGGACGCGCCGGCCTGAATAACGACGGGATGGCCCTGTTGCGAGCGCGGCACGGTGAACGGCCCGCGCGACCTGAAGAATTCGCCCCGGTGGTCGAGCCGCTTGACCTTGGTCGGGTCGGCGAAACGCCCGCTCTTCTTGTCGATGATCAGCGAGCCGTCTTCCCAGGAATCCCAGTGGCCGAGCACGACCTCCATGAACTCGTCGGCACGGTCGTAGCGCAGGTCATGCTCGAGATGCGCTTCCTTGCCCATGTTCTGCGCTTCGCCGTCGTTCACGGAGGTGACGACGTTCCAGGCGGCGCGGCCGCCGGTCATCAGGTCGAGGGTGGCGAAACGGCGTGCCACGTCGAACGGCTCGTAATAGGTGGTCGAACAGGTCGACGCGAGCCCGAGCTTTTCGGTGACCATGCCCATCGTGGTCAGCACGATGATCGGGTCCATCTTCACGCAACGGATGCCGTATTCGACGGTGTGGGCGTGATCGTTGCCGTAGCGATCCGGCATGGCCAGGCGATCGTCGAAAAACGCCATATGGAATTTGCCGGCCTCGAGAATCCGCGCGATCTCCTGGTAGTAATCCGCCGACATCGAATCGTCGCGCGACTCCGGATGGCGCCACGAGCTCGGCAAATTGGTGCAGTTCTGCGCCTGCAGGAAGCCGACCAATGCCATTTGCCGCGTCATGCTGCGCTCTCCCTGTTTCGGCTTTTCTTACGCAAGACCGAGTTTGGCCGCGAGTTTGTACTCGCCGGCCAGCGCGCGCAATCTTTCCCAGGTCGCGTCCTCGATCTCGATACCGTCTTTCCGGCGCTGCTGCTCGCGGAGATATTCGACCTCGCCGGGATAGAACACGCCGCTGGAGCCTTCGGAAGGCGGCGTCGATTTCAGGTAGCGCGCGAACTCGGCGACTTCCCGCTTGAAATCCTTCAGGGGACGGAATGCGGCGACATTGAAAACCGCCATGAAGCATCCGTCATTGTGACGTCCGGTCGGCTCGACGCCGAAGCCGAGGCCCGTGAGCAGCCCGCACAGCACCTCGACCATCGCAGCCAGGCCGCTTCCCTTGTAGCCCTCGGTGCCGCCGAGCGGCAGCAGCGCGCCGCCCTTGCGGTAGGCCCTGGGATCGGTGGTGTGCCGCCCCTCGGCATCGATGATCCATCCCTTGGGGATTTCTTCACCGCGCGCGATGGCAAGCTGGATCTTGCCGGCGGCGACCGCCGAGGTCGCCATGTCCAGGTAGAACGGCGCCTCGAGGTCGGAGGGCACCGCGATCGAGATCGGGTTGGTGCCGAGCCGCGGCTCGCGGCCGCCGAACGGCGCGACATGTTTCGGCGAACGGCCGGAATCCGCGGTGGCAAGCCCAATCATGCCCTCGCGCATCGCCATCATCGGGTAGGCGGCGAGCCGTCCGACATGGCTTTGCCGGAACACGGTGCAGGCCGCGACATTGGCGGTCTTGGCCTTCTCGATCGTCAGCGCCATCGCCTTGGCGTTGACGTAGAAGCCAAACCCCCAATGACCGTCGATTACGGTCGTGGTCGGCGTTTCCTGGACGATGGTCCATTTCGCGCCCGGCACGATGTGGCCGGCCTTGACCCGGTCGATATAGGTCGGGATCGCGATCACGCCGTGCGAGTCATGGCCGGCGAGGTTGGCGTTGACGCAGCCGACGGCGACCGCATGGGCCTCCTCGTCCGACGCGCCGGCAGCCTTCAAAAGCGCAGCTCCGATGCGCGTGAGACGGTCGGCCTGGACGATCGGCATGGGGTTTCCTCAAACCACGGCCCGCGCAAGAGGCGGGTCTTGCTTGTTGTCGGCTGCATGGTCTCAAAGCCGACTTCCGATAGCAATCACCCCAAGGCCAATTCTGGTCTGCAAATTCATGGGTGCAATGCAGCGCCGGCACCTCTCGGCCGCCGGCCGCCCAATGCGCCGGCAGCCCGTAGTTTCTCGGGTCATGGCCTTCGGCTGTTGGGATGCCGTTTACTTTGAATCACAGTTTGCCACCGGTCATAACGACCACTTAGGCGTCTTTTCCGCATAAATCTCCTTTCGCTGGCCCGTGTTGCCGCAGGGGGAGCAAAAGGTCTTGGAGACTAGTCTTGCGCGTACTTTTGCTGCGTTGAGCGCAACCAACGAAGCAATCCTGTACGCGAAGTCACCGAAGGAGCTTTACGAGCAGGTCAGCGAGGCCGCCTTTTCGAGTGGCGACTTCCTGGCGACAGCCGTTTTTTTGCTTGAGCCCGGGACCGATCTCTTGCGGTTCGTGGCCGGCTTCGGCGAGGACATCGCCCGCCTGCGCAGCATCGATATCACGATTCTGGCGGGGACGCCGGAGGGCTCCGGGGTCTGCGGCCAGGCCTTTCGCGACCAACGGTTGTGCGTCAGCAATGATTTCATGAACGACACGCGTTCGCTGGCCTGGCGGCAGGGCGTCCAAAAGGGCCAAGTCGGCGCGGCCGCGGCGCTGCCTCTGATCTGCAACGGCGAGAGCGTCGGCGTGCTGCTGGTCACCAGACGCGAGCCGGGCTCGATCAGCGAGCAGACGGTGTCGCTGCTGGAGCGCATGTCGGCCAATATCTCGTTCGCGCTCGACAATTTCGACCACGAAGCCGCGCGCAAGAACGGCGAGCGCGCGATGCGCCGGCTGAACCGGATGTTCGGCGCCATCAGCGCGACCAACGAAACCATTCTGCGCGCCAAGACGGAACAGGATCTCTACCAGCGTGTTTGCGATGCGGCCGTCCACAGCGGAGAATCGGTCGCCACCGTCGTGTTGCTGGCCGAGCCGGACTCGATCTGGTTGAAACCGGTCGCCGGAACCGGCGAAAGCGTCGAGCGGATCACGCGGTCGCGCTTCTCGATCGATCCGGACAATCCCTACGGTAATGGTGTCTGCGGCAGGGCGTTCCGGACCCAAAAGCCCTGCATCAATAGCGATATCCAGAACTCCGACCAGGGGCGGCCCTGGCGTGAGGCGGGACACGACACCGGCGTCATGGCCTGCGTCGCGGTTCCCTTGATCAAAGCCGGCAAGAGCGTCGGCGTATTGATGTTTTTTGTCGGCAGATCCTGGGCGGCGGATGAGGAGATCGTCGCGCTGTTGGCGCGCATGGCGGAGAACGTCTCGTTCGCGCTCGACAACTTCGATCGCGCGGACGAAAAAGCGAAAACCGAAGAGCAGAAAGAGCGGCTGTCGCGGATGTTTGCCGCGCTCAGCGCCACCAATGAAGCGATCATGCGGGCGAAGTCCCGCGCCGAGTTGTTCGAACTGGTGTGCGACTCGGTGGCGAAGGGCGGCAAATTCACCTCGACTTGCGTCGCGCTTGCGAGATCCGGCAGTGATTACCTCGATATGGTGGCCGTGGCCGGTCCGACGGCTGCGAACACAAGGAAGATAACACTCTCGATCAACGCGGCGCACCCGGAAGGACGCGGTCTTAGCGGAACGGCATTTCGTTCCCGCGAAGCCTGCATCAGCAACGACTATCTCACCGATCCGCGCGGCATTGCCTTCCACCCGGTGATCCGCGGCGACGGCGCGAAGTCCGGCGCGGCGTTTCCCTTGCTGGTGCGAGGCGAGACCATCGGCATCATGCTGTTTCTGTCCGCCGAAAAGGACACGTTCATCCCCGAATTCTCCGAACTCCTGCAACGACTCGCCGACAACGTGTCCTTTGCGTTGGAGAATTTCGATCGCGCCGACGAAAAAGCCAGAGCCGAGCGGCAAAAGGATCGCCTGGCCGGGATGCTTAAGGCGCTGAGCGCCACCAACGAAGCGATCATGCGCGTCAAGACGCGGGCAGAGTTGTTCGAACTGGTGTGCCAGGCCGCCGTGCTGGGCGGAGTGTTCACGTCCGCGACCATCGCGCTGGTCGAGCCGGACGGCCAGTACCTCCGCATCGCCGCAACCAACGGCCTGTACTACGACCGCATGAAGGGTCGCCGCTACTCCACCTCCGCCGAGGACCCTGAAGGCAGGGGCCTGACCGGCATCTCGTTCCGGACGCGTCAACCCTGCATCATGAACGACTATCTCGGCGATCCGCGCGCCGCGCATTGGCATCACGTCGCAAAGGAGGATGGGACCAGGTCCGGCGCAAGCTTTCCATTGCTGAAGAACGGCGGCAAGGCTGTCGGCGTTCTGTTGTTCCTTTCCCCCGACGAAGGCGCCTTCACGCCGGATCTGGTGGAGCTGCTTGCCCGCCTGGCGGAGAATGTATCGTTCGCGCTCGACAACTTCGATCGCGCGCAGGAAAAGGCCAGCACCGAGGAGCAGAAGGAGCGGCTGGCGCTGATGTTTGCCGCGCTCAGCGCCACCAACGAAGCGATCATGCGGGCCAAATCCCGCGCCGAGCTGTTCGAACTGGTCTGCGCTGCGGCGGCGAGTGGCGGCAAGTTCACTTCGACCAGCATCGGACTGGCCAATCCCGACAGCGATTTTCTCGACGTCGTGGCTGCGGCCGGCCCGACCGCCGAGACGACGCGAAATGTCAGGCTGTCGATCGATGAGGCGCGCCCGGAAGGACGCGGTGTCAGCGGGACCGCATTTCGTTCCCGCCAGGCCTGCATCAGCAACGATTATCTCGCCGACGAGCAGAGGGGTGCTTTTTTTCAGGCCGTGGTCCGTGGCGACGGGGCAAAGTCAGGCGCGGCATTTCCGTTGCTGATCCAGGGACGCCCCGTTGGCGTCGTGGTGTTTCTGTCCGCCGAAAAGAACACCTTTGCGCCCGAATTCGTCGAGCTGCTGCAACGGCTCGCCGACAATGTGTCCTTTGCGCTTGAGAATTTCGACCGCGCCGATGAGAAGAACAAGGCCGATGAACGGATCGAGTATCTCGCCTCGCATGACAGCCTGACCGATCTTCCGAACCGGGAGATGTTCAACGGGCTGCTGCGCCAGACGATCGAGACCGCGCACCGCCACCAGCGCCGTTTTGCGGTGCTGTTCATCGATCTCGACCGCTTCAAGGTCATCAACGACTCGCTCGGTCACGACGCCGGCGACATGTTGCTGGTGGTGGTCGCCAACCGGCTGCGCGGCGCGCTGCGCGCCAACGACGTGGTGGCGCGGCTCGGCGGCGACGAGTTCGTCGTCATCCTCGACGAATGCGCCGAGCCCGATGACGTCGAGCGTATCGCCACCAACCTGCTCTCCGTTCTCAGCCAGCCGACGGACCTGAGGGGCCATGAGTGCCACACCACCGCCAGCATCGGCATCGCGATCTGTCCGCAGAACGGCTCCGACGCGCTGACGCTGACGAAGAATGCCGACATGGCGATGTATCTCGCCAAGGAAGACGGCAAGAACGGCTTCCGCTTCTTCTCCAAGGAAGACAAGGGCCAGTCGATCGAGCGCCTCGCGCTGGAGACTGCGCTACGCCGTGCGCTGGAGCGCGATCAGCTCTCGCTGCACTATCAGCCGAAAATCGACATTGCGAGCGGGCAGATCACCGGCGTCGAGGCGCTGTTGCGCTGGACGCATCCCGAATTCGGCATGGTGCCGCCGTTGCAATTCATACCGCTGGCCGAGGAGACCGGGCTGATCGTGCCGATCGGCCGCTGGGTCCTGAGGGAAGCCTGCGCGCAAAACATGGCTTGGCAGCGCCGCGGGCTGCGGCCGGTATCGATAGCGGTCAACCTCTCGCCGAGGCAATTCGCCGACGAGCATTTGTTGCAGGACATCGACGAGGCGCTGACGGGAAGCGGCATGTCGCCGGCGCTGCTGCAGCTCGAGGTCACCGAGAGCATGGTGATGCGCAACGTCTCGCGCGCCGTCAGGGTGCTCGACGCCATCCGGAGCCGCGGCATCCGCCTTGCGATCGACGATTTCGGCACCGGCTATTCGTCGATGTCGCTGATGAAGCAGTTTCCGATCGACACCATCAAGATCGATCGTTCCTTTGTTCGCGATCTGCCTGACGATTCGGAGGATCGGGCGATCGCGCAGGCGATCATCGGCATGGGCAAGGCGCTCGGCATGACGGTGATTGCCGAAGGCGTGGAGACCGCCGAACAGCAGGCGTTCCTGCGCAGCCACGGCTGCGACGAGATGCAGGGCTTCCTGTTCAGTAAGCCTTTGCCGTCGCGCGAGCTGGCCGATCTGCTTCGCGCCGCGCCTCTGCTGGTCGCGCCGCCGTTACAGCCCGAAGTCGACGCTGCCTCCGCGCAATCCCATCCGCCGTCACGGCTGCGAAGCGCCACGGTCTAGGTGTTACCGGACTTTGAAATTACCGGACTTTGAAATACCGGATTTGGCCTAATTTTGACGCGCGGAAAGACCAGCCGCGCCGGGGCTATTTTTCTTCTTCGACCAGCGTCGATGTCGCCGGCCCTTCGCCCATGATCAGCAGCACCGCGTCTTCGTCCTTGGCGCCGTCCCAATGCACCTGCTTGCCGAAATGCGTGACGAAGCTCCCCGCCGGCATCGGAACGGTGCCGTGTTCGGGATCGAATTTCGGGCCCGAGCCGACCCACCAGGTGCCCTGCAGCACCACGATGTAGCGATCGTTGGGATGGAAGTGCGGCCGGCTGAAATGATTGCCCTTGGTCCATTTGGTGTAGACCATGTAGAAGCCGGGCTTGCTCGGATCGCCGACCACCACGGCGTTTTGCCCGCCGCGCGCATCCACCTTGCTCCAGGGAATCTGGTCCGGCAGCTTGTAGATCACGGCCGCCGGATTGAGCTCGGCGGCAGAGCCGATGCTCAGCATCGCGGCAAATGATATCGGCAGCGCCAGATAGCGCCAGAGGCGGTGCTGGGCCTTCTCCGTGGCCTTCATGGATTCCTCCCAATTTCGTGAGCTCAAACGCGCTCATCGGCATTATTTTCGATGTTAGCCGGTCTTATTCCGAAGGCACAAGCCGCGCGCGGTGCATCCGTGGCAAGCGCGGCCGCAGAGCGAGACCCGCGCATGACGCAAGTGCAGCATCGAAAAGCATTTACGCCGCGCGCCGCGGTGCTTACGTTGCCACCCAACAAGAAACCGGGAGGATCAACTTCATGAAACGTCTATCAGTGCTAGCGGCTGGCCTCTTGATCGGCGCTGCCGCGTTTCAATATTCCGGCACGGCGTCCGGCCAAGGCGATGGCTGGATCACGCTGGTCGACAGCAGCACGATGGGCGACTGGGACGAGGTCGGCAAAGCCAATTGGGCGATGAAAGACGGCGCGCTCGTTGCCGACAAGCTGGACGGAAAGGACCTCGCTTATCTCGTCAGCAAGAATTCCTACAAGGATTTTCAGATCAAGGCCGAGTTCTGGGTCAGCGACGACGCCAATAGCGGCATCTTCATCCGCTGCGAGCAGCCGAAGAGCATCGGTGGCAAGACCTGCTACGAGGTCAACATTTTCGACCAGAGGCCGGACCCGAGTTACGGCACTGGCGCGATCGTCGACGTCGCCAAGGTCGATCCGATGCCGAAGGCCGGCGGCAAATGGAATACCTATGAGATCACAGCCCAAGGGCCGCATTTTGTCGTCGTGCTCAATGGCCAGAAGACCGTCGATGCCGAAGATTCAAAACACCCAAGCGGCGCGATCGCGCTGCAATACGGCCAGGGCGTGGTGAAATTCCGCAAAGTGCAGATCAAGCCGCTTTAGCCCGGCGATCGTTGCGGATAGTCCGGATCGCCTGACGGCGCGGTCTGACGACGTCACATGCAAGCCGGCCCTCGCGCGAAGCGGGTTAGACCTGCCGCACCACGCCGGGCTGGCCCGGCGCGCATTCCAGCGCCTCGCGGTCCCATTTTGCAGCATTCGCCGCGGCCTCGTAAGTGCTTTGCAGGAAATCCAGCAGCGCCTGATCAGGATCGGCAGCGAGACGCACGGCATCATACGGCAGGATGAACTCGCCGAGTGCTTCGCTGAAAAATGCCGCGTCGGGCCGAACCTTTGTGGCGCGATAGCCCGGCGGCTCGGGATAGGCATAGGAATAGAACGCGGGGTAATCGATCGCGCCGGAGCCGGGCCAGAAGCCGGCGCTGCTGACTTCATGCGAATAGGCTTCGCAGGCGACCGGGTCGGGCAAATGCGGCACGCCGCCGGGATGGCGCGGCGCGCGGCGGCCGGAAAACCGCGTTACCGCGAGATCGAAGCTGCCCCAGAAGAAATGCACCGGGCTTGCCTTGCCGATAAAGCCGGTGCGGAATTGCTTGAACACGCGGTCGGCGTTGACGAGGATCCGGAACAAGCGCCCGACCGCGTCGCCGTCGTAGGACGCGTGCTGTGTGTCTTGCGAGAATTTGATCGGCTCCGGCAACTCGTTCGGCATCTCGTCGATTTCGACTTCAATGCCAAGTTCGCGCAGTGCCACCATGACGGCCTTGTAAAAGCTCGCGACCGAGTGTCCGGACAATACGAACCGGCGCTCCGCGCCGTCGCTGGTCGAAATCTGCAAATCATGCGCGATGAAATCGAAGTCTATCTGAAAGCTGCGCTCGCCGTCCGGGATCGGCGAAGTCGAAAGCCCGCGCGCCGTGACATAGAGCGTCACCTGCCAGGAATGGTTCAGCCACGGCGAGCGCGCAAGCCTGATCTTGCCGACGATCTGGGTGAAGAGATGCAGCGTCGCACAAGTGCCCCGCCATTCGGCGGTCGGCAATTCCGGCCAAAGGACTTCATGAGAATTACTCATGCGCTATCGTACACTTTGTCATCGACGTTTCCTGAAACCACAAGGCCGGGCGCTATCCGGCCCGGCCCTTATACAAGAACCCATATTGACGTGAATCCCAAGGCTTGAATCCCAAGGCGCTTTGGGGACGTCGGCGCTACTTGGTCTTCGGCACGTCCTTGCCGAAGGCGGCGTCGACCTCGTCCTTCCGGATGCGGGCGGACGGATTGCCCTTCTGCCCGAGATTTTGCTCCTCGGTGCCGTCGCCCATCATGCCGGGATGGGCGGTCGCGGCCTTCTTCTTGGGGCCGTCGGAGGCGGGTTTGTTGGTCATGTCTGAAATCTCCAGGCGCGGATGCGCGTGACCCAACTCGATCAATGCCCGTCTGGTTCCGTGAACCAGTCGCCGCACTAAGCAGAGCCTCCGTCAGATCACGACGCCGTGCTTTCCGGGCATCCGCGCCGCCCGCGCGTGGCGCGGAACAGGCTGCGGCAGTACCAGCGCCGCATGATGGCCTCGATCGGATTGCGGACTAGTTGCGCCATAAAAAGAATTTCGACCATAGCTTAGCCCTTGCGAGTTAAGGGCTAGATAGGGCGGCACTCGGATAAGAGAATGCCGCCCTATTCGCGTCAGCCATGCAATCTCTTCGCGGTCTCCGCGATCACGCGTCCTTGATAACGCGCGCCGGCGAGTTCGTTGGCGCTCGGCTGGCGGCTGCCGTCGCCGCCGGTGATGGTGGTCGCGCCATAGGGCGAGCCGCCGGTGACCTCATCGAGCTTCATCTGGCCGGCAAAGCCGTAGTTCAGGCCGACGACCGTCATGCCGAAGTGCAACAGATTGGTGATGATCGAGAAC
>Ga0070717_10003527_pt1 | contig 11213 bp, 11 predicted proteins | sample LARL113metaG_FD_71366 | JGI IMG/M metagenome (GOLD analysis project Ga0070717, IMG submission 71366) | Corn, switchgrass and miscanthus rhizosphere microbial communities from Kellogg Biological Station, Michigan, USA - LAR L11-3 metaG | ecosystem: Host-associated > Plants > Roots > Rhizosphere ...
CGCCAGGTTGGTGCGGTCATCAAACATCGTCAGCACCACGCCCTCAATCCCCAACTCCGGATTCAGCCCCACGCGGATCCGCTCGATGGTATCGAGCAACTCGCTCACGCCCTCGAGAGCAAAGTACTCGCCCTGCATCGGAATCAGTACCGCGTCCGCCGCTACCAGCGCGTTCAAGGTCAGCAGATCGAGCGCCGGCGGACAGTCCAGCACTACGAACTGAAACCGCCCCCGCAACGGAGCCAGCGCCTCGCGCATGCGAAACTCGCGCCCCTCTGCGTCCACCAATTCCAGATTGGCTCCGATGAGATTCTTGTGTGCTGGAATCAGCCACAGCTGTTCCAGTTCGGTCGTGAGCAACGCCTCCTCGGCTGAGGCCGCCCCCATCAGCAGATGGTACGAGCTGACGCGGTCAGGATCTTTAGCGAACCCCAGGCCGCTGGTGGCATTCGATTGCGGATCGCAATCGACCAGTAGCGTGTTCACTTCAGCAGCCGCAAACGACGCAGCCAGATTGATGGCAGTCGTAGTCTTACCCACGCCGCCCTTCTGATTGGCAACAGCGATAACGCGTCCCATTTAGATTGTGAGGAGAACCAGAGCTACCCGGCAGCATAATCCGCTTCGTATTCCAATGCAATGAGATTAGCTGTGCAAGTCAACGAATTTGTGTGCAAAAAGTGTTCCCGCAGGAACATTTCACACTCGAAGCAACAACATGCTCCTTCCAAGAGAATAGAAATGTTCTTGCAGGAACATTTCCACAAATCGTTCCATGGAGCACCTCTCCCGAGAGGAAGTCGGACCGTTGCTCCTCACTCTGCCTTAGGACAGCAAAGTGTTTAATCAGGAAGGAATCATAGAAGCGCAGAAGAGTTCTTACAGGAACACTCTGGCCTTAACTAACCCCATCAGGCTTATGAGACGAATCCGGAAGGGTCTTGCTGCAACCATAATGAGTGACGGCTAGCGAGGCGGGGCCACGCCAGAAAAACTAGCTTGTGTAGAAGGCAAAGAAGTGTTCCCGCAGGAACATTCTCGCCGTGCCCTGAGTTTCCTCGTGGTCCATGTTCGCGCGTGAGGATCGGCGAGTCCTAGAGAATATCCCCGGCCGCAACCGGGGCTAGTGGAACAATGCGTCCAATCCAGACAATGCTTGCGGGGATTGACGGCGGGCATTTAGCAAGAACGTTCCCGACCTTAGGAAAGAGGTGGTCAACCTCAACACGTCTAAAGCACCCCTAAGGAGTGACGACTGGATTCCAAGAACTGCACAAGTGTTCCTGCAGGAACATTTCATTCAAATCGTTTTGGAGGAGGACAAGTGCGTGCGGCATGCCCGACTGGAAACCGAACCCATTGACAAGCTGCAGAAATGTTCCTGAAGGAACATTGTGGAAAACTTGGCGGCTGCAGATTTAGAGAGTCGCAATATTTGCCAATCATTTTGGGATGTTGTCCCACTTTAGTGTTGTTTCGATGGATATTTGCGGCTTAGTGCTTGGGTTAAACGGTTGTATAGTGCATTCACGCTCCACTTGTTATAGGGTAGGTTCCCATCTCCCGACCGATCAGCAGGATTCTGGTCTTAGACGATGGGACCGCAACTGGGTCAGACCAGGTGAATTCGGGCAGGGTGGCCCGTGCCTCGTTCTGTTGGGAGGCGCCGATTAGTAGAGCCAGACGGCCAGCCGGGCGGACTAGCGCGGCGGCGACCGGAAGTATGGATTGGAAACGCTCGACGGCGCGGAGCGTCACTACGTCGAAGCTTTTTCCGGTGAGGGTTTCGGCGCGGGCGTTTTGTATATCGACGTTCGTCAATGTAAGGGCGCGAGTCACTTCACGGAGGAAGGTGGCCTTCTTGTGGTGGGACTCGATCAGGGAGAGGGAGATGTGCGGAGCCCAGAGTTTGATGGGAAGACCGGGAAATCCAGCGCCTGAGCCCAGATCTGCCAGGGTGACGGCCACCGAGCTGCACTCGCCCGAACCGTCCGTTCCACTTTGCTTTGGGGCCGCGGCGCCCGCATGAACCCTGACCGGGAACAGATTGCGGGCTGCGAACAGGCTTTCTCCGAAGTGGCGGATGACAATCTCGTCTGGGTCGCGCACGGCTGTCAGGTTGATGCGGGCATTCCAGCGGATGAGTATATCGATGTACGTCGATATATCATGCAGTTGAGTGGGAGACAGGAGAGCAGAGTCCTCTCTCGCTTTCGCCGGTTCGGAATGACAAGCTTCCTGGGCCGCAATCCGGGCGCTTAGAAAAGATTCAAGCAACTCTGCGATGCGTGCGGTGTTCATAAAGGCGGCCTCACGATTGTAGATGGGGTGGTAGTCGATTTGCGAAAGCAGATTGGCGCAGGGGATAATGGGTTTAGAACTGTGGCCGATCCTTTGGATCGGAAAAACTGGGGAGTCACCGTCTCAAAATTTGGCATCCAATTTGGCTATGAAAGCCCCCAAGGGAGCAATCTTCGAGGAGAAGTATCGGGTGGTGGCAGTTGACGGCCAGCGTCTGACCATTCGAGGAGTCCGCAGCGGCAAGGTCCTGACCATCGTAAATCCCGACCCGAATACTCCCCTCACGCCCGCGGAATATCCTCCGGGCAAGCTGATTGCCCTGAGCGACCCGTCTCGGTCGCCTGCGAATTAGTACGCCTTCTCGTCTTTTAACGAAAATCACCAAAAAGCTCGCACGGATCAACCGAGGGCGGACGAACGCGACCGCTCCTAGTGTGTCGAAAGGCAGCGTACGAGCGTGATGGGAAAACGGCGACAGCGGACTGTAGGATTCGAAATGAGCCCGTTGGAGGGCATCTATGCCAAAGTTTGCGGTCCGTTATCTTCCGTTGGTTCTTGTCAGTCTTCTCGGATGTTCTCTTCGCCTCGCGGCGCAGCCTTCTCCAAGGCCGTTGCGGGCAAGTGAAGTAATGGCACTCGAAGCCGGAGGGGCATTACAAGACAATGTGGTTCATCACATTGCGGTTCGCGGTCTGAACTTTCATCCCGACGACGACTTCCTGGCGCTATTGAAAAAAACTGGCGCCGACGCGACGGTGCTGGCGGCTGTGAAAGCAGCCAAAGTGTCACCGGACGATGCGAAGCCCGACCAGGAAGTACTGCAGCAATTAAGCAGCGCGGGCCTTCTGATCAAAGATAAGCACTATTACGAGGCCGCGACCGAGTTGAGCAAGGCCTTGAAGAGCAGCTTCGCGGGTCCGGAAACCGGTTTCGTGATGGGCGAACTGCTGCGCCAGCAACTTGAATTTCCGCAGCCAGCATCTGTCTATGCCGAGGTGCTGCGACAGGACCCGAGTTTTCCCGAAGCGCGTACCAAGGCCAGCTTTGTTCTCTACAAACTTGCAGATCCTGAGGACGCGCTGAGTGAAGCAAAAGCGGCGATTGCCGAAAATCCGGAAAATGCCGAGGCCCACAAGAATGCAGGCCTGGCGCTGGACAGCGAACAGAAGTTCGACGCAGGGATCGCGGAGTACAAGAAGGCCTTGCGCATCAAGCCGGATTACTCGTCGGCCAACTATGATCTGGCGCTGCTCCTGCAGAACATGCGCGCCTACGACGACGCTATCGTGGAATACAAGAAAACCATCGCGCTGGATCCAACGCGGGAGGATGCGCACATCAATCTGGGCTTCATCTACGAGGAGGTTCAGGAAAGAATCAGCGACGCGGTAATTGAATTTCGCGAAGCCAAGCGGCTGGATCCCAACGACCCGATGGCGCGGCAGAATTTGGGAGCGGCTTTGATGTCGGTATCGCCGGGAGAAGCGGTCCGGGAGTTGCGCGAACTAGAGAAAATGTTTCCCGACTTTGAAATGTGCCACGTGTGTCTAGCACATGGATTGGAGTCGATGGGCGACAGCGCGGGGGCGGAAGCGGAATATATGAGAGCTTCAGCGCTGGATCCTTCGGACCCGATACGCACATCGGCCTGGGCAACATCCGGGAGAAAGCGAAAAACTACGATGCGGCCCTGGAGGAATTTCAGATAGCGGAGAGGCTGGCACCTGCGGTCGGCCAGACGCACGCGGACATCGCGAGAGTTCTGCTGGCCAAGAAGGATGTTCCGGGAGCCATTGAGCAATTGAAGCAGGCGGAAGTCTTGTCGCCAAGTTCGTGGAATATCCACGAGTTGTACGGGCAGGCGCTCGTTCGCGATGGCCAGACCGATCAGGCGATCAGTGAGTTCAAGGAAGCGATTGCGCTTGATCCCACGCTGGCGCAGGTAATGGATGAGTTGGCGGCCGCACTGGAGAAAAGAGGAGATTGGGTAGGAGCGCTGGAGCAATATCGCAAATCGGCGCTTAGCGATGCAGACCGGCTGAGCAAGGCGCAAATGGGCCAGGCTGTTTGGGTATACCAGCCGGATCCACAGAAGGTTTACAGGGAGGCGAAAGCGCGCTTTGCTGATCATCAGGTTGAATTGAAAGCGGCGGGAAAAACAGCGGAAGCCGCGGAGTTGGAAAAGCGCGTCCACATGCTGGATACGGCTGACGGGACGCTCGAAAAAGTCCAAGCAGCAATGCAGAGCGGCAAGCAGGCAATGCAGGAACGGCGCATCGACGACGCGGAGAAATCGTTCAAGGAGGCCGTGGAATTGGCGGAACCCTTGCCGCCGGGCAATGAAAATTTGATTGTCGCGCTGGGGATGCTGGGAAATGCATATGGCATGCGTCAGGACTATACCGATGCGGACGCGGCATTTCACCGGGAGCTAGCGGTAATCGAGAAGACGTTTGGCGCGGCGTCTCCGCGAACCACAGATCCGCTGCGGTTCTTGGGCGCGATGGCTGCGGGGACGGGGCACTTTACGGCTGCGGAGGGTTACTTCCAGCGTGCGCTGGATGTCAATTTGAAAGCCTATGGCGAACACAGTATGCAGACGTCGGAAAGCCTGCGAATGATGGCGGGCCTGTTCATGGCGCAGAAGCAATGGGATAAGGCTGAGCCGTATTTGTTGCGTGCAGTGAAAAGCAGTGAACCGGCGGCCGGACCTGAAGCTTACGAGGTGTTGGTTCCGCTCTATGGGCTGTGCGATCTTTATGACCGCTGGGGCAAGCCGGAGAAGTCACAGCCGTGCTGGCATCGGGTGACGGGGATTGTGGAGAAGGTGGCTGGCGAGAGCAGTCCGGATTTGTCGGCATCGCTGACCAATGAGGCGAATGCGCTGCGGAAGTTGGGACGCAAGGACGAGGCGGATCAAATCGAGGAGCGGTTGCGGAAGATTCACCGGGCCGCACAGACGAATTAAAGGCGGCCGGACGAATGCGTCCGCCGCTACGTGAGGCACGTCAGAATCCCACCCTCTCGCAGAAAGCGCGAGGAGGGTTGGGCACCCGCGGCGCTCGCTCGAGTCTCAAAAATTCTTGACATCAGGCTGATTATTCTGTATATTCAGTCTGTACTGAAATAAACGATATGGCGGAACTTACTGGAGTGCAGAAGCAGTACATCCTTCACTGGGGGGAGATGGGGACGCGGTGGGGGATCAACCGGACGGTGGCGCAGATTCACGCGCTGCTGTACCTGTCGCCCAAGCCGCTTCCAGCCGAGGAGATCGCAGAAACGCTGAGCGTGGCGCGGTCGAATGTGAGCACTTCGATCCGCGAGCTGGAAACCTGGGGGATTGTGCGGGCTGTACACGTGCTGGGCGACCGTCGCGAACACTACGAGTCGATGAAAGACGTGTGGGAGATGTTCCGGCTGGTGATCGAACAGAGGAAGCGGCGGGAGATCGATCCGACGCGGGAGATGTTGCGGCGGTCCCTGGCCGATCTGGATCCGAAAGAGCCCGGAGCGGACTACACGCGGGAGCGGCTGGCGGCGATGGCCGGATTCTTCGAGGCGGTGACGGAGCTGCATGATCAGATGAAGCAAGTGCCTACGGGTACGGTGCGGAAACTGTTGCGCATGGGAACCAAGGTGAGGAAGAAAGCGGGGTAGTTTTTTTGGTTCATAGATTTCATTTCGTACAGAATTGTCTGTCATGAAAGGATGCACTTCAAAGCCTTCCACCCCAGAGGACTCGGCGTTTCACAGGGTAATGCCGGAGGCAGTTATGAACACTTGGATGATTCGAGCTATCTGGGGAGCCGGGGTCGTGCACTTGGGACTCGTGGCCGCGAATATTCCGCTGCCGCGGCGGCTGCTGGTGCGGGAGAGGCTTGCCGGAGTTCCGCGATTTATTCGGCAGATCTTCTACGTGCATTGGGTCTACATCGTGATCGTATTGGGTCTTTTTGCCGGGCTCTGCTTCGGTTTCGCGCCGGAGCTGGCTGGGGCCAGCGGGCTGGGACGCTTTTTGAGCGCGTTCATAGCCGGGTTCTGGTTGCTGCGAATCGTGTTGCAGATCGTTTATTACGATCGCGAGGTGCGACGCGAGAATCGCGGGATGGACTCTCTCTATCTGGGGGCGCTGGCTGTATTGGTGGTCGTCTTCGGGATGGCGGCGTTAAGCGTGGTTAGGTGAGGCGGGTCGAAACAAAAATCAAAATCCCTACCCTCTCGCACAAACCGCGAGAAGGGTGGGGCACCCGGGAGGTCGGCAATGAAAGCAACATTGGAGCGACGCGAAGTGAAGCAGATTTCTCCCTACGGTCGGAATGACAGCGCTGGTGAGCACGAAGCACTGGGGGCGTCGGCTGGGGCGACAACGGGAGCGGAGCGGTGGGCCGCTGTGTGTACGACGACGGGCACGGCGGTGTGGGCGGGGATCGCGGTGCTGGCGCGGATTGGAGTTGCGCGGCTGGGAGCGATCGAGTTGCTCTTCTTGTTTGCGCCGCTGGTGATTGTTCCGCTGGGATTGGAGTTGGGGCGCGCGCTCGGTGGGGGCGGGCGCTTTCATGAACTTGCTCGCCGATTGCAACCTGTGGGTGCGGCGCTCGCAGGGGTGGCGATGGTACTTCCTCCCGGAAGGGCGGCAGGGTTGGTGGCGGTGGGATGGTTGTTGGTTTGTGTTCTCGTGGCATTAGATGGAGCGGGGAAGCTGTTGCTTGCGCTTTCACAAGATGCGGGCGAGGGCGCCTTCGACTACCGCTCAGGGCAGGTCCGCGCCACATGGAGCACGCGCGCTACACGGATTGCGATGGGCGTGGCGGGAGTGGATCTGGCGGTGGGCGGGGCCTGGCTGGTGGCGTCGCGGCTGGGGATGCGTCCGATGGGCATTCAGGAACCGATTGGCCTGCTCACGGCGGTGCACTTTCACTTCGCGGGATTTGCTACGGCGATGATCGGGGCGGCGATGCTTCGCTTTGCAGAGAGGCGCGGGGGACATTCGTGGCTGCCGGTGCTGGTGCTGATGGTCGCCGGGTTGCCATTCGTGGTGGCGGCGGGGTTTGTGATTTCTCCAGCCTTGAAGGTGGCGGCGGCGATTTTGTTCTCGGTTAGCGTTGCGGGGCTGGCAATATGGTTACGCGGTTTCGGCAGGACCGTTGACGATGCCATTGCACAAATCCTCTTGCAAGTCGCGGCTGGCGCGGTTTTTGCGGGGATGATGCTTTCCGCAATCTATGCCGTCGCCGATTATTTGGGCAGCGATGTGCTGACCATCCCTCAGATGGCTCGAACGCACGGCATCCTCAACGCGGTGGGATTCTGTCTCCCTGGACTGTTGGGATGGCTGGTGGAGAGCGGAAATCAAAGGCCGACGAAAGAGGAATGGCGGGAAACGGTACACTGATGAGAGCCACCGAGGTTGGTGAGGAAGAAAAGGGATCACGCTTATGACGACCTTGCAGGATAGCCGTGCGGGCAGAGACGAAGCGGGCGCGGCGGGCGAGAAAATCTGGGTGACGCTGCGCGGACTGCCGCTCACGATCCGGTTGAAGTGGCCGTTTCATCAGTCGACGTCGGGGGCGGACTTCTGGGTGCTGCATGGAGACATCCGGCTGGAAGGTTCGGAAGGGCTGCATGCGCCAGTGGCGGTGAATCTTTCGCAAACTGTGCGGGAGGTGATGCCGTCGCTGGAGCCGAAAGACGCGGAGGCGCCGGTCATCAACGCGCTGCGCAAGGAAGTGGACCGGCGGCAGATTGAGTTTGTGAAGTCGGGAAAATTGTTGCCGGTGCCGTTTTCCAGCCGCCACTATGATTTCAAGCGCCAGCAGTGGGTGTTTGGCAGGGCCACCGACGACGTGATGGCGGAGTTCATCGAGCGCAAAGTGTATTGGCAGACGACCCTCACGGGCGAGAAACGGGTGTGGATTGGCGATCCGGCGGAGGCGCAGTATCTGCAGACCACTCCGGCACACCTGATCGAGATCGCTGCCCGGTTGGTGGCGGCGCAGGGTCTGCTGCGCATCGAGGGCGAGTCGGTGGAAGCTACGCAGGGATTGCTCCGGCAGGCCGAGAGATACGAGACGGCACGCCGAGAGGCCGTGGAAGAGCTGGAGAAGAAGCACGCGTTCGAAAGAGGATAATTCCGAGGTTTTATTACGATTTTCTGAAGCTCAGATTTTTCAGAGATCGCATCCGCGAAAGAGCGCACGACTCAATTCAACTACCCGGTGCGGTCCCAGTGTCAACTGGGTTTGTCAGAAGGGCGACATTCTTTGGGCTGCGCGCTGCTACCATTGAAACCGTGCCGCCGCTGCTCAACATCCGAAAATTGAATATCGCATTCCCGGCGCGCAACAGCAGGCCCGCTGCTTGGGCAACGGGACGGCCCTTTCGACTTCGCTCAGGGCAGACTCAGGCGGCTGTTCCCACCCAAACACTTCCCGCGGTCCGTGATCTCAGTTTGTCGATTGTGCCCGGCGAAGTCCTAGGCCTGGTGGGCGAATCCGGTTCTGGCAAATCGATCACATCCCTCGCCATCATGGGGCTGTTGCCACCGCAGGCCCAAGTCTCCGGCGAAATCATCTTCGCCGAACATCCGTCTCCGCGAAACCTTCCTACGCTCGACGATGACGAAATGCGCCAGTTGCGGGGATCTCGCATCGCCATGATTTTCCAGGAACCGATGACCGCGCTCAATCCGGTGATGCGTGTTGGCGATCAAATTGCCGAGGCCGTGGTGGCGCATAATTCGATCTCGAAACGTCAGGCCTGGCAGCGCGCGGTTGAGGCGATGAACGAAGTCGCGATTCCAGATCCAGCGCGCCGCGCCCGCGACTACCCTCACCAACTCTCCGGCGGCATGCGCCAGCGCATCATGATCGCCATGGCGATCGTCAACCGGCCGCAATTGCTGATCGCCGACGAACCGACCACGGCGCTCGACGTCACCATCCAGGCGCAGATTCTCGAGTTGCTCGCGCAGTTGCGCATCAAATTCGGGCTGGCAATGCTCTTCATCTCTCACGACCTGGCAGTGGTTTCGCAGATCGCCGATCGGGTTGCCGTGATGTACGCCGGCAGCCTGGTGGAACTGGGCGAGAAACGTGACATCTTCCAGGCGCCTGCGCACCCTTATACGCGCGGTTTGCTCCGCGCCGTGCCCGACCTCAAAACGGATCGCAGACTCCCACTGCAAACGATTGAGGGCTCGGTCCCGGCGCTGCAAGCCATGCCCACGGGTTGCGCTTTCGAACCGCGCTGCGAATTTCGGATTCCCGAATGCGCGCGCGATTTGCCGCCACTGGTGCAGGTTTCGGCCGGACACTCGGCACGTTGCCCGGTGGTAAATCCGCAGCCTGGATAAAAACATAGCGTTTCAACGTTGAGAGCGGAGTGCGGAAAACACCCGACTCCATATTGCTCTGGCCCAGTCTATAATCGCCGTTTGTGCGGGGACCCGTTGCGCATACTCCTCCTAAGCGATATCCACGCCAATCTCGAAGCTCTTGAAGCCAGCCTCGCCGCTGCTCCTTCGTTCGATGTGATTGTGAACCTGGGGGACATCGTGGGCTACGGTGCCAGCCCGAACGAAGTGGCTGCCCGTTCTCGCGACCTGGGAACAATCTTCGTGCGCGGCAATCACGACAAGGCTGTGGCTGGACTGCTGGACCTGGATGATTTCAATCCCATGGCTGCTTCGGCCGCCATCTGGACTCGTAATGAATTGACGTCCGAGAATCTCGATTGGCTGCGCGATCTGCCGCAGGGACCGGTTTCCTTGCCTGATTTTCCCGAAGTGCAGCTGGTGCACGGCTCTCCGAATGATGAGGATGAATATGTAGTTTCGCTGGGCGACGCGCTCGCGCCGCTGATCACTCTGACGAGTCCCTTGACGTTCTTTGGGCACACGCATCTGCAGGGCGGATTTTTTGTGAACGATTCTTCGGCCGACGGCTTTCGTCCGGAATACCGCACGGTGGGCCAGGCCGAATCGGTTGCGCTGCAGTTGAAGCCGCACACACGGTATTTGATCAATCCGGGTTCCGTGGGTCAGCCGCGTGACGGTGACTGGCGCGCGGCCTTCGCGCTGTTCGATACAGAACCGCAGATCGTGCACTTTCACCGGACGCCCTACAATCTGAAAGACGCGCAGGATCGCATCTTTGCCGCGAACCTGCCGCCGCGCCTGGCGACGCGTCTGGCGGCGGGGCGCTGAGCCCGGTTGTCGTTGTAAACTCGAACATGCCTTCTTATTCTTCCCGCAGCGCTGGAACCAAGCCTCTCTTTGAAACCCGCGAGAATCCTCCCGAGCATTATCTGATTGCGCACAGTGACGGCGGCGCGCGCGGCAATCCCGGGCCGGCGGGCTACGGCGTGGTGATTCAAGACGGATCCGGACACAAAGTCGCGGCGTTGAGCGAGTATCTTGGTCACCAGACCAACAACTTTGCCGAATATCAAGGGCTGATCGCCGCGCTTGAATATGCGATCAAGCATGGTCCCAGGGCGCTTAAAGTGATCAGCGATTCGGAGTTGCTGGTGCGGCAGATCAAGGGCATCTATAAGGTGAAGAATGCGATCTTGCAAGACTTGCACCATCGCGCCCAGGAATTGATCGGGCAACTGGATTGGTTCTCGATTGGGCACGCGCTGCGCGAGCATAATCGGGAAGCGGATCGCCTGGCTAATGAAGCGATGGATAAAGGCATGGGACGCAGTGTGGGGGCCGCGGCTACCTCGGCCGAGCGGTCTGGGAATCAGCCCCAGCAGGAATTCGAAGGCGTCGTGCGTAAAGGCAGGGTGGAGCTTTCAAACGGTACTCTTCCGGATGGGACACGGGTGCAAGTGTGCGTAAAGAAGTGAGCGTTCTGACCTTTCCGCGGTAGTTTAGGCAAAGAGCGAACCTCAGGGCTGAACGCCCG
>Ga0070717_10003528_pt1 | contig 11213 bp, 10 predicted proteins | sample LARL113metaG_FD_71366 | JGI IMG/M metagenome (GOLD analysis project Ga0070717, IMG submission 71366) | Corn, switchgrass and miscanthus rhizosphere microbial communities from Kellogg Biological Station, Michigan, USA - LAR L11-3 metaG | ecosystem: Host-associated > Plants > Roots > Rhizosphere ...
TTCTCGAAGTTTTCTTCGAACAATCGCCGCAAGCGCTTTTGAAATTCATCGGCATTCAATTGCATTGACGAAATCCTGTAGTGACAGGGGCGTCGCCTGCAATCACGAACCAGCAGCCGACCAGTCTACTAGAACCCATCTCACAAATAGGGAATGAGTGCGCTAGGTTCTGGCGGGCCGCTGGCCAGGCGCGACGAAGGAGCATAGCCGGAGCGCTCTGCGACTGAGAAGCAACGCCGCCAGCAGCCCGCCAGAACTTAGCCCGCAGGGTTGCTGATCTTTGGCGCTGCGACGGCGTTGCTCGTCGGTCAAAGATCCATGAAGGATATTCTCCCTCCTCGCGCCTTGCCGCAGCGCCAAATCTCTAGCAACGCACCCGTTCCCTATTTATGAGATGGGTTCTACACACAAGGCTACGGCTCGGCAGCGTACGGCTGCCTCTACAGAAAACAAACGGGACTAGAGGAGTTCCTGGACCGATTTCAGATCGGGATCGCGCCTGGCGATTTCGCGGAACGACGCGTCCATTTTGAAGCTTTTCTCTAGATGCTGTTGCGCGTCCCTCACGTTTCCGAGCAGCGCTTCGTAGCAACCCATGTTGTAATAATAGATTGGTTCTTTGCGCAGCGCGGCTGGGCCTTTGAGCAAAAGCCGTTTGGCTTGAGCGGTTTTGCCGAGCTCATGTAAACAAAACCCTGCGTGAAGAAATCCGGCGCTGCATTGTGGAGCGGCGCGGCAGAGTTTGCGGCTTACAACAAGCGCACGGCACCAGCTTTTCCGCCGCATCAAATGATGCAGGCGCAGTTGCAAAACTTCGGGTCGATCCTGAGACTTGCGATCGATGGCGTTCAACTCGGCCATCGATTGGCGTGTCATGCCTAGCTCGGCATAACCGCAGGCCGCTCGAAGTCGCCGTTCAAAATCCATGCATCGGTGTTAAGCAGAACGCTTGCCAAGTTGCTGTAGCCACCGCCCTGGGGGCAGCCCGAGGTATTCAAAAACGACTTGTGACGGCGCGCAGCGCCGTGGCTACAGCAGGAGCTCTTCGAGTTCGTTCAAGCGCCGCTCGAACAATCTCAGCGTGCTCTGGATCGGCGCAGGCGTGCTCATGTCTACGCCCGCTTCTTTCAACGTTTCCAGCGGAAACTTGGAGCCGCCTGACTTTAGGAAGCCGAGGTATCTCTCAACCGCGCCCGGTTCTTTCGCGAGCACACGCTCCGAAAGGGCGATGGCCGCTGAGATTCCCGTTGCGTATTTGTAAACGTAAAAGGCGCCGTAGAAGTGCGGAATGCGCAGACATTCCAAATCGAGTTGTGGATCGAGGACAAAATTTTCGGCAAAATATGCTGCCAGCAGCTTATGATATTCCGATTTGAAGACGTCGAGTGTTAGGGCGTCGCCACTCTCCTCGATCTGGTGGATGACCTTTTCAAACTCGGCAAACATCGTCTGCCGGAAAAGCGTGCCGCGGACATCGTCGATCTGCCGGTTAACGATGTAAGCGCGCATTTTCGGATCGCCGGTTTGCTCGAGCAAATGATGCGTGAGGAGTTCTTCATTAAATGTCGATGCAACCTCGGCCAAGAAGATTGGATAATCGTAATCCTGAAAGCGCTGCGATTTTTGCGCAAACCAGGTGTGCATCGAATGCCCGGCCTCGTGCGCCAGCGTGTACACATCGGCGAACACATCTTCCTTGTAGTTCATCAACATGTATGGCGGCGCACCGTAGCTACCGGATGAAAACGCACCGCTCCGTTTGCCTTTCGTTTCGTAACGATCGCACCACCGGTCGCGTAAGCCTTTCGCTAGAACATCGACATATTCTTTCCCAAGCGGTTGCGTGGCTGCCAGGACTATCTCGACCGCTTCATCAAACGAGATGTGGGTTTCGATTTCGGTAACGAGCGGCACGTAGGTGTCATAATGATGAAGCTCTTTCAAACCGAGAGCGCACCGGCGCAAATCGAGATAGCGAAATAGCGGCTTCAAATTCGCGCGGACTGATTTGATCAATTCTTCGTAAACCGAAACCGGCACGTCGTCAGGAAACAGCGCGGCTTCGAGTGCGGACGAATAATTTCTTGCTCGCGAGCGAAAAATGTCAGCCTTAACCGAGTAAGCAAGCGACGCGGCGAGCGTGTACTGATGGTCTCGAAACTCGGTGTAAAATTGGTGGAACGCGCGTTTCCGCAGCTCAGCGTCGCGTTTCACCAGAAACGAACTGAACGAACTTTGGGTGAGCGGTTTTTCGCGACCGGTCTCGTCGATCAAAACGCCGAATTTCATGTCCACGTCCGTGAGTTGCGAAAAAGTATCGTCATAACCGCTGAGCGCGGCGCTCCCGAGCGCGAGAATGCGTTCCTCCAGTTCGGAGAGCACATGCGGCTTCATTCGCCGGATTTTGCGCAACTTGATTCGCCAATCGGCGAACGCAGGATCAACAACGAACTTTGCAAGCGTTTCGTCGTCGATCGCTTGAATCTCCGGAGCAATGAACGCCGATGCCTCGCCAATCTTCGTCAGCAAATTCTGCATCTGTCCGACGCGCGCGAGGTACTCCGTGTTCGCGCTGTCTTCGGCTAGTTGCAGTGAGGCAAAATGGTACAGGCGCTCTAGCTTAAGATCGATCGCCTTCTCGAATTCCAAACACTCAGCCAGATTTTTGGCTGACGCCCCAAGTTTGCCCTTCCAGTTTTTGATATGCGGATAAGCCTGCTGGACCGATAGGAAATCCAACTGCCACTTGCTCACATCGACAAACAGGTGCGTCAGGTCCCACTTATCGGACTCCGGAATGTCAGCGCGTATTGGAATTTCCATTCAGAAAACGTCCAACGCCCAACGCCCAACGTCCAACGCCGAATTCAGACAACGCGGCATACGACCTTGCCTAACTGGGCGTTGGACGTTGAGCGTGAGACGTTGAGCGTTTTCCGCGAATCACCGAAATCCTTCCTCGCCTTCTGTGTGCATGCGCGGGCCTTTTTGCTGGAGCGGTTCACATGCTTCGGAGATCGGAATCTGCGGACAACTGTCGATCCATTTTGCCGAATCGGGCGCGGCCCAGTGGACAGCATTTCGTAACACACGCTGCACACTGGGGTTGAAATAGATCGGATATACCTCGTGACCGGGAGCGAAATAAAAAATCTTCCCGTTGCCGCGCTTCCAAGTACACCCCGACCGGAAAACGTCGCCGCCTTCGTACCACGAGATGAAAACAATTTCGTCCGGGGCCGGAATGGCGAAGGGCTCGCCGTACATTTCCGTGTTCTCGATTTCAAAATAGCGGTTGATCCCGCGCGCGATCGGGTGCCCGGGATTGCAAACCCAGACGCGTTCTTTCTCACCGGCCTCGCGCCACGTCAGCGAACAGCTCGTGCCCATCAAGCGCTTGAAAATTTTCGAGTAATGCGACGAGTGCAGCGCGATCAATCCCATTCCTTCCCAGATTCGCTTGAGCACGCGATCGACTATTGCGTCTCTGACTTTGCCGTGCGCGGCGTGGCCCCACCAAATCAGGACATCGGTTTCGTCGAGAACTTTTTCGCCTAAGCCGTGCTCGGGTTGATCCAACGTTGCGGTGCGAATTTCCAAGGTTGTAGCCGCAGCCTGCTCGCGAATCATTTTCGGAGTCGCTGACTGCGACCGCCTGTCCGCCTCGGACCCGGCGTCAGCGACGCCAGCTACAGTGTTGTCGATCTTAAGCGCGTCGGCGATGCAACCGTGGATTCCAGTTGGGTAAATTTTCGCGACGATTGGATTTTTGCGCTCGTGAACGTTTTCGTTCCAAACCGTGACCCGTAAGGGCTGGACCATAATTCATATGACGCGAGCCACGAACGACGTCAAAGGTGGATCGCGTTCTCCGAACGCGATGTTAAATCAGGCGGCGAAGCCGCAATTGTTTAGCATCGCCCTCGGAGAGGCCGATCCACCTCTCGCAGTGCACGCATCGCCGGATGACGGGCGATTTTGCGCATTGCCTTTTCCAGCAGTTGTTTGCCTGGCGCGATTTTGTGCCAAGGCGATGCACCGGAGGGATGCGGCAACGGGATAAGGTCAAAACTGTGTCCGGCGCGGCGAACGCGAAAGGTTCGGCCGATCACTTGCTCCAAGTTCTTGCATTCAATGAGCTGCGCGATCGCCAATCGCCCGACCGGAATGACGAGATGCGGTCGCAAGATCTGGATCTCATCGTTCATCCACGATGAACAATTGCGAATCTCGTCCGGCACCGGAACGCGATCCGTGCCGCCGGGAGATTTGCCCGGAAAACATCGACAAACCGCAGCAAAATAAATTGTCGATCTAACAACTACCTCGTTCATTCCGCAGAATTGTTCAAACCAGCGGAAGAGTGTCTGGCCGGCCGTGTGGGCGAATGGCCTTTGCAAAACCGGCTCGCGCGGGCCGGGGGCCTGGCCGATCAACATCACGTCGCTCACGATCGCGCCGCCCGAAACGGGCGTTGATTTCATACGTGGGCAACGCCGGCATCTCAGCAGCAACGCGATATGATGATCCAGCGCGACTTGCTTGTGCGGCGCGGCAACGTTTTTCAATGGTCACCGACGAAAGATCGACAACAAGAGGCTGAGCACGATGCTGATGATGGTGCAGGTCACGATCGGAAAATAAAATGCGGAGTGCTCGCGCTCGATCCGAATGTCGCCCGGCAAACGCCCAAGCCATTTCGGAGCAAATCCGCTCCAAAGAATTAAGCCGACGATTGCAAGGACGACACCAACGATGACCAGGAATTTTCCAAGCTCGCTCATGTAGAGAGAAGGTTGCGCTGATTGCTCAGAGACACAAGGTTGAGTGTGATGGCGGTGCAGTTCAGAGATTATTACGAAACGCTAGGAGTTTCGAAGACGGCGACGGATGAGGAAATCCGGACCGCTTTTCGCAAATTGGCGCGCAAATATCATCCTGATGTTGCCAAGGACAAAAAGGCGGCTGAGGAAAAATTTAAGCAGATCAACGAAGCCTACGAAGTTTTAAGCGATCCGGAGAAGCGAACGAAATACGACCAGTTGGGCGCCAATTGGAACCAGCCAGGCGGATTTCAACCGCCGCCGCAATGGGGAGCGCAGCAGCCCGGCGGTGGATTTTATCAGTGGGGTGGCGGCGACGGCGGAGTCGAATTTGAATTCGGCGGAACGGGGTTCAGCGATTTCTTCGAAGCGTTTTTCGGCGGCGGCCGCGGCCGATCGGCGTTCGGAGGATTCGGCGGACGCCAGGCTACAGCCGAGCGCGGGGCTGATGTCGAAGCGGACATCATGGTGACGCTCGAAGAAGCTTTGCATGGATCGACAAGAACGGTTTCGCTGCGCCGGGCCGGCTCAAACAAAGTCGAAACTTATCAGGTCAAAATTCCACGCGGCGTTCACGAGGGACAGCGCATCCGCCTTGCTGGCCAAGGCGAAGCCGGCGCGCGCGGCGGAAAAAGCGGCGACCTGTTCTTGCGGGTGCGCCTGGCGCGACATCCGGATTTCACGGTGGAAGGAAGCGACTTGATCCACGAAGTAAAAATCGCCCCGTGGCAAGCCGTTCTCGGCACGGAATTACGGGTCCCCACTCTGGAAGGCAGTGTGCGGCTGAAAATCCCGCCGGGCACGCAAGGCGGACAGCGGTTTCGTTTGCGGGAACGCGGTCTGCCAGGAGTCTCGGGAAGGCGCGGCGACCTCTATGTTGAAGTTCAAATCAACGTGCCGAAAAAGTTAACGGAACGAGAGCGAGAAATCTGGAGTGAACTGGCGAAATTGCACGGCGGCTGAATCCAAAAGGCTTCGCGAGTTGACAACGAGATCGACAATCCGGGCGCGCGTCGGCTAATAAACTCGCAGGATGAAAATTGCGCTCGGCTCCGATCACGCCGGTTTCCGTTATAAAGAGAAAGTGAAGCAACTACTCGGCTCGCTCGGCCATGAAGTGAAAGATTACGGGACCTTCAGCGAGGAGCCAGTCGATTATCCGGTTTTCATCCGAGCCGCGGCGGAAGCGGTTGCGCGCGGCGAGTGCGAACGCGGGATTGTCTTCGGCGGGTCGGGCAACGGCGAAGCGATGGCGGCGAACAAGGTGCACGGCGTGCGCTGCGCACTGTGCTGGAATGAAGAAACGGCGCGACTCGCGCGCCAGCACAACGATGCGAACGTCCTTTCCATCGGCGAGCGAATGATCCCGGAAGAACTCGCGTTAAAAATCGTGCGGATCTGGTTGGAAACGCCATTCGAAGGCGGGCGACACCAGAGGCGCGTTGAACAATTAAACGCGATGTAATTCGTTAGGCCAGGCGATCAACGCAAACGGCGACTAGAAAAACGGCGCTAACAAAGGCGTTGCTCTGAAAGAAAGCGCGATTGGTCCCCCTAATATCGAGATCTCGAGCACTGCGATGTTCAAAGATGAGGGCCGCCACCACCAGCGGCATCGCCCAAAAATAAACCGGGCCGAGCTTGGCCAGCAAACCGAAGCCGATGAGCACGGCAAACGTGGCGGCGTGCAGCAACTGAGCGAGGCGCAGACTTCGCGCGATACCCAGTTTCACAACAAGCGAATGGATGTTTTCCCGCCGGTCAAAATCGTAGTCCTGCGTCGCGTAAATCAAGTCAAAACCCGCGACCCAGCAAATTATCCCCAAGGCAAGGATCATTGGCGCAAGATCGACATGCCCGGTTTGGGCAATCCACGCGCCGATCGGCGCAATTGCCAGGGCGAGGCCGAGGAAAAAATGCGTCGCAGCCGTGAAACGTTTGGTCAGAGAATAAAAAAAGATGACGGCGAGGGCGATGGGCGACAACAAAAATGTCGGTCGGTTGATTGTTGCGGCAGCCAAAAAGAAACCCGCGGAGCTTAACAGAAGCGAAATCACGACCATTGGTTTTGGCAGCAACAAATGCCGCGTAGCCGTGCGCGGGTTGCGTTGATCGAGCGACCAATCAACCAAGCGGTTGAACAGCATTGCGGCGGTGCGCGCGCACACCATGCAGACAAGGACGAGCAGCAAGATTCGCAGCGAAGGCCAGCCATTCGCGGAGACAATCAGTGCGCCGAGTGCGAAAGGCAGCGCGAAGAGGGTATGCGAGAACCGGATGAGCCGAAGAAATCGCCCGACCGATCCGCCCAGCACGCTCATCGTCTCAGCTTGTCGATCTTGCAGGCGCATTGGGCGAGTCAAGGATCGAGATCCAACAATTGCCGCAAGCGCGCGCTCGCACCGGAAAGGAGGGGTGTGCCGTGCGCAAAAAGCATGCGCTCGACTTCGAGCCCCAACAGTTTTCGCAATGAGCGCAGCATTTCTTTTTGGTTCCGGCAGTATTTCCGAGGAAGAAAAGTGAAACCATACGGTTCAAAGTTAATGAGCGCGTCGCCCACGATCAGCGTTCCGCCGTCGAGTGAATGATAAAGTGCGATCTCGCCCGGCGGCGCACCGTCAATCGTTATCACTTCGAATTGATTTGCGATTCGCTGACCATCGTCAATTTCAATCAGGCACGGGAATTCCTTGTGGGGGAAGCTCTCGGCGTGGGCGAAGACCGGTGCCCCGAACTTGTTCACGTAATCACTCGCCGCCCGCAGATGGTTGCTGTTGGTCACAACGACGCCGCTGACAGGAGCGACATCCATTAGTTCCATCACGCGCTTATCCACTAGCGGGATTGGATCGACAATGTAAAGACCAGCCGAGGTCACGATAGCGCTGGAAAAGAGCTCCGCCTTGACCGCAGAATCGTACTCCTGCCAGACGAAAAGTCCGGGAAGCAATCGGGTGAGATCACGGGCAACGGGCATTGGTTCCGGAATAAGAATTTTGAGTTTAAGTGAAGGAAGCAAGAAGGAGGGGCTGGCATCGCACCTGCTATATTTTTTATAATCGCTACAATATGACCACCTTCTCCTATCAAGCTCGCGACGCCTCGGGCCGCATCGTCTCCGGGATTCAGGAGGCGCTCAACGAAGATAATGCTGTAACCAGCCTCATGGCGCGAGGCCTAATGGTGCTGTCCCTCCAGAAAAAAGCGATCGCCGGCCGTTCCCGGAAACGGGTTTGGTCGGTCAAAGAAACTGACCTGGTGCTCTTTACGCGCCAGCTCGCCACCATGATCGAGGCCGGAATTTCCCTCATTCAGGCGTTGACCGCGCTCTACGAGCAATGCGACCCGAGGCGGCAACGCAATCTGCGACACATCATTAGCGATGTAACCACGCGCGTGCAGAGCGGTGAAACTTTTCATGAATCAATTTCGAAACATCCACGCGTGTTCAACCGTCTCTTTGTCAGCATGGTGAAAGCAGGTGAAGCGGGCGGCTTGCTCGCCGAGATTTTGGACCGGCTGGCCGGCTTTGTCGAAGCCAGCGCGCGCTTGCGCAAGAAGGTCAAATCAGCCATGACGTATCCGGTCATTGTCGTCTGCATCGCTTTTGCCATTACTACATTTCTCATCGTCAAGGTCGTTCCGATCTTCGGCGAAATCTTCAAAGACTTCGGCGCACAATTACCCGCTCCGACTCAATTCCTCATCGACGTGAGCGATTTCGTTCGCGGCCAGTGGTACTTTCTACTGTTGGGAATTGGCGGGATCGTTTTTGGCGTGCGCGCTTTTCTGCGTTCCAAGCACGGCAAACAACTTTCCGATCGCTGGCGCCTAAAGCTGCCGGTGTTCGGTCCGCTCGTGCAGAAGATTTGCATGTCGAGATTTTCGCGCACCTTCGCCCAGCTTATCCGCAGCGGCGTGCCGATTCTCGAAGTGCTCGATATTGTCGGCGCCTCCTCGGGCAATCACGTTATTGAAACAAGCGTCCGCGCAGTCAGTCAAGACGTTGAGACAGGCGACAATCTTTCCACTGCTCTTTCCAAGCAGCCAATTTTTCCGCCGATGCTGTTGCGGATGGTTTCCGCCGGCGAAGCGACCGGTAAGATCGACGCCATGCTGGAAAAAATGGCCGATTTCTGGGACGAAGAAATTGAAGCCATGCTCGACGCGCTCACCTCGTTGATCGAACCGATGCTTATCGTTTTTCTTGGCCTGATCGTGGGTGGCATCGTCATTGCGATGTTCCTGCCGATTTTCAAACTCAACGAAGTCGTTTCTCAGAGCAAGAGCAACTAAAGAGGAGCTCGTAGACAGGGAGGGGCGGATCGCAAGGTCCGCCCCTTTTCTGCATTTGCTTGTCCGAAGATCGACAACCACGAAAGGACCGGCATTTTGCTGACTATAATCAAATCATTCGGAGTCTTTTACCTGCTGCAGACGAAATACACCCTCCTTTTTTGCTTTTACAAAGAATTCCTTATGCCAACGGTCAGCCGAACGTCATTCTTTTCCTTCGGGACCGATGTCACTTTCCCGTACATTTCGTGATAAATGCGCTCGATTGCGATGGTGGGATCCTCCAGCATCATCGATTCCTTGATTACGCTCGCGTAGATCGGGAACGAAAACGGCGAGACCGCAGGCAGCTCGCGCAATTTCCAATCGACGTTCTCTACCGCCTCGAGAAATCGGCACGCTTCGTCCGCGTCGAGAAACGTGTGTGTTGCCTGCCGATAAGCTTCCACCAGAAGGGGATGATCGGGTTCGTGCTGCTCGAGCACACGAAACAAAACTTCACTGCTCCAACCTAGTTGCTTCCGCTCCCGTCGCCGGCCCGGCAAATTACGTGCCACCATCAAGCCGGTCTGGACAACGCCGCGAAATTGCCACTTCACCAGCTCCGATCTGCGCAACGCGCGCTGCAAATCCCCTTCCGCGCGCCCGCGTTCAAAACAACGCCTCCACTCTTTCAGCGGCATTTCCTGAAATGGCCGCAGTGTCAGCAAAAATCCATAATCGTCGATCGTGACCAGGGCATTGCCTCCGATCCGGCTTTTCACGCGCCAGGTGATGATGCGCGAAAGCGCGTCGTTGGCGCTGCGCCCGATAAGCGAATGAAAGAAATAGTGCAGACGCTCGCCATCGCGATAAAGTTCGATCAGCATTTCCTTCCCAATCGGAATTTCCGAGACATGCATTTGGGCCCGAAACTGCTCGATAATGGCTTCTGCATTTGCGTTCGAGACATCGTAGTTCTCCACCAGCCAATCCACTGGATCTTGGAAAACCGCCGTCGCGGCTGTCACAGCAAGCGGGCGTCCCCCCTGTTTGCGCACACTAGAACCGCTGGAAACACGTCCGCCATGGCGGCCGGGACGGCTGTCTTCGAGCTTCTGCGCGAGCTCCGATCGCAATTGGCGCACGGCTCGAGCCAGGCCCGAAGTGAGCGGCATCTTGGCTGCGTTCCAGCGCGGCACCGTAGGCAATTGACCGTCCGCCCGCTCGACGAACACTTCATTGACTCCCGTATCGACTAGTCTAACGACTCGGCCGGCCAGAACAAACCGATCCCCGATGCTGAGTTGTTTAATGAAATTTTCTTCTACCGAACCGAGGCGGCGCCGTTTGAGCAAAACATCGACAGATCCTTCAGAAACAATCGTGCCGATGTTCGCGAGCAAGTCGCGCCCGATGCGTGGGTGCGCCAGTGAGACAACTCCATTGTCGATCTTAATTTTGCCGAAGAGATTCGAATACTGTTTGGCCAACGAGGCGCCGCCGCCTTGGAGATAATTCAGAATGCGATCGAACTCTTCCCGAGTCAGATCGCGAAATGGGAACGTTCGCCTAACGAGCGCAAAAACCTCATCTACCGGAGTCGGTTCTAACGCCGCAATGCCGACAATTTGCTGCGCAAGCACATCAAATGGTTTTGCCTGGACGCGAATCGGATCGAGAGCGCGGGCGCGAACTAATTTGGCTGTAACAGTTGCTTCGACGAGATCATTCACGTTCGTCGCGACGAGCACACCGTGACTGGTGCGGTTAAGCGAGTGCCCGGAGCGCCCGATGCGCTGGATCGCGCGCGAAACGCCCTTCGGCGTCGCTACCATCACCACCAGATCGACAGCACCGATGTCGATGCCGAGCTCAAGGCTGGTGGAGCAAACGACCGCGCGCAGCTCGCCGTTTTTCAGGCGGTCCTCCACTTCCAGACGAACGCTGCGATCGAGCGAGGCGTGGTGTGTCTCGATTTGGTCGGACAACTCAGGCAAGAGTTCTTTCAGCCGCAATCCGATTTGCTCCGCAGCGGAGCGAACGTTGGTAAAAACGAGAACCGATTGTTGGCGGCGAATCAAATCGGCCAGCTCGGCGTAAAGGCGCACACCG
>Ga0070717_10003529_pt1 | contig 11212 bp, 11 predicted proteins | sample LARL113metaG_FD_71366 | JGI IMG/M metagenome (GOLD analysis project Ga0070717, IMG submission 71366) | Corn, switchgrass and miscanthus rhizosphere microbial communities from Kellogg Biological Station, Michigan, USA - LAR L11-3 metaG | ecosystem: Host-associated > Plants > Roots > Rhizosphere ...
CCTGCTCGAGCGTCAGCTCGCGCGCGAACCCCTCGCGGCGCTCGCTGATCAGATCGGCGATGGCGTGGCAGATCTCGGCGCGGTCCCAGGCAGAGCGCGCCGCCCACGCCGGCTGCGCGCGGCGGGCGGCCGCGACCGCGGCATCGACGTCGGCCGGGCTCGCGTCGGGCGCCTCCGCGAGCGTCTCGCCGGTGACGGGCGAGACGATGGTGCGGGCGCTGTCGCCGGTCGCGGCGAGCCATGTCCCACCGACGAAGTTCTCGAGCGTGCGGACGGCGAGGGCCATACCGCGCCGATTCTACGGCTACGCGGCGGCGGAGATGCGTTCGTCTGCGATGGGCAGGTCGAAGGCGAACGTGCTGCCGAACTGCGGCGCCGACTCCACCCAGATCCGGCCGTGCATCGAGGAGACGAGCTGCCGGCAGATGTAGAGGCCGAGCCCGCTGCCTCCGACGCCGTACCGGTGGTCGGGATCGAGCCGGTAGAACTTCTCGAAGACGTGCTCCTGCTCGGCGCGCGGGATGCCGGGGCCGCGGTCACGCACCGAGAAGCGGATGCTTCCCTCCTCGCGCTGCACGTCGACGTCGACGCGGCTGCCGGCCGGCGAGTACTTGACCGCGTTGTCGATGAGGTTGGCGAGCACCTGGTGGGTTCGGGCCTCGTCGCCCAGCACCCGCGGGAGATCGTCCGACGTCGAGACGCGGAGCATGGCCTTCATCGCCGCCTTGTGGCGGGCTTCGTCGACCGCCGCCCGCGCGACCGCCGCGGCGTCGAACGGCTCGTGCTCCACGCGCAACGAGCCCGCGTCGAGCTGCCCGGCCAGGAGGATGTCCTCGACGAGGCTCGCGAGTCGCTTCGACTGCGCGGCGATCATGCCGAGCAGCTTCTGCCGGGTCTCCGCCGGAAGCTCCTGGCCGCGCCGCGTGAGCGTGAGCGCCGCTCCGTGCAGCGCCGCGAGCGGCGTCCTGAGCTCGTGCGAGACGGTGGCCACGAACTCCGCGCGGATCGCCTCGAGGCGCTGCTCGCTCGTGGCGTCGCGGAAGGCGTAGACGGTGCCGTCGCTGAACTCCACGCCGGCGATCGAGAGCCACAGCTGGCGGCCGCCGATCTCGACCGGGATCGTCTCCGGCCGCGACGGATCGTCGCGCTCGCCCGTGGGGATGCGACCGACGATCGAGGGCCAGGCGGGGAGCGCCGACTCGATCGGCTCCGCGCAGACCTGTTCCGCAGTCAGGCCCGTGACGTCCTCCGCGGCGGCGTTCCAGAGGCGGACGATGCCGCTCGAGTCGACGAGGAAGACGCCCTCCCCGAGGTGCGAGAGCACGCGGGCCGCCCGCTCGCGCTCGCGCTTTGCGAGGCGCGAGCGTCCGAGGAGCGGTGCGAGCGCGTAGGCGGCGACGGCGACTGCCGCGAGGGCGCCGAGCGCGACGAGCAGCAACCGCCAGCGCGCGGCGGCGGCACTGCCGAGGATGTCGGAGGCCCGAGCGACCACGACGAGCCGGGTCGCTGGCGCCTCCCGCGTCAGCACGGTGGAGACGGTCTCGTAGCGTCGGCCGCCGGCGAGGACCTGCGTCGGCCGGCCGACTGGTGTCCCGGGCGGAAGCACGGCACTCTGCCCCGACGGCAGGAGCAGCGATCGCCCGTGCGCGAACGCGAGCCGGCGGTTCTGCGGGAGCGAGGAAGCCTGCTCGAGCTGGGCGAGCAACCGGCGGTCGAACGGGACGCGGACCGTCACGGTGCCTACGCGGCGCCCGCCGACCACGATGCGGACGCTCCGGCTCGGGACGCCGTCGCTCCGCGGGGCTCTCCCGAGGGCGAATCGCACGTCCGGGCTCGAGAGCCTCGCGAGCTGGCGCCTGTCGCGATGCTCGAACGCACGCTGCACGCGACGCGAGGAGGCCAGCAGACGCGCTCGCGTCCCGGCGCCGGCGAGCACGTGCCGGTAGTTGCCCGCCGCGTCGCGCAACGTCTGTTGCATCGCCGTCTCAGCCTGCGAGCGCGTGCGTGCCGACTCCCAGCCGGCGAGAGCCCAGGCCCCCGCGGCGAGCGGGAGGACGAGCACGACGAGCGCTGCCACGACTGCGAGGCGTCTGCTCACTTCTGGTGCCCGGGCGGCGTGCCTCCCTGTCCCGGCGGCGTACCGCCCTGGCCGGGCGGCGTCCCTCCGTGTCCGGGCGGAGTGGCCGGCGGGACGGCCGGCTGGACCTGGGCCGCTGCGGGCGGCGGGGGCGGAGCAGGAGCAGGAGGCAGAGGAGGAGGCTTCGGCTTGCCGTGTCCGGGGGGCGGGCCGTGGTGACCCGAGTTGCCCGGCTTCCCGCGGAGCAGACGCGAGTTGGAGTGCGCCGGCGGTCCGTTGCCATGCCGCTTCAGGGCCAGGACGTGGATCGGAGGCGGAGCAGGAGTCGGGGTCGCGACGGGCGGTGGCGGAGCCGGGTTCGGGGTCGGGGTGGTCGGCTTCGGCTTGGGCTTCGGCTTCGGAGCAGACGTCTTCGTCCTGGGCGCCGGTTTGTGACGCGCGGCCGGCGGCTTCAGCGTCTGCGTGGTCGGGACGAGCCCGACGGTCTGCAGCGGGGCGGCGGGTGTCGGTGCGGGGGCCGGCTGCCGGTGAACGACCGGCCTGGGCGCGCGCGGCGCGGGGAGGACCAGTGCCCCCACGTGGCCGCGATCCGCCGGCGCGGCGCCAGGAAGCAGCCGCTCTCCGGGCGGCCGCAGGACGACGAACGAGACGAGAACCGACGCGACGACGGCCGCGACGGCCGGCACCAGCGGCCGGATCCTTGCGATTGTCCTGTGCATTCCCTCGTCTGCCAGTGGCAGACAGCCCTCCCTCAAAACGGTTACCTCTTTCATCGGCCGAACCCGGCCGATGCTTGAGAGGCTGCCCCATGCGTACGATCTCGTCAATGCCTCGCTTCCTGCACACGATGGTTCGGATCACGAATCCGGAGCAGAGCCGCGCCTTCTACGAGGCGCTCGGCTTCCGTTTCGAGCGCGACATGGACATCGTCCGGAACGGCGAGAAGGAGGCGACGAACTACTTCTTCGGCATCGGCGACCAGGAGTCGGTGCTCGAGCTGACCTTCAACCACGACGGCCGCACGTACGACCTCGGGAGCGGCTACGGCCACATCGCGGTCGCCGCGGACGACCTCGAGCGGACGCTCGCGGAGCTGAAGGAGCAGGGCATCGAGCCCGAGCGCGAGCCGTACCGCGTGCGCGAAGGCGGCTCGCTGATCTGCTTCGTGCAGGACCCCGACGGCTACCGCATCGAGCTGATCGACCGCAGCGGGAAATAGCGCTTCTCAGCGCGCGGGCATCTCGGCCACGAGCGCAACGGCCATCCGCTGGAGGGCGGCCTCGGTGTCCGCGTCGCCGGCCGAGCGCCACCCCTCGAGGAGCTTGCAGAGCTGGTCGCGCCGCGCCCGGACGAGGCGGTCGAGCGCCTCCTGCCCGGCCGGGGTGACCGCGAGCTTCCCGCCGGCGCCGTCCCCGTCCGGCTCGAAGTAGCCGTGGCCGGCGAGGTCGCCCGCGAGCGACGCGATCGCCTGTGGCTCGAGCCCGAACTCCGCCGCGATCGCCTGGGCCGTCGTCGGACCGCGTTCCGCCACGCGAGCGAGCAGCCAGCTCTCGTCCGCCTTGATCTCGACGCCCGAATGCTCGATCACCTGCAGGTAGACGCGGCGGCGCTCCTCCCGCTCGTCCAGAGCCGCGACGATGCGCTCGAGTTCGCGCTGCGAGTCGTCGTCGCGCTGCGGCGGGATGCCCTCCGCCACCGTCTCCGCAGGCGCGGTCTTGCGCAGGGGGATCTCCTGCAGGAACCAGCTCAGGAGGAAGGCCACGAACGTGATGCCACACGCCGCGAGGAAGACCGGCTGCAGCGACGCGGCGAAGCTCGCCACGTACGGGGCGTGGATCGCAGGCGGCAGGTGATCCACGACGGCGGGGTTCGCCGCGGTCGGCACGTGGACCCCCGACGGCAGCCGCGTCAGGAACTGCTTGGCGAGCTGGTTCGCGAAGATCGCGCCGAACAGGGCGACGCCGATCGATCCTCCGACCTGGCGGAACAGCGTCGAGCCGGAAGTCGCGACGCCGAGGTAGCGGTAGTCGACCGCGTTCTGGACGGCGAGGACGAGCACCTGCATCACCATCCCGAGCCCGAGCCCCAGGATGAGCATGTAGACGGCAGCCACCCAGGTGGCGGTGCCGACGCCCAGCGTCGAGAGGAGATAGAGAGCGACGGTCATGAGCGCGGTGCCCGCGATCGGGAACGGTTTGTAGCGGCCGAAGCGGGTGATGAGGTTGCCGCTCACGATCGACGTGATCAGCAGCCCGGCCATCATCGGCGTCAACTGCAGGCCCGAGGTGGTCGGGCTGTGGCCCTTGACGACCTGGAGATAGAGCGGCATGTACGTGACCGAGCCGAAGAGCGCGAGGCCGACGATGAAGCCGATCGCGCTCGTCATGTCGAAGATCCGGTTGCGGAACAGCGCGAGCGGCAGGATCGGCTCGGCGGCCCGCGCCTCCACGAACGGGAAGGCGACGAGCAGGACGATGCCGACGACGATCAGCGCCACGATCGGCGCGGAGCCCCACGCGTACGTCGTCCCGCCGAGGCTCGTGAACAGGACGATCGCCGACAGGGACGCGGCGAGGACGACGGCGCCGAGGTAGTCGATCGTGTGGTGCACCTTGTCGGTGCGGGAGTGGAAGGCGGCGCCGATCACGACGAGGGCGACGGCGCCGATCGGCAGGTTGACGTAGAAGATCCAGCGCCACGACAGGTTGTCGACGAGGAAGCCGCCGATCAGCGGGCCGATGACCGTCGCGATCCCGAAGACGCCGCCGAAGTAGCCCTGATAGCGGCCACGCTCTCGCGGCGGGATGATGTCCCCGACCACCGCGATCGTCGTCACGATCAGCCCTCCGGCGCCGAGCCCCTGCAGCGCGCGGAAGGCGATCAGCTCCGTCATGTTCTGGCTGATCCCGCAGAGCGCCGAGCCGATGAGGAAGATCACGATCGCCGTCTGCAGGACGATCTTCCGCCCGTACTGGTCGCCGAGCTTCCCGTACACGGGGCCGGAGACCGTCGAGGCCAGGAGGTAGGCGGTGACGACCCAGGAGAGGTGCTGGATGCCGCCGAGGTCGCCGACGATCGTCGGCAAGGCCGTCGAGACGATCGTCTGGTCGAGCGACGCCAGCAGGAGGACGAGCAGCAGCGCGGCGAAGATCAGCCGCACGCGCTGCGGAGGCTGGGCTACCGCTACGGTCGCGTCGCTCATCCGGCGGGAGAGACGCTAGCTGAGGAGCGACGCGGCGCCCGCCTGGTGGGAGGTGCTGTCGGCGGTGCTACGGCTCGAGCACGACGGCGGCTTGGCTCGTGTCCAGCTCGGCCGGCTCGGGCACCTCGCGGATGTGCCGGATCGGCGACGGCAGGAGGAACGCCATCCCGAGCAGCGCGCCGCCGGCGCCGATCCAGATCGTCGAGTGGACTCCGAGGGTCGAGCCGAGGATCCCGCCGAGCGTCGTGCCCAGAGGTCGCACGCCGTAGTTGACCACCATGAACGCGCCGGAGACGCGGGAGCGGATCGGCGGCGGCACGAGCCCGGCCGTGAGCGCGCCGGCGAGGCTGTCGAGGAGCATCAGCCCGATCCCGGAGAGGAACTCGGCGAGGAAGAGCAGGGCGACCACGAACCAGTGCGGGCCGCGGGCCGCAGGCACGAGCAGCAGGGGCGCCGGAAAGAGGAAGCAGCCGATCAGGAACGCCGGGCCCAGGCCGATCGTCCGTGCGATCCGGCCCGTGAGCGCGGCCGCGAAGAGCGTGCCGACGGCTGCGACTCCGAGCACGATGCCGATCGTCGCCGGCTTGACGTGGAGGTAACGGGTCGCGTAGAGCAGGAACAGGGCCCAGAAGATGAAGTTGAAGAGGTTGATCGTCGCGACGCCGAGGAGCTCCGCCCGCATCACCGGGTTCCCGCGGATCCAGCGCAGGCCGGTGGTCACGCCGCCCGTTTGCGTCTCGGCGCGCGGCGCGTCCGGAGCGTCGATCTTCCGCAGGAAGAGCGCCGACCAGAAGAAGGAGCCCGCGTCGAGGGCCAGCGCGAACGGCCCGTGCACGAGCTGCACGAGGATTCCGCCGAGGCTCGTGCCGGCGAGGAACGAGAACCCGCGGCTGCCGTTGATCAGCGTGTTCGCGTCGACGTAGTCCTCCCGCGCGACGACGGTCTGGAAGAACCCGCCGTAGCTGACGTAGAAGAAGACGCTGGCGCAGCCGAGCAGGAACGACACGACGTAGAGCTGGCCCCAGCTCAGGCCGCCGAAGGCGAAGGCGATCGGGATCGTGGCGGTGAGGAGGCCGCGTGCGATGTCGGAGACGAGCATCACCTCGCGGCGGCGGGCGCTGCGGTCGATCCAGACGCCGGCGTGGAGCGAGAAGATGAGGTTCGGCAGCAGGTAGGCCGTGGTCAGCGCTCCCATCTGCCCGGGGGTGGCGTCGAGCGCGAGCACGGCCGTCAGCGGCAGCGCGATCGACGCGATCTGGTCGCCGAGCATCGACACCGACTGGCCGAGGAAGTACCGGCGGAAGTTCGCGTTCCTGCGCAGGAGCGAAGGGATGTGGAGCCTCACCGGCCGGAATCTACGTTCGCGGCTGGAGCGGGGGTACGATCGCCTCATGCCCGTGATCGCGCTCGCGCTCGTTCTCTCCGCCGTCTTCGGGGCGGGCGACCAGTACCTCGGGAGCCTGACCGGCTCCGGCCACCTCTGGGCCGCCGGGTGGTCGTCCGACATCAGCCTGCTCTCGGCACCGTGGCTGGTGCTGCCGTTCGTCGCCGGAGCCACGCAGCGAGATCCGCGGCGCGCGGCTCTCCTCGGTCTCGCCTGCACGTACGCGGCGCTCCTCGGCTACGGGCTGATGACGCTCAGTCCGGTCGAGAACGCTCACCTGACGGCCGCCAGCCTCCGCGGCTTCCTCTACAGCGAACGCACCGTCTTCGTCGGCGGAGTCGTGACCGGTCCGCTCTTCGGCTGGTTCGGCCAGCAGTGGCGGACGCGGCGCGCCATCGCCGGGGCGCTCGTCACCGCCGGCGCGCTCTGCCTGGAGCCGGTCGCGCGGAAGGTCTCGATCAATCCGATCCAGGACCGCAGCGTCTGGCTGGCCGAGGTCGTTGCAGGACTCCTGCTCGCCGCCACCGTGCTCGTCCGCCGCGCCCGCGAGGGGTAGGTTCCGACCCGTTCGGGGCAAAGAAGGAGAACTGTGTGGTCGGCGGGTTCCCAGTCTGAGCGTGTCCGCCGCCTGCAGTCGGTTACCGACGCGGCGCTGGCACACCTGCAGCTCGACGACCTGCTGCAGGCGCTGCTCGACCGCACGCGGCAGATCCTCGAGGTGGACACGTGCGCGATCCTTCTGCTCGACGAGGAGACGAACGAGCTCGTGGCGCGGGCCGCACTGGGAATCGAGGAGGAGGTGGAACGCGGCGTCCGCATCCCGGTGGGCGGCGGGTTCGCCGGGCGCATCGCCGCGCAGAAGCGGCCGGTCGTCCTCGACAAGGTCGACCACGCCCACGTCCTCAACCCGATCCTCCTGGAGAAGGGGATCAAGTCGATGCTCGGCGTGCCGCTGATCGTCGAGGGGACGGCGAACGGCGTGCTCCACGTCGGCTCGCTGACGCCGCGCAAGTTCCGGGACGACGAGGTCGAGTTGCTGCAGCTGGTGGCCGACCGCGCGGCGCTCGCCATCGAGCACGCCCGCGTCTTCGAGGCCGAGAGAGCCGCACGCGAGCGCATCGAGCACGTGCAGGCCGTGACCGACGCGGCTCTCGCGCACCTCGAGGTGGATGAGCTTCTCCACGTGCTGCTGCCGAGAATCCGCGACATCCTCCGTACCGACACCTGCGCCGTGCTGCTCCTCGACGAGGAGTCGAAGGAGCTCGTGGCCCGGGCGGCGCTCGGGATCGAGGAGGAGGTCGGTGTGCGGATCCCGCTCGGCGCCGGCTTCGCGGGGAAGGTCGCCGCCGACGGGAGGCCGCTCGTGATCGACGTCGACGAGTACCCCGTCTACAACCCGATCCTGCGGCAGAAGAAGCTCAAGTCGATGGTCGGCGTGCCGCTGGTCGTCCGTGGGCAGTCCCTCGGCGTCCTCCACGTCGGGACTCTCGCGCCGCGTGACTTCCAGCGAGGTGAGGTCGAGCTGCTGCAGCTGGTGGCGGAGCGGGTCGCGATCGCGATCGAGCGCGCGCGCCTGCACGAGGATCTGATCCAGCTCGACCAGCTGAAGCTGAACTTCGTCGCGATCGCCTCGCACGAGCTGCGAACCCCGGCGACCTCGGTCTACGGCGTCCTCAAGACGCTCGCCGAACGCGGGCCCCAGCTGAGCGAGGAGCTGAAGGAGGACCTCCTCCAGGTCGGGGTCGAGCAGGGCGAGCGGCTCCGGCGCCTGCTCGAGGAGCTGCTCGACCTGTCGCGCCTCGACGCGCGCGCGATCAGCGTCGAGCCGCGCCCCGTCGTGCTGAAGTCCGTCCTCGCCGACGTCGTCGAAGGCGCTCTACCCGGCACCGACGCGGTCGAGCTCGACATCCCCGACGACCTCGCGGCAGTCGTGGACCCGCTCGTGCTCGAGCGCGTGATCTCCAACCTCGTGGCCAACGCGATCCGGTACGGCGAGCCGCCGATCAGGATCGAGGTCCAGCAGCGGGACCGGCACCTCCGCGTCTCGGTCGAGGACGAGGGGCCCGGAATCCCGGCGGAGCTCGAAGGCCGGATCTTCGACCGCTTCGCCCGCGGCAGCGGCGAGACGGGCCACGGTCTCGGCCTCGCGATCGCCCGCGCCTACGCGCAGGCGCACGGCGGCGACCTCGTCTACGACCCGCGTGCGCGCGGGGCGCGCTTCGAGCTGCTGATCCCGCAGGAGCGGAACGGAATCAGCAAACCCGCCTGAGCCGGCCGGTCTCGACGTCGTAGAGGAAGCCGGCCGCCTCGAGGCCGGCGAGGTGCGGCGACGAGCGGATCTGGTCGACGTCGCTCCGGATCGTCTCCTCGCGTCCCGCGGCCACGGCGAACGTGAGATCGCTCGTCTCGGGGTCGCCTGCGGCCGCGAGTGCCTCGTGCAGCTCGGCCTCCGTCCCGACGCTCATTCTGCAATCGGTGTGTGCGACCACCATCGCCCGGTCCACGCCGAGCAGCCGGTGGGCGAGGACGAGCGTGGCGAGCACGCCGGAGTCGACCCGCGCGCCGGCGTTGCGGAGGATCTTGGCGTCGCCCGGCGCGAGGCCGAGCATCGCGAGCGGCTCGATCCGGGTGTCGATGCACGTGAGCACGGCGAGCCCCTTCGCGGCTTGTCCGCGCAGCCCGCCGAGCGCGTATCGACGCGCGTACTCCTCGTTCGCCGCGAGGACGTCCCCGAACGCGTCTCGCCCCATGGGGCGACGCTACCCGGATAGCGCCTGTTGTAGCTTCGCGAGCGTCGCCGGCCCGACCACCCCGTCCGTGTTGAGGCCGTTCGCGGCCTGGAACTTCTCGACCGCCTGCTGCGTGGACGGGCCGTAGTTGCCGTCCGGGGTGCCGGGGTTGTAGCCGAGCGCCGTCAACGACTGCTGCAGGTTCTTGACCTCGGACCCGGTGTCGCCCGGGTTCAACGTGTGCGTCGGTGCCTGCGCGGTCGGAGTCGTCGTCGTGGTGATCGCGGAGGTGGTGGTCGGCGGGGGCGGTGTGGTCGGCGTCGTGACCGGCGGAGCCGCCGCCTTGCTGCTGCTGAAGACGCCGGCGGCTGCCAGGATCGCGATCAGGAGGACGATCGCGGAACCGGCGATGATCGCGACCTGAGCGGTCGTCAGCGTCCGGCCTGCGATGACGATCTCGCGGCGGGCCGTGTGGCGGGGCTCCTCGTCGTCCGGGAGGACCCAGACCTCTTCCTCGGCCTCATAGCCGCCGCGGGCGACGTCGCCCTGGTTGTCGGTAGGCGCCTCGGGCTCGTCGAACCAGTCGTCGTAGCCCGGGTCGCGCTGCTCGCGACCCTCCATGCCTGCGGACCGTACCGCCTGGCGCCCCGCGGCGACAAGGGATCCGCACACACTTGACACGAGCGTTCCGGTATTGCAACATCTATGTTCGATGAGCGCAGCAGCGCAGAAGCAGACATCGCCGCCGGTCGACGAGGAGCTGCGCCGCGCGACGATCGACGTCCTGCAGGAGCGGAGCTTCTCGGGGCTCACGCTCGAGCGCGTGGCCGAGGTCGCCGGTCGTGCCCGCTCGACGCTCTGGCGGCAGGGCCACTCGCGGGAGACGCTCGTCGGCGCTCTCGTGGGCGAGCTCGCCGAGGACTTCCGCGAGACGATGTACCCGATCCTGACCGCGGAAGGATCCGGGCTCGAGCGGCTGACCCGGGGGCTGGAGGCGCTCTGCGACCTGATCGACCGTCACCTGCCGCTGATGCTCGCGACCGACGAAGCGTTCCACCAGGACGCCGCGCCCGACACCCCGTCCTATCTCCACCCGTTCATCCAGTTCCTGCGCGAGGGGGCGCGGGACGGGTCGCTGCCCGAGGTCGACGACGTCGTCCGCGCCGCAGACGTCGCCTTCAACATGACGGCGTGGCCGTACGTCCACCTGCGTGGGCGGCACGAGTGGCCGGCCGACGAGGCGAGGTCATGCGTCGTGGGGGTCGTCCTCCGCGGCATCGCGGACCAAGGAAAGGAGCCCACATGAGCAGCATGTCCCTGCCGTATGCCGAGCCGCTCGTGCCACGCGAGCCGGCGGAGCGCCAGATCCCGGAGCCGCCGCGGCGGGGCGAGCCCGGCGGTCCGCCCTGCGGCATCTGCACCGGAAAGTCGACGCCGCCGGTCTGGTCGGACGACAACTGGACCCTTCATCCCCCGGTCGGCGGGAGTCTTCTCGGAACGGTGTGGCTCGCCAGCCGTGTGCACGCGGACTCCTTCTCGGATCTCCCGGAAGAGCTCGCCGGAGACTTCGGCCGAGTCGCGGCGCGGGTCGAGCGCGCGATCCTCTCGCTCGGCGACATCGCGCGCGTCCACCTCTACCGCTGGGGCGACGGCGGCGCGCACTTCCACGTCTGGTTCCTGCCGAGACCGCTCGGCATGGTCGAAGCGTCGGGGATGATGCTCCCGCTCTGGGAAGACGTCCTCCCGAACGTGGCCGACGAGGAGCTCGCCGCGGCAGCGGAGCGTGTCGCGGCCCAGGTATGAGAGAGGCGCGGGGAGCC
>Ga0070717_10003532_pt1 | contig 11209 bp, 7 predicted proteins | sample LARL113metaG_FD_71366 | JGI IMG/M metagenome (GOLD analysis project Ga0070717, IMG submission 71366) | Corn, switchgrass and miscanthus rhizosphere microbial communities from Kellogg Biological Station, Michigan, USA - LAR L11-3 metaG | ecosystem: Host-associated > Plants > Roots > Rhizosphere ...
GGGCAAGATCGCGGTGGTCCATCGCTTCGTGCCGCCGGCCGCCAAGCTCGACGCGGCGACCACGGCGCGGCTCGGCGACCTGCGCTACAAGGCGTTCACCGCGCGCGGCAAGGGCGCGATCGGCCTGATCATCGTCGACGACGGCGACCTCACGCAGGACGAGGCGGCGCTGCCGCGGCTCGCCGGCGCCGAGAGCGAGTCGCAGATGCCGATCGTCGTGGTGACCCGCAAGGCCGGCGCCGGGCTCGCCCAGGGCCGCCACCGCGGCAAGCTCGCGATCGCGCTGCAGCCGACGCGGACCAAGACCAGCAACGTGGTCGGCGTGATCCACGCCGGCGCGGCGAGCAAGCTGCCGGGCGTGATCGTCGTCGGCGCGCACGTCGATCACCTCGGGATGGGCGGCGGCTCGAGCGCGCTCGATCCGCAGGTCAACGCGGTCCACAACGGCGCCGATGACAACGCGTCCGGCGTCGCCGGCCTGCTCGAGGTCGCGCGCGTCGTCGGCAAGCGCCGCGCCGAGCTGTCGCGCGACGTCTACTTCGTCGCGTTCTCCGGCGAGGAGATGGGCGTGCTCGGCAGCGAGCACTACGTCAAGCACCCGGCGACCACGCAGCCGATCGTCGCGATGATCAACATGGACATGATCGGCCGGATGAAGATGAACAAGCTCTACGTCGGCGGCGGCGAGACCGCGACCGAGTGGCGCGATCTGGTCGCGCCGGCGTGCGCCGCGCAGCGCGTCGACTGCACGATCGGCGGCTCGGGCTACGGCCCGTCGGACCACATGCCGTTCTACATCGCCGGCGCGCCCGTGCTGTTCATGTTCACCGGCAGCCACAGCGACTATCACACCGCGACCGACGACGCCGACAAGATCAACGCCGCCGGCGGCGCGCGCGTCGCTGCGATCTCTGCCGACGTCACCGTCGCCGCCGCCAACGCCCCGACGCTGACCTACGTGAAGGCGCCGCCCGAGCCGATGGGCGGCGACACCCCGCGCCGCGGCGGCTCGCTCGGCACCATCCCGTCCTACGACGAAGATCCGTCGCGCCCCAAGGGCCTCGTGCTGTCCGACGTCGTCCCCGACGGCCCCGCCGCCCAGGCCGGCCTCAAGGCCGGCGATCGCATCACCCAGATCGACACCCACGAGATCGCCAACGCCTCCGATCTGATGTTCGTCCTCACCCTCGGCAAGCCGGGCCAGACCGCCAAGGTCACCTACGTGCGCGACGGCAAGACGTTCACGGTGACCGCGACCTACGGCAAGCCGCGCAGCCGGAAGTAGCGTACGTAGAAAATTCCATTCGCAGCCGAACGAAGCTGCGTACAATCTGATTCCGGATCTTGCGTGCCGTGCGCGCGCCGAGGTGCCGCCGAGTGCGGCAGTCGCGCTTCACACGCCCGACGACAATCGACGCGCGCGCGCGTGATACAATTGTGGGTGATGCCGAAGTTCGATGACGCTGAGCACAGCGTCGAAGACTCGCTCCGCTCCTGCGACTCGAGCTTGTGGGTGCGGAGCCGTTGAGGTGAACCATGCACATCCGCGTCCACGCGCCAGATTCCACAGCGCGGCCGCCCGCCGTCCTGCCTGGCAAGCCGCGGTCGTGGCATTTGGCCAGGCTCTCCATGGCGCGTTCGAGCCGCGGCGGGACGAGTCGCGCGCCGGGTTAGAGGTGGGCGTGGTGGGACTCTCCGGGGTTGGCAAGAGCTCGCTGCTCAATGCACTGATCGCACCCGCGCTGGACGTGTTGCCGTCCGGTGGTATCGGCCCACTGACCGGCGTCCCCATCCGGATCCGCTATGCCCCGGTGGGCACCTTGCGAGTCACGTATCTCGGAGGGTTTGTTCGTCAGTGGCATCGGGATTCGACGACCGCCGCCTTCCTCGCCGAGATTCACGATCATGTCTCTGGTCCGCGTGCCGCGGACTGCGAGACTCTGGAGGTCGGTTGGCCATGCCCCCTGCTGGAGACCGGGCTAACGATCGTGGACCTGCCCGGACTCGGAATTGTGAACGATGCTTACGCCGCGCACACCGAGACGTGGCTCAGGCAGGCAAACGCGATTCTCGTGGTCACCGATCGTGCAGGCATCGCCGATTCGGTGGTCAGCTCTCTACGCCGCAGCGGTTTCCTGGCGCGTGTCGCGAACGGTCGGGCAGATCTGATGGGCGTGGTGACGAAGTTGGACCAGGTTGCCGACGACGCTCGTCGAAATGATCGGTCCGGCGCGACATGGTCGACTTGCTTTCGCGCGATCGCTGAGCGGGCCGAGACGGAATTGCTCGAGCAACTCGCTGCCGTCCTGCGATACGAGCAGCCGCGTGCAGAACATCTCGCGAGCGGACGTGTGCAGGATGCGATTCGAGCGTTCGGCGTATCCAGTCGCGAGCATCGCCGTGTGGTCGAGCGCGATGAGGAACAGCGTCCCAAACTCCACCTCGCCGAGTCCAGTGGCGTCCCGTCGCTGCGACGGGCACTCATCGCACTCGGTCGACTACGATCAAGCGCCTGGACTTCCGAGCTGTTCGATCACGTGTGCGCGGCACCCGATCGAGCCACGCTGCTCCCGGAGTTGATCTCACTGGTTGATATGGAGGGAATGTGATGGACCTGAGTATGCTTTCGGAGCAAGTGGAGCGCCTGACAACATGGGCTTCGGGGACGCCCTGGGCGATGATCAAGAGCTGGGAACCGCAGCGGCTGAGCACCATCGCGGAGATTTGCCTCGACCTCCAGCGGATTGCCGACTCGGATCAAGTCGAGCTGGCGATCTGTTTTCTTGGCAGCGCCGGGGTCGGCAAGAGCACGCTGATTAATTCTCTGGTCGATCCCCAGCTTCAGGTCGTGCCGCAGGGAGGGATTGGCCCGCTAACCGCGCAAGCAACTGTCGTTCGCTACGCAGAGCAGCCATACCTGCATGCGACGTATCACGGTCCACGTCGCGTGAATCAGCTGGTATTTGCGCTGGATCGCTACTGTGAACGCGAGCGCGGTGTTGCGAAGCAGGGCGCGCTCCACCTGGATGCGGCAGACGAACGCGAGTTGGAGCTCGCGCTTCCGATGGCTGACGTGGCCGGTACGGAGCCAGCAGAGATCGCGACGGACGAGAGCCGCATGCGTTCGTACATCAGTCAGGCGAAGCAGCTGGTCACCGGCCGTCAGATGGGAAGCAACGAGCTGTCGACCGAGTACCTCGCGGACTGCCTGAGGTCGACGCTGGGACATCCAGCGCGATGGGGGCACGATGTGCTGCGCGAGCACGAGCCGTTTCTGGCGCAGGTCGCGGAGGCGATCGCGATCGGCGAGGATGGCAGGGAGTGGGAGCAGACGAGTGACCATCGGGCGCTCCTGAGCGAGGTGGCGCGTCACGCGACCGGCTCGATCGCGCCGTTGATCGAGAGCCTCGAGGTGGGCTGGCCTGCCGAGGCGCTGCGCAACGGCCTCGTGTTGGTCGACCTTCCCGGGATCGGTATCGCGAACGACGAGTACCGATCGGTGACGTCGGCATGGGTCCGGCGGGCCACCGCAGTCGTTCTCGTTGTGGATCGGTCCGGGGTCACCGAGGCTGGGGCCGATCTGCTTCGAACTACTGGTTTCCTGAATTCGATCTTGCACCGTGCGCCGGATTCCACGTCCGTTTCGCCGTTGCTACGTGTGGTCGCGGTCAAGCTCGACGATGTCGCCAGTGCGGCGCGCGCGACATTCAGGAGCCTGAACCCTGCGTCGCGTCCGCCCGCCTGGCTCGAGCTGTTCCGCGGCGCGTGTGAGGAGAGCAAGAAGCTGATCCAGAACCAACTCGAGCAGATCTTCGAGCAGTCGGTGACTGCCGCACCCAACGAGACCAAGACCGAGCGCCGTGATGCGCTCGCTCAGATGGTGGCCTCGATGGAGGTGTACCCGGTCTCGGCGATCGAGTACCGGAAGCTCCATGAGGACGATCCGGACGACCCGGCCAAGATCAAGACTGCCGATGACTCCAATATTCCAGCCCTGATCGGTTCTTTGGGCGAGCTGGCGCAGCGGCATAGCAACGAGTTGCTCGACGACTACCGGGCCACGGCGCAACGTTTGTTTGACTCGATCGAGCGTGCGCTCTCACGCGTGAAGGAGGAGCTGTCGAGCGACGAACGTCAGCTGGCACAACTCGCGGACCTGCGCAGCTCGCTCGATACGGTCATTCGGCCTGCGGTGGACGATCTCAAGCCCCGGATGGGCGCGTTGCGCGAACGGCTTCGAGGCACGATTCCGCAGGCGATCACCGCCCAGGTAGAGAAGGCGGTCTCGATCGCGGAGCGCGGTGTCCGAGAATATTTCCGGACGCTGCACAAGCTTCCGTGGTCCACGCTGCGCGGTACAATTCGCCGCGGTGGAACGTGGGTCCGGTCCCGCTCGATCGACCTACCGAATGAGCTGGCGCTCCGGTTCGAGGATCCACTCACGATCGCGTGGGCCAAGGGAGTTGTCGCCCCACTGCAGAAGACGTTGCGAGAGTTCGCGCAGGATATTGGTCGATTGCTGGGTAAGGTGATCGTCTGGGCGCGTACGCAACCCGGCCTGGATGCAGCGCAGATCGATCGATTCCATCTCGAGGCAGAGGCGGAGGTGGCTAGCCTCGTAACGCGAGGTGTCGTGGCTGCCGCAGATCTGACAAAGATCGCCAAACAGCAGCTTCAGGCCGGGATTCAGGATGAGATCCGTGTCGCCTGCGAGGGCTTCGTCGACGGTCGTTTGGACGTGGGTGCGGGCGTCAAGAATCGCATGGTACAGTTTCTGGACGACGTCACTCCGCGCATCTCACAGATCGCGCGTGCTACCGCGGAGCGGTTCTTTCGGGAATCGTACAACGGTGTGCTCGGACAGGTGAGCAAAGGACTGCAGCGCTTTGAAGATCCGCTCGCGTATGCGAGCGTGCTGTTGCTCGGCGGACACGAGCGCGACGCGCAGAAGGCCGCGCCCCGGGTGGACGAGCTCAACCGGATTCGCGCGATCCTCGCCGAGATGGCGGCGTTTCACGCCGAGGTCAACGCGTGACCACGGTGACATTTCGTGACGACGATGACTCGTCGCCGTCACCGCCGCTCGCGCTGCTCAAGGAAGGGCGCGAGCTCGGCTTCGATACCTACGATCTCGTGCGCCCGCCGGCGCGCTTTTGGTCCGGCGCTCGACCGCGGAGCGCAGTCATGCACGAGATCGATCAGGCGCGGGTCGAGCGCGATCCGTCGTGGCTAGACTTGCTCGGCTGCCCACCCGCCGATGAAACAGTGTCCGCGCAGTCCCGGCGAACCCTCGCCAAGGCGTTCGCGTGGTTCTTGCTTGCCGAGGATCCGCAGCGTCGGTTGGATGCGCGGCCGGTCTCGACGCTCGCGCATCAGGCGAGCTTGGTTCGCCACGTGTTGTCGACGCCGACGCTGCACCGTGTGCTGATCGCCGACGAGGTGGGGCTCGGCAAAACAGTCGAGGCGGCGCTGATCATCAAGGAGCTGGCCGAGACAAACCTCGGTCTGCGCGTGCTGTACCTGGCGCCGGCCGGGCTCGTGCGCAACGTGCATCGCGAGCTGACCCGAATCGGCTTGCATTTCCGGTGCTGGATCGCGGGAGACGAGCGCGACGCGCGGCTGACCGATTCGTTCGTGCTGGCGAGCATCCATCGCGCGGTGCACCCGACGCACTACGACACGTTTTTCGTGCCCGGCATGAGATGGGACATCATCGTGGTCGACGAGTGCCACCACTTGTCCGATTGGGGGCCACAGGGTGGCAAACCGACACGCAAGTACAAGCTCGTGCAGGAGCTGGTAAAGCAATCGCCCGATGCCCGGCTGATTTTGATGAGTGGTACGCCGCACCAGGGCCACCAGAGCCGGTTCGAGAACTTGGTGCGTCTGCTTCGGCGCGGGAACGAAGCTCCCGAGGCGATCGCGGGCCGTGTGATCTACCGGACCAAGGATGACGTACGCGACTGGCTGGGCGCACCGCTGTTTCCTCGCCGCGATGTTCGCGCACCGATCGTCGTCGAGCTCAGTCCGGCACATCGCACCTGGCTGGAGAACATCCATCAGACGTTCGAGGCGACGGAAGTCGGCGACCCGGGCGAGGGACAGGCGCGTCGCCGAGCGCGAACCTGGCGATGCGGCCAGGCGCTACAGTGGGCCACGTCGAGTATCGAGGCCGGCTTGGGCTTCCTGATCCGTCAGGCGCTACGGGCGGGCTGGACGCTGGAGCGGGATCCGATGCGCGAGGCGCTCGGCGCGATACGTCCGTATCGAGAGGGGGCGGCTGACGAGCCTGTCGAGGCGCTGTTCCGTCGCATGACCATGGACATCGACCGCCAGCGCCAGAGTCAAGACATCGAGGACCTCGAGGACGGCGATGACGATTCGCAACCGCAGCGTTGGAGCCCGGACACCGCCGCCCTCGCGGGTGTGCTGCGCGACGGCGTGCGGCTCCTGCGCGAGGTCGGCGACAGCAAGTGGGAACGGATCCGCGGCGGCGTGCTCGATCAGGTCTCCGGCGAGAAAGTTGTACTGTTCGCCCAGCCAGTCGAGACCGTCACCGCGATCGCGCGCTACCTCGAGCGCATCGACGGCCGCAAGCCGGCGATGATCATCGGTGGCCAGCTAGAGGCAGACCGCGCCGCACAGGTCGCAGCGTTCTGGCGCCCCGATGGGCCTCGCTTCCTGGTCGCATCTCGCGCGGGCGGCGAGGGCTTCAATCTGCAGGTCGCCCACGTGTTGGTTCACGTCGACGTGCCGTGGAATCCGATGGAGCTTGAGCAGCGCGTCGGGCGGGTGCATCGCTTCATGTCCCGCCGCACGGTGCAAGTCCACACGGTGGTGGTCTCGAACAGCCGCGAAGTCGACATCTACGACCGGGCACGCCAGAAGCTCGAGGAGATCGCGCGTACGCTGGTCCCGCCCGAGCAGTTGGAACAGCTGTTCGCGCGCGTCATGGCGTTGGTCCCGCCCGATGAGCTCCAGGACGTGATGGTGCGGCGCCCGCTTGGGCCGCTGGACGGAGTAGAAATCTCTGCGCTGTCACGGTTGGTCACGGAAGGCTTTTCGCGCTGGCAAACCTTCCATCATCGTTACTCGGGAACCCAGCGCGACATCGGGGCGCTCGATCCTGGACGCGCGCGCTGGGCGGATCTCGAGCGTTTCGCGAGCGACCAACTGGGCGCGCAGCGAGTGGAGGGCTACAACGCGCTGCGGTTTCGCTTTGAAGGCGAGGCGGTCGTCGAGGCTTCAGAGGGAGCGATCGTGCTCGACATCGTCGGCAGCCACTTCGCGTGCGGCGACTTCGGCGACATGCCTGTGCTGGGTACGGGGCCCGGCGCGGCTGCGCGCCTCGGGCTCAATGTCGATCCCGTGGTTGATGCGCTGCGCGCCGCAGGGCTGCCGGATCGGCCGACGGGCGCGGCGCACGTACGCCTGGCCGACCGGGCCGGCCTGCCGGAGACGCTGCGCACGCCGTTTGGGTTGTTGATCTACGGCCGTCAGGCGGTGCGCAACCAAGCCGGCACGTTCGTCGAGAGCAGTCTGGATCTCGTCGTCGCGGTCGTCGAGCCCGGCCGCCCGCCGGTCCTACTCGGCGGCGACGAGCAAGCGATCGTGTTACGTAGTCTCCAGAGTGCTTCGCTGCGGCGCGATGGCAGCGCGGAGCCGGCGCTGCTGGATGCGCTGCGCGGCGCAGACGCAGCGCTCTCGCAACAGCTTCGCCGACCAGCAGCGGATCGCGCGTTGCGCTTCGCGCTGTTTCCGGTCGCCGCGGTGATCGTCGACTGATCAGGTGCCGCGTCCGCTGGAAATGACCATCAAGAGGCGACGGAGAACATGCGCGGATTGCTGAGTCGGAACGAGCGGCCGTCTTTGACCAATTCGCCTTCGACGCTGACGATCCGCTCGTGCTGATGGGCTTCGATGGCACGCTGGTAGTCGCCGGCGTCGGCGGCAAATTGGACCTGACGGACGGCGTCGTCGACCAGCCCTGCGACGGTGACGTTGCCGCCCTGCGCCAACGCGAGCGCCTCCAGCTTCACGACCTGCCCGATCAGCTCGAAGCTAGTGACGGGTGCTCGCTCCTTCAGGAACTTCGCTGCGGCGCGTAGCACCGATGCGTCGTTCTTCGAGAACACCAGCCGTGACGGGATCGAACGGACAGCCGGGCGAGACGGCGACCACGAGAATGCCATCGACACGTCTCGACCTGGACCTTCTTCCAGCAGCGTGGCGAGCGCATCGCAGTAGTTGGCGTTGACGCCCGCCTCGACGTCCGTCGAGAAGCGCTCGACCGAGCCGCTCGCCGTCGAAATCTCGATCGACTTCTGGACGGTCATCCCGGCGGTCGCGAGCGTGAGCAAGGCGGCGCGCTCGAATGGCTCGTCTTCCAGCGGATCGCTCACGCCAAGTGTTTGCTGGTGCGCGAACGGAGACGGCAAGGGTGACTCGAGGACGACCACGAAGCTCCCCGCTTCCGGGGCGGCAAGATTGACGTGGCGGAGATACTCGATCGCGCGTTGTGGCTTACGGCGCGCGAAATACGCACGATGCGTGTGTGCCGAGCACGCAGCCGCGAGCACGAGATCGCGGGTCGCCGAGAACAACACGCCCGCCTCGTCGAGCGCGACGCGGCCCGACGCGGGAACATCGATCGAGATCCTGACAATGTCTTGATTCGTCCGGATCAGGTCTTGGTAGATGTCGTACTGGCTACGGCCCTCGATGAGCGCGAGGTTGTCAAGCACCTCTCGAACGCGCCGCGCATAGTCGCGGGCATCCTGGCGAAGCGGGACATCGCACGCCATGTCCTCACCGTCGAGCTCCTTGTGAAAGAAGCCCACCTCATGCTCGACGCGCACTGCGGCCCAGCCTCGACCGCGGAGATAGGCGGTCAAGGCGCTCGGCGCCAGCGCGGCGAGGGCTTTGGCGTCGGCGATGTCGAGCTTCACAGCCGATCTCCTCGGCCGATGCGGTGCATGAGCGCCTCGAGGCCTGCCACATTGAACAGGTTCGTTCGCGGTAAGTGAACGGTCGTGGAATAGACATTCGAGGAGGCAGGGAGTCCACGTAAAGACGTCCAGTAGGCACAGTAGCGCATCGTGAATTCTTGGTGACTATGCGTGGTCCAGTCCGCGACGTGTTCTGGCACGAATACCACGACCAGGATGCGTGGCGCCTGGTAGTCGTCGTGACGAAGATCCTCGTAATTCTTCGACGTGAGCGGATACGAAATCGGATCGCCCTCCGGGGCGCGCAGCTGACATTTGGTCTGGATATCCAGGCGCGGCGACCGGGTCGTTCCTCGAGGGCCTCGAGACGAGATGGTCACGTCCACGCTGTCATCATCCGGCGTTGCCGCATTGCTGAACTTGAGCCCGGCAGCTGCAGCCACCCCAAATATGAAGGCCCGACTGAACTCCTCTTGCTGGTGGCTGAGATGCATCATGTCGAAGCTCAGGCGTCGCCTTGACGCCACCGCGACCATGTTTTTACCAGAACGCTGAACACTCGCACAGCCCGGCCTCGCGGAGATGTTCGCGTCATCGCTTGGCACGGAGCATGGGTGACGATCGGAGACCGACGATGCGATGCCTTCGACCCGGTGCGGCTCTACTCGAGCTGGCCGAGGCGTTCTTCGAGGCCCTCGACGACGGCCCTGGCCTGGGTCACGTGCTGGCGCGCCGCGGCGAGCTCGCGCTCGAGGCGGGCGACGTCGCGCTCGCGGGACGTCACGTCGCCGCGGGCGGTGCGCAGGGCGGCCTCGAGGCGGTGGCGTTCGGCGGTGGCCTTGGCGCGGGCGGCTTCGAGGCGGCGTTGCTCTGCGGCGGCCTCGGCGCGCGCGGCGGCGGCTTCGTGCTCGGCGCGGCGCTTGGCCTCGGCGGCGTCGCGGCGTTTGCGCGCGAGGTCGTCGTCGGCGTCGGACGCGGGGGCCGCGTGCGCGGGCTTCACGGCGGGGGGGACATGCGCGGGCTTCGCGGCGGGGGGGACATGCGCGGGCTTCGCTGCGTGCGCGGGCTTCGCGTGAGACGCATGCGCGGCAGGCGCATGCGGCATGCTGGGGTGCGCGGACGTCGCGTCGTGCGTCGACGCATCGCCGGTGGCGAAGGCGAGCACGTTGCTGACCCCGATCGCCTCGAAGCCCGGCGGGTCGCGATCGGCCGATAGCGCGCCGGGCGGATCGGGGTCCCAGCCGCCGGTCGCGGCCAGCGCCGACAGCGTCTGCGTCACGCGCCGCAGGGTCGCCTCGCTGGCGCCGTGCTCCGCGTCGGTGAGGACCTTGGCGGCGTGGGCGCGCAGCTTGGCGATCGCCTCGCGGTGCGCGGCCATCGCGTCGAGCTTGCCGTCGCGCAGGCGCTGCGCCGTGTCGAGCAGCGCGTCGAACGCCGCGCGGTGGCGCCACCACAGCTGATCGACCACCCACGCCGAGATCGGCGGACGGGCGAGCTTGGCCAGCTTGGCGGCGCCGGGCTTGTCGCCGGCAGCCTTGAGCTCGCCGGCGAGCCGCTTGCGCTCGGTCACGAACTGATCGAGCGGGACCTGAAACAGCGACGCGACGGCGTCGTCATACCGCATCGCTCACATCGTATCAGCGCGCGACCCGCGTCTGCGCCGGGGCGCCACCCAGGTTCGCCAGGATCGCGTCGGCGAACGCCGGCAGATCATCCGGCTTGCGCGACGTGATCAGCTGACCATCGATCGCGACCTCGCGATCGACCCAGTGCGCGCCGGCGTTCTTGAGATCGGTCTTCACCGACGGCCACGACGTCACGGTCTTGCCGCGCACCGCGTCCACTTCGATCAGCAGCTGCGGGCCGTGGCACACCGCGGCCACCAGCTTGCCGTCGCCGACCATGCGCTTGACGAACGCGACCACGCCGGCGTCCATCCGCAGATGATCCGGTGAGTAGCCGCCCGGGATCACGAGGGCGTCGTACGTCCCCGGGTCGCGATCGGCGGCGGCAGCCTCGATCGTGGCCTCTTCTTTGCCCTTCTTGCCCTTCACGACCTCGCCGGCCTTGGCGCCGAGGACCTCGACGGTGTGGCCGGCCTTCCGGAGCGCGTCGTAGGGCTTCCGAAACTCGCTGTCTTCGAAGTCGTCCGCGACGACAAATGCGATTCGTGACATCACAGCCTCCTGTAGCGCAGGCGCACGCGCGCCCGCGGGTTAGCGGTTGCGTAGCAGCTTGGTTCCGAAGAACAGCACGAGGCC
>Ga0070717_10003533_pt1 | contig 11208 bp, 11 predicted proteins | sample LARL113metaG_FD_71366 | JGI IMG/M metagenome (GOLD analysis project Ga0070717, IMG submission 71366) | Corn, switchgrass and miscanthus rhizosphere microbial communities from Kellogg Biological Station, Michigan, USA - LAR L11-3 metaG | ecosystem: Host-associated > Plants > Roots > Rhizosphere ...
AACAGCCGGTATGCGTGAGCCACGACCTCATGACGTGGATGGATCGCTTCGGCTGGCACATGCGCAACCTGGTCGGCGTGCAGGAGGTGATCACACTGCCCTTCATCGCCAAGGTGGCAATCGCCGGCTGGAACGAGGGCAGTCTGAAGTGGCGCAGCATTCCGCGCGAGCAGACGCAGCTCACGCAGTCGACGCGCTACATCGAGACCAGCACCGGGCTGCTGAACGAGAACTGCGACGTCGTGCCGGTGTTGATGTTTCTCGCCGATCACCGCGCGGGCACTATCGCGCGCGCGGTGGCGGCGGTGAAGCAGTGGCGCCGCCTCAACCCCGCACCGCCCGCACAGCTGCGCCTCGCCGCCGGCAACGTCGGGGTCATGGCAGCCACCAACGAGACCGTCGAGGCGAAGGAGTTGCTGATACTCGCCGGGGTATTCGCGGCGGTCATCGTCATGTGCCTGCTCACCTTTCACTCTGTGGTGGGCACCGTGCTGGTGGTGCTGCCGCTCGCGCTGGTATCGGTGCTGGTGTACGCGGTCATGGCGTTGGTCGGAATCGGCCTCAAGGTCTCCACCCTGCCCATGGTCGCGCTCGGGGCCGGCATCGGTGTCGACTACGGCATCTATCTGTTCAGCCGCATGCAGGAGTTCCTGCACCAGGGATTGCCGGTGCGCGTGTGCTACGAGCGTACGTTGCGCGTTACCGGCGCGAGCATCATCTTCACCGGCATCACGCTCGCGATCGGCGTGGCGACCTGGGTGTTCTCACCGCTTAAGTTTCAGGCTGACATCGGCATCATGCTGACGTTCATGTTCCTGGTGAACATGCTCGCCGCGATCGTGCTGCTGCCGGCGCTCGCCGCCTGGCTGATTCACCCCCTCGGGACGCGTGGGACCTCGATCGGGCGCGGATGAGTTCCGCGCCCGCCGGCTGACCACGCCGGCGTGCGGCGAGAGTACGAGCGCTTCGGCGCTTTACGCGGTGGCGTGCCTGATGAGTCTGCGTCCGGTGAGCCCGACCATCAGGCGCGTGATGCCCGTGAACAGCAGGTTCACCCCGACGAGTGTGCCGATGGCCCACGTCGAGCTCGAGGGCCACTGCAGCCAGATCATGCCGCCGAGCACCAGCGCCACAATGCCATTCGCCAGCATCCACCCAGTCGCCTGCTCACTCCTCAGGCGGAAGTAGGTGATGATCTCGCACGCCCCGGCAACGAGGATCGCCGCCGCGAGCAGCAAGGTCAGTGTGCCGAGTGCCAGCAGCGGGTGCGACGCCAGGTAGTAGCCGGCGATCAGGAACACCACCCCCGCGAGAATCTGAAAGAGCACGCGTCTCGTGCCGCCGCCCTCGAAGGCCGAGATGAGATGGCTGACGCCGCCGAAAATCAGCAGCCAGCCGACGAGTAGCGCGATACCGAGCCCCGCCACTGCAGGCTCGATGATGGCGAACACCCCGAGCACGATGAACAGGATGGCGGCGGCGATCACCCAACCCGAGAATCGGCGGGCGCCCTTGAGCATCGGACTTTCTGTAGCCATGTGACACCGTCCTGGCTTGTTTTTTGGTTCGAGCGGCTATTGTGACAACGGCCGGCAGCGGCAGTAACTGCCCTTTGGGACAGGTGAATCTCGAGGCGCGCAGCGCCGCAGCGGTCAAGCCGCCGCTGGAGGCGGTCGGTGTCGCGCTCAGCCGTCCCCTGGCGGTTGGCTCAGTGCCCCAGATATCCGAAGCCGCGCGCCATCAGTGCAGCGCACAACAGGATGACCAGCACCGCGGTCAGCTCGAGCATCAGGCACATGCGCACCCGCTGTGTGCGCCCGGCATCGATCTGCGCGGCTACCCCTGTTTTGAGGCGGCGATTCCAGGAGAAGAAGGTCACGGTGGGGTAAATGGAGATCAGCGCGGCGAGTATGAAGGCGCCGAACTTGATCAGAAAGAACACGTCATGCCAGTAGTAGGCGGGACCCTTCTCGAAGTAAGTCACGCGCAGCAAGCCAACTGCCAGCAGCAGCGTCGCCGATGCTCCGAAGATCATGTCGGTGCGCAACAGCCGCTGCGCCTGGATCAACGACAGTGGCGGCTTGAACAGCGCCACCTCGACGGCGAGCGACCCCACCAGAGTGAAGGCCGCGGCATGGTGCAGAAAAGCCATCAGCGCAGAGGCGTACATGGGATCTCTCTCAGCTGTCAGTCATCCCAGCGCGGCGAGCGCCGCAGCCGTTTGGTGTGGCGCTGCTGCGCCTTGTGCTCGAGCCGTCGTTCGTGCGCGGCCCGGCTCGGCCGGGTCGCCCTGCGTACCTTTGGCGCCACCAGCGCACGGCGGATCAGCTCGACCAGCCGTTGCTCGGCCTCGCGACGGTTGCGCTCCTGTGTGCGGTGATTGCGCGCGATGATGAGTACGGCACCCTCGGTGGTCAGCCGCCGGCCGCTCAAGGCACGCAGGCGCGCCTTGACCTCCTCACCGAGGACACGGCTGTGCTGCAGGTCAAAACGCAGCTGTACTGCGGTGGCCACCTTGTTGACGTTCTGCCCGCCCGGCCCCGAGGCACGCAGGAACGACACGGCGAGCTCCTGGTCCGGGATCTGCAATCCAGCGGCGATCGGCAGCGGCACGGCGTCGCGCGCAGCTAGTCGGCTGCCTGGTCGACACCTGCAGCGGGTCCGGCAACCGCTGAGCCCGGGTAGGCGCGCGCTGCGCGCGCCTCGAGCAGCCGGGTCTCCTGCTGCGGCACCGGAATCTTCACGCCATGCGCGCGGAAGATGCGCCAGATCGCGCGGTTGACGTCCGAGCGTATGTTGTTGACGCCATTCACTGGGTCCGCGATCCAGAAGCGGATCTCGAGCCGCATGCCGTTGTCCTCGAAACTGATGAGACGCGAAACCGGCGGCGGATCGTGCAGGATGCGCGGGTGGTTTTCGGTAGCCTCGACCAGCAGTTTCAGCGCCACCTCGGGATCGTCCTCGTAGCTCACCATCACCGGTAACTTGAGGCGCACACGCTGGTCGGAGTAGCTCCAGTTGATGAAGGAGCTGGTGATCAGATTCTGGTTCGGCACCAGCGTGTCGACGCCATCGCGGTCGCGCACCACCACGTAGCGCCCACGCAGCTCCTGCACCCAGCCGAAATTACCGGTGCTCGCGCCGCTGTGCGTGGTGAAGCTGATGACATCGCCGGGTTTGATGGACTTATCCATGAGCAGAACGAAGCCGCTGACGAAGTTGCTGGCCACCGACTGCAGGCCAAACCCCAGCCCGATGCCGATCGCGCCGGTGAGCACGTTGAGCGTGGTGACATCGACTCCGGCGGCATTGATACCGAGCAGCACCCCAAGTCCCACCAGCAGGAAATAGGTGGACTTGGAGATACCGACGCGGGTGGAGACGGCCAGCTGATCGAGGCGCATCACGTGCCGCTCGATGGCACGCGCGACCAGGCTCGCCACCACGACGAACGCCGTCACCACCACCAGTCCCTTGAGCAGCGCCCACAGGCTGAACTGCGCCTTGCCGGGCACGAGACTGATGCGGTTGAGGCCCGACTCTATGTCATCGAGCCAGCCGAGCAGCGCGACTGCGCAGATGACCCACAGGATGATCGCGATGCGCGTGCCGCGCGTGCGTACCCAGGAGCCGGGCCCGAGCAGCAGCCCGAGCACGAACACTCCGAGCCGCACCAGCAACAAGGCGGCCACGATGCGCGCCACATCATCGAGCACCGCCGTGGAAGTGCCGAGGGTTGCGACCACCGCATGCCCGGCAACCAGCGTCGCGAGCGCCGCCAGAATGGGCGCCAGGATCACCATGCCCTCGAGAGCATGGTCGAGCCCGTGCTCGATGAGAGGCAGATCCGGCGCGCTGCGCAGCCGATGGGACTCGAGCACGCGGGCGACGATCAGTGCCACCGCGGCGGCGAGCAAGGTGACGAGGAGTGCGGCCAGCATCTGCGGCGCAGTGAGCTGCAGCAGTGCGCCCCGTACGGCGCTATCGGCGCTGTCCATCAGGCGTTCAGGTCCGGGATCAACTGGCTCTCGAGACGGGCGATCTGGTCCTTGAGCATGAGCTTGCGCTTCTTCAGGCGCCTGAGTTGCAGCTGATCGACGTGCAGATCGAGCGACAGCCGGGAGATAACCTCATCGAGATCGCGGTGTTCAATGCGCAGCTGGCGCAGCTTCTCCACGTTGCGGAACAGCTCGCGATCGACATTGTCTTCGATTTCCGCCATTTCGGGCATGCCCCAGCGGGGCTGTTGGCGGCGGGCGCCAGGGTAGCAAAGCTTAGCCGAGCCGCGCGCGGAGTTCCACGTCTTCCCTCCCCCGGGGTCCCCGAAAAATCACGCGTCTTGCTGCAGGGCGCGAATCTCGCCCCGAGCGTCAGGCGTGATTTTTTGGGGTGGCGCGGGGTCCCCGGAAAATCGCGCGTCTTGTCGTACGGTGAGCACCCCTGGCGATTGGCAGGCGCGATTTTCTGGGGTGCTCTTAGCGGCGCCGGCCGCGGTGCGCGTGGGCGCTCGGTGGCTGTGATCCGCGCCGCCCACGCCGTCCACCACTCCCGCCTGGGCGGCGGCCGCCGCCGGCGTGGGGCCGGTGGGCATGGGGCGCAGTGACCACAGCGGTCGCCAGCAACTCCGGTGAGATCGGGGCGAACGGGATCTTGTGCCCGATGTAACTCTCGATGTCGGGCAGCGAGACCGCCGTGTCCTCGCAGGCGAAACTGATGGCGTCTCCCTCGGCCCCGGCGCGCGCGGTACGACCGATGCGGTGCACATAGTCCGCGGCATCCTGCGGCAGGTCGAAGTTGAACACGTGGCTGACATCGGGGATGTGCAGTCCGCGCGAGGCCACATCCGTGGCGATCAGTACCGCCAGCTTCCCCTCGTGGAAGTCGCGCAGGAAACGCAGGCGCTTGTTCTGCGGCACATCCCCCGAGAGTGCCTGCGCCTGAAAGCCGTTGGCCCGCAGGATCGATTCGAGCCGCTCGGCCATGCGCTTGGTGTTGACAAATACCATGGTGCGTACCGCCTCGCTCTGATGCAGCAGGCCGATGAGCAGCGGCACCTTCTCCTCCATCGAGGGGTAGTACATCAGCTGGCGCACCAGATCGACCGTCATCTTGTCGGGCTCGATGCGCACGAGCTCGGGATTGTTCATGTGCTCGTAGGCGAGCTCGAGCACGCGGTGCGAGAGCGTGGCCGAGAACAGCATCGACTGGCGCCGGCCCGGCGGTGGCAGGCGCCGCAGGATATAGCGGATATCGGCGATGAAGCCGAGATCAAACATGCGGTCGGCTTCATCGAGGACCAGCACCTGCGCGGACTTGAGATCGAAAACGTGCTGCTTGAAATAGTCGATCAGCCGGCCGGGCGTGCCGATCAGCACGTCGCAGCCTGCGCTCAGCTGTTGGCGCTGCTTCTCGTAGTCGATGCCGCCGAACACGACGGTGTGTTTGAGGCCCGTGTGGGCTCCGAGGACCAGCGCGTCCCGGTGTATCTGCACCGCAAGCTCGCGCGTCGGCGCTACCACGAGCGCCCGGACGGAGGTGGCGGAGCGGCTCGCTGCCGGCGGGCGCGCGAGCAGTGCCTGATAGAGCGCGACGAGGAACGCCGCGGTCTTGCCGGTGCCGGTCTGCGCCTGTCCGGCAACATCGCGTCCGGCGAGCGCGATCGGCAGCGTCTGTGCCTGTATCGGAGTGCAGGTTACGAAGCCTGCCTGGCGGATACCCTCTAAGACCCCAGGCTTAAGGCCGAGCGAGGCGAAGGCGATGGAATCGGAGCGTGAATCGGTCATCAGTTAGGGTGAGTGGTTAGGGGTAATTACCCCCGCAGACTTGAAAAATGCGCCCGGAAGCGCTACAAAGTAGCTGAAGACAGCGGGCCGGCAGGTCCGCACACCTGCCGCACCTACCCTTAGTTCCTTTTGGACTCATACTCAATCACGAGTTATTAGTGTAACCGTTTATCGGGAGTCTCTGGCATCGCTTTGCGCGGCTTTCTGGCCGACCCCGCGGCGGACTCACTTTCCAAGTGATTTTTCACGCTCTGCATTTGACGGAGGTTGAACCGCGTGAGTAGCTCGCACATTGTGCACACGACGGACGCGACATTCTCACAGGACGTCCTGAAGTCCGAAAAGCCGGTGCTGCTGGACTTCTGGGCCGAGTGGTGTGGTCCGTGCAAGATGATCGCTCCGATTCTCGATGAGATCGCGAGCGAGTACCACGACCGTATCAAGGTCGCCAAGATCAACATCGACGAGAACCCGCAGACACCGCCGAAGTTCGGTATCCGTGGCATCCCGACGCTGATCCTGTTCAAGAACGGGACCGTCGAGGCACAGAAGGTGGGCGCGGTCTCCAAGTCACAACTTTCTGCATTTCTGGACAGCAACCTGTGAGAGGCTATCTCGGTAATCAGGGCCGTAACCGGCCCAACAAGGGCCCGCGCCACGGCAACCGTGACGGCAACCGCGGCAACGGCGGCGGCCGTCCCGATGAGATGATGCACGAGCCCGAGGTGTTCGACGCCGACGACTCAGAAATCATCAGTCCGGCCGAGCTGACGCAGTCGCGCAGCTCCATGAACCTGACGGAGCTGAAGTCCAAGCCCATCCACGAGCTGGTGAAGATGGCCGAGACCATGGGGCTCGAGAGCCTCGCCCGCTCGCGCAAGCAGGACATCATCTTCTCGATCCTCAAGGCGCACGCGCGCAACGGCGAGAACATCTACGGCGACGGGGTGCTCGAGATCCTGCAGGATGGCTTCGGCTTCCTGCGCTCCGCGGATGGCTCCTACCTGGCCGGACCCGACGATATCTACGTGAGCCCGAGCCAGATCCGGCGCTTCAACCTGCGCACCGGCGACACCATCTCGGGCCTGATCCGGCCGCCGAAGGACGGCGAGCGCTATTTCGCGCTGCTGAAGGTGGGCGAGATCAACTTCGACTCGCCGGAAAGCTCGCGCAACAAGGTGCTGTTCGAGAACCTGACGCCGTTCCACCCGACCAAGCGTCTGAAGCTCGAACGCGGTAACGGCTCTACCGAAGACCTCACCGCGCGCACCATCGACCTGGTCGCCCCCATCGGCAAGGGCCAGCGCGGCCTGATCGTCTCTCCGCCCAAGGCCGGCAAGACGATGCTGCTGCAGAACATCGCCACCTCCATTACCGCCAACCATCCCGAGGTGTACCTGATCGTGCTGCTCATCGATGAGCGGCCGGAGGAAGTCACCGAGATGCAGCGCACGGTGAAGGGCGAGGTGGTGTCGAGCACCTTCGATGAGCCGGCGGCACGCCACGTGCAGGTCGCCGAGATGGTGATCGAGAAGGCCAAGCGTCTGGTCGAGCACAAGAAGGACGTCGTGATCCTGCTCGACTCGATCACGCGTCTCGCACGCGCCTACAACACCGTGGTGCCCTCCTCGGGCAAGGTCCTCACCGGTGGTGTCGACGCCAACGCCCTGCAGCGCCCCAAGCGCTTCTTCGGCGCAGCGCGCAACATCGAGGAGGGCGGCAGTCTCACCATCCTCGCTACCGCACTCATCGACACCGGCTCGAAGATGGACGATGTGATCTACGAGGAGTTCAAGGGCACGGGTAACAGCGAGATACATCTCGACCGGCGCATCTCCGAGAAGCGCGTGTTCCCCGCGGTCAACATCAACCGCTCCGGCACCCGCAAGGAAGAGCTCATTACCGACCAGGGCGAGCTCGCCAAGATGTGGATTCTGCGCAAGCTCCTGCACCCCATGGATGAGCTGGCGGCGATCGAATTCCTGCTCGATAAGATGAAAGACACCAAGTCGAACGGCGACTTCTTCGAGGCGATGAAACGCTGAGAAGCCAGGGGAGCACCTTGGTTGTCTGCCCGAGGCGACTCAGGCAGGCAGGCATTTGCGAAGCGAGTCACGTCGGCAGCCCGCGACGCTGGCTGCAGACGGCTGCCGCTCAGTAAGATCCTGCGCATGCGGATCTTTCTGACGGTCGGGGCGGCGTTGTTTGCTGCGCAGGCCCTGGCGGCTGACCGTGACCCGTACTCGGGAGCACCTCTGCCACCGGCCAAGCACGAGCCGGCGAGCCCGATCACCGATCATTTCTATATCCGTGCGGCGTTCTATTCCCCGAAATTCGATACGAACTTCCGGGTGGATCCATCAAACGCGCCGGCGGGCACCACCGGCACGCCAGTCAACGCGGAAAACGATCTGGGTCTGGATCGCCGGCAGCACAAGGGCCGGGTGGATTTCATGTTCCGCCTGCGCGAGCGCAACAAAGTACGCGTCGATTACTACGAGGCCAACCGCTCCGGAAATCAGGTGCTGGCGAATGATGTGATCTTCGGCAACGAGACCTTCCCCGCCGGCCAGACGGCGGTGACGACCTTCAATCTGCAACAGTTCGACATCACCTATACGTATTCCTTCATCCGCAACAGCCACTTCGAGCTCGGAACGGGTCTCGCGGCCTATTTCCTGCAGGTCGATGTGATCGGGCAGGTGCCTGCCCAGGGTCTGCGCCAGGAGGTGAGCGCGGCGACCCCATTCCCGGCGCTGCCGCTCGATCTTGCCTGGCGTATCTCCAGCCGTTGGGCCGCGACTGCGCACGCCGCCTTTCTCAAGATCAACCACCACGATCTGAGTGGCCGCTACTGGGACAACGGCGCCGATATCCAGTACCGCTGGGTCCCCAATTTCGTCATTGGCGCGGGCTACGCTTCGATCCGCACCGATCTCACGCGCGTCGGCGGCAGCTTCCCCGGGACGGTCAACATGACCATCAATGGTCCGGAGCTGTTCGTGCGCTTCAGTTATTAGTCGCCACGTAGGCGCGAGCGAACAGCTCCGGCATGCGCACGGCGCGGCCCGAATCGAGATTGATGCACACGTAGTCGATGCGCGCGCGCGCAAGCGTCGCCCCATCAGCCATGCGCTTGATCTGGAAGCGCCGCTCGGCGCGCAGCCGGCCATCGGCGCTCACGATCCAGGTCGCGGCCTGGATGCGATCGCCGCGCAGCGCCGCCCGCAGATAATCGATCTCGATGCGCTGCGCCGCCATCCCGCGGCGCATCGACAGGCACTGCGCGAGCGGCACACCGAGGCTGGCCGAATGCGACCAGGCGGCACGGTCGAGCCAGGTTAGATATACCGCGTTGTTGACGTGGTCATAGAAATCGATGTCTGCTGGTTGCACATCGAGCTCGATGACGTGCGCAGCCGGGGAATCGAAGGCGGCGTCAACCATCCGCGCGGTCATGGGCGCGCCGCGGCCAGCGCGCGCTGGCCGATATCGCGCCGGTAGTGCAGCCCCGTCCAGTGCACACTCTCGGCGAGTGCATAAGCGGCGCGCTGCGCCGCGGCGATATCGGCGCCGAGGCCGACGGCACACAGCACGCGGCCACCGTTGGTCCGCACCTTGCCCGCTTCGAGCCTTGTTGCGGCGTGGAAGATCTTGCCGGGCAGCCGTGTGGCGCGCTCGAGCCCCTCGATCACATCGCCGCACCGCGCGTGCTCGGGGTAGCCCGCGGCGGCCATGACGACCCCGAGCGCGGCGCGCGGATCCCACTGCGCGCTCACCGTATCCAGCCGGCCCGCGAGCGCCGCCTCGCACAGCGCGGTGAGGTCGGACTGCAGCCGCATGAGCAACGGCTGCGTCTCGGGATCGCCGAGGCGGCAGTTGAACTCCAGCACGTTCGGCGTGCCGTCGGGTGCGACCATCAGCCCCGCATAAAGGAAGCCGCTGTAAGGGGTGCCATCGACCGCAAGCCCGCGGATCGCAGGCTCGATCACCTCGCGCATGATGCGGTTGTGCAGGACCGGCGTTACCAGAGGCGCGGGCGAGTAGGCACCCATGCCGCCGGTGTTGGGACCCTGATCGCCGTCGTTGAGCCGCTTATGGTCCTGTGAGGTCGCAAGTGGCAGGACATGGTGGCCGTCCGCCATGACGATGAAGCTCACTTCCTCACCCTGAAGAAACTCCTCGATCACCACTTCGCGCCCCGCTTCACCGAAACGCCCGGCGAACATATCCTCGGCCGCTGCGATCGCCTCCGCCGATGACGCGGCAATCACGACTCCCTTGCCAGCCGCCAGACCGCTCGCCTTCACCACGAGCGGTGTGGGCTGACTCCTCACCCAGGCTGCATCGAAGCTCTCGCGGGTGAAGGTTGCAGAGCGCGCGGTCGGAATGCCGTGCCGCCGCAGGAACTCCTTGGCGAACGCCTTCGAGCCCTCGAGCCTGGCTGCCGCGCGGCGCGGCCCGAAGCAGGGGAGGCCAACAGCCGCAAAGGCATCGACGACGCCCGCGACGAGCGGAGCCTCGGGACCGACGATCGTCACATCGACATGCTCACTGCGTGCCAGCTGCACCAGGGCAGGGAGGTTTTCGGCGGCGACGGCGACATTGCGCACCCGGGGCTCCACCGCAGTGCCGGCGTTACCCGGCGCCACCAGCACTTCGCTCACGCGCTCAGCGGCGGCGCATTTCCAGGCGAGCGCATGCTCGCGGCCGCCGCCGCCGATGATCAGAACTTTCATGGCAAAGCCACTTTGCAAAGACGAGGTGGGCGGGAATCGATCCTGGAGCGGCTCAATGCCGGAAATGCCGTATGCCGGTGAACACCATGGCCATGCCGAGCTCGTCCGCTGCGGCGATGACTTCGGCGTCGCGCCTGCTGCCGCCGGGTTGCACCACCGCGCGGATGCCGTAGCCGGCGGCCACATCGAGATTGTCGCGGAAGGGCAGGAAGGCATCGGAGGCCATCACTGCCCCCTCGAGTGTGAGTTTCTCATCGAGGGCCTTCATGGCCGCTATGCGTGTCGAATAAACCCGGCTCATCTGCCCCGCACCGACCCCGACAGTAGCGCCGCCGCGTGCGAACACAATGGCGTTCGATTTGACGAACCGGCACACACGCCAGGCGAACTCCAGGTCGGACAGCTCCTCGCGGGTCGGCTTGCGTTTGGTCGGCGCCGACCATGCATCCTGCGCACCAGCGTCACGGTCGGGCGATTGCACGAGGAGTCCGCCGGTAACGCTGCGGATCTCGAGCGCGCCCCCGACGGGCGCCGCAAGATCCCCGAGCACCAGTACACGCACGTTGGGCTTACCGGCGAGCACGCGCGCAGCCTCCTGCTGCAGCGTCGGCACTGCGAGCACCTCGATGAACTGGCGCTCGGTGATGACGCTCGCGGTGGCGGCGTCCAGCTCGCGGTTGAAGGCG
>Ga0070717_10003538_pt1 | contig 11199 bp, 17 predicted proteins | sample LARL113metaG_FD_71366 | JGI IMG/M metagenome (GOLD analysis project Ga0070717, IMG submission 71366) | Corn, switchgrass and miscanthus rhizosphere microbial communities from Kellogg Biological Station, Michigan, USA - LAR L11-3 metaG | ecosystem: Host-associated > Plants > Roots > Rhizosphere ...
CTACGTCGCCGGCGACACCCGCAGCTTCGCCCGCGACATCGGGCTCGAACCGAGGACGACGCCTCTCGAAAGTCCACAGAGCAACGGAATGGCTGAAGCCTTCGTTCGCACGATCAAGCGTGACTACGTCCGCGCCAGTCCGCGACCAGATGCCGAAACCGTAATGCGTCAGCTGCCAACTTGGATCGCGCACTACAAGCGCGCATCACCGGCGTGCCGACCTCTGTCTGCTCTGGCGTAGCATGGGTCTCTCCCTGATTCTGGTCGCCAGGGAGAGGTGATACGCTCGAATCGGCGGCATCCGATGTTGTAGAACGTCCGTTCCGTACGTCCCGCAAGAGCGCCCCAAGCATTACGAGCGCCGACAAGTTGGTGTGGGGCTCGACTGCCAGACGCACCTCAGCGCAGGCCGACCGATCCAACATCCATGCTGGAATCTCCAGCCAACGGTTCGCGTCGGATGCGGTCAGGTCGCAGCGAAAGACAACACCGCCCGGCCTCTCAATTGCCTCATGAATGCCGATCCGCAGGCCGGACCATGGATCCACGGATGCAGCAGCTCCCGAAATTCGGTATTGTGGGCGTTCTCAAGCCTTGTTGTACAACGAGGTTCACCCGCACAAGGCTCTCGGATATCGTTCACCCCGTGAGTTCATCGCTGCTCACGCAAGACCCTAACCGTGTCCGGTCGTTCGGGGGCTACAACACTTCGACACCATGCCCTCAAGGCCCAGCTTGCAGGCGTGCGCAAACACGAGCGGGCCGTCCTCGTGGTCGAGATGTCCGTGGAAATGCAGACCCGGAGCCGCGTGCGCGAGCAGCTGGCTAGCGTGACCTTGCGCAAGTGAGCGAGCTTTTGGGGACTCCGCATTAGGCTATTGAAAGGGCCGCCGCATGACGGCCCCTGCCATTTCGGCGAATCGCCGTAACGACTAGTCCCCGGCGATGGGCGGGATCTTGGCCGGAAGTCGGGACACGGTGTAGCCCTGGACCTGCAATGTCCACGCCGAGTCGATTGCCGGGTTAGCGCCGGCAAACGGAAGGTTAAGCGTTAAGTTTGTGACGTAGAGCCACTGGCCGTCCGGGCTGAAGGCCAAACTTGCTGGGAACAGGAGCCCACGCACGATACCCTTCGGATCGATACCCTCGAAGTCGCCGAGCTTGGCGATCACCTTCCCGCTGTTGTCGAGGACAACGATCTCGTCCTCCTGATTGGCGCAGATCCACATATTGTTGTTGCTGTCGATCGCGATCCCATCCGGGGCGTTAATCCCTGTGATGAAGATCGACGCCGTACCAGCGCTACCGTCAGTGTTCACCGGGATCTGGATGATCTGATGAAACGCGGTATTGGCGACGAATAGGGTGCTGCCGTCGTTGCTAAACTCGACGCCATTGGCCCCGAAAGGCGGCGTGAGGGCCCCGCCTCCGTTGCCGAGCAACGGGTCGGCTTTCCAGATAGAAGCGCCGCCGCTCAAAGGGACCTTCCAGATGACGCCGTTGAAGGAATCCGACACATAGCCGTTTCCGTTCTTGTCGAAAGTCAGCGCATTGAGAGCGGAACCGGCGATCGGGCCCGCTAACAAAGTGGAGTGGCCTGTAACCGGACTGACGCCGAGGTCGAGGACTAGTCCGGCAAAGAAGTCGAGCAGCCATAAGTGCTGGTTGACCGGATTGAAACGCAGCCCAAGCATGCTCGAACTCACCTGGACGCCTTGCGGGCAATTCGTGCACGTGATGATGACCTGGTTGACAATTTTGCCGTTAGGCGAGATCACGAAAAGATTGGCGGGGCCGCTGATGGCCCCCGGCGTCCCAGGCTTGGTTGTATTGAAGCCGAAGCTTGGAACATAAATGTTGCCGTCCGGACCGACAGTGATGCCTTCGACACTACTTTTTACCCCAGGCTGGTTGATGAGATCTGGCAGAACCGTCAGCACCTGAACGTTGCCGCGATTCCATGCGCTAGCAGGTGCCGCGGCGAGGACTCCTATAACGAGCCCGAGCGCGGCGGCAGCGACTTTGAATTGTCTCATAGCTTACTCCCTGTGCTGATTTGAGATCCCCAAATGACCAACCCATGAGACGCATGACCAACAAATCAGCGGCCCCCACGGGCGTCTCAGGTCGGAGAGTTTCCGACGCTCAATGTTCCCACAAAACCTGTTGGCGCACTAGCGCCACCAGCAGTCCGCGCGCGGGCGAGAGTCGAGTCCAACGATAGAGCCCCGGCCGGGGATGAGGCGGCCGGGACCGCTGGGAATGTACGTCGGATGATAGTTTCGACGTGAGCCGAGCACTACAGGGAAATGGTTGTGGATAAAAGCGCGATCCGCGTAGGATGAGCACGATAGTCGATCGCGGTGTCGCCGAATACGCGTCTGCCAAAACCGATGAAGAGGCGCGGGTCGCCGGCCGGTGGGCTACCCTCCGGCGCGCGACTTGCTCGCGCGCAACTACCCGCAATCCGAAGCGGTGCGTGCGGTCATTCCTGCGAAGGATGTCATCCGCTATGCGCTGGGCCCGTGATGGATGCGGTCTGCCTCACCCGGTCCCTATAAGGACAACGGCCCTCGTCACCCAGCCCTCGTTCGGGGGCACCGCAACAAACACTCGAAGACCAACTCATAAGAACGTGGACGCTCATGTCGAAACGCCAAAAATATCAGGAGAGTCCAATCGTGCGCCGTTGGTCTCTAAACTTTGGAAGCGGCGCGGCATTGGACCTGCTGGCTGCGCGAACGGCGAAAAAGTGGGCGGATGCGCCTCTAAACCCTCCCGTCGGAGACAATACCGGAGAGATCGGCGTTCGGCTGAAAATGAGGACGCGATGACTCCCTGGTCCTTGGGGTCAAAGCGCCGGCGCACCATTTTCCTTCAAACCGGCCAATACCGCGCTACGCTGCCACAGCAACAAAGCAGATTGATCGTCGCGTGCCGCCGCCGACGGCGCGGTGGGCCGGCACTTGTAATAGTATTGCCCCGTGCTCGTGGCCACGTCCGGCGAGGAGGCAAGATAGACGATAGTTTCCGCACCCTGAGCAGGCGATATCGCAAAAAACTTGGCGAGCCAGACTAGGTGCGCAATCGGGCCCTCGCTTTGATCACCAAAGCGCGTAGCGACGAAACCGGGGTGTAGGCAATTTGCGGTGACGCCCGTGCCGTGCAGCCGGCGGGCGAGCTCACGCGTAAATAGGATGTTGCACAGTTTCGAGCGACTATAGGCTTTCAAGGCCCGGTAATTCTTCGCCGATTGAAGATCGTCGAAGTGCAAGGTGGCGTCCTGATGCGCGGCGGAAGCCGTGTTGATGATGCGCGCGGGTCTTGAGGCTAAGAGCCGTTCACGCAACCGCTCGGTCACTACGAAATAGGCCATGTGGTTGAGCGCGAATGTGAATTCAAGCCCGTCCCGGGTAAGCCGACGCCGAGCGAAGAGTGCGCCCGCGTTATTGATCAAAACATCGATACGCTTCTCGTGGTCAGCGATCTGAGCCGCCACGTGTTTCATCTCGGCGAGGCGTGTGAGATCAGCAAAATATGCGGAGTGGGCGAGGCCAGGCGCGCTGTTGCGTAGTCGCGCAAGGGTCGCCTCGCCGCGGATCTTGTCTCTTGCGACTAAGACGATACGGGCGCCCTTTTTGGCGAGTATTTCCGCGGCTACTTCTCCAATGCCGGACGTGCCGCCCGTGATGACGACAGTCTTGCCTCTCATGAGCGCTTCCGACCTGTGCTCATAAGCTAATTATCTCTAGCGATGGTGTCCGTCGACTGGTGCATCATCAACCAGTCAAAGCCATCCGTTGAGGCGCCTCGCCGCGATCTTGTTGCAGGTTTTCGCGACCAATGGCAGGCCTCCTGCCGCGACCCACGTGCCGCGAGGGGCGCGGGGCCGCGACGCCGTCGCGCCGCCAATGAGCGTGATGAATTCGCAGCGCCTCATGTGCCCCTCAGTTTGAGGATCACACCCCACGCCACAGCGCTCAATGGTCAAAGCCGAGCCGACGTTCTGACGGAAATTGAGCCTTTGCGATGAGACCTCAACCGAATCAGAGCCTGCGACCCGCGCACGGCATCTGAGAAGAATAGGGCGCCCTGCTCACCGCAGAACGCCCTTCTTTCATTCTTCGATCAAAGTCTCGATCTTATTGCCGGCAGATCTTGAAGATCACGCCAGTACCCGGGATCTGCACCAGCGGTCCATTTGCCGCACCGACAAAACGGGTGACGCCGCCGGGGCCGCCGCCGTTGTCCCGCACCGCGCCGTAATCGACGACATAGGCGCAGCCGTCTGGCCCGAACCTGACATTAGTCGGCCGGTTGAACGCGGCGGTGTGGCCGGGAGAAACGAATGCCTGTTCGCCGCTAGAGTTGAACGCGAAATTCCGGAAGCTGAGCTGCAGTGGGCCGCTCGGGTCCTGATTGAAGTTGATCACCTTGACTTCGTGCCCGACTTCAGGGGCGGGAGCGACGCTGTTCGGTGGCGAGAACCCGAAATCGCCCTCGAGGCTGTAGAGAGCCGCACCGGGCAGGACCGGGCCGCCGACGAACGATCTCGGCGCGAAGTCGATGCCGGTGAACGACGAATCTGCCGCCTCGATCGCCACGGGTGCGACGATGGGCGCCGGCGCGAATGCCAGCACGTTGGCGATCGGAACATCGAATTTCAGAATATTCGCGAGGCTCGCTGGCGTGCAGAAGCTCGGCGGATTGGTGGGATCGAAGACGCAGAGATCATCGCTGGCTCCGCCGATCGGATTGAACACCGCCTGACTGGCGGCAAGGAAGCCGTAGCGGTCGGGCCAACCATGATAGACCGGTGTGCCGTCGGGGTTCTGGAAATCGATCGACAGCACTTCTGGGGCCCCGTTCGAGGGTCTCGCACCCCGTTCATCTGGGCCGTCCTCGCCGACTAGGAGCTGTCCGGCCAAGGGATGGTTGTTGGGCGCGAAGCGGATCGCGTACCCATTCCGATGCCCCCAACCGACCGGCTGGATTGTGCTCGGATCGTTGAGCAGGGCCCGCAATGTGGCTCCGGTACAAACACCCTGCCGGGATTTGCTCGGGTCCTGCGTGTTCATGAAAGCCGGAACCGTGGCGCCCTTCGCTTGTACCCCAAACGGCTGGTAGCCGCTGGTTGCTACGAGGGGGCTCACGCTCGATAGGAATACATTCTGGCTCAGGGTGATGTCCTGACAGGGGATCTCCGGCTGATTCTTCCCACTGTTATTATCGCGACCGACGACCCCGCTATTGGTGGTCGAGCCTTGCGACCAGTAGATCCAGGGACCTTTGAACGCGAGCTGCTCGCTCGGGTGGTCTCCCGTCGGCAAGCCGGTGATAAACGGGGTCACTGTTCCCGATTGCGGGTCCACGATCACGATGCGCGAACTGCTGTTCTGCCCACCGCCGTGGGTTGCTTGATTTGAGTCGGTCGCGAAGAGTCGGCCGCCCTGGAAATCGCGCTCGAAGGCGATGTCGATCGCCGGCCCTGCTGGCTGGAACCCGACGCCGGGTCCTGTAGGCTTGCCAAGCGGTCCGGCGATCTTTTTACCATTCTGGTCGAACACAAGGATGTCAGGCGTGAATGGGTTCGCCGGATCGAATGCTCCGCTGCCAAATGAATCCTGTTCGTTGCAGCGGCTCGGCAAGCCATGGCCCGATTCGAGCACAAAAACCTGGAAATTGTTCGAGTTGCCAAGGAAGGCGATGCCAGTCGGCATGTTCAGTCCTTTGGCGAAGACCGAGACCGTGAAGCCCTCCGGCACACGGATATCTCCGCCGTTCCCCGGATTGAACAAGGCGGTGTTATCCGTACAAATCGGATTCGCGACCGTCTGCGCCATCGCCATGGCTCCCGGCAGCGTAGTCAAGACGACCTGCGCGAGTAGGATGTTCGTGAGCTGTCGATTCAAAAATCGGAGCATGCAGCACCTCCCGTGAGCTTGCATTTTTGAATGCACCATCCGCCGCCCCGCGGCTAAACCGCGCGACGGACGCCGAACGTAGGTCATTATTCCGCTTAAGCCTTGCGGGTGGTTAGACCGGCAAAAAAGCGAGGTCGGTTTGATGAAGTTATCATGCCTGCCGACGGCACGTCGCTGCCATCGCCCCCGCAGAAATTTCGGCATCCTTCCCGCGTCAGAGGCAGCTCACAAAAAGATTGCACACCTCGCAGCCAAAGGCAACCCTACCGCGCCCTGGGCACGCCCAAGGTGGTGCAAATTCCGCACAAGCCTTGAGGTGACGCATGCCACTCGCCCTGACCACCGCGCAGATCGAGGAGCTGAAGACGATCGCCGGTTATTATTATGGACCATAAACGGACCATAAAATGGACCATTCATGGTCCATAATAATAACCACCAGCCGCTGCCGCGCGCCCTGCGCCGCCGGTAGTGTCCAGAATCTTTCGCACTTTCGGTTTTGGCTGAGCGGCGCCCGGCCTGCCGCCAATGCTCCTCCGGGAAGGCGTAGTAAGCGAGTGTTTCCTCGATTGCCGACCTGCCTCCACCACGCACGCTCGTCGTGTCGGAATAGGCCAGCGGCGGTCGCAACGGGCGGTATTACCTCGTCTGCATGTCGCTGCCGCGACCTCTGAGCGAAAAGAAGCCGGCCGGGGGAGCGACCCCCCGGCTCCTCGGCCTAACCGTGGGCTGGCTACGCGACCGCTCGAAGCCGGCCCGGACAGCGCGCGTAGGCTGGTGAAATCGAAGGTGCCTTGCGTTCATCCCCAACATCATCACCCGCTGTCTTGGGCCTAACAGAGGTACACGGGCTCTAAGACCGGTCCCTTCGGCGTGTCCACGTGTCGGTGCAAGTAGCACTGGGTCGAGCTCTGGCCCGGCCGGGACACGCCATAGTAAGGCTGTGCCGGCACCCCATAATCAGGCGGCGGCGGCACGCCATAGTGCGTTATTCCCTGGTTGCTCGGCACGGCCGGAAAAACTGTTCCGAAATCTTGACGTCCAAACCCTCCATTGAAACGTCCAAACCCTCCATTGAAACGTCCAAACCCTCCATGGAATCCACGGAACGGAAAACCGCTGACAGTGCGCGTTTGCGTAACAGTGCGCGTTTGCGTAACAGTGCGCGTTTGCGCATATGCGCTCTTAGAGGGGGCAACTGCGGCGAAAATGATGGCAGCGAAAAACACCGCGCCGATTTTGATCAAGCTACCAGACACGCCCATTCGCCCCTCCCCTCTCCCCCCGCACCACGAGTGCTACCGGGTAAGTCTCCCCTATTAGTCGGATTGGCAGGCAGAAAGGTTCAACGTGCCGTATCGACGTCGGACCTACAACGCGGCGGTTCATGAAGAGCCGTTACTGGGCGCGCCATTGGGCTTGGTCTGCTAAATTCTAAGCGTTTTGGTCGCATTTTCCTTTGCGTTCTCAATGCGGTCTTCAGCGGGCAACTTATCGTCATCCAGCGCCTCCATTGCATCTACCATCTGATCAATCGCTGCGGGTACCATCGCCGCTGAGTACAGATTTCCGATATCTTGGGAATTCCTGGCGGCGGCAGTCATTTTCAGCCATAAAACGCTTATCCAAATACCAGCAAAATGGTCGTCCCGGACGCAAGCCGATCCCGACACGTCGCGTTCTTGAAGCAGTCCTGTGGCTTCTCAACACAGGTGCGTAATGGCGTATGCTGCCGCAAAGCTATCCCAACTACAAAACGGTACATCGGCGGTTTCAGGCTTGGTGCCGCGATGAGTTTTTGCGGCGGATATCGGTAAGCACGCATGCGGCCAACCATCACGAAGTCCGCCTAGCGCAGCTGTGCTTCGACTTCTACATGATCGAAGCCAAGCCAGAGAATTGGATCGGTGACCGCGCCTACGACAGCGATCCCCTGGACGAGGAGTTGCGCCGAGACGGCATCGAGATGATCGCGCCACACCGCGCCAATCGCAGCAAGCCGCCTAAGTCTCTTGGAAGCACGCTTGAACGTGCTCGATTGGCTGAACTCATTCTCTGGGACTGGCAGGTGATGGGAATCGGCAGCTGCTCGCATTGAACATTGACCCCTCCATCGTCGCTGTCGGTGGGCACTTCGAAATTTCGGGCACTTTGGTGGCTCGTTTCACAGAGGATTTGGCCGCGGCGGTCGCGACTTCGGCTCAAATATCGTGGGCGTAGTCGCGCCCTCAGCGCCTTATTATGATGTGCCGCCATTGGGCTACGATTCGTTTGGGTGCTTTTTGCATAGACAAGTGGAAACACCGAATGGCTTGGTATCAGAACTCGTCTCGTCTATGTGTGTTACCCGCCACAGCGCCTGGCGCATTGGCTTCGATGGCGTTCGCGAAATGCCTGAGCAGCGCGAAAAAACTAGAGACGGTCGAGGTTCGAGATCGGATATTAATGCGCGCAAAACAAGACAAGCTTTTTGTCCACCTGTTATTAGCCCACTGACCAGGGACCTCAACGCTCAAAAGGGGCCGAATTTGAGGTTCAGGCCTGCCTTCACAACATTAATGTTCGAAGTCACGCCAACGGAGGTGGTCGCAATACCGCACACGGCGGTGGTGCAGACCAAAGTGCTCGAGTTACTGTTGCTGAAATTGTAGTAGTCGTACTCGATAAAGGCTGTGAGCCAGTTCAAGAAAGCGTATTCACCGCCGACGCCGACCGTATAGCCGGTCTGCGTTAGGCTGACTGTGGGGGCAGCGGGTGCTCCGAAGGTCTGAAAACCGAAGTTGCCTTTCATCCATGCGCCACCGGCCTTCACGTAAACGAGAAAGCGGTCCCAGGCATGGCCGGCGCGGCCGGTAACGGAGGCCAACGACTTAAGCTGGACCTGGTCCGTAAGTCCGAAGGCCACTGCTGCTGGGATGCCGTTGACAACGCTGCTATTGATGCTCATCCACTCATAATCGGCTTGGATGCCGGCCACAAAGCCACCGGCCTGATAATTGCAGCCGGCCTGCGCGCCGCCCAGCGGGCCGCTCGGAGTGTTGCTTCCGAAATCCCCGAGAATTGAATCGCTCCAGCCGTGGTGGGTCCAAATACCGCCGCCGTTGCCTCCGACGTAGCATCCAGTCCAGTTGTACACCGGCACTATCAGGGGTGGCGGAGCATAAACCGGCGCCGGCCAATCCGCCGCGCTGGCCGACCCGCCAAGCAGCGCAACTACACCCGCGGCAGCGAGTAAAAGCTTTTTCATCCGAACCCCTCCATGGCGGGACGCAACTATCGCACATACCCCGGCGGCCCTTGCGACTAAATTACTCCACCGCCGGGTGATAGTCTGTTGCGAGCAAAACACACTCGCGAACATTCTTGCTGTTCGCGGTAGCCAGACCCCGGGGCTGTTGCGTGCAAAACCTTTGTGGCGGCGAGCTATTTGGGGCCATAAGTAGGCTCGGTTGCGGCAAAAGCGTGACCGCTGAACTGCGGCGCGATCAGATTTGCCACCGCCAAACGTAGATCCATGACTTGGGAATTTTTGCGCATCATTTTCTCAGAATCTGCGACTGGTGTGGCGTAGAAAAGTTAATGCCACATCCAGGATGCGGTGGAGCGATGTCGGAAGCTGTGATCGAGGACATAACCCAACAAGAAAAGCGTGAGGTTCTGCGGAATGACCGGCGCGTACGTAACGCCTTCACTTACCATGACGTAGCACAAGGCAGCATCGACGATGAAAGAGGCGGTCGCTCGCAGTGGGTAGCAAGCAAACCGTGATTGGAAGTTCGCCGATAGCGTTTGGCGATCTTGCGATAGCCATAGCGGCCGTATTGCCGAGCAAGCTCGATAATATCGGCGTTGAGACGCTCCTCGTCCTCATGACCGCGCGGGACCTTGCGTTGCGTCGATCGATGCTGCTCGAGCGCCGCACAGGCGCGACGCTCGGAGACATGCAGCTGCGCTCGCACCTGCTCAATCGACGCCAGGATCGACGACATCCGCCGACGTGAGCGCGACGGTGCGGTCGAGCTGCGCCGGCTGGCGGGTCGGAGCTCGGGTGCGAATCCTCGGCGGTCCGTTCCGCGACCACCTCGGCCTGTGCACCGCAATGACCGGGCGTGAGCGGGTGCTGGTGCTGCTCAACGTGCTCGGGGCGCGGCGCCAGGTACGACGGCGGGCGTTCGCGCCAGATCGGACGTCCCCGTTAAGTATTCGTTGCTCTGACCGTCACCGAGCCAGCGGGGTGTTTGTTTTTGATTTAATGCTTGTTTTTAAATCTCCGATCATCTCGCCGGTGTCGAGGCCGACGGCGGGCGTGCGTCGGCGATGGCGCTCTCCAGTTGCTGCAGCGGCTTCGCACCAACCAGCATGGCGTCCCCGATGATGAAGGTTGGCGTTCCGGTCACCCCAATCGCGCGAGCTAGCTCGATGTTCCCATCGATACTCTTGTTAATTGCGGGGTCCTCCATGTCGGCGCGCATACGGTCAACATCGACACCAGCCTCGCGCGCGATCTGGACAACGGCGTCCTCATCCAGCCGACCCGTGGCTTTCATCAGCCTGTCGTGGAACACCGTATAGAGTTCCGGGCTCTGACGGCGGGCGGCGAGCGCCGCCTGCGCCGCGAAGCGGGACGATGCGGCGAGGGTTGGGAACTCCTTATAGACGAAGCGAACGTCGGAATTCCGCTGAAGCAGCTCGGTCACCGTCGGCCCGGCGGCACGGCAGTAGGGGCAATTGTAGTCGAAGAACTCGACGACGGTGACTTTACCGTCAGGAGCGCCCACGACCGGGCTCATCGGGTCGGCGAGCAGCTCGTCCCTGTGCTCCTTCAGAGCCTGCGCGGTTTTCGCTGTCGCCTCCGCGGCCTGCCGCTCCCGCCGGGCCTGCATGGCCTCGTCGATGATCTCCGGGTGCTTGAGCAGGTACGTGCGCAGGATCTCGCCCATCCGCTCCTCCTGCTGGGCGTTGGGCGGCGAGTCCTGGGCCGTACCCGCAGAGGCCAAAGCCAACAGCACAACTGCCGTGATGCCAGCGAGGCCGATGGTCTTCTCGATCATGCCGACTCCTGCTACGTGACGGGCCTTGCTAAAGCGCGCCGAGATCAAATCGTCTACGTAATAACTCTACGCGGAGGATAAGCCATTACTTTGCATAGACCGAAGTGAAGGCGGCTTTTCTGCTCTTGGCGTGCTGCTTTGCCTCCAAGAAATGCCCGCCTATTAGCATTGTGCCTACGTCCATCAGATACTCCGCAATCAGGTCCATGGCACGAGGGGGATGA
>Ga0070717_10003540_pt1 | contig 11198 bp, 10 predicted proteins | sample LARL113metaG_FD_71366 | JGI IMG/M metagenome (GOLD analysis project Ga0070717, IMG submission 71366) | Corn, switchgrass and miscanthus rhizosphere microbial communities from Kellogg Biological Station, Michigan, USA - LAR L11-3 metaG | ecosystem: Host-associated > Plants > Roots > Rhizosphere ...
CACCTTCGCCGTGACCAACGCCGCCCTGGCCATGCTGGAGATCGACGCCCTGGGCCTGGAGCCGCTCGACCGGCGGATCCTGGAGACGATGATCCTCAAGTTCCGGGGCGGCCCGGTCGGCCTGGACACGATCGCCACCTCCGTCGCCGAGGAGCCGGAGACGATCGAGGACGTCCACGAGCCCTTCCTGATCCAGACGGGCCTGCTCGCCCGCACCCCCCGGGGTCGTGTCGCCACCGAGCTCGCCTACCGCCATCTCGGCCTCGCCCCGCCCCCGGCCGGGCCGGTCCAGCAGCCGCTCCTGTAGAGGCGCCAGCACGCCTCCGGCCAACGCTCATGCTCCCGTCGTATCGTTGCGCCTGCTATGCCCAAAACCCCATTCGCTTCGGCCCTCTCGCGTCGGCCGCTAGCTCGTTAAACTCCTAGAGCCTTGCAACTCGTACTGAGCTGGCCAATCCGGATCCTCGTGCTCGCCCTCCTGCTGTTCTCCCTGTTCGTGGACGGAGCGGGCTACGTCTACCGGTTCGTGAACCACCAGCCGATGACCGGCAACGTCCAGGGCCTGCCGCCCAACTTCGGCGGCTGGCAGCTGTTCTTCCACAAGGGCCTCGACCTCTCGGGCGGGACCCAGCTGACGCTGCAGATGACCAACTTCCCGCCCGGCGAGGACCGGGGGACGGTGCAGCAGCAGACGATCGACATCCTCCAGAAGCGCGTGAACGCGCTCGGCACCAGCGAGCCGCTGGTCCAGGCCTCCGGCAGCAACCACGACCGCATCGACGTCCAGCTGGCCGGCGTGTCGGCCTCCCAGGCCGCGACGGTGATCGGCCACCGGGACCAGCTCGTCATCACGACGTGGGTCCCCGACCAGTCGATCACCAACGGTCCGTACCCGGGCTACAAGCCCCAGATGACGCAGATGCAGTCCAACATGCTGCAGAGCGCCAGCGCCTCACTGGACCCCAACGGCGGCACCGCCTGGGTGGTGAACTTCCAGTTCAACGGGGCGGGCGCCGGCATCTTCGGCCAGCTCAGCACGACCGCGTACGGCGCCTGCGGGTCCGGCGGCACCGGCACGTGTCCGCAGTCCCACATCACCAACTGGCTCGACCTGACCCAGGACGACATCAACAACTGGAACACGAAGGCGGCCCAGCTGTACCAGCCGTTCAACAACGGCGGCAAGCTGCTGTCGGACCCCTACATCCAGCAGCCCATCACGGGCGGCAACGGCTTCATCCAGGGCAACTTCAGCCAGCAGTCGGCCCAGGACCTGGCGACCTCGCTCAACTCGGGCGCCCTGCCGGTCCAGCTGACGATCATCCAGTCCAGCGACGTCGGGGCCACCCTCGGCGCCGACTCCGTCAAGCGGAGCCTTGCCGCCGGCCTCCTGGGCCTGGTGATCATCGTGATCTTCATGCTCGCCTTCTACCGGCTGCCCGGCCTGCTCGCCAGCCTCGCCCTGCTCTTCTACGCGGGCGTGCTGCTCGCGATCTTCAAGGCCTGGCCGGTGACGCTGACCCTCGCCGGCCTGGCGGGCGTCATCCTGAGCGTCGGCATGGCGGTGGACGCCAACGTGCTGATCTTCGAGCGGTTCAAGGAGGAGATGCGCGCGGGGCGCACCATCGGCGCGGCCGTCGAGGCCGCCGTGCGCCGTGCCTGGCCGGCGATCCGCGACTCGAACACCGCGACGCTGATCACCAGCCTCATCCTCTTCTTCGCGTCGACCGGCTCGGTGAAGGGCTTCGCCCTCACCCTGGCCATCGGGGTGGCCATCAGCCTGGTCTCGTCGATCATCGTGACGCACAACCTGCTCGCGATCGTGCTCAACTTCGGCTGGGCGCGGACGAGCAGCATGCTGGGGGTTGCCCGTGGCCGAGCTTAGCCGTCCGAGCGACGTCGCCACCGAGGAGGCGGTCAAGACGCAGGCCGCCGCGCCCGCGCGCCGGCTGGACATCATCAGCCATCGGAACATCTTCTTCCTGATCTCGCTGATCATCATCGTCCCGGGCATCCTGTCGATGGTCACCCGCGGCTTCCTGCTGGGCATCGATTTCCAGGGCGGCAGCGAGTTCTTCATCTCGTTCCATGACAGTCGGCCCTCGCTGCAGGCGGTCGAGACCGCCGTCGCAGCCGAGAGCGTGAACGGCCAGGTCCAGCAGACCAGCAACGGCACGTTCATCATCCGGACGTCGGTGCTCGACCCGACGCAGGCCAAGCGGTTCACCGACGACATCGGGCGCACGGTGAACAGCACTGTCACCGTGGACCAGCAGACCCAGGTCGGCGGCACGATCGCCGGCGAGACGGTCTCCACCGCGCTGTTCGCGATCATCGCGGCGTCCGTGCTGATCCTGTTCTACCTGGCGTTCCGGTTCCGGCGGGTGCCGGGCGGCTGGCAGTCGGGCTTCCAGTTCGGCGGGAGCGCCCTGCTCGCGCTGCTCCACGACGTCTTCCTGCTGACCGGCATCTTCTCGATCCTGGGCCGGGTGTTCGATCTCCGCATCGGCGAGATCGACTCCTTCTTCCTCACGGCCGTGCTCACGGTCGTGGGCTTCTCGGTCCACGACACGATCGTGGTGTTCGACCGGATCCGCGAGAACATGGTGGTGTCCAGCCGCCTGACGTTCGAGCAGGTGGTCAACCTGAGCATCATGCAGACGGCGGCACGTTCCATCATCACGAGCTTCACCGTCGTGCTCGTGCTCCTGTCCCTGTTCCTGTTCGGCGGCGATACGCTCAAAGGCTTCGCGCTGGCGCTGCTGATCGGCATCATCTCCGGCACGTACAGCTCGATCTTCAACGCCTCGCCGCTGCTGGTCGTGTGGCGGAGGCTGCAGCCGGTCCGCTAGTCGTCGAGAGAGCGGGAGGTTCCGCGCGATGCCGTCGTGGCCCATGTCACAGATCCAGGAGCTGCTGGAGCCCACCCTGTCCCACATGGGCTATTCGATCTATACGCTGGAGCGGTCCGGGTCGGGCGGCCGCACGCTCCGCATCGCGATCGACAAGCCGGATGGCTACATCTCGATCGAGGACTGCGAGCGCGTGAGCCAGGTGGCCGGGCCGCTGCTGGACCAGGCGAACCTCATCACGGATTCGTATACGCTCGAGGTCTCGTCGCCGGGAGCGGAGCGCCCGCTGCGCGATCGTGCGGAGTACGAGCGGTTCGTGGGCAAGAAGGTCAACGTACGCTACCGGTCGGGTGAGGCCGAGGTGGCGCTGGAGGGAGTGCTGGCCGGTGTCGAGGACGCCGGCATCACCGTCCGTGGTCGCCGTGACGAGGTTACTCAACTGACATGGAACGACATCATCGCCGGGCGCCTGGTGGCGTCCCTGTAGCCATGCCCGAGCCGGAGTCCCCACTGGCTGCGCTGGAGCAGCTCAGCGTGGAGGTGGGGGTCCCGCTCGACGACCTCCGCCGGACCGTGGAGGAGGCCCTGGCGGCCGCCTACAAGCGCGCCTTCGAGCCGGCCGGGGAGGTGTCGGTCCGCCTGTCGCCCGAGACCGGCGACATGGACGTCCTGCTCCGCGAGGCGTCACCCGGCGGCGAGGTCACCGAGCGCCACCTGCCGGTGGACGAGTTCAAGCGCCTGGCCGCCCAGACCGCGCGGTCGGCCGTGATGCGGCACCTGCGCGACCTGGAGCGCGACCGGGCCCTGAGCGAGCTCGCGCGCCGCCACGGAGAGCTGGCGAACGGGACCGTGGACCGCATCGAGCGCGGCGCCGTGTACGTGGACCTGGGCAAGGCCGAGGGCTGGATGCCGCCGGACGAGCAGATCCCGGGCGAGCAGCTGCACCCGGGCCGGCCCGTCACCGTGGTGGTCCTGGAGCCGAAGGCGCGGCCGCGGCAGGCGCTCGTGCGCGTGTCCCGGGCCAGCCGGATCTTCGTCCTCCGCTTATTGGAGGCGGAGGTGCCCGAGATCCACGCCGGCACCGTCCAGGTCCGGGCGATCGCCCGCGAGCCCGGCCTGCGGACGAAGATCGCGGTGGCCAGCACGGAGGCGGGGATCGACCCGGTCGGCGCGTGCGTCGGGCCGAAGGGCGTCCGCCACCGCTCGATCCTGGCCGAGCTGGGCAGCGAGCACGTGGACATCGTGCCCTGGGACCCGGACCCGGAGCGGTTCGTGGCCGGGGCGCTCGGCCCGGCGACGGTGGTGACCGTCCGCGTCGAGGCCGAAACCCGGACCGCCCACGTGCGCGTGCCGAAGGACCAGCTCTCGCTCGCGATCGGCCGCGACGGCCAGAACGCCCGCCTGGCCGCCAAGCTCACCGGCTGGCGCGTGGACATCAAGGCGGTCGAGGCCGACGATGCCGCTTGAAGAAGCATGAACCCGTTCGCACCTGTGTCGGCTGCCGCGAGGAGGCCGGCAAGCGCGGGCTGATCCGGCTGGTCCGCGGCCCGGACGGCGTCGTCCGGCGGGACCCGACCGGTCGCGCGCACGGGCGCGGGGCGTACCTGCACGACGACCCCGCCTGCCTCGAGCTGGCGCGGAAGCGCCGCGCCCTGCAGCGGGCGCTGAAGTCCGAGGTGCCCGACGCCCTGTGGGAGGGGCTGACGACCGCGGTCTAGGGGGACCGCAGCCTCACCCCGATCCGCGCCTCGCCGCCGGACGGCAGGCGCCACTCCGCGCCCCGCGGCGGCCGGCCGAACGCGATCCGGACCTCGAAGTCCGCGAGCGCCGGGCGGCCCCGGGCGGCCCAACGCCCGACCAGGTCCCGCAGGTCTCGCTCGGCGGCGCCGGCCTCGCCGTAGACCTCTCCGTCGATCACGCTGGCGTGCCTCGCCGCCTCCCAGCGGTGGTGGAGGACGGCCAGGCCGCCGTCGCCGTCCACCAGGCCCAGGCGCCAGTCGCCGGCGCCGCCGACCCCGACGAGGCGCCCGGTGGGCGCGTCGCAGACCAGGTAGAGCAGGAGCTCCATGGCGGCGCCGCGGCCCAACCGGGTGCGGCGGGGCCCCGCGAGCAGGGCCGCGAGGAGACGGCGGCGGGCGGCGGGCCGGAGCCGGGATACGCCGGGCCCGAAGACGTCGGCACCAGCGGGGCGCGGGCCCGCCCGGTCGTACCAGCCGAGGCGCGGCTTCGGCTGGTCGCCGCGGCGCCCGTCGGGACCCCGGAACGCCATGAACGCGCCGTGCACGACAGCGGTCGAGACCAGCTCGTCGCCGGCCCGCCGGAACGTCACGACGACGAACGCGACGGCGCCCTCGTGCCCGAGGTGCAGCGGGACCTCGAGCAGACCGCCCTCGCGCAGCTGGTCGCGCCAGGCGGCCGGGACGTGGGGCGGGGTGGCGGTGACGATGATGCGGTCGTACGGGGCGCCGGGCGGCCAGCCGGCCATGCCGTCGCCGGCGACCACCTCGGCGGCGTGGCCGCCGCCGGCCAGCCGGGTCCGCGCCTTGTCGGCCAGCTCCGCGTCCACGTCCACCGTCACCACGGCCCCGGCCAGCTCGGCCAGGAGCGCCGCGTTGTAGCCCGTGCCCGCGCCGATCTCCAGCACGCGCTGGCCCGGCGCCAGCTCCAGGCGCTCCAGCATCTCGGCCATGATCGCGGGCTGGCTGGACGAGCTGATGGCGAAGCCGCCGTCCATCTTCGTCGCCAGCGGCTCGTCGCGGTAGACCGCTTCCAGGCCGCGCTCCTCGACCAGCTCGGGCACGAACCGCTCCCGCGGCACCCGCAGGAACGCGGCCTGGACGGCCGGCGCCCGGACCAGCCTCCGGCGCGTCAGATCCTCGACCAGGCGGCGACGAAGGGACTCTGAGTCGGGGGCCACCCGGTGAAGTGTGCCGTGACGGGTGTATCTTTGCCATCCCGGCACCGCGCGCCGCGGTGCTGCTTCTCGCCGCCTGGCACACGAGACCCGTTCTCACGTAGCCTGACTGCGGAAGCGTTGGGGAGGCGAGCATCGGTCGGCTGGCCGCCCATGGGTTTCGAGATCGACCGGAAGGGGCATAGACACACACTCGGTATGAAAGCGCACGAGTTGGCACGCGAGCTGAACATCTCTCAGAGAGAGCTCGTGAACTATTTGCAGCAGAATCGGTTGACGCGGAACCCGACGGCGCCGCTGCCCCCGCACGCGATCGAGGCTGCCCGCAACCAGTTCGGCCGCACCGCCACCGTGCGCGCTCCGCAGCCGAACGGGGACCGCAAGGTGGTGCTGCCGCCGAGCCTCTCGGTGAAGGACCTCGCCGAGCGGCTCCGCATCCGGCCGGTGGACGTCATCAAGAAGCTGATGAGCAGCGGCGTCATGGCCACCGTGAACCAGGTCATCGACTACGGCACCGCCGAGATCGTCGCGGACGACTTCGGCTACACGGTCGAGCCGATCGCCTCCGAGGACGTGGTCGCGGTCGAGTCCGATCGCGAGGGCGTCGTGACCACGTCCCGCAGCGAGCTGTTCTCGCTGGACCACGAGGACCCCTCCAAGCTGCGCTCGCGGCCGCCGATCGTGACCGTGCTCGGCCACGTGGACCACGGCAAGACGTCGATCCTCGACGCGATCCGCAACACCAACGTGGCGGGCGGCGAGGCCGGCGGCATCACGCAGCGCATCGGCGCGTACCAGGTGAGGACGCCGGACGGCGAGCCGGTCGTGTTCATCGACACGCCGGGCCACGAGGCGTTCACCGCCATGCGCGCCCGCGGCGCCCAGGTGACCGACCTCGCGGTGCTCGTGGTGGCCGCCGACGACGGCGTGATGCCGCAGACGATCGAGGCGATCCAGCACGCCCGCGCCGCCGAGGTGCCGATCGTGGTCGCGATCAACAAGATCGACCGCGATGGCGCCAACGTGGACCGCGTGCACCAGGAGCTGGCGAGCCAGAACATCCTGACCCGCCACTACGGCGGCGAGTACGAGTGCGTGCACGTGTCCGCCCGCACGCACCAGGGCCTCGACGACCTGCTCACGACGATCGTGCTGTCGAGCGAGATCCTGGCGCTCAAGGCCAACCCCGATCGCCACGCCATCGGCACGGTGGTGGACGCCAACCTGGAGCGCGGCCGCGGCCCCGTCGCGACCGTCCTGGTGCAGAACGGCACGCTCAAGGTCGGCGACTACTTCGTGTGCGGCCATATCTACGGCCGCGTGCGCGCGCTGACCAACGACCGCGGTCAGGGCGTCGACCAGGCCGCGCCCGCCACGCCCGTCGTGGTGGCCGGCCTCAGCGAGGTCCCCAGCGCCGGCGACATCTTCCAGATCGTCAACTCCGAGAAGGCCGCGCGCCAGATCGCCCTGACCAAGCTGCAGGAGCGCCGGGCCGCCGACGCCAGCCGCGAGCTGGCCCCGCGGGTCACCCTCGAGGAGCTGGCGCGCCGGGCCAAGGAGGGCGACGTCAAGGAGCTCAACCTGGTCGTCAAGGCGGACGCCCAGGGCACGCTCGAGGCCGTCATCAACGCGCTCGAGAAGATCGAGGACCCGGTGGTCACGATCAAGGTCGTCGGCCAGGGCGTGGGCACCGTGAACGACTCGGACCTGCTCCTGGCCAGCGTCTCCAGCGCGATCGTGCTCGGCTTCAACATCAAGCCGACGCCCACGATCGAGCGGGCCGCCGAGCGCGAGAAGGTCGAGGTCCGCTACTACGACGTCATCTACAAGCTGACGGAGGACGTCGAGCGGGCGGCCAAGGGCCTGCGCGAGCCGACGTACCGGCAGGTCGAGGAGGGCCGGGTCGAGGTGGTCATGCCCATCCGCATCCCGCGCCTGGGCCAGATCGCCGGCTGCCGGGTGCTCGACGGCAAGGTCAGCCGGGGCGGCTACGTGAAGCTCCTGCGCCCGGCGGCGGCGCCGGCCGGCGGCGGCCGCGGCCGGTCGACCACGACCGGTCCGCTGACCCAGGTCTGGGAAGGGCGCATCACGTCGCTCAAGCACCACAAGGACGACGTGCGCGAGATGATCGCCGGGCAGGAGTGTGGCATCGGCCTGGAGCACTTCGAGGGCTTCGAGCCAGGCGACATCATGGAGACCTACCGGCTCGAACTCGAGGAGATCTAAGGGACGGCTCTGATGAGCGGCCACCGTGCCGTTCAGGTGGGCGGTCAGGTCCGGGAGGAGATCATGCAGATCATCCGCCGGGACCTGAAGGACCCCCGGATCGGCTTCGTGAGCATCACCGAGGTGCGGATGTCACCTGACCTGCGTTTGGCGAGGGTCCGTGTGAGCGTCCTGGGCGGGGAGGAGGAGGGCCGCGCCAGCCTGGCGGGCCTGCGCAGCGCGACCGGCCTGATCCGACACCAGCTGGGCCGGCGGCTGCAGAACCTGAAGTTCACGCCCGACCTGCGCTTCGAGCTCGATCCGGGGATCGAGTACTCCGTGCGCATCTCGAAGACGCTGCGGGAGATCCTTCCTCCGCCGGAGGAGGAGGCGCCCCCTGCCCCAGATGGTGACGATCGAGGAGAGTGCTGAACCGGTGAGCATCACGGCATTGCGCAGCGAGGTGGACCAGCTCCGCGAGCTGTGCGACCAGCACCAGCGGATCATGGTCCTCGGCCACAAGGACGCCGACGGCGACACGCTCGGCTGCAGCCTGGCGTTCGGAGAAGCGCTTCGCGCCCGCGGCAAGGACGTGTGGGTCGTCATGCCCCAGCCGCTCTCCCAGAAGTACTCCTGGATGCCGGGCTTCGACGAGATCGCGGAGCGGCCGCCCGCCGGCTCCGACGTCAGCCTGGTCCTGTTCTTCGACGCCGGCAACATGGAGCGGTCGGGCAGCGCGGTCGAGCACATCGGCGACCACGCCACCATCGTCAACGTCGATCACCACCCGTCCAACTCGCGGTTCGGCGACGTCAACATCGTGGACCCGGAGGCCTCGGCCGTCGGGCAGATGGTCCTCGACCTGCTGGAGCACTTCGGGTGGCGGATCACGCCCACGATGGCGACGAACCTCTACACCGCGCTCATGACCGACACCGGCGGCTTCCGCCACGAGAACACCACCCCGCGGGCGCTGCGCGACGCCGCCCGCCTGACCGCGTTCGGGGCCGACCCGGCGTTCGTCGCGTCGATGGTCTACAAGTCGCGGCCGATCACCACGGTGAAGCTCAGCGGCCTGGCCATCAGCAGCATGCAGGTCGAGATGGACGGCCGGCTGGCCTGGGCCAAGGTGACCCGGCGGATGCTGCGCGAGGCCGGCGCGATGATGGCCGAGTCAGAGGACATCATCGACACGCTGAACAGCCTGGCGGGCCTCGACGTCGCGATCATCTTCAAGGAGATCGCGACCAGGCTGACGAAGATCAGCGTGCGCAGCCGGGGCTCCGTGGACGCCGCGGCGCTGTGCGCCCAGTTCGGCGGCGGCGGCCACCTGCGCGCGGCCGGCGCCGAGGTCCCGCTCCGCCTGGACGAGGCCATCCCCGCCGTGCTCGAGGCCGCCCGCGAGTCGATCGACGCGGCCCGGAAGGGCTGAGCGCCGTGCGCGCGGGGGTCATCAACGTCAACAAGCCCGCGGGCGCGACCTCGTTCTCGGTCGTCGCCCACCTGCGCAAGGTCTCCCGGGCCAAGCGCGTCGGCCACGCCGGCACGCTCGACCCGCTGGCGACGGGCGTGCTCCCCATCCTCTTCGAGGCCGCGACGCGGCTGTCCGAGTTCGCGCTGCGCCTGCCCAAGACGTACGAGGCGGACGTCCACCTCGGCTTCCGCACCGCGACCGACGACGCGGAGGGCGAGCTGGAGGAGGTCGCCCCGGCCGGCGGCGTCACGGAGGCCGACGTCCGGACGGCGCTGGGCCAGTTCGTGGGCCGGATCAAGCAGGAGCCGCCGGCGTTCTCGGCCGTCAAGGTGGACGGGCAGCGTTCGTACAAGCGGGCCCGGCACGGCGACCTGACCCGGCCGGCCGCCCGCCTGGTCGAGATCCACGCGGCCGACCTGCTCGACTTCCAGCCGGGCGAACGGCCGGTGGCCCGGATCCGCGTGACGTGCGGCAGCGGCACGTACCTCCGCTCGCTGGCGCGGGACCTGGGCGAGGCGCTCGGCGTCGGCGGCTACCTCGGCCAGCTCACGCGCACGGCGTACGGCGGTCTCCACGTGGAGAGCGCGGTGCCGCTCGCCGACCTCGCCGACCTGGACGCCGTGCAGCGGCACCTGCTGCCGGCCGAGGCCGTGCTGCCCGAGATGGAGCCGGTGCGGCTGACGGCCGAGCAGGAGGCGCAGGTGCGGCAGGGCCGGCCGGTCCGCGTGCTGCCGGAGCCGCGGCCGGGACCGCTGCGCGCGCACGACGACCGCGGCCGCCTGGTCGCGCTGGGCCACACTGACCCGCTGCGCCGGACGTTCGTGCCCGACAAAGTGCTGGGCTGACGCGCCTCGTGCGCCGGCACTTCGGACTGCCCGACCGGAGGCTCGGGCCGACAGCCCTCGCCGTTGGCAGCTTCGACGGCGTGCACCTCGGCCACCGCGCCGTGCTGGACCAGCTGCTGGCCACGGCGCGTGCGCAGGACCTGACGCCGGCCTGGATCACGTTCGACCCGCACCCGCGCTGCGTGCTGGACCCGGTCAACTGCCCGCAGCAGATCACGACGCTGGACGAGCGCCTGTCGCTGGTCGAGCCGCTGGGGATCCGGCAGGCGATTGTCCTCGGCTTCAACCGGGCGCTGGCCGCGCTGACGGCGGACGAGTTCATGGCGCGGCTGCTGGACGCGATGGACCTGCGCGCGCTGGTCGTCGGGTACGACTTCGCGCTCGGGCGCGGCCGCGCCGGCGACCTGCGCTGGCTGCGCGAGCACGGCAAGGCCCACGGCTACGCGGTCGAGGAGGTGCCGCCGTTCCGGCTGGAGGGCGAGGAGGTCCACAGCTCGGACGTCCGCCGGCTGCTGACGCTGGGCGAGGTGGAGGCCGCCGGCCGCCTGCTGGGCCGCGACTTCACGCTGGCCGGCCTGGTCGAGCCGGGCGACCGGATCGGCCACGAGATCGGCTGGCCGACGGTCAACCTGGCGGTGCCGCCCGGCAAGCTGGTGCCCGGCCACGCGATCTACGCGGGCTGGGCGCGCACGCCGGTGGGCGAGCTGCAGGCCGCGATCAGCGTCGGCTACCGGCCCACGTTCGGCAAGACCGACCTGCGCGTCGAGGCGTACCTGCTCGACTTCGAGGGCGACCTGTACCAGCGGCACCTGGAGCTGCGGTTCGTCGCCAGGCTGCGGGACCAGGTCAAGTTCCCGAGCGCGGAGGCGCTGAGCGCGCAGATCGCCCGCGACGTGGAGGACACCCGG